>VOFK01003270.1_pt1 | contig 26009 bp, 42 predicted proteins | sample 5384121 | NCBI WGS metagenome assembly VOFK01 (sample SAMN12384730, study PRJNA508395) | human gut metagenome | isolation source: healthy gut J | host: Homo sapiens | reverse complement strand
AATTTTTCATCCTACATCCCTCAACCACTTTTATTTTCCGGGAATTAATTTTTCCAGTGCATCCTCTACAGCTGTTTTCCAGTCTTCCAGATTTCTGCTGCCCATGATCGGATCTCCTACAATGTTTCCATCTTTATCTACAAAGAAGGATTCCGGGAAGCTGCTGAGACCATGATGCGACCATTCATGTTTCCCGCATCCGGAATCAGAAGAGGATAGGTAACTCCTGTTTTTTCCTTGAGAATCTGCGCTTTTTCACAGTATCTCATCTGGTTCCGTCCTCGCCTACAGAATCGATTACCATTCCTACTACTCCCACACCTTTTCCTTCATTTCCTGATAAAGCTTGTCAAAGGTCTGGCATTTCATTTACACACGGAGAGCACCAGGTTGTAAAGCAGTTTACAAGAGTCAGGTCATAGTCACTGAATACTTTTTCTGTATAGGCATTTCCATCAATATCCGTTGTCTCAAATGCGCCTACATTTTCCTGCATCCGGGTTGGCATTTTCTGCAGGCATATCAAATACAGATTTGTTGGATCAAAAGCTGTCATTTCTGTGATCGTAGTCTCAATTTTTTTCGATCTCGTCTGTCGTCAGACTCCTGCATCTTTATTAATGCTGAGATAGTACTTATATATTTCCATCCTCACTTGTTCCCTCAGCTCTTTGTGCTCGTTACAGCCATTGTGATAGAATCCAGATCATCAATCACGTCCTTGTGTAAACACCAAGTGAATGCCAACTCTTTTTCGATGCTCTTGAGCCAGTCCTCATAGCCGGTTCCAAGAAGGTTTACATCTTCGTTTTTCTGATCCTCAGTAAGCTTATTCCAGTGGAAAAAGGCATACCATGTCATCATTCCATTCTTCCTCTGTGATCATAAGCATGTCGGAGTTTTCGATCTGTTTCTTCAGTTCTTCCGGAAGGACTGCCTTTAAGCCAAGGAATGGGAAATCGTAGGAATCCTGCACCTTCATATTAATATCTGCTGCTTTTTTACTGTTTTTTTTCACAGGTGTGCCATCTTCAGAGAAAACAGCTGTCTCAGAACCATCACCGGCTACCACTGCGCCAGCTTCGTCTGCAGAAACTGCTGCGCCGGCCTCATCTGCTGAAACTGCTGCGCCAGCTGCATCCGCAGGTACGCTCATGCCTGCTGCATCTGCCGGAACTGCCATGCCGGCTTCTTCTGCTGATACGCTTTCAGCCTTAATCATAACCGGATTGAAAGATGTTGCTGTCAGAACCCCTGCTGCCAGAATTGCCATAAGTCTTTTTTATTCATCATTTTTTAATTTTCCTTTCAGCGTTTTTTTATTTGTCTGAACGTATTTTAACATCTTTCCTATAAAATCTGTGTTAAGATTTTTATTTTTTTTTCAAAATATGATAATATTTAAATTATAAATACTCTTTTTTGCGAGTATCTGATCTGCGCAAAATCATATTACGAAAGGAGCAGTTATGCACATTTTAATTATAGAAGACGAAGAGCAGCTCTGCCGCTCTGTTGCGGAGGGGACTTCGCATAGATGGTTATGAAACAGATATCTGTTTCGATGGAGACGAAGGGCTTTGCCTGTGTATGACAGAAAATTATGACCTGATCCTGCTGGATCTGAATCTTCCCGGCACGGACGGTCTGGAAATTCTCCGTCAGTTCCGGGAACACAATACCAATACCCCGGTTCTGATCCTGTCCGCCCGGGATCAGATTGAAGATAAAGTAAACGGTCTGGATCTGGGAGCCAATGATTATCTTTACCAAACCCTTTTCACTTTCAGTGGAGCTGGAAGCCAGAATTCGAAGCCTTACCCGGCGGAAATTTGTTCAGGGAGGATGTATGCCTGAAATGGAATCAGCTTACCTTTGATACCAGAACAAGAGAAACCTCTGTAAATGGAGTGCCGATTTCCCTTACCAGAAAAGAAAGCAGCCTTCTGGAATATTTCCTGCTCCATCAGAACCGTGTCATTTCAACCGGAAGACATGATTGAACATATTTGGGACGGAAGCGTAAATACCTTCAGCAATTCCATCCGTGTGCACATTTCATCTCTTAGAAAAAAACTAAAGACTGCAATTGATTTGACCCTATTCAGAATAAAATTGGCCAGGGCTATATATTGGAGGAATACAGATGATAAAAAACGTTTCCACACCTCACTTCAGCTGAAACTCACTTTATTGCTGTCCTTACTGATGATTGTCTCCTGTGTTCTTATGTACTTCTTCATCAGCCATTCTGCCGTATCGGGAATGGACGGATTGCAGAATTATATGATCAAGGTGGACCCACAGGATGGCGATTCACCAATTACCTTTAATGTAGATCCCAAAGCTCTTTTCCTCAGTTCGAGCAGGAAATCCAGGAAACCAAAGAAGCTTTTTCTTCTACGAAGTGTTATTGCAACCACGATCATTATTCTTCTTTCCAGTGTGTGTACTTATTTTCTTACGAAAAAGGCCCTTACGCCACTGCAGAAACTAACCAGTGAAGTCAGTCAGATCCAGGCGCAGAACCTTTTCCACCCAGCTGGCAGTTCCCCAATTCAAAGGATGAAATTGCACAGCTGACCAGATCTTTCAATGAAATGCTGACCAGGCTGGACAATGCCTTCAGTACACAGAAACAGTTTTCTGCAAATGCAGCTCATGAGCTGCGGACACCACTTGCAGTATTGCAGACCAATCCTGGAAGTTTTTGAGAAAAAGCAGGAACCGGAAATGGTTGAATACCAACAGCTTTTCACCATGATTAAAGAACAGACAGCAAGGCTTTCCCAGCTGGTGGGAACCCTTCTTGACATGACAAATCTGAAATCTGTTCCACGAACAGATCATGTTACACTGGAAGAGCTTGTAGATGAGGTTTTCTGCGACCTGGACCCAGTTGCAGAAAAAGCAGGAATTTCCATTCATTTTGATGACAGCTCCAGTCGGATTGGCATACTGATGTCCACACGCCTGATACATCTGCACTTAATAACAATATTCGCAATATCACAGGCAGTTATGTACTTCTTTATCGTGCAGTCTACAATCTTGTGGAAAATGCCATTAAATACAACCGTCCCAATGGCTCTGTCACAGTTTCGGTGAAGGAGAAAAACGGTCGCTATGATCCTGGTAAAAGACACTGGCATCGGCATTTCACCTGAAAATCAGAAAAAAAAATCTTTTGATCCTTTTTTCCGTGTGACAAGTCTCGCAGCCGGGCTATGGGCGGTGCCGGACTGGGGCTGGCGCTGGTTGACTCCATTGCCCGGGAACACGGTGGTTCAGTGAAAGTATTAGAAAGTAATGAAAAAAGGCAGCATAATTGCACTTATGCTACCCATTAGTAGTTTAAAAATTAACACGCTTTCATTTTTTCGCATCCGAAAATAATCCGAAAACGGTGCCGGGTCTGTAGATACATCATAAAAATGCCACCATTCACATTCATATGCCTGGAAGCCTACGGACTCCATCACTTGTTTTTCAAATACTCGCCGTTTTCTTCTTCCGGTTTCGGAATGACCGGAATAATTCAAAGAAGCGCGTTCATCCATAATGTCAAATGGAGATGGCATTTCGATTTCGTTGCCTTCTTTATCAGTTAGAGTGACGTCAACACACATTCCGTTCATATGGGTAGGACGAAATTTCTTAATTTTCGTCATATCCGGTGGACGGGCAATGAAAATCATCATTTGGCATAATCTCCCCAGAACCGCTTCTGTGCACGAATGGGACGATAAGCGTCCCAGATTTTTTCACCCGATAGCCATCTTTTTCGAAAATTTCCTGCGCTTTTTATCAGAATCTGCGCGGTGTGCTCATCCAGCCAGCAATCCGCTGACTGGTACACCTGCACGCCAGTGAAATTATCCGGCGTGGCATATTTCAGATCGATGATAAAATCGGAAGACAGGTCCGTAAGTTTAATTAAGTTTCCTTTTCTTTCCATTAGACTTACCTTTTCACAACAGTTACCTTTATGTTTTTAAAGTTCACTGGTTATCAAACAATTAATGTTCCTAAAGCTTTTTCCTTGAAGTTCCAGAGCGTGTTTGAAAAAGGCTCTAGAACCCAATTCCAGTTGCAATTCCCAGCAAAATCGCCTGTGTCACAAACAAGATCAGAAACAGCGGTAAACCATTTGTACCATTTCTGAAGGAGATTCCACCCAGGCACAGATGATAACGATATCTGCCGTCGGCCAGAAAAATATTGGAAAGTCCATCGCCAAACTGGAATGCAAGAACTTTGCTGTCTGTCTGCTCACACCAATAATATCTGCCAGCTGTGCCATGATCGGCATGGTTGCAGAAGCCTGGCCTGTTGCAGATGGTATGAAGAAGTTGATCAGAGTCTGTACTACAAGAACATTACCTGTGCAGAAACTTTGCATGAGGCGCATTTTTTCAGCACATTTGACAAGCCGTAGATAACAGTATCCATAATTTGCGCATCTTGCATAACAACTGTGATAGCCTTCGCAATACCAGTAAGGATACATCCCCACATTGCAGTCTTTGCGCTGTCAATAAACTCACTGCACCATTTATTCGGAGACCACTTACAGATTGCTGCAGCAATCATAGACATAAGAAGGAACAAGCCACAAAGCTGCGGAAATCCATCCCCATTTGATCAAACCCAGCATAAGAACAACCAGCACTACAAGAACATCCAGAAGAACCAGACCATCTTTTTAAGGTAAAGCTGTATTCATTTAACTCATCTCTGTCAAAGGCATGAATGTTTTTTTCACCAAATACAACGGATGCACCTGGATTTTTCTTAATTTTCCGCCCGTAAACCATTACATAGATAATGGAAATTGCCATGAAGATCACGAAGCAGATCGCACGGTATCCGGTTCCGGAATAAAGCTCTACACCTGAAATTGTCCGGGCAATTCCTACAGAATATGGATTCAGTGTCGCTCCCATAAATCCAACAAACTCTCCAACTGCAATAATGGCAAATCCGAACATTGCATCATATCCAAGAGCAACTCCCAGACCTACGATCAAAGGATAAAAATCCGTAGAATTCACTTGCCATACCAAACACGGAACCGCCCAGTCCGAAGATCATCATGATGATTGGAACAAGCAGAATTTCTTTTTCCCTTCAGTTTCTTTAAAATGGTTCCGATTCCTGCATGGAAAGCACCTGTTTTCACCACAACACCGAAAGTTCCGCAGCAGCAGAGAATCATGAAGATTACATCAGCAGCCTCCACGCAGCCTCGATACAGTACACTGAAAAAATCCAAGGAATCCGGTTGTGGTAACTTCGGATTTATCAATTGTGTGATAAGTTCCATCACTAGCTACGTTTCGAATTCTTCCATTGATGTTCATTTCCCGATAATCGTAGGTTCCGGATGGAATGATCCATGAAAGGATCGCTACAAGAAGTACAACGGATGCTACGATGATCAGGGTGTCTGGCATTGCCAGTTTTCTTTTCTCTTTCCCGTCATAAATGACTCCCCCTTTAGATAGATGGATTATAAAAAACTATTCGCTTTGCCTGAAGAGTTTTACACTTTTTTTTATGTATACCCCCATACATGTATCCACTCTGGAAACAGCAATTATAAATTCATAATACACTGCATATACTATGGAGTCAATCAAAAATTAACGTGTTAAAGCGTTATTTTTTCAGACTAAGTTGACATATTGTTTCAAATTTATAGACAAATTTAACTAACATTCCAGTCAACACTGTAACGAGATTCGTATTTCAAATAATCAAAATGCCCGCCGGGGAAATGATGAAGCTTCCCTTTGACGAGGCATTTAAAACCTTATATTGAACTTCTGGTTCACGTGTCTTTCTCTTCCTTTAAGACTACCGGATTATGTTTGAAACAGGCTCTATGTTATTATTTTAATATAATCGTGTTATCCTTCAGATTATACCCGATCACATCATCCCAGTTTATCCGAAGGGCCATTTCTGCGGTGAGATTGGTATCATCATAAACAATAGACCACTGGGTACATTACTGGTAACTTCCTCCTCTGACGGCTCCTGTGATGCGGCCTTCAAAGCCTCCCATGCAACATCACTGGTGTAAACTTCCTCATAGTCAAAAAAGCTTCCATTTTGTCATACCGCTCTTTTCCGTGACCGTAAATGCCATTCTTCTGATTCGGAAGGACTTTATCCTTATAGAGTCCAAAAGAAATTCGTGATGGAACGAATTGGTGTGGCAACCATTTCTCTGGTTTCGCTTTCACAGTCATACTCCACTACTCTGCCATCACCGGAAGCATCTGTGATATAAAAGTGATAATCTCTGCCGCTTGTAGCAAACATGTCATACTGGTTCAGAAGCTCTACGGCTTCTTCTGTAGTTGCCGCGCGGTCCAGAATCAAACGGATCACAAGCGTGGTTCCGATCACCGGCCTGCCTGTATTCTGGTGAACCGGTTCGCTGTCCAAAAAGTAAGGACTGCAATAGATACCCTTTTTCATTCATGCCGTCCAGGCAGATAAAATGGTGCTGTTAATGTGGCAAAGCTTTTTTCTTCATACTCGCATCCGGAATATTTGCAGAGATATTATCCAATGCTGCGAAAGCCACGGATTTGTAACCACCCTTCGGTTCACAGTAAACCAGCATTGCGGAAGTATCCCGTTTGAAATCATAGTTTCTGCCCATCAGCACATTTCCGTCTGCTTCCTGCAGGGGTAAAAAGCACTGCAACCAAAATCCGGTGCTTTAATATGTACTGGCAAGATAGGAAGTGCCTCTTTCACAATGGCATCAACAAAGCTCTGGTTATCTGTTATGCCGTATTCGATCAGCCGATCCAGATCATAATCATATTTCACATCCATGCGATACAGATTATACTGTCGTAATCTGTCACTTTCTGAATACTGCTTTATGGTTTGAAAGCGACCCTCATACACTGAAATAAAACCACCCGCAGCCACTATCAGAAGCAAAAGAATCACCAGTAAAACCGTACGGATTATCTTACGTTTCTTCGATTGTGTCTTCATCTGCATCCCCCCCCTCCGGTAATATTTTTGATATAATCATTATACTGGATTAAATAATAGGTATGCAAGACAATTGTTGGATATGACTTGTTTTTCTGTTGAATTAACCTATTTTATCCATAACCTAACAATACGTGTTTAAAAAACTAAAATCAAACGCGTTCTATGAATTTGGCTCACTACCTTATAACAACAAAGAGCCGGGATTTCTCCGACTCTTCGTTTAACTATTTCTGATTTATTTAATTTCATATTTTCAAAAACATTTTCCTGTTTCATTCCAAAACTTCATAAACTATTGTCTCATACGGTTTCATGCAGATTTCACCATTTGCAATTACATTATCATATAAGGACCGCATCTGCTTTTTCAGCACAATTTTTTTGTTCTGAACCCATATAGTTCAGGACAAAGAAGTATTTCTTATTTCCTTTCACACGCTGAATGACTTCCACCTCCTGTGGAGCTTCAAGCATAGCCTGGAATGGTTCCAGAATTCCTGTGTATTCTAACAGCACCTTCATGCTTTCTCTGGAAAAAAGTACTGCCAAAATGAATTGCATATCCCTTTCCTGTATTCTTTCTGATTACGGCTGGTTTTCCTGCGTAATAGCTATTGTCGTAGAAAGCCAGAGTTTCTCCCTCCTCTACAGGCTCCATAATGTCGTTAAATATTGGCATATCAATCGTCTGACCGTCCCCCAGTTGGCGGTGACAGACGGCTCTGCTGGACTTGTGAATGTAAAATCTCTCACATCTGAACCAGTAATTTTCTGCAAAAGATCCGGGCTGCGGAAGCATAACACATTTGCCATTTTCCTGCTTATATCCGAACGGCAGCCTATGATCAGGATTCCGCCATTTGCTACATATTCTTTAAGTAAAAAGCAGCTCTTTTTCCCGTCATAATAACAGGATGTGCATAGATGAGCACTGGATATTTCTGCAATTCCTTTATATCTGTATCCTCGCTCAGATATAACGTATTACATATGGGGTGTGATAAATTTCAGAAGCAATGAAGATTTCTTCTGAGCTCTGCGCTTCCACCCTTCTATGCCATACATCCACATTCGTATCCCACATATTGTCGTAGTCTTTTAATACTCCAAATGCAGCTGTATAATCCGCTCCGCAAACTTCATCCAGATACTTTAATTTATTATAAAAGTCTTTTTACCTCTGCCAGCTTACGGTTATCCCGATTGTCATAATCCAAAATTCCATGCCAGTACATTTCTGTACTAAAAGTACAGGTTCTCCACCTCGAAAAAAGAAATATAATCTGCGCCATGGGCTACACTCTGCATTGCCCAAAGTGTAAGCTGACCAGGTCTTGGTGCCGGACCTTCCATTCTTGTAGTCCATCCACCTGCCCCAGACTGCTGTTCCATAATACCAAAATGAGGACATATGGAACGTACTTCCGTTAGATTTTTACCCAATGACGGTCATTCAGGTCTTTCGCGGTCTTCGGATCTCTGTTCAAAACCCAAATGCAAAACTTGGATAGGAATCATATGTATAAACATCCAGGCATTCCTCTGCCATCTTGTGATTATCCAGATTCCAGAACATACCATTTGTGGTGATATAGTCTCCGTCTTTCTTATATTTCGAGATTATTTCTGCCTGCATTTTACAGAAAGAAATTGTACTTTCTGAAATAAAGCGGTAATAATCCAGCCTGAGATGTGGATTGCAACCATTATTTAACACCGGTCGCGGAACATAAATCTGCTCCCAGTCTGTATAGGTCTGATTCCAGAAAACAGTTCCCCCATGCTTCGTTGAGGTTATCCAGAGTTTTATACTTTTCTTTCACAAAATTACGAAAGGCAACAGAATCTGCCTCTGAATAAAATTCATCCACCTCACAATTCAGTTCATTGTCAATCTGCCATCCCACAATTGCCGGATGTTTGCCGTAATGCTGCGCCAGCTTTTCTACGATCCTTGCAGATAATTCTCTATATTTTGGTGAATTGTAATTGTAATGTCTTCTGGCTCCATGACGATATGGAACTCCATCTTGACGGCAATTTAAAACTTCCGGGTATTTTTCCGTAAGCCATGCCGGCGGTGTAGCTGTAGGTGTTCCAAAAATCACCTGCATTTCTTCCTGTTTACATAACTCCATAAATTCATCCCAGAAATCAAAGGTAAAAACGCCCTCTTCCGGCTCCACTTTGTTCCAGGCAAACTCTGCTACACGGATCACGGTAATCCCTGCCGCCTTCATTCTCTGTAAATCATCCTGCCACAGTTCTCTACTCCAATGCTCCGGATAATAACAGGTTCCCATGGTCATTTCTTTCCATTGAAAATTTTTGTGGTTTTTCTCATATTCTGCTCCTTTTTAATTCAATTCTTTTGAAACAAAGAGTCGGAATTCTCCGACTCTTCGCTTCGCTTAATTCACTTTATTTTATTCCATATTCATCCATCAGTTTTTCACGATATCCAGGATCGTCAACGCCAGTTGCAAGTCAGCCATTCTAGCAGCTTCCAAAAGCTTCTTGGTTAATGATGCCATTCTATCACTTCCTTCTATTCTTCCTTCACTTTTTCCAGCTTTTAATCCATCATCGTACAACATCTGACCTAATCTTGTCATCGCTACAACCTCCTTTAGCTCTTCCAAATCACTTCCCCGCAAAAACATCCGCCATTGTATATAATATTGCTACGGTCTTTTTCTGCGGTTACTCTGGTATCCTGTTTTGCAAGTAATATAGCTATTTTTATAGTATCTTTCCGATCTTGTTCGCTACTTATCAACGGTGTTAATGAGTTCAATATAATACGGACAGATATCCTCATACTCCCCCCATTTTTCAATCTGAATCCTCCCGGAATCACACCCAGCTGGCGAAATCCAACTCTCTCATAAAAGATGTCTTGCATGAACATTGCCCGCCACAACTGCGTTAAACTGCAGTTACACGGAAACCATGCACTTTTCCCTGGGCTACGCAATCTTTTTACCAGCTTTTCTCCAATATGAAGTCCGCGGTTACCGTGGGTACGGCGTAGCTGGCGTTGCAGATATGTCCGCAGCGGCCTACATTGTTCGGATGAAGAATATATAATCCCAAGACCTGTCCGTTCTCCCTGTTCTCGGCTACCGCCGTATGAAGTCTGCGCTGCGAAAAACTCCGCGCCGGTTTTCTCATCCAAACATTCTTCCTGTGGAAATGCCACGCCATCTTCCACAACCTCATTCAGATGCGGATCATAGCTGGAAGATCTTTTTTCCTCGTATTTTCTTACGATAATTTTGTTTTCCATAATGGTTCTCCTCAATTTCAGCTTATCTATCAGTGTACTCTTCTCTTTTTTGTTGAAAAATCTGGCGAAGTTTTATTTCCATACATTGCAAATTACTTACCGTGAATGGAGTAACCGACAGCGACTCCTATAGCAACATAAAAGACCACCACTTTTATCTTATGATATATTTTTGTACCTCTTCCTCTGCCCTCAACTGTTATAATGCCTTTTTGTCCCATACTCTTCAGCAACTGCGTTGTCTTGGATTTTCCAAATGGGACATATGGTGCAATTTCACTTATTGGTTTCATCAAATTCTTGCTCAAAATTTTATATACAATTCTTTCATCTTCCGTTAAGTCCCACATCTTTTTCAAAATTCGGGAGTACAATCTTAATAGAATTTTTCTGATACCTCAAAATCTGGTTTACTGAATCCATCTTCATATAGTTGTTTGATTCTCATAACTCCAGTTCCAAATATCTCCAACAAACCCCAGCCGATAAAATACATTTGCAAGATTTCTATTTCTTAAAACAGATAATTTCCCAGCTAAATATTCCTCTTCTGTTATTCCAGATGGCAACCCGCCTGGAGAAACAATTTCTATCCTGTCATCAAACATTAAAATTCTGATTCTGGCCTCTATGTCCCAGGCTCTGTGGATCAACGCATTTGCAACCGCCTCTCTGAACGCAGCCTCTGGTATTTTTTTCTACCTTTTTCCTGTCAGCCCCCTCAATTACTTCATATTGATAGTAATCTCTGAATATATCAATTGTCTTATCGTATACTTCAAGAAATTGATATATTTTCAAAGGTTGCTCTCCTCTGAATAATGCTGATATTTTCGCCAAACTTCATAATGTCAATCCCTGGAAAATGGTTTCGTCAGCCAAAAAGACCTGCTGCATTATTATATCCATTCGTATTATTATATAAATTCAATGTTTTTTTAAGTATCGATCAAAAGTCTCAAGCTGAATGCATTCTTTTAATTTATGATATAAAATTTCAAACGATAATTCCTGATCTTTGCACGGAAGCTCTTCAAATCTTATATTTTTTTCCCCTCCAGGATCCAGTCTTGACAGTTCCAGCGTGTCTACTTCTATCGTAGCAGTATCGTTTCTTTTTATACGCCTTGGATTTATACAAATAAGGCTTATGAACGCCACTTTTGACAACCAGTTTTATTATATGATCCTGCTGCACCTCAAGTGTATAGTCTGGTTGAGGGTAAATACTATCGTTAATTTTATTTTCAATATCCAGACATGATTGCTTTTCATCTGGTAACCCTTTGGCAACACCATTATCATCAACGCCAAAAGAATCATGCCGCCATTGTAATTTGAAAAGGCACTAACAGTTTTCAAAAAAAAAGTATTTGTGACAGTTTCTTTAAACTCCATTGTTCGTGTTTCCTTCATACGATTCAGCTCCTTTTCAATTATATTTCTATTATTATATGCAAAAAAACAAAAAAAAAACAATCGTATTTTTTTACGATTGTTTTTTGATTGATTTCAATTATTTCTATCATTATATCGAAGTAGCTTTATTGAGCCTCATCCCAGTAATCCTCCGCATCTCCATATTCGTCAAAATCATCTTCATGATCATAATAGAAATCCTCTGGATCATCATAATCATATACATCATATTCATCTTTTTTTCTGTGACAATTTATTGTTGGAAGAGGATTTACTGCGTGACGAATATTTATTGGAAGAACTACTATAACTAGAAGAAGATTTCTGTACATATCGTATAAGGTCCGTAACTTTTCCATCCCGGCAGACTGCTCCATTTCTGTACGCGCCATCGCTTCCCTTCCACTTATACGTATTCTGCACTTTCACCTGTCCATTACTATCTCTGTAATTTTCTGACTCTTTTTTTATCATAAAAACCCCAGATAGTACTTGTAATGTATTTCTCATCCATTCCTCTATACGGCTGATCTTGCTTGATTTTTTCTCGCTCTTTCTTTTTCTTTCTCCTTCTTTAACCGCCGTTTCTTCTGCTTCATTCTCCTTAGCTGCTGTTTCCCTGGCAATTTTCATTTCTTCTGCAAAATCTCCCGTATACATATCACCTTCATGAGGCAACTCCACGTTATCCGATACTGCGTATGTATTGTTTCTCCATCGGCTACACTTTTTACAATACTTTGCATAAACCAAAACATATTCCTTGTCCTTTAAAGTTCTCTGGCAAATTCTCCAATAGCTCTACTGCGGTATTATAATCCTGCATCAGAATAGCATTCTCCGCCTTTTCATACTTCTCCAAATACTCCTCCTGCTGTCGTTGCAGTTCTTCCTGCTTACGTTTCTCTGCCTCAGCTTCCATATAAACTGAGGCACCTATAACTGTAAATAGCGCAGCGAGAATAAGAAATGGGGTAATAGGTATTCTCTTCATTTTGAAGTCTCCCTCAGTTTTAATAGAATTATTACACCGTAAATGGATATTACAATTACAGCCTCATATTGCTTTTTAAACGTTATCATAATTCATCTAGCAGCTTTATAATATGAGTATTCATTTTATCATATGAATTCCAATTTTCCTCTCTGATATTAATCTTCACTCGCGAACAAATGTATTTTATAAGCCACATAATTTCTGATACACTTTTTCCGGTCTGTTCTTTGACCCATTTCTCTGTCACAGATACAATATTATGAGCGGCAATATTTCGTTGTGTTTTGTTCCACTGTAACCAACTCTCTTGCTCGTTGTTTCAATAAGTCATCAGAACACTTCGCTTCTATTAAATTAACTAATTGAATAGAATATACTGGTCCAAAATTAAACCGAGAAAAATCACCTTGCAAAAGCGGCAATATTTCACTACTTTCCCAGTTTTCTCTGATTCCACTGCTTAGCAGAATTCTTTTCCCTTATAATAATCCGAAATGTTCACTTCATAATATTGCTCAATTACAGATTCCATTAGATCAACACCCAAAGGCGTAAACGCTCGAATAAAATCCGCATATTCTCCTCTTTTTAGCTTCAAATCCAAAATTAAAGTATATTCAAAGAGGAGCGTTTAACATCATCTGTTTTCACTGGCGTAACAATACCATTTCCCTTTGAAGCGCTTTGTTCATTTTATTCCAATCTAATACCGATCTTGCCGCCGCTGCTTCTAGCCAGTTATAAATTTCTGGACTAATATCATCCTTTATATCTTTTCCCCACTTCTAAAGCAGCACGATAATCATAAGAAAGCAAATGCTTTTTATAATATCAATCTTTAACAAGCGCATTAAGTTCATACACTTTTATTTCATGGCATCGATTTTCCGCCTCGCTTCTATTATCTTCGTTCAGTTCCCAGTTTGTTTCAACATCATAATCGTCTCTGTCTTCGTATTCCAGATTTCCTTTTTTTCTTTGGTGTGGAAACCTGTATTGGAATAAATCTATATTCAGCTAATGTTGCCATAACCAGGAGAGCACTTTTCATTGCCGGTGTTCCCCGATGCCATATTTACCAACAATATATCTTCGTTGTTCTTCTGTTTTTCAATTTCTCCTATAATTTTCGAAATTCAGTAAAGAAATACATCATATTGCTGAACGTCAATCATATCACTGTTTTTTTCAATCACATGGACTTCAATGTTATGGTTGATTTTTTTTTTCACTCAATAACTCCACTGATCTTACATATCGATTATCTTTTTATGATTCTCAATCATTTCTTTTAGACAAATACAAATAAACAACATCTGGCTGGTAATGTCTACATATGTGCAGTAATGAACCATCATGAAAAATACTTAATTGGATCCGTATTTCCTACTGGTGAAAAATAAATACTTCTTTCCCATTTTCATTTTCCTCTATACTAAAATTATCTCTTCCTCAGAAACAGGCTCTATTCCCCAGGACTTGACTTTTTCCCTTTCCTGTAATTTTGTAAACCCGCACACTATCCTCTCCATTTCGGTCAATGTATGCTGGAATCTGATCAATCAGCTTGTAATAATTTTTTTCTGAAAGCATTGCCTCAAATGCTGATTTTGAACCCAGTTTTCCATATCCTTCTAATAATTTGGCAAACTTGGTTCGACGCTTATTGTCAACAATATCATAAATTATCAAGATAAATTGACGGTCACTTTCCAGTTCATCTGTTATCTGAAAATAATATTCCTCATCATCGAATAACAATTGGTTCATACAAAAGAAGCATCTCCCTTCTCAATTGCTTTGGTTAACTTGCTCCATTTGCAATAAAATTCCATGACGAAAGCTTACAGGATAATCTACATATTTTAAATATCGAATTTCTGTCTGAAATTTACGTTCCAGTTTATTCAAATATAATTTTAATCCAGTCTTTGTTAAATAGCAACCTGGTTGCTCCAAGTTGAAAAACAAAATCTTCTTTTGAAATTTCATGCCCATTTATCATGCTCATAACCGTTGCGTCCACAATAACAGCGCGCCACTCTTCCATCATATCACTTGCCAATGTGGTATGCTTTTCAGCATCTCTATGTATAAATTCGGAAGTATGGATTTAACCCCTTCATTTCTATTTTTACAGTATAATTCATTCATCAAAATAGAGTACCCTAAACTGATCATTGAATTAAATTCATCTTTTTTTGGCGTCTACTTCTTCCGTTAAACTGAAATTCTCTCAATGCACTTTTTGAAAGACCTCTAAAATAGAACTTCGCAGCTTGCCCCCTTCATAGCCGATAATTTCTTCAATACGTCTGGAATTTTCTATTTTTTCCTCTGCATATACTTAACATTTTTTTGTTCTTCCTCAAGACGTATATTTCGACTTTTTCATATCTTCTCAATACAACACTCTGATTTTTAATCTTTGCGCTTAAAATTCTTTTCCAAGTTCTACCGCGAATTCTGTGTCATATAGTGCACTTTGCATTCTTTGTCTTCCAGCGTTTATATGGCTTGTAGACATTACACGACCAAAGTATACCCCACCTTTTGAAAAAATAGACGACCGAATTCCTCTTTTCAGACATTCTTCGGTACATTTTGCCGTCATCTGTGATTGCCCCATAATAGTGATACCCTCTAGAGATTCAATAGGAATCAATTTTTTCAAACCATCTTTTATAATTTACTACACATTTATTTTTGCTTCATAACCAATCTGAGCTCCATTTTCATTAACATAAAGTAATCCCATTGTGTTCCCCCCTTTGTTTTCTCGTCCCCCTATTGGGGGCTTATATTTCTCAATAACACGCCAAAAGACAATCAGAGAATTGTAGACGAATGGTTTTTCGTCCCCTACCGGGGACTTATATTTCTCAATAGTAAAAAAAGATTTCGTTGGAGAATTACAAAGTGTTTCCGTCCCCTACCGGGGACTTATATTTCTCAATTCCTTTTGAAACTCCGTACACAGCAAAGACTAGGTTTCCGTCCCCTACCGAGGACTTATATTTCTCAATGGCATTCGGCATTCTGTACTTTGAAAATGGCATACGGGTTTCCGTCCCCCTACCGGGGACTTATATTTCTCAATTGTTCCGGTTTTAACTTCGCACGCGGGTTTGAATCCGTTTCCGTCCCCCTACCGGGGACTTATATTTCTCAATTGTTCATGTAAAAATCCGAAATCACTGATTTTCCATCATTTCCGTCCCCTACCGGGGACTTATATTTCTCAATGGGCATCCCACCAAAAGCCACATATTCAATTCGTGCGTTTCCGTCCCCTACCGGGGACTTATATTTCTCAATTGCCTCCCCTTAGTGTGTGGATAGATAACGGTTCGAGTTTCCGTCCCCTACCGGGGACTTATATTTCTCAATATAAAAATACAGGTGATGTGTTTGCCAGTCAGTCGTTTCCGTCCCCTACCGGGGACTTATATTTCTCAATCTGAAGGGCAAAGTGATACCCAAAACAGAGATTGTTTCCGTCCCCTACCGGGGACTTATATTTCTCAATTGTTACACGGAACTAGCAAAAGTGGACGTAAATTTGTTTCCGTCCCCTACCGGGGACTTATATTTCTCAATAAAAGAAAGTGGCGTGGTTTATAAAAGTAACAAATCAGAGTTTCCGTCCCCCTACCGGGGACTTATATTTCTCAATCATACCTCCTTTCTGAACACATTATACCATTCGGGTTTCCGTCCCCTACCGGGGACTTATATTTCTCAATTCTTATGAGGAAATCAGCAAAGAAGAGCTTGCAAAGTTTCCGTCCCCCTACCGGGGACTTATATTTCTCAATGAGAGTGTTTCTTGTCTGGTGATTGTAGGCAGCATTGTTTCCGTCCCCTACCGGGGACTTATATTTCTCAATGATAAAATGCCGTCCTGGAAAACCATTTATTGTTGAATAGTTTCCGTCCCCCTACCGGGGACTTATATTTCTCAATTGTTGCTGTACTCTTTTTTAACGTCCTGAAACTGACGTTTCCGTCCCCCCTACCGGGGACTTATATTTCTCAATACTTCTGGCATATGTTCTCGTGGCAATAGTCAGACAGTTTCCGTCCCCCTACCGGGGACTTATATTTCTCAATCATGAAAACCGCACTTGAAAGTATCACGACAGGTTTCCGTCCCCTACCGGGGACTTATATTTTCTCAATACCATCTCCGCAATTCCTTGTAAAAACACTGACTGTATTACGCAATTTGCGTGGGAAATGATTTTTCAGAAATATAAGTTTATTTTTTCATTATAAGAAACTCTCCAAATGCCTATTTTATGCGGTGCGCGGAAAACTAATATATTTTGAATTTACATTGCCCCATCATATAAGTTTTCCCACAATATTTCGTACATTTTAGGACATGAGGAGAAACTCCCAGTCTGCAATCTTTGTAATGCTTATGTTCCTTTGGCACGTAAGTTTTATCAAAAATATCCTGCACAGCTTGAACTCCTTCTCTTTCTCCTAACAGAGAATATATCACAGTTTTGAGACAAATCCACGTCCGCCACCAAGAAATACCGTTTCATCAAACATCTGATCTGCAATAGGATATTTGCTCTGAAATACACTATAGTAAAATTGATAAAATTTTTTTTACTGCTTCCATAATTTTTCTCACTTGTAATCTGATTGATTGATTCGTCAACTTTCATACTCGTCTTTATCACAGTTCCTGGCTTGACACATTCACGAAGCAGATTTAGTGTTTGCTGCTACCATCGATATGATATTCCCATTTCTGACAAAGTATCCATATCTTCATTGCTCAGTGGTTTTACTGTCACTGATTATAATTCACTGACATAATATCATTCACTGCATCTTTTGCTTTTTTCTGTTCTATTTAATTTATGAAATGCTTTTTCTTCAATTCCCCCTATATTTTTTTGTAAAATATTTCTATTTCTAATCGGTCCATCCAATTCCATTTTTATCTTCTGGACATCTTGTTTATAGTACAGTGGATTTTTCATAATATCTGCTGCAAGTAAAATTGTACGAAACATTCCCTTTATTGAACTGCCAGGAATATATGGATTTCCATAAGGATCTCGCATGAAATTCATAATTTGCATGCGCCCTTTTTCCATCTGAATATCTCCTACATTTATTTTATACTTCATACAGCACTTGATTTCATCCAGAGAAATTCGATTTCTTTCAACCCAATGCTTCAAATCTTCTCTTCCATCTACAACCATAAATTTTTTCAAACTCAATTTCCAAGTGCTTTTTTCTTGGCTAACATATACAACTTATCAATATCTATAATACCAACTGTATTTCTATTCAAAAAAGATATTCCTTTTTTCTGAATTTCCATGCCACTTCCGACATAAACAGGTCCGCATACCTCTAATTCTAACTGATATGTTTTTTAATACTCTTTTCATATGTCTACCCCCAGAAAAAGTGCTTTCTCATATCTGAATATAGGGTGTGTTCCACGATTCTTTTCTGTTATCACAGTTCCTTTAAATACTTGCTGAAAACAAGATCCCGGTATAAAAACATATCTTTCCTGTTTTCTCATCTGTTGTTCTGCATATTTTTTCCGAATCTATAAAGCCCCCTCGCTTTTAACAGACTATAATAGGCACAATCAAAGAATCTTCTCCAGCTCCATATCTGCTGCCATCGCAGTAGAAAGCAATATATTTATTTTTCCAGCTTTTTGTAATTTTTTTTCTAAATTTGTAGAAATTTCACTTTCCTGATATTCAAAGCGCCCTAATCCTGTGCTCTTCTTTCCCTCCAACTCCAGTATACGATAAACTTTCTAATAATTCTTCAAACAAATTTTTTCACTTTTTCATCCCGAAAACCAACTATAATATATAGCCCGTTTCCATCATTGAAATAAAAAGCATTTACTCTATATGGCTCTGGATCCTCATTGCCGCTGATTCCAACAGATACTCTCATTCCCGATTTTCCTAGATTATGGAGTAAATCCATTTGATCTAACGGAAAATCTCCATTTATGTATTCTTCCAAAAGCTCTACTGGAATATATTTCATATTTTTAATCAACTTTTTTTTCTCTCGAATCTGCACGCGAAGCTGAACTTTTTCGTTCAATTTTTAACATTGGTTTTGGAATAAAATATTCCTTTCCAATATAGGAAATCCATCTGAAAATAATAACCTATCATTTTCTACAAATTCCAAAAATAAATTTTCCTTATTTAATTTTAATGCTTCCCCGATAAAGAGCCGAAAAAAGAGTATCTGCATGAAATGATATATCTGTACTGTCGAGATTCCCATGTCCAAATCGTACTCCATTAAAGAATTCCAAACGATAACTTGTGTAATTCAATGTTTTCTCCTTTCAGAATTCACTCCTGAATTGCTTGTGATAATATCTTATTACACTGCGCCAATAATTCTTCACTTACCTCACCTACAACAGTTTCCGCAATTATATTCTCAAATGCAATTTTCCCATATCCCCCGTGAACCACTTCCTCCAATATAATCGTATTGAAGCAAGCGCATACCCTCTGCCAGCGTTTCCACATCTTCTATCATTTTTTTTCATCTTCCACTTCGTATATTAAATCTAACTCAAAAATAGAACCTCGAACAGCTCTCTATTTGTCTTGGGTTTGCTACTGCAGTAAGTCTGAAATCGAATTTCTCAAATTTCACCTCGGTCATACTCTGCAGACCTGCTCGTCTTAATTCTCCTTCATTCGCCAACTACCATATCTGAAAATAACAGCCTGCTTCGCTTTACGTTTCCCTTCTTAGCTGAACCAAATAAACGTACAATTCTTTCATGATCATTATCTGATCCTGAAGACTTTCATTAAATTCCTTAGCAAAGTAAACTCCTCATTTTGCCTTTTAAAGAACTTCCAGGAAGCAATGGAAGATTTGATCTTACATCCCTTACTATTGGAGAATCAACTGCTCCAATTGCCGCAAAAGCACTGCTTCCTCCAATATGCATACCGGTTTTCACTAAAATATCCCCATTAATTCTAATTTTTGGTACATAATGCTCCCCCTTCTGTTCTTTTCCACCATAGTACTTATGAAATGCAATAAGAGCTTCCATATATCGACTAAAAGCAAATAGTTCTTTTTTACTTGCACCAATTTCTTTCAAACATTCAATTATTTCAGCCTTTTTTATAAACTTTTTCTACCTTGTGCTCATTATCACGCCCACATTCATACATAACCCGAACTCTTAAATATTCTATTCTTCCTAGTGTTCATCATCAAGCCTCTCCGACGGATAAAAGTAATACTGATTATATATATCAGCTGTCATTGCCAGAAGATTTCGAAGTTTAGAGGTCGTTACAATATTTACACGCCCCTCTGTTCTTCACCTTTGATTCTTCTGCCAGATCCGAAATTACTTTTTCAGCCTTATCGACATAATTTTTCTCATTTATTCGCATATTAATGAGCCCCCTTCTCTCTGTGCATATAAGCATATAGATTTATTGCTGTTTTTCAATTCTCTACAGTCTTTTTCAGATTGCACCCATTGATACATTTTTCTGGAAAACTTTTGCGATATTTTTCTTTCTTTTTCACACCTTCTTTATCTGGCTCCAAGCGAGACAGAAGATAGACAAATCTTGCAAAAGTTAATTTTCTCCTTCTGATTTCGGATCAGTTCCAGCATGCGGTATAAGAATGACATTCCTCTTTCATCTGATTCTCCAAGAAAATCTTGAATTACATCATATTTTTTCTCCAAGAACACTCTTATATAATTCTTCCCCCCACCGATAAGTACCATCGCATATTTCAAGTTCATTAATCAAATGCGTCTCACCATCATCCATTAACGTCACAGAATCTTTTTCAGGCATTCTTTTTTTGACTCCGCTTCCATTTCCCCAGTTTCATTCGCAATGGCACCTATCGGATATGTACATTCATAAATTCCAATTCCAGACGATATTGACAAGGTTCCTTGCGTGTATTTTTTAAATTTTTCCTGTAAATCAATTGATAGCTCGATTACCTCATTCCACGCACCTACAATAAATACGTCATCTCCACCGAATATACAATAGTTGCATTTCTTTCTGTCAACTTCTTTTCTCCATCAATATGATACTCTCCAATGTTAAAAATTGAACGAATATAATATTTAAAGAAAAATTGATAACTGCCTTGAAAGTGCTGCTGTTCTTGACAATGTCGCATATTTTCCAGCAAATCCAGCAACAAAAGTCTGTCCTAAATTATCCACATCAGCTCTCAAAACACCAATACGTTTTAATTCCTTCTGCCTTTTGCGCAAATTTTTTCAAATGTATCCCCAGTAGTGTAATCTCTCTACCCAAAGCTTTGTGGCAATATGTTTTCCAGTATACATCTGATTTTTTGCATATACCCTTACGAAATATGAATCTTTTTCCATACGTTTTGATAACGTTTTTTTCATCATCTGCAAGAAGTAAATATCCCCCTGGAAGCGGAAGACCATCCGCTTCTCCTTCTAATACGACAGAAAAGAAATCACTATACAATACATTATTGGATAATTTCTGTATTTTACTGCATAATGGACATAGTCCATCTTCGCTTACTTTCCCAACATGCTTACATACTTTACATTCTTTCGTATAATCATCAGCCTTTTGGCTGTTAACCAAATAATTTCGTCCGCTTCATATCGATGCATTTTTTCCGCTGACAGTTTTTCTCCCACCCCGCGAAACATTTCAGAATAACTTCCCTCGAATATTCCTCAGAGAATTAGCACTACATTTGACATATCCACATGCAACGAACAGTTCATTTTGAAAATGCTTTAGGAACCATAACTTTAACTCTTTTTTCCAATCTTCCAATTTATGTAGCGTATCTTCCGTATTTGCCAATAAAAGATAACAATGTCCGCCACCAGAATACAATAAATTCGCTCTGGATAATTCTAAATTTTTTCAAGAAGCGTATCAATAATGTGCTCCATCATTATTTCTAAATAAAAGAACGATGCTCTTAATGTACGTAATGCATTTTGGGAAGTAATTGTATAAATAAAAATTCTGAATACCTGAAATATCTAAAGAGCAAAGTAAAAAAGCACTGTCTGTCATAAAATTCTTTCTCTTTCGTGAAAAGTTCATCCTTACAATTCTTTTTTTCCAGCATTTAAATAATCATAAATGCAACTGGCTACTGCTGCTGTAAATTTTACATGATCAAATAATGAAATATCTGCCAGCTCCGCCTTTGCTGTAGATGACGGTACATATGACAAATTTGCCTCCATTACAGCCAACAGGGGAATTCACATATTCATCATTCCAGTCTATTCCTCGAAGATTATCCGTTATTCTCTGACGGATTTTTATATAAAAATGTCTGTGAAAAGTTTTCTTCTCTTCTGACGGATAATTGATTCCACTTTCCGGATCCATGTCTCCCGGTTGATAATAATATTCTTGTTTATTTCCATTTAAAAAATATTAAAAAAATGCTTTGAAGTGGAACCGCGATTTCAAATCCTTTGTCATCGACATTTTCTTTTTCTCTTCTATCTGCAAATGCCGCGATATTATCAGCTATATATGTTATATACGCCCGAGGTTATCATCTTCAAGATTTGCACTCTTTAATAGCAGTGCATGATGATATTTAACACAATCCAAAATTTCCTTTTCTTTTTATGTCAGCTTCTTCTTTTAAGTAATCATATCCACTTACGCTGTGGTTTCTTTTGTCACCACCTTCTCTGTAGATTACTTTCCAATATCATGTAAAAAGGCTTCCTATAATCAGCTTCGCTTTTTCGATCATTCATCCTTTTTTCCCTCCGGATCTTATAGCTCCCATTCCCATTCCAGTTTTTATTCCCACTCCTGAAAATTCCCCGAAATGAAAAAGAAGCCTTATATATCTTGCTATAGTCTCTGAACCTTTCACTTTAATTCCAATTTTTCCAACAAACCCAGTCACGTTTATTTTTTCCAATGGAAATGGTATTGTTTGTAAACGATAATTTACGACTTCACTGCTCCTGCACAGTTCCTCTAAAGTGTCTTTATCTTCCATTGTCATCTGCTGTGAAAATGCACTATATTTACGCATTAAGCTTCCATATATCAGACTTAAATCCGATAAAAAAATATAATTTCCATCATGCTTAAATGCTGTAGGTGTTAAAAATATACCTCAAAAATACCTAGAGCATTTCTTGTCATAAAACTCATCCAATAGAGTTTTCGCTTCCATCATTTGTATTGTTTTTTTTCTCAGAACAATTGTAGCAATTCCTCGTTTTCTTAGTGTAATCTCTTTTTTCAGCTCGGACATTGGAAGTATAATATTCTTATATGCTTCATCTGTAATAGTCTTTATATGCCAAACTACACCGTTCTCTTCTTTTTGACACATATTGACTATACGGATTAAGCTGATTTCCATGAAGAATTCCCCCGCATACCCGTGCTTATATTCTCCATAATGACACCTTGTAAATTTGAAGATTGCTGAAAATTTATTTCTGTTTTTCCAAACTCCATGCATAATTCTACATACATGTTTCATTCTCCGTTAAAAATAATTATCATTTTGGTCAAGTATGCAAATATTATAATACAAACGCACTATAAAATCATTGTTTTTTTGCATTTTTTGTATATTTTTATATTATTTAAAGTGTCTAATCTATTATCTTGCAAAAACATGACACAAAAAAAACCGTTACCTATGTCTGCTCAAAACATAAATAACGGTTATGCCTACTTTGATTTTTTTTTTCACTCTCCTCCAATATTCCAACATTTTTCAGTCTTCTATCTTTCATTCATTACTATTAAACAAAGCGCCGGATCACTCCGACTCTTCGCTCGTTTCAGCATATAAAATTTTTACAACCGCTTATTTCTCCATCATATAATCCTTAATCACATCATGATCTCTCAGCACCTTCTCCACTAAAGTTCCCTTGATTGCTTTCAGCAGAGGTTTTTTTCACCAGATTCAGCGGTCCAGGAAGCTCGATTTCAAGTGGGGATCTGCCATCCATAAGTTTTACGCTGGCGTCAAGGGAGTTCTCGTACGTCGTAAACGCTGCCCCATACCTCCGGAACACCACGGTCTACGCCAAGCAGTCCGTAAACGGCTTCCATAGCAGTACGAACAGAATATTCTGTCGTGAAGATAGTGTCTCTGGGGGTTTCCGCAAACTGACCCAGGAATGCGAAGTTTACGCAGCCATCCGGGATAACATCCGGTCTGTCGCCTTTGGCTCTCTTGGCATGAAGAATGTACAGTGATGTAAGGCATCATGGTAGGCACGCAGACGGCGCTGTTTTCAGCCAGATCCTCGATCTGATCAGTCGGTACACCCAGATGGTACAGCCATTCTTCTGTAATCTCCTTACCTGTACACTCTTTCATCGGTTTCTTGATATAATCGCCCGGCACATCCGTAAACAGTCCGTATACCCATACGCAGACTTTTTCCTTGTCCTGCTTCTTTGAACTGTCCCTGTCTGTTGATTGTCCAGCTTAAAAGCCACTTGGAATCCTGACAGCTTACGATACCGCCGGTAACGACTTTTCCGCTCTCCGGGGTCTCGCTTGCAGATATTGGTAATATAAGGAATGATTTTATCATCCAGAGTAGTCACGGTTGCTGATTCCCAGTTTGTCTTTTCAATATCAGAGCAGAACTTCTCAGGATGTCCAAGAAGGATCCTGTTTTGCGATGTTTTTCCACAGACTCCAGCAGCCGCTTGTGCGAACCTCTGCATCACCGTTTGGTGCATGGTTCTGGTCGCCGTAGATAGTACCCTCGGTACAGCTTCCGTTGGTAACGAATACGTAGTCATTCTCAGTAAGAAGGATTCCCTTCTCAACACCCTTTACCTTGCACTCAATGGCAGTTGCCACCTTTTTGCCGTCATTGAAATCAAAAATAACGTTGGTAACCTCGGTATTGAACTGGAACTGTACACCTGCGGCCTCCAGGTACTTCTTCATCGGAAGGATCAGAGATTCATACTGATTGTACTTGGTGAACTTCAGTGCGCTGAAATCCGGGAGTCCGCCGATATGGTGGATGAAACGCTGGAAGTACTAGAGCTTCATTTCCAGTGCGCTGTGCCAGTTCTCGAAAGCAAACATGGTGCTCCAGTATAACCAGAAGGTGGAATCAAATACCTCGTCATCGAAAACATCTTCAATAGTCTTGTCATAAAGATCCTCGTCCTTTGTCATGAACAGCTTCATGATCTCCATGCAGCCCCTTCTGGCTCAGATTAAATTTGCCATCTGTGTGAGCGTCTTTGCCTGATTTACAGTAGCACGGCAAAGAGAATAGTTCGGATCATGTTTGTTCAGCCAGTAATACTCGTCCAGAACGGAGGCACCGGGCTTTTCCAGGGAAGGAATGCTGTGGAACAGATCCCACAGGCACTCGAAGTGATTTTCCATCTCACGGCCGCCTCGCATGACGTATCTCCTCTCATCGGATCGAAAATACCGTCACATGCGCCGCCTGCAACGTCCATTGCTTCCAGAATGTGAATGTGGTCGCCAGGCATCTGCGCGTCTCTTACAAGGAAGCACGCTGCTGCCAGAGAAGCAAGTCCGCTGCCCACCAGATATGCGTACTTGTTCTCGATGCCTTCCGGCTTCTCCGGTCTGGCGAATGCTTCGTAGTTACCGTTTGTATAATAAATACCTTTTGCTGTTTTTCTCGTTTTTACCACGCTCTGTATTGCGGTAATTCGGGTCTACGTGTGCTTCTGTAATCTGTTTTCTCCTCACGGCTTTTTATTTGCCAGGACTGCTGCTCCTGCACCTGCTGCGGCAAGTGCTGCCATACCTAATACGGAATGTTTTTCTTTGACATAAAATTACCACCTTTCTGAAATTTACCGTTACATTATTTCCGGCTATCTGTGTTTATTCTTGTTTTTAACTTTTTCGAATCAGCTTCTAAGCTCTCTCAGGTTTGTTTCGACTTCAGATAAAAAAGCTTTTTTTGGCTGATTCAAAATTCTGCTTCCCTTTATTTAGTATTTCCTGTTTCTGAGTGTATTCTACGTCAAAAAATAATTTTCCTCAATTTACAAAACAAGACGGATGACAAAAACTTATCATCCGCCTTACTTTGTAAAGTTGATTTCGAATACTTTATGTCCCGCACTTTCAGCATTAAAAGCTGCTATGCCATAGTTATCCCTTATTTTCCGGATAAACTTAATCTTTATTGCCCTTCCTTCTCCATATTCCGCAGGGAATTCCCAACATTTC
>VOFK01000875.1_pt1 | contig 26014 bp, 43 predicted proteins | sample 5384121 | NCBI WGS metagenome assembly VOFK01 (sample SAMN12384730, study PRJNA508395) | human gut metagenome | isolation source: healthy gut J | host: Homo sapiens | reverse complement strand
TCGTACTTCGTTCCGGTGCAATGACCTGCTCACCGCACCAGTCGTATATCCGTTGCCGTAAATCAACCTGCCGTTTCCGCCGCAAAATTCGCAGCCGGCAGAGGATTTCCGGCTGTCGCTTGGCGTTCAGAAGAAACGGCAATAGTTCCGCGGCCGTTGCCGGGAATATTCAAAACGTCATTAAATTGCCGCCGGAAAGCTTCCGTTGCCAGGCTTGGTGCGGCGGCGGAATGGCGGCGCTGGGCGGGATCGCCGGACAACGGTCCGGTTCGATTCAGCGCGCCTTTTGCCGAAATTCTTATTGAAAGCCGGTAAAACTCGGCGGCGAGTTGCTGAACTGGAAGGCTTTAGACATGTTGATTCCGAGACGACATTGCCGAAACCGGAGCGGCTGTCGCGCGCAGCACTGCGGCGCGATGGCGACGCGCTGCCGGCGGCCGGTATTCTCAAAATTCTGCAGCCGCTGATGAACCGCCAGACGAAGAACTTGCAGCCACGCGCGCAGCACGTCCTCAAAGCCGCAGCCCGCGCGCGTAGGCGATGTTGGAGTAAATCGTCCCTTTGAACAGGTAGGTTCCTGCAGCACGACGCCGATGCGTTCGCAGCGCATGCTGCGAATAGCTGCGGATGTCCCGCCTCGATGCGCAGCACGCCGCGGTTGACGTCGTACAGGCGCATAATGAGGTTGATCATCGTGCTCTTGCCCACGCCGCTGCGGCCGACGACGCCGATCATTTCGCCGGATGCGCAGGCTGATGTTTTTGAGCACATATTCATAGTCGTTGTAGCCGAAGCGACGTTGTCGAATTCGATGTTGCCGCAAATCTCGTCCTCGCACGCTTCGGGCAGGTCGCGGATGTCCGGCTCCTCGTCGAGCAGCTCGAAGATTTTGGCCATCGAGGTCATCGCGTGGGTCAGCCGGCGGGGGATGAACGCCGCCCAGCGGATGGGACCGTACAGCATCCCGACGTAGGTGAGGACTGGCTGAAGCGCGCCGAGCGTCATCTCGCCCTCGATGACCTTCGCGCCGACGAACAGCAGCACCGCGTACTCGCCGATGCCCATCAGAAATTGGCAAGCGGCATCAGCAGGTTCCAGGTCGTCTCGTTCTTCTGCGAGATGTCCGCCACGCGCCGGGCGGCGCTTGTCGAACCGCTCCTCCTCGCGCTTTTCGGTGCCGAACACCTTGACCACGCGGATGCCCGAGAACACGTCGTGCAGCAGCGTATTGACCGCGCTCTCCGACTGCCATTGCTTACGGTACAGCAGATTCATCCGCCGACGGCAGGCGTAAAAAGATCAGCATCACCAGCGGCATCGGGATCAGGATCATCAGCGTCAGCACCCAGTCCATCGCGAACAGGACGCCGACGACGGAAACAAACAACAGCAGCAGCATTTGAATCAGATCAACCGTCGTGTCCACGACGAAATCGCGCATTACCTTCGTGTCGTTCGTGATGCGGGTGATCAGATCGCCCGCCGTGTGCCGCGTGATGCCGGCCAGCGAAAGCTGCTGCACCTTGGCGTACACCGCCTCGCGCACGCGGACGATGATTTTATTGCCGGTTTTTGACCATCAGCACGCTGCGGATGATCGAGAACAGCGCGCGCTGGAAAAGAGTACGGCCGCGATGGCGGCGATGACTGCGAAGAAGCCGCTCGTCGGCGCGCCGGGCTTGTTGATGTAGTCGTCGATGAGGATGCGGTTGAGCGGCATCAGCACGTCGAGCGCGCTGACGGCGAAAAAAAGCAGCAGCGGCGACCAGCAGCGGCTTCAGGCTCGGCTTTGCAAACGGCCAGAGCCGGCGCAGCAGCTTTTTGCGGTCGACGCAGTGCGGCAGACCGTGCCGCCTCCGCGCGGAAACGGCCTGCCGCACTTCGGACAGCGGGTGCGGATACGCTCGGCTCGGCGGAGACCGTGCGGCCCTCGCTCAGCGCGCGCGCAGCAGCATCACCGCGTTCTGGAACGCGCGCGCGTGGCGCATATCGGGTGCGCAGCAGCTCGGCGGCGGCGCCCGACTCGTATTCGATGGACGCAGCCGACCGACTGCACATAGCGGAATTCCGCGCCGGCCGGCACGTCGAGCTTCTCCAGCGCCGAATCGGGCGACGAAGCGCAGTACAGCGCGCTTCCGGCGATTGCCGCGAGGCCGTCGGTGTATGCGTTGTCAAAGTCAGGTTATAGGCGAAGACGAATACGGCTTCGGCGCCGGCCTCCTTCGAGACCCGTGCGGCGAAGCCGCCTCCGCCGGTGTACGGTGTTTGCGACGTATCGGACATAGGGAAAACACTTCCTTTCCTTCCTGCTTCTGCCGCGGGTCTGTCAGGAGGTACAGCTCGAGCTTGCGGTAGCTTTTGCTGTCGAGAGCGAGCACGTCGTCGATCTCGTAGCGGTTGCCGTCGACGTCGGTGGCACGACGCGGCTTTCGGTGATTTTGGAAATGCTGCGGAAGGTGTCGTTATCGCGAACGACAGCGGTCCGCGGTCGCTCTCGACCTCCCAGTAGGGTAGCCGAACCGCCGCTCCTTGGCGAGTTGATCTTCGTGATATGCGGCGCGAAATACTTCCGCGCCAGCTCCGCGCGATGATGGCGGCGCTCTCCTCGTCGAAATCGGAGATGCGGCGGATGATGCCGTGCTCCTTCCGAGTCTTGTCGAGCACCGAGATGAATTCCTCGGGCAGCTCGTACGGGAACGCGCGGTGGAAGAACACGCGCCCTAAGTCCTGCCAGACGCGTTCGCCTTGCGCCTCCTGCTCCTTCAGGTCGTCGGCGGGCGTCGGCGGTCCGCTTCTCCAGAAACGCGTTCAGCCCGCGAACCCGCCCTGCGTGCGGTAGAATTTTTTGCGTTTTCGGGCGTAAAATAGGTGATCTTGACAATGTCCAGAAAATCGTTTTTCATACGCTTTGCGCCTTCCTTTCTGAAAAACAAAAGCCGGCTGCGCGGTCGGTCCGGCCGTCCGGGCCGCGCGCCTATTCCTCGATGCCGATGGTTTTGAGCGCCTCGGCCTGCATCTTGTACAGCTTGTAGTACACGCCCTTTTTCTCCAGCAGCTCGACGGCGGTGCCCGCTTCGGGCATTTTCCCGTTTTCGATGACGATGAGCCGGTCGGCGTCGCGCAGGGGTGGAGGCGGTGGGCGATGATGATGGTCGTGCGGTTCTCGGTCAGGCGGTTAAGCGCCGACTGAATCTTGACGCTCGGTCTGCGTGTCCATCGCGGCCGTCGCTTCGTCGAGGATGAGGATGCTCGGGTCCTTGAGCACGGCGCGCGATGGAGATGCGCTGCCGCTCGCCGCCGGACAGGTCCTTGTGGCCGAAGCCGACCATCGTCTCGTAGCCGTCGGGGGTATTTGATGATGAAATCGTGCGCCGACGCGATTTTGGCCGCGTTGACGACCTCCTCGTTGGTCGCGTCGGGGCGCGCGTAGGATGTTTTCCATAATCGTGCCGCGGAACAGATAGGTCTCCTGCGAGACGATGGCAATCATACCGTGCAAGGCGCGGCGAGGACAGCTCCCGCAGGTTGATGCCGTCGATGAGGACCTCGCCCGACTTCCGGGTCGTACAGCCGCGTGAGCAGGTTGGCGATGGTGCTTTGCCCGCGCCCGTGTGGCCGACGATGCCCAGCGCGCTGCCCGCCGGCACGGTGAACGAAATGTCCTCGAGCACCTGCCGGTTCTCAACGTAGGAGAAGCAGACGCTGCGGAATTCCACGTCGCCGCGGACGTGCTCAGGCGTCACCGGATGCGCGCATTCGCGCACCTCGGGCACGGCGTCCCGAATCTCAAACAGGCGTTGGAGCGCGTTCAGGCACTCGGCCCACCAGTTGACGGCGTCCGCAAAGAACTCGATAGGGGCCGTAAATCATATTGACGTAGGCGATGAAGGCCATCAGCGTGCCGTAGCTCATCTCGCCCGTCGCCTGCATCACCTGCCAGCCGCCGACGCCCCAGACGACGACCGAGCCGATGCGCATCAGGAAGGTCATCGCGCGGAACACGGTGTTTTGCTCTGCACGCCGATGTCGGTGTCCGCCTGCGCGGACGCGACCGAGCGGCGCTCGAACCGCTCGCGCTCCTCGTTCTCGCGCGCGAAGCTCTTGACCACGCGCATGCCGTTGAGCACGTCGGAGATGAGGGAGTTGAACGAGCGCCGGCGCGAATAGCTTTCGCGTGCAGCTTGTCGAACATCGCGAACGCCAGCTTGAAGCAGAGAGGGAAGAACAGCGGCACTGTGATGAAGGTGTAGAGCGTGAGGGAGCCAGTCGGTGAAAGCGATGATGACCCGCCAGCACCACGATGAATTTGCAGCGCATTGGTGACGAAGTAGGGGGGGAACCCGTCGCAGAAGAACCAGTAAATCGTGGTCGCGTCGTTGTTGACCTGCGTCATCAGACCGCCGGTCTGGCGGTTGGAGAAAGAAGGAGAGCGAAAAGAGAGCTGATGGCGTTGAAGATCGTTTTTCTTTAGGTCGTACACCAGCTCGGCGGCGACCTTGGCGGAATAATGCCGTTGACCAGCGAGACGAGCAGCGAAACGATGCGCACGCCGACAATCCAGCAGCACCATTTTCCCGATTTCGCCGTAGAAGCGCCCGCCCTCGGTAAGCACGTCGTCATAGAAGACGGTGTTGGATATGTACGGCGTCAGCACGCCGAGCGCGGTAATCATCACGAACGTGAACATTACCATCGCGATGTAGCCGCGGTAGCGGACGAACATCCGCCCAGCCGCTTGACCAGCCGCACCTTGTCCATGCATTTCGGACAGACCTTCCGCTCGAGGGGTCGGGGTAGCGCATCCCGCACTTGGGGCAGTCAATGGTTGGCTTCGGTTTCCTTGCGGAATTTTTCTCGTCCACCTTCCGTCGCGCAGCAGACTGCCGTAGGCGTCGCAGAGACACGTTCGCGTCGTGCCTGCATGGGTGTTGGTGAAAGCGGAACAGCTCGGTCTCGACGCCGTCGTATTTGCCGACGGCCAAGCCGCTGACGAGCGTCTCCATGCACCTCCGTCAGCTTTCCTTTTCATATTCCGTATATTTCGACTCGGCGAAGGTCGCTTCGCGGTCCCTCGCGTCGGCCAGCCGCAGCCGCGACGACCTGCTGATGACGACAGAGCCCTCCAGCACGCACAGCCGGTCGGCGAACAGCGCGACGTAAACGTCCTTGAGCACCAGATCGCTGCCGGGGTCGGCGCGCATAGTCAGCAGCGCCGTCTTGACGTCGAGTCCGCGCTCGGCCAGCCGCTGCGCTGCCGCTTTCGGCAGCTCGCCCAGTACGATCATTGTTGCCTCCTCCTTTCACGAACGAGGTCGGACGCGGCGCGCGCAGCCGAGCGGCGCCGCTCAAAAAGCGATAAACGAAAAACTTTTTCTATTATACAATACTTTTTGCAAATGTAAATCGTTTTATCAAAAAAAATATGCGCGGATTGGGGCTTTTTACTTGAAAAACGCGCTTTCGTATGCTATAATGGAGTTAGTGTGTGCCGCGCGGGCGCGTACACACTCCGAAAAAGAAGCTTGCGCTTCGCTTTTTCGGCTGCCGTGGATGTCGGCGGATAGGCGGACGGGTGCCACGCGCCGCGGTACACACTATGCCACGCTTGCGGGGCCGCGGACGGCGGAAATGGTACAGACAGTTCCTGTGCCGCGCCAGGCGCCAAAAACTCCCGAAAAACCGAAGCTTGCGCTTCGCTTTTTCGGCTGCCGTGGGATGCCGGAGGAAATGGTACAGACAGTTCCTGTGCCGCGCGAGGCGCGGCGCACACTAACTCCCGAAAAACCGAAGCTTGCGCTTCGCTTTTTCGGCTGCCGCGGATGCCGGAGGAAATGGTACAGATAGTTCCTGTGCCGCGCGGGCGCACATGTAACCCCCGAAAAACCGGCTGCGCTTTTTTCCGCGGGATGCCGGAGGAAATGGTACAGAACGGTTCCTGTGCCGCGCGGGGCGCGGCCCACACTAACTCCGAAAAACCGAAGCTTGCGCTTCCGCTTTTTCGGCTGCCGTGGATGCCGGCGGAAATGGTACAGACGAAGGTTCCTGCGCGAGGCGCGGCGCAGTTCCACTCCCGAAAAACCGAAGCTCGCGTTTCGCTTTTTCGGCCGTTGTGGGATGTCGGCGGATGAGGCGCAGACAGCGCCTATGCCGCGCGGGGCGCGGTACACACTAACCCATTGCTGTGGGATGCCGGAGGATAAGGCGCGGATAGTCTTCTTGTGTGGGGAGCCTCCGTAGAAGCAGCCATCCGCAATACCCTTGCCGCGGCGTACCGATGGGGCGCGGCGAACGTTAACTCTTGCTGTGCTGTGCCGACGTGCGCGGCGCGGACAGGCGGCCTGCCGTATGCTGCGGAAGCCGCGGGGCGGCCTTTTACCGAACGGGCGCTGCCGGACGTCTCCGGCGCCGCTCTTCTGCTTATGGTCGGCGCGCCGTATGCCTATGCCGCTGCTTTTCCGGCGGGGACGCGGCCCGCTGCTTTTCCGGCGGCGGGAACGGATGCCGTGCGGACGCGGTCCGGCTATCTTTTTGATTTCAAGCGTTCAAGCAAGCGTAAATACAGACTCATATACGGACGGGCCGCACGGGCGGCGTTCAAGCAAAACTCGTGAACAGGGGCCCGTCCGCATTGCGGTGCGGCAGCGGCGTCTGTTTTGAGAAAGGTATGAAGAAACCGATGATTGATATTGCTGTACTCGGTCTCGGCACCGTCGGCAACGGCGTGTACGAGGTCATCGCGGGCAACGGCCCGCACATCGCGCGCAGCCTCGGCGGCGAAGCGCTCCGCATCAACGCGTGCTGGACCTGCGCACCTTTGACACGCACCCGCTGCGCGGCGTGGTGACGAACGACTTCGCCTGCATCCTCGGCGACCCCGACATCCGCGTGGTCGTGGAGACGATGGGCGGCCTGCATCCGGCGTACGAATTTTCCAAGGCGGCGCTGGAGTCGGGCCGGAGCGTGGTGACCAGCAACAAGGCCGTCGTGGAGGAATACGGCCGCGAGCTGACCAGACGGCGCGGCAGAACGGCGTGTATTATCTCTACGAGGCGGCGGTGGGCGGCGGCATTCCCTCATTTCCACGTTGCACGGCTCCTTCGGGGCCAACGGCATCCGCCGGATCGCGGGCATCCTCAACGGCACGACCAATTACATTCTCACCCGCCTGCGCGTCGACGGGATGTCCTTCGACGACGCGCTGCGCATCGCGCAGGAGCGGGGCTATGCCGAAAAAGGACCCGTCCGCCGACGTCGATGGGCTGGACACGGCGCGCAAGATCTGCATCCTCGCCTCGATCGTGTCGGGGAGAAGCGTCCGCCTGCGCGACTGCCGGGCCATCGAGGGCATCCGCGGCATTTGCCGGCACACCGGGCGGCAGCGCTGCTCGGCTATTCGCTCAAACTGCTCGGCGTGTATGAAAACGGCGAGACGTATACCGCTCCCTGCCTTGTCCCGTTCGAGAGCCTGCTGAGCGCGCGACCGAGGACGTGTTCAACGCCGTTTCGATCACCGGCACGGCGGTCGGCGAGTGGTGCTCTACGGCCGCGGCGCGGGCGCGCTTCCGACGGCTTCGGCCATCGTCTCCGACGTCATCGAGGCCATCAACGGCACCTGTCCGCCCGTGTTCCGCGCCCGAGTCGGACGAGCCGGACGCGAAGGCTGCGCCGGCGCGCCGGTTTGTCTATGCGGACGTCATCCCCGATGCAGTTCCCCGCGGCGCCATGCGCACGAGCGGCGGTGGCTGCGGCTTTATCGTCGGCGCGGACGCCGACACGAGCGTCTGGAGCTGTCTGCCGGGCTACTGTGAATACCGCGTGCTCGACCCGCTGGACGCGCCCGAAAACGCGTGAATCAAAAAATATGTTTTTATTATCAAAAACCGCCGACTTAGTCGGCGGTTTTTTTGATAGCAAAGATATGTCGGGCGTTGCAGCATATCCGCATATGATGTTTGATTGTTGTCTTCTCATAGACAGGTCTTGATTTATCAAGGGCGTTGAGCTGGGTTTTCTGCCATTGAAATAACTGTACCGGCATTATTGCTTGTGTTGTTATGTCGGTTATTAGTCATTATAATCGGCAAGGTATATCCACGTGGTTTTTGTTTACCATTATATCAAGGGATATATCTCCGTTACCGGACACGACTCTAATATATGTTATGCCCTCTTCGGTAAATTCTGATGTTGTAGAGCTTCTGAACGCTTCGCCTCTCACCCTGTTCCGGCGGTCAATGCGTTTTGTCACGCCGGTTGTTGCTCCCGGTATCTTCTCCGGGTATGCCATAATGGGGGCAAGCATAGTAACGTTGTCCTCTACAGTCCGTCCCCCAAAAGCGCATAACCTTGGTATTTGAAAATCAGCGGCAGAAGAGTTCACTTTCATATCAAAAAATACACGATGCCTCCGTTCAATATTCTTTGTTTCTGGAATAATGCATATAGGTGATCGTCACCGTATCGTTGGCGGCGATGGCCTTGGTCGAGGAAAGGCTGCTGTCCTCCGCGCCGCCGTCGTTGATGTAGACGAACCAGTCGTAATCCTCCATCGTAGTTTCGGTCTCGTCGGTTTTTGGGAACGAGGTCGTTGATGCCCGTTATTATCACGTTGTCCCCGTCCGCTTCGGTCACGAGCTTGATTTTGCCGGCATCCTGCAGCTTGACGAGCAGATCGTTCAGCGTCGGCGTGCTGCTTTCATAGGCAAAAATCGGTCTCCAGAATGGTTTCGGTCACTTCGCGGCGGCCGCGGTCGTCCTTTTCGACTATGTTGATGACGATTTTTACCGTTTCTTTTTCGGGATGCTTTTTTCTTGTAACATATTCCATCAATTTTGCCGTTGTTTTTGTATTTTGCGTTATGCTGGCAAGTGAGCTGATCAAAAGCGCTAAAACATGGTAAGAACAATATTCAATAAAGGCATATAAAAGCAGTTTGCAATATCGCTGTAAGGAAAACGCTAAAAAGAAAATTCTGTTCTTTCATAAGTATAAGTACCATATGATTTTTTAACGGTCTCTATTGATGTGCCTAATGCAATTATAATACCCGAAATAATAATTGTCCAAAACAATATTTTTCCGAGCTTTTCCAATCGCTCTGCCCAAGTCCATAAATTCTTTGTAATTTCGTCCGTTTTTAAGCAATCCCTTTATGCTGGTCGGCGTTTCATTTTTCTACTCTCCGTTACAATATTCATCTTTCAAATTCTCCCTTGCAATAAAATTTTTCAGCGCATGTTCATATACCTTTGCCGGTTTTGTTTTGCAAAGATTTCAGCGGTTTATTCAAGAAACCGGAGATTGCGGATGTGAAGTGTAAACTGTTCTTTTTTGTCGTTTTTTGTATCGGCCGGAATACGCTTTTCCGGCAGATAGGGATGTAAACACAATCATTGTCGGCTCTAAAAATATCTATCACGGCGTCAAGGACGGCGTCTGATTTCTGAACGCATTTATTCCACATTTCGTATGCGCTTTCCTTATTGCCCGTGCATAGCTTGCTGTCGTATTCCAAAGATTTCCAATACTTTTTTGCCGCTCAGCAGGGAAGGCATTTGAAAGTAATTCATAAAGGAAAAGTATTGATAGCACTCGCGTTCTTCTTTAGACATACGGCTGCCTTCTTTAGACAGAACAATGCGGCAAAAGGGTTTTAACACATTCATAATGGTAGTGTTTCTGCCTATTCCGGCAAGGAAGTTTTTCACAACGGCACGCGTGTCTACCCATGTTTCGCAGCCTTTAATCAAGTATTCGCATGGCCGCAGAAACCAGTCGTCTATAAAGTCATTTATATGTACGCGCATATTGCTCTCGGTTTGGTTCAAATAATGACTTTCTGCGACATGCAAAATTTTATATTTTTCATATCTGTCGCCAATATAGGGATCAGGTGCGGGTGAATTTGAAAAAAAAGTCGATTTTCTGTAATCGTGCGTCATAATTTGTCGGTTTTCATAATGTACTCCTTTTTTCGCTTTCTCCGAATTTTCACACATATGGTAGAATCCGCACTATGCTGCGGGCGCAGCTGCCGCTGCTTCTGCTTTGCCGCCGCTTTTTTCAAAAAGTTCACCTTTTGACAATGAATTGTTTCGGCTTCGGGTGGGTTTTCTAAATAAAAATCGAGTCCGCAATTGTAACATTTTATCGAAAAGTCTTGATTTTTTTTCGATGTATGTATAAAATGAAAATAACGAATGTATGTAGTGAAAGCAGCTGTCAAAAAGGTGAACCTTTTGAGAGCGGCTATTGTTTATTATCATTATTATAAATATGGTATTTGCGCAGTCGGTCGGCGAAGGGCTGCTTTTATGCATTGCGGATAAAGAGTGGTCCGCATTTGTACCCGCCGCCCGTCATACGCAGCCGTCTGCGGCCGGCTTTGGGAGGGAAGGGGTTCGGTCTGTCTTTTTTCAGGCTCCAGTAGTGTTTTTCTTTGGCGGACGGCGGCTTTTTGCGGTTCCTTTTCGGCGTTTTGCGGGCTGCGGGTCAGTAAGCGTGGGGGCGACGGCGGCGTTCGAAAGAACGCCGCCGTGCGCCCCCACGCCCCGGCGCGGACGCGGACGTGGAGACGTCCGCGTCCGCGCCGGAACGGCTGGTATCCGCGTTCCATCTCACGCCTGCCGGTCTGTGAACGCGGCTTGCCCCGTACGCCGTCGCCCGGCGTACCCCCAAGCTTTCAGCTTGGGGTACGCCGGGCGACGGCTGTATCCTATGAGCGGAGGGCATCCTGATAGCCTTTGCCCCAGCTTTGCATCGCGTCCAGAATCGGTCGCAGGCTCAGGCCGAGCGCGGTCAGAGAATATTCCACGCGGGGCGGGACCTCCGCGTAGACCTTTCGCTCCAAAAGCCCGCTCTCCTCCATCGCGCGAAGCTGCGCCGTCAGCACCTTCTGCGACACGCCGCCAAGCGACCTTTTCAGCTCGCCGAACCGTTTCGTACCCGTCAAGAGGTCGCGCAGGATCAGTACCTTCCATTTGTCCCCGATGAGAGTCAGCGTTGTCTCGACGGGACAGGCCGGCAGCGGCCGGCATTCGTTTTGTCCGGGCATACGCGAACGCCTCCCTTTCTTCTTGCTTCGTCCTTTACGGCATTTGCAGCGCCAAAGCAGCACTCACTCGTCCGCGCGGGCATTTGCGGGTCCGCCGCGGCTGCTTCACGGCCATTATAGCACACTCGGCCTCTTTCGTCAAGCCGCGCCGCCGCGCGGCGGTTTCTTCGCGGTAACTACGGCACAAAAAAAGTGCGTACTTTTACAAACGGTGCGTTCGGCGGTATACTTGCGTCGGAAGCTGCGGAGAACGGCCGCTGCGCAGCAAACCGAACGCAAGACACCAAAAACAGTAAGACACACCAAGAAGACACAGGAGGCTGTTGCAATGAACAAAAATACTTTTCGGACCGTAAAGCTGGAAAAGGGTGAAATGCATATCTACGACGGCGGCGCCGTCCGGCTGCACGCCTACAAGACCAACGACCCGATCGACAACGAGGTTTTCATCGTGGAAAAGGACGGCAGGGCCGTTCTGCTGGAATCGCCCTGCTTTTATGATAACATCCGGGAGCTTACGGCGTATCTGAAGGATATGCGGGTCGAGGGATGCTCGTGGCCTACCACGCGGCGGGCGGCTCCTTCCTGCCCGACGTGCCGAAGTACGCGACGCAGAGCGCGAAGGACTACGCCGAAGCCGGCGGCGGAAAGGCGTTGATCGACGGCTTTTCGGCGGCGTTCGGTGTGGCCTTCGACGCGTCTGTCCACACCGTCACCAACCTTGTCGGCGCGGGACGGGTTTGCATCGGTGGCATCGACTTTCTCCTTCGGCCGACCGCGGACGCCTTCGACGTGGAGATCCCCGAAATCAACGCCGTCTATACCCATATGCTCGGACACGACTGCCACTCCATCGTGGCGGGGCAGGCCCACGCCGACAGCATCATCGCGGAGCTGCGGGAGGACATCGCCCGGGGGTACGACCTGATTCTGACCTCCCACTACACGCCGGAGGACCTCAAGGACGCGCAGACGAAAATCGATTACCTCGAATCGCTCAAGCGGCTCGCCGCCGGCTGCACGGACGCCGAGGCCTTCAAGGCCGAGATGCGGAAGCGGTATCCGTCGTACAGCGGGCAGAATTATTTGGATATGACGGCGGGCTTTTTCTACGCCTGAGACGGCGCCTGTCTGGGAGGAAGGGAGGTATACGGGCATGACGCAGGATGAGAGAAGGCGCTTTTTGCTTGCGGCGCTGCTGCGGGAACGGACGCCCTCCCGCGCGCCGGCGCTGCCGCCCGATGCGGACGGACAGCGGCTTCTGCTTCGCGCGCTGCTGAATCTGCGCCCGCCGGCGCCTGTCGGACAGACGTTTTGCGGGTGCAGGACGCGTATTTGCAGGAGGAGCTGCGGCGCAGGGGTATCACCGACGCCGCCGGCCTGCGCCCGGTCCGCCCGGGCTGTACCTCTGGCGGGCGACCTAACGACGCTGCGGGTGCGACGCAATCGTGAACGCCGCCAACAGCCGTCTGCTCGGCTGCTTCTGTCCCAACCACGGGTGCGTCGATAACGCCGTCCACACGTTCGCGGGCGTGCAGCTCCGGCTGGCCTGCGCGGCGCTGATGCGGGCGCAGGGGCATGAGGAGGAAGTCGGCGGCGCCAAACGGACGCCGGCCTTTAACCTTCCCTGCAAAAGCGTGTTGCACACGGTCGGACCGCAGGTCCGTGGGAGGCCGACGGCGGCGGATGAGGCGGCGCTTGCCGCCTGCTACGACGCCTGCCTGACGCTTGCGGACGAGGAACGGCTGAAAAACCTCGCGTTCTGCTGCGTCTCCACAGGCGAATACGGGTTCCCGAGCGAGCGGGCGGCGGAGGTGGCCATACGGGCCGTGGAGACATATCGGGCGCGGACGCGCAGCCGAATCGAGGTGATTTTCAATGTTTTCAGAGAAACCGACCACGCCGTCTACCGAGCGCTTCTCGGCGCAGACGGCGCGGCTCCGGCGCGCTGGAGACTGCTGACGCGGTCGTGGTCGGCGCGGGCGCGGGACTGTCTGCGGCGGCGGGGCTTGCATACGACGGGGAGCGTTTCGAGCGCCTGTTCGCGGATTTCCGCGAAGCCTACGGGTTTACGGATATGTATACCGGCGGCTTCTATCCTTACGAAACGCCGGAGGCATACTGGGCGTGGTGGTCGCGGCATATCGCCAACCGCTACGACGTCGCGGCGGGGGAGCCGTATCTGGCCCTGCTGCGGCTGCTGCGGGACAAGGACTATTTCGTACTGACGACCAACGTGGACCACCAATTCCGGCTGGCGGGCTTCCCCAAAGGCGCGGCTGTTTTACACGCAGGGCGATTACGGGCTGTGGCAGTGCGCCGCGCCCTGCCACGACGGGACCTATGACAACGAAGCGGCGGGCGGGCTATGGCGGCGTCGCAGCGCGGACTGCGGGTCCCCGCGGCGCTGCCGCGCTGTCCGGTCTGCGGCGGGCCGATGACGACGATGAACCTGCGGTGCGACGAGCGCTTCGTTCAGACGAGGGCTGGTATGCGGCGGCGGGCCGCTGCGAAGCGTTTCTGCGCCGTCTGCGGGGCCGGCGCGTCCTGTTCCTCGAGCTGGGCGTCGGGGCGAACACGCCGGCGGTCATCAAATTCCCCTTCTGGCGGATGACTGCGGCGAACCCCGACGCGGTTTACGCCTGCGTGAATCTCGACTTCGCCTGCTGTCCGGCGGGGATCGCGGCGCGGTCGCTCTGTATCCGCGCGCGGACATTTCGGCGGTGCTGGCGGCGCTGGAGGAAACGGCTTGACAAACCGGCGCGGCTGCGGTATACCGTTGCAAAAACAAGTTTTGAGGAGGGGACCATCGGATGAACACGCCGACACTGGAAACCGAGCGCCTGCTTTTGCGGAGATTTACCGAAGCCGACATAGACGCGCTTTTTATGCCCTTTTTGCGGGACGAGGTCAACACCTTCCTCCGTGGTTCCCGCCAAGTGCGTCGAGGACGCGCGGCGGTTTTACGAGGAGCGGTACGCGGCCGTCTACGCCCGTCCCGGGGCTATGCGTACGCCGTCTGCCTGAAAGCTGGCGGCGGACCGATCGGGTACATCAAGGTGGAGATGGACGACAGCTACGATTTCGGCTATGCGCTGCAAAGGCCGTTCTGGGGGGCAGGGACTTGTCACGGAGGCCGGCAGGGCGGTCGTGGAGCGGGTGCGGGCGGACGGCCTGCCCTACATCACGGCCACGCACGACGTCAACAACCCCCGCAGCGGCGCGCCGTGATGCGGCGGCTGGGGATGAAGTACTGCTATTCCTACAAGGAGCAGTGGCAGCCCAAAAACTTCCCCGTCGTTTCCGGCTGTATCAGCTTCATTTCGACGGGCGGACGACTGCGTCTATTCCAAATATAGGGAGTTGTACAAAAACGCTTTTGCGGAGCCGGACTGCGTGCAGTAAACCGCGCCGGCGGCAGGATACGGGGCGGCGGAATTTTTTCCGCCGCCCTTCGCGCTGTCTGTGCACGGACCGGCGGTTGCAGACCGACGCTATGCGGCCGGCGGGGACCCTGTTTGAGGGGTCCCTCGCCGGAAGCCGCCCCGTCTGCGCTGCGGCGCCGGAGGCGGGCGGGTTCTTCTGTGCTTTTTCGGGAAATTCCCCTTTTATCGTGCGGCGGTGCGGCGAAATCCTTTCCGCCGCACCTGCTTTTATGCGCTTGCCGCTTTGCGCCGAAGAGGGAAAGCTGCGCCGGCTTGCCATGTATCCGGCTGTCGGCCTGCACCTGACCGATGCTCTTATCCGGCTTGCGGTGCAGGGCTTCGGCGTCCATTGTTTCCCCTGCAAAGCCTTTGCAGTGTTCTCTGGATATGGAGGGAGTATAGCCCCTCCGCCACTTTTGACAATCTGCACGCGATGCGCGCTTCACAAAAGGCGGATAATCGGCGTTTTCACCAAATTGCTGCCGAAATATATGTGCAAAATGCGGATTGTAATTTGACAAAATGAATGATATACTCATCAATGGGAATAAGTGGTGGAGTCTGTCATAGGAACGGTTTCGTTCCTATTTATTCCGGAAATGGTTTGCAGGTGAAGGGAGTCGGCCGGCCGCGCGGCGGGCGGGCGCTTTCGCTTAGAAACGGTTTACGGGCGAGCGGCTCCGAACGGAGCCGCCCTTGTTTTTTGTGCCGCGCAGTACGTTTGGCTTGGGATGGGACCTTTCTGCTTATGAACACATTTTATCAACGGAAAGGTTTTGGTGATCTCAGATGGAAAGTCATCTTTCCCTCTTCTACGGTCTCTCCTTTCTGACCGTGGTTCTGGCGTTCGCTTTCGCGGCTTATCTTTACCTGTGGGTGAAGAAGCAGAAAAACCGTGAACGCGAAGATTCAGGAGGTGTCCGCGCTCATCAAGGAGGGCGCGAACACGTTTATGCGGCGTGAATACAAGATTTTGCCAAATTCGCCGCCGTTGCTGCCGTTTTGATTCTGCTCTTCCTGCCGTCGCCGATCTGGCAGGGAGACCCCGTTCCCAACATTTCGATGGCCGTCGCCTATATCGCGGGCACCGTCCTGTCGGCAATCGCCGGCAAAATCGGCATTCTGGTTGCGACGCTTTCCAACGGCCGCGCGGCCGAGGCGCAGAAGGGGCTGAAGCCCGCGTTCTCATCGGCTTCCGCGGCGGCGCGGTAATGGGCCTGCTGGTCGTGGGCTGCTCGCTGTTCGGCGTGGCGGCCGTGCTGATGCTCACGGGCGACTCGAGCATCCTGCTGGGCTGTTCGGCGCCAGCTCGCTGGCCCTGTTCGCCAAAGCGGGCGGCGGCATCTTCACCAAAGCGGCCGACGTGGCGGCGGACCTGACGGGTAAGGTCGAGCTGGGCATCGCGGAGGACGACCCGCGCAATCCCGCCGTCATCGCGGACAATGTGGGCGACAACGTGGGCGACGTTGCGGGCATGGGAGCCGACCTGTTCGATTCCAACGTGGCGGCGATGGCCTCGGCGCTGGTCATCGCCCAGTCGCTGTCGGGCGGGGCGTTCGCGAACACGTCGATGGTGTTCTGCTACGCGATTCTCGGCCTTCTGGCGTCGGTCGTCGGCATCGCCACGGCGCGCGTCGGAAAGAACGGCAACCCGACGAGAGCGCTTAATTCTTCTACATATGTGACGACGGCCATCTTCCTCGCTCTGACCGCCTGCGCGACGCTGCTGTTTGAGGGCTTCTCCTGGCGCATCTGGGGCGCTTCCGCGGTCGGACTGCTGGTCGGCGTCATCATCGGGATCGCGACCGACTACTTCACGGACGATTCCAAGCCGATCGTGCGCAAGGTGGCGCATGCCTCCGGCTCGGGTCCGGCGTTTACCATCCTGTCGGGCGTATCCTACGGCTTCATTTCCGCGCTGCCCGCGATGCTGGGCATCGCCGTCTCGGCGCTGGTCGCCTATAAAGCTCTGCGAGCCGATGGGCGACGGCTACGCCATTTTCGGCATTTCGATGGCGGCCGTCGGCATAAGCTTTCCATCGTCGGGATGATCATTTCCAACGACGCCTACGGCCCCATCGTCGACAACGCCCGCGGCCTGGCGGAAATGGGCGACCTGGGCGAGGAGACCATCCGCACCGCCGACGAGTTGGACAGCGCCGGCAACACGGTCAAGGCGGTCACGAAGGGCTTTTCCATCAGCGCCGCCGGTTTGACCGTTATCTCCCTGCTGGGCGCCTTTATGTCGGAGGCGAACGCCGCGCTGGCCGAGGCCGGCAAGGCGCTGATTACGGGCTTTGATATTATGTCTCCGACGGTGTTCTTCGGCATCCTCATCGGCGCTGCCATCCCCGCCGTGTTCTCCGCCATGCTGATTCTGGGCGTGGATAAAAACGCGCAGCGTAGTGGTTGCCGAGATACACCGGCAGTTTGCTTCGATCCCGGGCCTGAAGGAAGGCCGCGAGGACGCGAAGCCGGAGTACGGCAAGTGCATCGACATCGCCACCACGGGCGCGCTCCGCGAGCTGATTCCGGCCGGTCTGATGAGCATCGTCGCCACGCTGGTCGTCGGGTTCATCGGCGGTCCGCTGGCCATCGGTGGGTTCCTGCTGGGGAACATCGTCAGCGGTCTGCTGCTGGCGCTGTTTATGTCCAACTCGGGCGGCCTGTGGGACAACTCGAAAAAGTATGTGGAGGCCGGCAACGAGGGCGGCAAGGGGCAGCGAGGCGCATAAGTCCGCCGTCATCGGCGACACCGTCGGCGACCCGTTCAAGGATACGGCAGGCCGTCCATCAACACGCAGATCACGGTCGTGTCGCTGGTCTCGTCTCTGCTTTCGTCGCTGTTTGTCCTGTTCTCCATTTTTGATTGAATCGATTTTTTCCCGACGGAGCGGCACAGCCGCTCCCGTTTTTATGTCCAAACGGCGCATAGGGCTTGGAGGCACCGTAGCGGGCGGGAGAAATCGGCGTCGGGCGGCGGCATAAACAGGGAAGGTGGGGTTGGCGTCGTGCGGAGAGGGAACGGCTGACGGGCGGCTGCGGCAAAAAACGGCGTTTACGCGCATATGGTCAAGCTGCAGAACGAGAGCTTGAACTGGACGCTGGGTTGAGCTACGCGCCGGGGCCGGGCGGCCCGAATGGGGCCGCCCGGCCCCGGCGCTCCCTTTACGGGAAAAGCGTGCGGGCTATTGAAAACCGCCGCCGAATTTTGTATAATAACGAAAAAACAAAACGCGCCGCGCAGACACGCCGGCGGGAAAGCGAGGGGCATATGAAAACGGAAACAGCCGCGCCCGACAAAAATCCGAATTCGGGGCGCAAGGGTACACAATCTGGAAGGACGTGGACGTAGACGTCCCACTGCATCAAATCGTCGGCGTCGCCGGCGTGTCCGGCTCGGGCAAATCTCGCTCGCGCTGGGCGTGCTGTATGCCGAGGGCTCGCGGCGGTATCTGGACGCGCTTTCCGCCTACACGCGGCGGCGGATGACGCAGGCCGCCAGACCGCAGGTCGACGAGGTGGGTATGTGCCGGCCGCGCTCGCGCTCCGGCAGCGGCCGGGGTACCCGGCATCCGCCCACCTTCGGCACGGGGACCGAGCTGCTCAACAGCCTGCGGCTGATGTTTTCCCGGCTGGCCGCGCATAGCTGCCCGAACGGACATCTGCTCGAGCCGACGCTGGACGTCGCGGCCGAGCGCGAGCTGGTCTGTCCGGTCTGCGGGGCGCGCTTTTTCGCGCCGTCGGCGGAGGAGTTGTCCTTCAACAGCCGTGGCGCCTGCCGCCGCTGCGGCGGGACGGGAAATGTGCGCACGGTCGACCGGGACACGCTGGTGCCCGACGAATCGCTTACGATTGACGAGGGGGCTGTCGCGCCGTGGAACTCGCTGATGTGGTCGCTGATGACCGACGTCTGCCGGGCGATGGGCGTGCGCACCGACGTGCCGTTTCGGGATTTGACGGCGCGGGAAAAGGACATCGTCTACAACGGGCCGGCCGAGAAGCGGCACATCCTGTACAAGGCGAAGAACTCCAATCAGGCCGGAGAGCTGGATTTTACCTACTATAACGCTACCTACACGGTTGAGAACGCGCTGGCCAAGGCCAAGGACGAAAAGGGCTTAAAGCGCGTGGAGAAGTTTCTCAGGGAGGACGTCTGCCCCGACTGCGGCGGCACGCGTCTGTCCGAGGCGGCGCGGCGGCCGCGGCTGCTGGGCCTGTCGCTGGACGAAGGTCTGCAGGATGCCTCTGGCGGCGCTCGACGACTGGGTGCGCGGCGTGCCCGCGCGGCTTCCCGCAGAGATGCGTCCGATGGCGGAGAGCATCTGCGACGCCTTCGCCGTGACCGCGCGGCGGCTGCTCGAGCTGGGGCTGGGCTATTTGACGCTTGACCGCGCCGCGTCCACGCTGTCCACGGGCGAGCGGCAGCGGATGCAGCTTGCGCGTGCGGTCCGCAACCGCACGACGGGCGTGCTGTATGTGCTGGACGAGCCGTCTATCGGGCTGCATCCCTCCAATCTGGAGGGGCTGTGCGGCGTGATGCGGGATTTGGTGGCGGACGGCAACTCCGTCCTGCTTGTCGACCATGACACGCAGGTCCTTCGGGAAGCCGATTGGCTCATCGAGCTGGGGCCGGAGGCCGGCGCGCGCGGCGGACGGGTGATCGCGCAGGGGACCGTCGCGGACGTTTGCGCGACTCCCGCAGTCGCAGGATCGGGCCGTTTCTGGACGGCCGCGCACGGGTCTCTGCCGCCGGCGCGGGCGGCGCGCCGTTCGAGCGGGGCCGAATCCGCCTGTCCGCGTCCGCGCTCCATACGGTCAGGCCGCTCACGGCGGAAATCCCGAAGGGGCAGGCTCACGGTCGTGACCGGCGTGTCCGGCTCGGGCAAGACGACGCTGGTTTTTGGAGAGCCTCGTCCCCGCGCTACAGGCGCACATCGCGGGGACAAAGCTGCCGGCGCATATCCTGTCGGTCGAGGCCGAGGGCATCCGGCAGGTCAAGCTGATCGACGCGACGCCGATCGGGGTCAACGTCCGCTCGACCGTCGCGACCTATGCCAACGTGCATGACGAGCTGCGCAAGCTGTACGCGGCGACGGACGACGCCCGCCGGCAGGGGCGTCGGGCCGGGGATTTTTCCTACAACACGGGCGCGCTGCGCTGTCCGGAATGCGACGGGACGGGCGAAATCGCGCTCGACGTCCAATTCCTGCCGGATGTGGACATCCCCTGTCCGGCCTGTCAGGGGTCGCGCTACGCGAAGGCGGCGGACGGGATTCGCTTCACGAACAAACACGGCGACTCCCGCCGCTGCCCGAGCTGATGGCGATGGACGTTGCCAATGCGCTGGAATTCTGCGGCGAACGCCGCCTCGTGCGGGACAAGCTGCGTGTGTTACAAGAGCTCGGGCTCGGCTATCTGACGCTGGGCGAAGCGACGCCGAGCCTTTCGGGCGGCGAGGCGCAGCGCCTGAAGCTGGCCGGCGAGATGGGGAAAGCGCAGTCGGATTCGGTGTTCGTGTTTGACGAGCCGACCGTCGGGCTGCACCCGCTGAACGTGCAGACCCTGCTCGGCGTATTTCGGACGCTGATTGCAAACGGCGCGACGGTGATCGTCATCGAACACGACCTGACGTCATCCGCTCTGCGGATTACATCCTCGATATGGGGCCGGGCGGCGGCGAGGCGGGCGGCCGAACGTCGCCGCAGGGACGCCGTCCGACGTCGCCTGCTGTGCGGAGAGCGTCACGGGCAAATTTCTGCGGGAAGTTTGAAGCGGACTTCGCTCTACCCTTTTCGACCGTGAGCGGGGGGGAACGGGGATCGTGCGACGCGCGCCCGCTTCGCGGACAACGCTTCGTATGCGCCCGCTTGAGGTGCGCCTTCTCCTATGAGGTTCCGCCGCCCCCCCGTTGCGCGTCCCGACAGGGCGGCGGCCGGCGGATAAACGGGCGCGTTTTTCGGTCTGCTTTCCGCCGGCCGACGGGCTTGACCGCTCCCGCGCTGTCGGGGAAAGCGGACGCGCGCGCTTTGAAGCGCGCTGTCCCCCCCCGCCCGCATTCGGAATGGCGGGAAACGCCGCGCGGCAGTCGCTCAAAGGCAGGACGGCCTTCCGGGTCTGTCTGCCTCCGGACTGTTGCGGGGACGCCGCCCTTCGCCGCAGCCGGGCTTTGCCGCCGCCGTATCTGCGCCCGCAGTATAGCGTTTTACACGCTTTTTTGCTTTCTGTGTGTCGCTGCGGCTTGCTGTGGACGGCCGCGGCCTGTATAAAAAACAGCGGACGCCGTTTTACGGCGTCCGCTGAACGAATGTTGCGTTATGCGTGTCTTCTGCGCACCAGCAGCACCGCGCCGGTCAGCGCGGCGGCCGTGAGCACGAGCGCGGCGACGGCGCCCGCATCGCCCGTCACGGGCGTTTTGAGCTGTCGTCGGCCGGAGCCGAGGTCGGAGCATCGGACGAAGGCGAAACCGGCGCCTCAGAGGAGACGGCGGCCGTCGGGCTGCTGTCGTCCGTGCTTTCGGCTTCGGACGTCGTCGCGGCGGGCAGCGTCTTGGTGACGACGCCGTCCTGATTCATATACGCGTCGGCGGAGACGGCCGCAGCGGTGTTGGAAACGGCGGTCGGCAGCAGATAATTGTAGAGCTCATAGGCGGCGGTATTGTTGTCGTTCGGCGAGGTGTGGTCGGCGACGTTATCGGGGTTCGCCTGATAATAGAACACGAGAACGAAGCCGCCCCTCCGGGATTGCCACGCTGTTTTCCTCCCAGTCCGCGACGAGGTTGTTGCCCGCCTGCACGGCCTTGTAGCAGTCGGTGCCGACGACCGGCGCAAAGGTGATGAAATACTTGTAGCGCAGGAACGCGTCGGAGGTGTGCAGATAGCCGACCTCGGAGGCGTCGCCGTTGAAATCGGCGTTGTAGATGCGGCTACAGCGGCGCTTCGTTGCTGTACTGGTCGTTGTCCGTTTCCTCCGTCAGATCGGGGTTTGTCGGCCCGAGCGTGAGCTGCCAGCCGTCCGTTTCGGCGGCGGCGAGGACTGCGGTCAGACCGGCGCAGCGCGGCCGCGCAGAGAAGCAGGAGAAGTCTTTTGATTTGCGCATAGAATAACGTCCTTCCTTTTGTTGGATTATAGCCATATTGTAACATTTGATTGCATATTTGTCAATACTTTTTCAAAACGCTCTGCTTCTGCGCCGCGGGCGGCGGAAAACCGAAAATCGCAACCGGCGGTTGACAGATTTGTCGGCGCGTCTTGCTTGCATGAACCGCTTTGCTGTGCTATAATAGCCGCATAGAGCAATGTACGATATAAAAGTTCGTGCGGCGGCTATTCGCTTTTTAGCGCCTGTGGCGCAAAAAAGCCGGGGCTTAGCGATCCGGCAAGGCCGCATAAACGAAAAGCGATTCGAGAGTTCGTGCGGCGGCTATTCGCTTTTTAGCGCCTGTGGCGCAAAAAGCCGGGCTTAGCGATCCGGCAAGGCCGCATAAACGAAAAGCGATTCGAGAGTTCGTGCGGCGGCTATTCGCTTTTTAGCGCCTGCGGCGCAGAAAACACCGGGGCTTAGCAAGTTGGTATGGCCGCATAAGGCGCTTCGCGGTGCAAAAGGCTGTGCGGCTTTGTGTCTGCGGCACAGAAAACGCCGGACATATGCGGCAATGCGCCGCACAGGATGGACGAGGGGCTTGCCGGACGCGCTCGGACGGCCGCGTTTTCGCGGAAAGGGCTGCGCGGCGGGCGCACGGCCGCATTCCAAAATCAGAAAGGGCGTATTGAAGATGCGTTTGTCACAAAATATCGCCGGCCTGCGCCATGCGGCCGGATGGTCGCAGGAGGAGCTGGCCGCGCGGCTGGACGTCACCCGCCAGTCGGTGTCCAAGTGGGAATCCGGGCAGTCGGTGCCCGACGCGGAGCGGCTGGTCAAGCTCAGCGAGCTGTTTGGCGTGTCGGTCGATTTTCTGCTCAAGGGCGACGGGCCGCCGGCCGGAGAACGCGCCTCCGCCGCCGCCTCCGCGGCGCGGTTGGTTACGGCCGGCGAGGCGGCGGACTATCTGGCGCTGCGCGGACGCGCGGCAGGGGCGCATCGCGGCCGGGACGTGCCTGTGCATCCTGTCGCCGGTCTGCCTGCTGCTGCTCGCGGCCGTGAGCGACGCCGGGGCGGGGCGCTGAGCGAAACGGCCGCCACCGGGTACGGTCTGGCGGCGCTGCTGGTGCTCGTGGCGGGTGCGGTGGCGCTGTTCATCCATTGCGGGCTGCAAAGCGCGCCCCTATCGGTATCTGGACGAGCCGTTCACGCTCGAGCAGGCGGCGGCGGAGCTGGTGCGCGCGGCCGGCTCGAGGCGGACAAGCGCGCGTATGGCCGGAAGTGCGTCGCGGGCGGCGTGCTCTGCGTGCTGGCGGCGCTGCCGCTGCTGCTGACGGCAATTCTGACGGGCGGGGGACGCGCTTGCGGTCGTCGCTTCGCTCTGCGGGACGCTGCTGCTCGCGGGCGCGGGAAGCGCGCTTTTTCATCCTTGCCGGCGTCCCCCGCGCCGCCGCCGAGCGGCTTTTGCAGATCGGCGAGTACACGCGCGAGGCCAAGCGGAAGGGCGCGCTGCTGGAGGTGTTTTCCTCGGTGTACTGGCTTGCGGCGACGGCCGTTTATCTGCTGCTGAGCTTCCGCAACGGCTGGGACCGCTCGTGGATGCTCTGGCCGGTGGCGGGCGTGATATTTGCGGCGCTCTACGCGCTGCTGGAAGCGCTGACGGGGCGGAAAAAATAAAAGACGGCCGGTATACGGGTTTGTATACCGGCCTTTTTTGCGTCACACCTCGACGATGATGTCCTTAAGTTCTTCAAAGAGATTGGGGTCGTCCTTCTCCGCAATCAGCTTGATGGGCTGCAGAAGGTCAAGACTGAAGATGCCCATCAAGCTCTTCGCATCGACAAGGTACCTGCCCTCGCTCAGATCGACGGAAAACGGATACTTCTCCACGACGCTGACGAGCTTGCGCACGTCGTTGATCGTCTGGAGCTTGATGTAAACTTCCTTCATAAAAATATACGATGCCTCCGTTCAATTATTCTTTGGCGATGGAATAGTGCATATAGGTGATCGTCACCGTATCGTTGGCGGCGATGGCCTTGGTCGAGGAAAGGCTGTTGTCCTCCGCGTCGCCGTCGTTGATGTAGACGTACCAGTCGTAATCCTCCATCGTAGTTTCGGTCTCGTCGGTTTTGGGAACGAGGTCGTTGATGCCCGTTATAATTACGTTGTCCCCGTCCGCTTCGGTCACGAGATTGATTTTGCCGGCGTCCCGCAGCTTGACGAGCAGATCGTTCAGCGTCGGCGTGCTGCTTTCATAGGCAAAAAATCGGTCTCCAGAATGGTTTCGGTCACTTCGCGGCGGCCGCGGTCGTCCTCTTCGGCTACGTTGATGACGACCTTACCGTGATCGGCTCAACCTTGCTGCACGCGGCGAGCGCGGCGATAGACGTAAGCATCAGCAAAGCCAACAGCAGCGACAGTTTCTTTTTCATTTGAACGATACCTCCAAAAAGAATAGGGTGGTTTTTCTTACCGTCTATTATACAGTCCTCAATGGCGGCTTGTCAAGTGAATTTTAACATTTTTACAATTTGGCGCCGTTGTTTTTTTGTTGAAATTCAACTTCTCCTGCGATCAGCCCACCAGACGGAGCGCCTGGTCGGTCACCCAGAGCATCAGAGGAATCGTCCCGACCGACAGCAGCGTCGAAATGCTGATGACCGAGGCGGCGGGGGAAGCGTCGGACGTGTACAGCTCGGCGAACATCGCCGTGTTCGCGCCCGCGGGCATCGCGGCCATCGTCACGCAGATGCAGACGATCGTCCGGTCCAGCCGCAGCAGCAGGCAGAGGCCGAGCGTCAGCAGCGGGATGGCCAGCAGCTTGACGGCCGAAAACACGAACGACCGCACGCGCAGCATCCCCGCAATCGACTGATTGCGACCAGATTGCCCACCACCAGCATCGACAGCGGGAAGGTCACGTCGCCCATCGCGGAAAAGGCGTTGTAGAGCGGCGCGGGCAGGCGGATCGAAAACACGAACAGCAGGATGCCGACCACCGAGGCGACCGTGCCCGGGTTGACGAACGCCTTAAAGAGACTGCTTTTCCCGCCGCGCGTGAGCAGATGGATGCCGTAAATGCGGATGTAGATGTTGTAGAACAGCGTGAAAAAGGCGCCGTAGAACAGCCCCTCCTCCCCGAATACGACGACCAGCACGGGGTAGCCGAGATAGGCGCAGTTGGCGAACACCGTCCCGAACTCGAGCACGCGCGCGTTCTGACCCGTCCGTAGACCAGCCGCGCCAGCAGCGAGAGCGCCACATGGAACACCGCCGACACAAGCGCGATGCAGACCGGTGCGCAGCCGTTCCTCGGTATAGGTGATTTGCAGCGAGGTCAGGATCAGAAGCGGCTGCGTGACGTTGACCAGCAGCGAGGAGAGCAGCTTGGTCGAGTCCTTGGTAAAGACTTGGAACAGCCGCGCCGCGACCCCGACGAGCATCATGCAGAACAGCGTCAGGACCTCGGCGGCGACCAGCGATGTCGGCGCCCATACGGATAAACCCTCATTCCTTCCAAAGCGGCGGTATGCCTGCGCGGCAAAACCGCTGCGGAATGGTGCTATTTTACCATTCTGCCGCGGTGTTGTCAATCGCGCCCAAATAAATTTGAAGCAAATATCTAAAAAGGTGTTGTTTTGTTAATAAAAAATAGTATATAATGATATTCGGTCTCGAGCGCTCTTTTTTTGAAAGAAGCGGACGCTGCGTGCGTGCGGCGTCGGCTGCATCGGAGATGCGGGCAAAATGTCTTGCGGCCAAAGAAGGAGAAACCGTTTATGAGGAAAATACGAAAAGGCATGTATGTCCCTGCTGACCGCCGCGTTCGCGCGCCTGCCGCGCTTTCCGCCTGCGGAAGCCTGGAGGACAAACCTTCCGAAGCCCCCGCGCCGCCGCATCGAGCCGTCCGCGCCGCCGCGGGAGGCGTTCGTGGACACGGAAGCAATGGCGGCAATCGACGCGCTTTATACCGGCGAGGCTGACCGCACGCGGAAGCGGGTCAATCTGGCGCAGGGTCTCGTCCTACACGCTGTCGCGCGCGCCGTCTGCGCAGTATCCGGATACAGAGGGGAAAAAGCTGACGGACGGGGTCACGAACGAGGCGTTTTCCAAAACGGGCTGGGTCGGCTTCGAGGGCGTGTCCGCGCTGACGGTTGATTTGGATTTGGGAGAAAGTATAGAAAACGTTGCAGAGCTGGACGTCGGCTTTCTGCGCATGGCGGAGTATGGCATCGAATTGCCGGAGCGCGTCGTGTTTTCGGTTTCGGACGACGGCGGGACGTATGTCGCTGTCGGCGAGATGCTCGCCCCGCAGGGGGTGGCGGCCACCATCAAGAAAACATACGCCGCAGTCCTTCCCGGGACGATTCGGGCGCGCTATGTCCGAATGGCGGTAAGCGGGATGAAGCGGCTACACCTAGCAATACGTAACTGAACGAAGTAATACCGAG
>VOFK01000357.1_pt1 | contig 26018 bp, 41 predicted proteins | sample 5384121 | NCBI WGS metagenome assembly VOFK01 (sample SAMN12384730, study PRJNA508395) | human gut metagenome | isolation source: healthy gut J | host: Homo sapiens | reverse complement strand
AGTGAGACGGAGACGACCGATACCACGTTTTCCAGTTCTTTAACCAGCGATGCTTCACTGAAACGGGCTGGCGGTTGGTAAAGTGCTGGCTGTGTCAGTTCAACGAGCGTCAGAGCATCGCCTTTATCGACTGCTGGTAAGATATTTATTCATCGCTTCGCACCGCGTGCCAGGCGGAAATCGCCTCGCACCAACGGTCAGCGTCGGAGTCATATTTCGCTGGGGTCATCTGGCAAGCAACGAACTGGATTAATCGCAGGCTGCTTCGCGCATCTGCTTCCATATCCTTCAACGAAGTTCCGCCATCACATTGACGTCAGAAGCGACGAATCGCTTCGTGCGCTTCCTGTGAGTTTTGCTGGCGTACTGATTCTCCGGACTTTCCGGCAGATATGCGCCATCATGAATCGCGAACCATATTTTTACCGCGTCCTGACCAGGTTATGTGAGTCGGTACGCACAAGTGATAGCCTGTTTTCATGCCAAACGCTGCGCCATCATCATGGTTTTTTTCATCGCCAAATCCAAGACGGGTGCTGGCAGCTTGTTGCAGCGTAGAGGTAATAAAAGCGAGCGCCAGGTTTACTGGTTGTCGGTTTGTTCACGTTCCAGCACGCTGTAGCGCGCGCTTTTTTCCAGCAGACTTCCGCAGCCTGAGTTTGTTCTTTTGGTTGACCGGACGAACGGTTTGTCGTTCTGATTCTTGGATACAATATTATTTATTTTAAATAAAGATTAAAACAAAAACATATATTATAAGTGGAGGTTATTTTATGTATAAATTAGATCCACTTCCATATGATTATTCTGATCTTGAACCATTTATTGATACAAAAACCTTAGGACTTCATCATAAAAAAAGCATCAGCAAACATATTTAAAACAAACTAAATGCTTTATTACAAAAAAAATAACTATATGTATAATTACAGTCTAGTGGAATTATTACAACACATAAATGAGTTTAACGAAAATGATCGTTGAAAATATTTTATTTAATCTAGGTGGTGTTATCAATCACAATATATATTTTAGAAGTATTTCACCAAAACCTAGTTTACCAGGCCCTGTTTTAATGGGAAAGATAGTAAAAAAATATCAAAGCTTTGAAAAATTTAAGGATAGTTTTAAAAAAGAAGGCTTTAGAATTAAAAGGCTCTGGTTACACATTCCTAGTATTAGATGGTAATGAATTAAATATTATAAATTTAAAGAACCAAGAAACTCCTTATAGTTATAATCTAATACCTTTATTAGGACTTGATATGTGGGAACATGCCTATTACTTAAATTATCAAAATAATAAGGAAAACTATATAGATAATTTCTTTAATATTGTAGATTTTTCTATTGCCTCTAGAGTAGTTAATTAGAAATTTGCAAATTCCTACATTTGTGTTATCCTATAATATAGGAGGATAAGAGATGAAAACAAAGTTAGTATTATTTGGCTTAATCTTTATAGTTACCATATTTTCTCTAACAGGTTGTTCTATTAGTAAAAATAAAGTAACAGGTGATACATTTAAAGATCAAATGGCTGCTGCAAACTTCACTGTCGTTGATGGTAAAAGTCAATTTGAAAGATATGATTACATTAGTGAAGTATATCTAGCTCGTCATAAAGAATATGGCTACCAGGTAGAGTTCTACGTGTTAAAAGATAAAGAATATGCTAAAAGTTTTTATAGCAACAATAAAAACTTATTTGAAAGTTCTAAAACAAAAACTTATACGGAAGCTAAATCAAGCGGAAAAAATTATGATAAATTTGTTTTAGAAACTAATAATAAATATAAAGTATTAACTAGAGTAGAAAACACAGTTTTATATATTAATATAGATTCTAAATATAAGGAAAATGTTAATAAAATAATCAAAAATCTAGGATATTAAAAAGGATACAGTCTTTTAAAGACTATATCCTTTTGTTTTGTAGATAGCAGTTATTCTTTATTTTCGTAACTACTACACATAGTACCTTCTTGTGTATTAGCAGTATCGCCACAATTACATACACAAATTCCTTCAAGCCTGCAGCTATCACATTCACAATCACAATGTTTTTACAATCGTGAACGCTACACTTAATAACTTGCTTGTCTTTATTTTCTTTTTTCATTTTCTTCACCCAATATTATTATTCAAAATTTTTCTTAAAATATACATAAATCTTTGTAATAAGGACTATAAGTGGTATACTATCAAGTAGAGGTTAATTATGAAAAAAGATAAAAAATATTTAATTATATATATCTTAATTACTCTTGGAGTATTAATAGGCTTTTCTTGTTCCAATTACTTATTTGGTTCAAATACTGATTGGTTAAATCAACATACTGCTTTTCCCGAGTATTTTAGAAAAAGTTTTTACACCACGCACAATTTCTTTCCTAATTTTGTTTTTAATCTGGGTAGTGGCCAAAATATATATAACTTTTCTTATTATGGACTTTATAATCCTTTAATAATCATTTCTTATTTGTTTCCTATGATAAAGATGCAAACATATATTATAGGAGTAATGCTTTTGGTAACTCTCGTAACCACTATCATGATTTATTACTTCATTAAAGAAAAATATGATGTAAAAATAGCTTTTATTTCAGGACTCCTTTATTTATTAGCAGCTCCCATTCTTTTTAATGCTCATCGTCATATTATGTTTGTAAGTTATATGCCATTTCTTTTACTTGGGCTTTTTTGGTATAGAAAAATACAATAAGAATAGCAATAATTTTATATTACTAGTTGTAAAGCATCTCTTTAATGATTTTAACAAGTTACTATTACAGTATAGGAGGAATACTTGCTCTTTTCCTTTATTATCTATATACAGCAAAAAAAGATAAAAAAAACTTTTTGAAGTTTATATTAATTATTATTCTTTCCGTCTTATTAACATCATTCTTTCTTTTTCCAACTGCCGCTGCCTTATTAAAGGGAAGAGTAAAGGGCCATCATCAAATATCTTATTTAACTTTATTTTTACCAAATATTAATATAAATGAGGTTTTATATTCATATTATTCGCTAGGATTAACGAGTATATTCTTATTTTGCTATTATAGCTTTTATTATAAGTAAAAAGAAAAAAGAAAAATTTCTTGGTATCACTATGTTAATTCTTTCATTTTTCCCAATTTCATCATATATTTTAAATGGTTTTCTCTATCCTAGAACAAAGTCCTTAATCCCATTCCTTCCTCTTGCTATTTATATGATAGCCAACTTCTTAAATGATATTTGTAATAAAAAAGTAAATACGAATCTATTAGTTAAGATAGTTCTAGCCGTAAGTATCATACTTTTCATGTTAGACTATAAATACCTAATCTTTTATTTAGATATTATATTAACAATACTAAGTATCTTATTTTATAACAAATATAATAAAAAATATTTTATATTTATCCCCTTAATAGTAATATCTGCCGTCAACTGTCTATCAGCCAATACAAAAGAAAACTATGTCCGAAAAGACTATAAGAGAGTAGAATTTAAAGTAAAAGATTACTACAGAACAAATAATCTGGTAGACGAATTACATAGTGGCAAATGATACCACAAAAACTATACTACCAGCATCTATTCATCAGTATATAATCCTAACTATTATCATCTCTATACTAAAGTCTTTAACATGCCTTTTTGCTCATAGAAATAAACTAATGACCCTAAATCAAAATGAACTTTTATTTCAAAAGTTTATGGGCGTAAAATACATCATTACCAAAAAGGATAACTTCATAGATTATGAAGAAGTAGCCAAAAAGGGTAAGTATAAACTCTTAAAAAATGATGATGTCTTTGCTTTAGGATATGGAAGTAATAATTTAATGAGTTATGAGGAGTTTTCTAAATTAAAATATCCATATAGTGCAGAAGCCCTAATGCATTATGTTGTTGTAGACGCAAAAATAAAACCCACTACTTTTAAAAGTAATTTAAAAGAGTATCACCCGACTTATTCATATACAACTAAAAAATTAGATATTAAAAGTGGTAAAACTTATATGATAAACTCCAATGATGGAAAGCTAAACATAAAACTAGATAGTCCACTAAAAAATCAATTATTGTTTATAAATTTCAATATGGACTATCAACAAGTTTGTAGTATGACAGAAAAAAATAATGATCAAACAATAACTATAAATGGTATTACCAACAAACTAACATGTAAGGGTTATGAATATGATAATAAAAACTACAACTTTTCCTACGTCATTAGTGAAAAAAACTTAACAGAATTAAAAATAAAGTTTTTCTAAAGGAAGATATAAAATATCTAACATCAAAATGTATACTCTAGATAACACCACTTTAAAAAGATATAAAGCATGATGATTTAGTAATAAACAAAATGGAAAATGATTGTCTTAAAGGACATATTAATATGAGAAATGATGGTTATTTCGTATTATCAATACCATATGATAAAGGCTTTAATATTACCATGGATGGTAAAAAAGGTAGCCTATGAAAAGACAAATGTAGATTTAATAGGATTTAAAATGCCTAAAGGTAAACATAAAATAATAGTAAAATATAACTCTCCATTATTACATCTTGGCGAAGTAATTAGCCTTATTTCTTTAATATCCTTAATCATATTTATTAGACACAAAACTCCTAAAAAGCAAAACAACAGATTGAAAAATACTAAAATTTAAGTTACAATATATAAAGAATAGGAGGATAGGTATGGAAATAGAAACAGTAGTTACTGGTGCTTTAGATGAAAATTGTTATATTTTAAAGAAAAATAATACCTGCCTAGTAATAGATCCAGGAAGTGATTACCCTGAAATTAAAGAAAAAATAGGGGATAATAAAATACTAGGAGTTTTAATAACTCATGCTCATTTTGACCATGTCGGAGCTCTTCGTAATTTTCTAACAAAAAAGAAGTATTAAAATATTCAAGAAAAAAGTAATTGTAATGAAGAAAAAAATATACTATAGGGGATTTTAGTTTTGAGGTAATATATACTCCAGGTCACGCAAATGATCAAATAGCCTTTTATTTTGCCGAAGATAAGGCTATGTTTTCGGGAGACTTTATCTTTAAAGAAAGTATAGGAAGATGTGATCTACCAGGAGGAAGCGAATCTGATATGGAAAAAAGCCTTGAAAAAATTAAAACATACGCCAAAGATATTGTTATATATCCAGGACATGGTGATAAAACAACTATAGGTTATGAACTAGAAAATAATGAGTTTTTAAGATAAAGAAAAAGAGGTATATGATGTATATAGATTTAATTATTTTTATTATTTTAATAGCGGTAGTGTTTATCTTTTTTAGAAAGTTTTCAAGTATAGTCTACGCTATTTTTATCATAGATTTAACCCTTAGAGCGCTTACTTATATAAAATGGAATATTAACTTGTTAGATATAAAAAATGTTATAAATAATTATATCCCAGAAAATGTTCCCGCTATATTTGGAAAGTACTTAACAGGCCTTCCTTATACCATAGTTATGTGGATATATATCATTTTCATGTTTATATTCATAGGCTATTTAGTAAGAACATTTATAAAAAAACGTAAATAAAACCAAAAGGCGACAAAAAGTTTAGCCTTTTTTTTATACAATGATTTTGGTGAGATTTGTGAAGATATATTTAGATGTCATTCTATTAATAAATTTTTCCTTCGACTTTATTCTCCTATTTTTAGTATCCTACCTCCTAAAAAGAAAGCAAAAGATGTATCGAATATTATTAGGAGCTTTAGTAGGTAGCATGTCAATCTTATTTCTATTCTTACCACTATCTAGTCTAACATTATTTCTTCTAAAACTATTAGTAAGTATATTTATGATATTAGTAACTTTTGGTTATAAGAACATATCATCCTTTAAAAAAAACTTTTTCTATTTTTACATACTAAGTATCATGTTAGGGGAATAATATACTTTTTAGATATCACGTTTAGTTACAAAAATACGGGTTTAATATTTTTTAATAACGGATTATCAATAAACTTCATTGTTCTTCTTATAATTGGACCAATTATTTTATTTCTCTATATAAAAGAACAAAAAGAATACAAAAAAAATTATACCTTAATACACACGGTAGAAGTAAAAATAAAAAATAAGAAATATACTTATAGGGCCTATTTAGATACCGGTAATAAGTTAGAAGATCCCTATAAAAAAAGAGCCATATTGCTTGTGTATGATAAAAAGTTAGGCTTCAATTATAACGACAGTATATTAGTTCCATATCAAACGATAGACGGTACAGGAGTTTTAAAGTGTCACAAGGTTGACTCTATAAAAATTGATAATATTGAAATAAAAAATAACATATTAATAGGAGAAAGCAAGCAAAAATTTAATATTGAGGGAGTAGATTGTATCTTACCAAATAAAATTAAGGAGGAATTTTTATGATCAGTCTTTTATTTTTAATCGCAGCCTTATTAAATAAAAATGTAATATTCTATGTAGGAAAAGCAGATGTTTTGCCAGAACCACTAAGTCGTGAAAAAGAAGAGGAATACTTGTGTTTAAGTGAACAGGGGGACCAAAAGGCAAAAGATATTTTAATAGAACATAATTTACGTTTAGTAGTTTTTCTTGCTAAAAAATACGAAAACACCGGCGTAGACTTAGAGGATTTAGTAAGCATCGGTACAATAGGACTCATAAAGGGAATTAACACATTTCATAGGGGTAAAAATATTAAATTAGCAACTTATGCCTCAAGATGCATTGATAATGAAATTTTAATGTATTTACGAAAGAACAAAAAAACTAAGACAGAAGTTAGTATTGATGCTTCTCTAAGTTATGATTCAGAAGGAAATGAACTTCATTTAGAAGATGTATTAGGAACAGAAGATGATATAGTAACAAAAAGTATTGAAGATGAGGATGATAAAAAAATTATGATAGAAGAGATAAAAAGGTTAAATAAAAGAGATAGGGATATTCTTATTTTAAGATATGGTCTCTTTGGTGTAGAAGAGAAGACCCAAAAAGAAGTAGCTGACATGTTAGGCATTAGCCAATCATATATTTCACGTATAGAAAAAAAGGTAATAAAAAGATTAAAAAATGTAGTTAACTGCACTTAAAATGTTAGGTATTTCCTAGCATTTTTTATTACCACGATTAAATTTCTTATCAATAAGAGTATAACCATTAATATAAATACTTGTTACATCTAAAATAGTTTTCCTAAAAAATGGTTTGTTTTCTTTCTCCTTAAATAAGTACCTAAAAGAACAAGAAAGTATACCAATTTCTAAATATCAAATAAAAAAATCAACTATAAAAGTTGACCAAACTGCCAAATTTAAGAAAATACTTCTCTTAACTTTTTTTATTTTTTGAGGAGCGCTTCATACTACCAAGAACAGGCAACAAAAAAGATAATTAAATAATATATTAAAAAAGATTTATATTAAACTCATGTTCAAAAAATCATATTCAACAAAATAAATGTTATAACAGCAACTCCACCTATTTTTATTCCTTCCAAAAAACTATACTTATTAGAAGTATTACCAAGTCTTATACCATTAAAATATAAAATTAAGACCATAAATAATAATTCCATATATTTATATATTTTATCACTTAAAATATTAAAGTAGGATAAAAGGCTCAAAACAAGAGTAACAACAATCACTTCAATAGTCATTCTGATAAAAGTTTTCAAATACTTTTTCATAATTCACCTCTAATAAACAATATGAAATGTATAAAAAAATATTCATGAGACCTATATATAATTAGGTGATAAAATTATGTTAACAGGAATTGTCTTAATAGTACGTACTATTATTTCATACTTACTAATGCTACTTCTAATATATTTGCAAAAAAAGGATCAAAATAAAAAGTTATTAATCTTAGATAAAGTAATTCTACTTTTAATAATAGTAATTAATAGTAATCTAATACTAAACTATGATATAAATGTCTTAATTTATATTATCCCCATAATTACACTCCTTTTATTAAGAGAAGTAACTAGATTAATATTAATTGATAATAATAAAGTAAAAAATATCTTTGAAAAAGATCCAATTATCCTAGTAAAAAATAGCAAGATATATTTTAAAAATCTTATTGATCATAATTATTCTATAGATACTTTATTAACAGAACTTCGAAAAAAATAGATTCTATTCTTTAAAAAGATATTAAATATGTCTTTTTAGAGTCAGATAACACTTTATCTATATTTCCATACGATAAAAACAAATTTGAAACTTATCCTATACCAATAATATTAGATGGTACTCTTAATGATTTTTTGCTTAAAGAATTGCATCTTACAAAAGAAAAAATAGAAAAAATGTTGATAAGAGATAATCTTTTGATAGAGGATATATATTACGCTATGTATGAAAATAATAAATTATTTATAATTAGAAAAGATGAACTAAAATAGACAAAATAATTATTTACTTTATCATATATTTAAAGTGGTGATTACATGAATCGAAAAGTGTTAATTTTAATAATCATTTCTTTGCTAATAATTTATTTTTTAATACCTCAGCCAGAAGAAAAAAAGAAAAGTGTCGTTAAAACAATAAAAGAAAATGAAACAGAAGAAATGAGAGGAATATTTATCTCCTATATTGAACTAAATAATTATATCAAAAAAAATAAAGATGAATTAGAAAGTAAAAAGAATATAGATCAAATGATTAAAAATATTAAGACAAACCACTTTAATACTATTTTCTTACAAGTAAGAAGTCATGCGGACAGTATATATGAATCAAATATATTTCCAACAAGTAAAAGTATCATTCTAAGTGATAACACCCATTATGATGTCTTAAAATACTTTATAGACAAAACAAAGAAAGAAAAAATAAATCTTTATGCTTGGGTTAATCCATATCGAATAGGACCAACAGTTGATAAAAGCAGTAAATATTATCAAATGGTTGGAGAAGAGGCAATTGAGAATATAAACAATACTTATTATTTTAATCCTGCAAATCCTAAGGTAGAAAGTCTTATAGTAAAGGGGATTGAAGAAATAGTTGCTAAATATAAAATAAAGGGCATTATTTTTGATGATTACTTTTATCCTAGTAATGATATTGACCTAGATTATTATAAAAATAGTAAAACAGAAAAAAGTATAACAGAATATAGATTAGATATAGTAACAAGTTTAATAGAAAATGTTAATAAAAAGTATCAAAAAAATAAATTCCAAAGTTTTATTTGGGGTATCACCTGAAGGAAATATTGATAACAATTATAATAAAAAAACTTTGCTGATGTAAAAAATGGGGCAGTAACAGTAAATATGTCGATTTTTTAATGCCTCAAGTATATTATGGCTTTAATAATAGTTCAAAGCCATTTGAAAGTGTTATTGCAGAATGGTCCAATATTATCAGTGATCAAAATATTAACTTATATTTTGCTTTACCATTTTATAAAGTAGGAACCATAGATTTATATGCCAAAGATGGTAAAAACGAATGGATAGATAATTGTAATATTATAAGAAGGCAAATAGAATCAACTAGAACACTATCTAATTATGATGGCTTTAGTCTTTTTAGATATGATAATTTATTTAATGAGGAAAAATTTACTAATAATTCTAAAGCCGAATTAGAAGAATTGAAGAAGATAATGTAAATAATTGTCAGCTATCTAAAAATATATATTGTTTATCCTGTACTTTAGTTTTATAATTACAATAGGAAGATGGTGGATTAAAATGAAAGCGAAGAATAGTCTAGGATTTACCCTAATAGAGTTAATTGCGACAATTACAATACTAGGTATTATTATGTTAATAGCGGTACCTAATGTTATTAGTGTAGTTACTAAAAATAAAAATCAAACTTATGTAAATGATGCCAGAAAATTTGTTACTTTAGCTAAATACAAATTTGAGTCGGATGCAAATATTATGCGACCAACTAGCACTAATTGTGCCGTAATAATGTTAAGTTCTGTAGATAGAAGTGAATTACAATCAGGACCAGAAGACGGGTACATATGAAACAGATTCTAACGCTACAGATCAATCATATGTAGTTATTAAATATGAAAACAGTACTTATGTATACTATGTTCAGTTGATAGAAACCTATTCTAATAAGAATAATACAGCTCAAAAAAAAGGAATTGCTTTGATGAAGTATGATGATCTAGTTCAAATAGATGCCAAAAACAGTGCTATAAAAACATCAGGTTGGATAAATACAAGTTCAATGGGAGCAACAACTGGCTGTACTAATAGTGACATATATGAATAATATGCTTAAGGCATATTTTTTTGTATGTAAAAAGAAAAAAATGTAAAAAATACTAATAGTGTCAAAAAAATGTACAGTGACAAAAAAACACTTTCGAAAACATTTACAATTAAAAACTACTATGATAAACTTTTAGTGTAGGAAAGGTAGGAGAAAAGAATTGAAAAAAATAGATCAAAAAGGTTTTACATTAATTGAGTTGCTAGCTGTAATAGTAATATTAGCCATCTTAATGATAACAGCTATCCCAGCGGTTACAAATTCAATTGCAAAATCAAGAAAGGATACATTTGCAACTAACGCTAAAAACATTATTAATGCTGTAAGAACTTCAATGGCTAGTGGTGATGTCAAAGTAGGAACAACTGCTGGTTCAGATGAGTGTTCATATCCTGCTACAGGAGCAAAAGTTGCAGTAGTCCTAACAAGAGCAAACTTAACCAGTTTACTTGAACGTGGAGGAGATAAGAGTTCATTCGGTAGAGCATATGCTGAAACAGGTAGTAACGCTGTTAAACCTGCAGGATATGTAGTTATTGAAAATAGTAATGATAAATTTAGTTATTCAATTTCATTAGTAGATGCTGGCGGAAACGGAATTGCTGCTCCAATAAAAGAATCAGCAATCACAGGTTCATCAGTAAAATTAGGAAATCAAACATTATCATTATTAAGCACTGGTTATACACTATGCTATATAAATTAGGAAGGAATAAATAATATGAAAAACACAAATGAAAAAGGTTTTACATTAATTGAATTATTAGCCGTTATAGTTATTTTAGCTATCTTAATGATAACAGCTATCCCAGCGGTTACAAACTCAATCGCAAAATCAAGAAAGGATACATTCGCAACTAATGCTAAAAAATGTTATCAACGCTGTAAGAACTTCAATGGCAAGCGGTGATGTAAAAAATGGATCAGAAGAATGTTCATATCCAGCAGACGGAAGTGCAGTTAAGATAACAATTACATCAGATGCCCTAAAGGGATTACTTGAACGTGGTGGAGATAAGAGCTCATTTGGTAGAGCATATAATGATTCTTACGTAATTATTTATAATAAGGGCGGAGATAAATTTGATTATTACATCGCTATCACAGATAAAGGTGGAAACGGAGTTGCTACATTTACCAAAGAATCTGCTTTAACTGGTTCAAACATTAAATTAGGAAATGCCGGTAACATTACTGGAACATTTAAACCAGATGGATCTGAAAATGCTCTTGCTACTTCTAACATATCAACTTGTACAGTTAGCTAAACTTAAAGGTATCAGTGATACCTTTTTTTCTTGCTAAGAAAAAATTAATTATGTTATTTTAATATAGATGGAGATGATAGAATGTTACTTATTGGAAGTCATGTAAATTATAATAGTAAAACTCAATTATTAGGTGCTTTAAGGCAGGCTCTTTCGATGAATGAAACGACCTTTATGTTCTATACAGGTGCCCCTCAAAATACTATGCGTTCAAAAGTTGATAGTAAGCTTGTCGAAGAATCTTTAAAAGAGTTGCAAGAAAATAATATTGATATTAATAAAATAATCGTTCATGCCCCATACATTATAAATCTAGCTAATACCGAAAAAATGTTTTTGCAGTGAACTTTTTTAAAACAAGAAATCTCAAGATGTGAAAGTCTTCACATAAAATACATGGTTTTGCATCCAGGAAGTCACGTTGGTTTAGAGTCGACAAGGGAATTGAAAATATTTATTTCAGGATTGAATGAGGTATTAGAAAATAGTACTGTAACAATCCTTTTAGAAACTATGGCAGGCAAGGGAACTGAAATAGGTCGCAACTTTGAAGAATTAAAGAAAATAATTGACGGCATCAATCGTAAAGATCTAATTGGTGTTTGCCTTGATACATGTCATTTAAATGATGCCGGTTATGATATTTCAAATTTTGATGAGCTCTTACAAGAATTTGACAAAATAATTGGTATAAATTATATAAAATGTATTCATATTAATGATAGTAAAAATGAAAGATCATCTCATAAAGATCGTCATGAAAACATTGGATTTGGAACAATTGGTTTTGATAAATTAATCAACATTATATATAATGACAAACTAAAAGATATTCCTAAAATACTAGAAACACCATATGTTTTTGATTTACCACCTTACAAAGAAGAAATAGAAATGATAAAAAATAAAAAGTTTGATAATAAATTAAAAGAAAAAATAGCCAGTATCTCATAGATACTGGTTTATCATTTCTAAGTATAAAGCAAGTAATTTTTCATACTTTACTTCTGAAATGTTTTCCTTAATAATTTTAAAAACATCATCATATTTTTTATTAAATAATGTTTCCCAATTTTCTTTAGCTAAATTTGTAAGTAAAATAGCCTCATCCATATTAACATTTATTCCTTTATCATTTAAAAAGTTACTAGTGATAGTAGGATTAAGTTTACTAATATTATTTTTTAACAATTTATAATACATAAAGACCTCCTAGAAAAAATATATGAAATAACTTTTAAATTATGTAGCACAATATTAATAGAAAGAAGGATTAATATGAAACGTAAGAAGAAAAGAAGTAAATATAGAGAAAATATAAACAAGAGAATACTAATATATCTAGTGATAGTTATACTTCTTTTTATGGTTATTATTTTAAGACTTTTTCAAGTTATGATAATAGATAATAAAAAATATAAGAATAAATTAGGTGAACTAACTCTTAAAGTAGTAGAAAAGTCTCAGGCCCCAAGGGGGAAGAATTTATGATAGAAATTATAATATTATCGTAGACAATAAAGCTGTCAAGGTAATTTACTATCAGAAAGATAAAAGCCGAACTAAAAAATGCTGAAATAAAACTTGCTTATCTTCTAAGTCCTCATATTACACTTGATATATCAAAACTAACGAATGACATAAAAAAAGATTTTTTTCTTGCAAAAAACTCAGAAGAGATGAAAAAAAGAATAACACAAGAAGAATATCAATCATTAGAAGAAAGAAAAGTTAACTGTAAAAAGATATTGAAAATTTAAAGAAGAGTCGTATTACAGATGAAGAACTTAATAATTTTACTGAACTAGATAATAAAACGGCATATATTTATTATTTGATGAATAAAGGATACACTTATGAAAAGAAAATAATAAAAAATAGTGATGTCAGTGAAGAAGAATATGCTTATATTTTAGAACACGCTAATGAGTTAAAAGGTTTTAACGTTGAGGAAGACTGGGAAAGAGTTTATCCATATGGAGATACCTTTAAAAAGTATTTTAGGAACAGTTTCTACTTCTACTCAAGGTATACCAAAAAGAAATGCGTAAGTACTACCTAAGTCAAGGTTATTCACTAGATGATAGAGTAGGACTAAGTTATCTTGAAAAACAATACGAAGGATATTTAAAAGGAACAAAAGATAAATATCAAGTCATAAATAGACATAGTTTAAAATTAATTAGTAGTGGTAGAAGAGGAAATGACATCGTTTTAACCATAGATATCAATCTGCAGCAGCAAATAGAAAACATTTTAAGTGAGGAGATAATAAAAGCTAAAAGTGAGCCTAATACTAATTATTATGATCATAGCTTTGCCATGATTCAAGATCCTAATACTGGAGAAGTTTTAGCAATGGCTGGAAAGAAAGTAGAGTGGGAAGATGGTAAGTGGGTAGCTCATGATTATACTCCCGCTATGTTAACATCTCCTATGACTCCAGGTTCTGTTGTAAAAGCGGCCTCTATGTTAGTAGGATATAATAATAATGCCATAAAAATAGGAGAATATATGATGGATGAATGTGTAAAAATTGCCTCAACTCCCAAAAAGTGTTCTTGGCGTAACTTAGGGTATATAAATGATATAGATGCTTTAGCACTATCAAGTAATGTTTATCAATTTAAAACAGCTATGAGAGTCGCTGGAGCAAACTATACATATAACATGCCGTTTAAAATATATAATGATGCTTTTTCAAAATATCGTAATATGTATCATTCCTTTGGCTTAGGTGTAAAAACGGGAATAGATTTACCTTTAGAAAGTACTGGTTATACTAGTAAGGATGAAACACCTGGTCTTTTACTAGACTTTGTTATGGGACAATTTGAAACCTATACACCTGTACAATTATCGCAATATGTCTCAACTATCGCTAATGGTGGAAACAGATTAAAACCCCACTTATTAAAAGAAGTACGCTCATCAAGTACCACTAATGAAATAGGGAAATTACAAAAGACAATTACTCCAGAAAGATTAAATGGTATCGATACCAAAGAAGAATATTTTAATCGAGTAAAAGAAGGACTTCACGCTGTTACTATGTCAAGCTATGGTTTAGGAAAAAATTATATTGACAAAAGTCATGATCCTTCTGGTAAAACAGGTACCTCTCAAAGTTTTTTAGATACTGATAATGATGGTATAATTGATACCGAAACTATTTCTACGGCCTTTATTGGTTATGCTCCAACGACAAATCCTAAAATGTCTATTGTCGTAACTAGTCCAGACTCATCTCACCCTAATAGTCAAACAGACTACAATAGCCTAGTTAACCTACACATAACTAAGAAAATATCAGCCAAATACTTTGAATTATATCCCTAAAAAGCAAAAAAAACTAAAAAAACTTTGCAATATAGGTAATACTTTGCTATAATGTATACAGACGTTTCGTGTAAGGAGGTGTTTTTCGTGGCAAAGAAAGTTGGAAATAGACAAAATAAAACACTAAAGTGCAGTGTTTGTGGTGAAGAAAATTATCGTGAAGAAAGAAATGTAAAAAATAGTGATAAACTAGAAATCAGCAAATATTGTTCTAGATGTAGAAAACACACAACACATAAGGAAAAGAAATAAAATAAGATAATATCTTATTTTTTGGTTATGGAGGATAAATATGACTAACTCAAATGATTTTAAAGTAGGAGTAACTATTGAAGTTGATAATGCCATTTATACTATTTTGGAATTTCAACACGTTAAACCTGGTAAAGGAGCAGCAATAGTTAAAACTAAACTAAAAAACCTAAGAACTGGTTCAATTATTGAAAAAACATTTAATGCAGGTGAAAAAGTTGCGTTAGCTAGAATTGAAAAGGAAAAAAAAATATGCAGTTCTTATATGAAATGAATGGAACTTATTATTTCATGAATATGACTACATATGAACAAATAGAACTAGATAAGTCATTAGTAGAATATGAATCAAAATTCTTAAAAGAAAACTTAGAAGTAATTATGATGTTCTATGGTGATGAAGTTTTAGGTATAACTTTACCTGATAAAGTAGTTATGAAGGTTGTTAGAACTGAAGCAGCAGTTAAAGGAAACACAACAAACAGTGCTATGAAAGACGCTGAAGTTGAAACTGGTTTAGTTGTAAAAAGTACCATTATTCATTAATCAAGATGAAGAAATATTAATTTCTACAAAAAGATGGTAAATATGTTTCAAGAGCTTAATTGAGCTCTTTTTATTTTGTTTAACTTGAAAAGAAAAAAAAGAACTTATGACATAATACTAGGCAAGAGGTTTTTTTATGATGCAGTACGGATGGGATAAAAAAGAAATAATTGAAACAAGAAAAATATATTATAATTTAGAAAAACAGCTTTCTAATAACAAAGATCATTTATCAATTAAAAATAGTAGAAATTATAATGAAACTAGAGAATACTATAACTTATTATTTGAGATTTTAACGGCTCCAAATGGCGAAGATATCAAGCAGAGTAATAAGGAACTTCTAAAAATAATTAGAGAAGAATATGCCTACGAAGAGGAAATAAACTACATTGATAAACAGATAATTATTTCCTTGCAGGACATAATTCAAAAAGAAGAAACTATGTCTGATAAATTAATATTAAGCCAAACAAATTTTACTGATAAAGAAAAAATAGAACTTGTTGGTGATATGATTCAGTCAAAATTAACTAAAGAGCATTACTTGTATTTTAAAAAATCTATTTATCGATAATAAAAATCATATTTTATTTTCAGATACAATAGATTCCGTATTTTTATATAACTCCTACAATAACGACCGTCACGTAATTATTGAAAAATGCAATAACATTTCAGAAATTTTAGATATAGCTCATGAAGCAGGTCATAATTATCGAAACTGTATTAATCCTATTAGAACTCTTAATGACAATGACATAGTAGGTGAAGTTGAATCAATGTGGTATGAAATATTAATGGGTTCTTATCTAATAGAAGAGGGAGTTTATAAAGATGATGCCATAGGTTTAATCACAGATACATTTAGTAGTGTCGAAAAGAAGACTCTTGTCTCTGGTGTATGTTTAAGAAATGATATACAATCAATAAAAAGTATCCAAGAATTTACCAAAATGGCACAGGAATATAACTTATATGAAAAGACAAATAGTAATTCTAATACAGATTTATTATCTTTAATATATAAAGCAAAATGTGAAGCTACCCATATTTATATGTATTCACTTCTCGTGGTATTAGAGCTTTTGGAAATATATAAACAAGATAAAAAAAGAGGAATTCTTTGTTATGAAAACTTTGTAAGTAGATTAGATAATGCTTCAAACTATAGCCTTGTTAAAGAGTTAAACAATGACTACATTACCTTTAACAATCTAAATAATTACAAAAAGTATAGACAAAAATTACTTCGTAAAGTGAGATAATATTTACAGGATAAAAAATAAAAATTATAATAAGGATAGGAGGCTAATTATGTGTGAAGGTAATCTAAATTTTCAAATCCTTTTAGATAACAAAGACTTAGTAGCAGAAAAGGTCTTAGAATGTATAGACAAAAACTTTTCCATAGAAGAACAAGAAAAAATATATGTTGCAGAAATTGATACCAAGTATATTGATGGAATAGGTCTATGTAACCACTATCATATACCAAGAAAACAGGGTGCCAACTGTCTTATAGTTGAATGTATAAGAAAAGATATTAAAAAAATATGTTGCCTTATTAATACCAGTTGGTTATAAATTTAATATGTCATCAACAGTTCGTAAAAAGACAAATTCTAGGATGGTTTCAGTAGCAAATCTTAACTATGTTTTAGAAAAAACGAAGGTCGAAGAAAATAGTATAAATCCATTATGTATTCCGCCTACTTGGCCCATATATGTTGACCCCAAATTATTAGATATTCCAAATATAATCTGTGGTAGTGGATTACAAAAATCAAAATTATTAATTCCAAGCAAATATCTCTTAAAATTACCTAATGTAGAATTAGTCGCAGATTTAGCGAAAGAAATTAAGGAGGAAAAAAAATGAATAAAAGTAGCCTTAGTAACGGGAGCAAGTAAAGGAGTTGGAAAAGCAATTGTTATAGAGCTTGCTAAAAGACATATTGATGTAGTTATTAATTATTTACATAGTGAAAAATGAAGCTAAAAATCTAGCAGAGTTTATTAATAAAAATTATGGTGTATCTTCATTAGTTATAAAAGCAGACGTTGGAAAAGAAGATGAAGTAGAAAATATGTTTCAACAAATAGCTGAAAAATATCAAAAAGTTAGACTACCTTATAAATAATGCTGCTATCGCAAACGATAGTGTATTTTTAGACAAAACAAAGGAAGATTTTCTGAATGTTTACAGTACTAATCTTGTTGGTCCTTTTCTTTGCAGTAAACATGCCCATAAATTAATGCCTAAAACAGGCTGTATTGTAAATATTTCATCAACAAATGCCATCGATACATTCTATACCTATAGTGCTGACTATGATTGTAGTAAGGCAGCTCTCATTTCTCTTTCCAATAATCTAGCAGTAGAACTTGCTCCAATAAGAGTAAATACCGTTGCTCCAGGGTGGATTAATACATCGATGAATAAAGATTTAGAGGAAGAATTTTGTTGTGAAGAAAAAAAAAAATTCTTTTTAAATCGCTTTGCTGAACCAAATGAAGTAGCAAAAAGTTGTTTCATTCCTTTGTAGTGAGGATGCAAGCTATATTAATAAAAGTGTTATCAGAGTAGATGGAGGATTTTATGAATAAAGAAAAATTAGTTTTAGAATGTGAGAATGATCTTTCACAAGAATTTAAAAAGATAGATGAGATAGAGTTTTATAACAGTAAAAAAGTACTTGATGCCTTTCATAAAGAAAGTGTTGTAGAAAGTGATTTCAATGAAACAACAGGTTATGGCTACAATGACTTCGGAAGAGATAAGATTGAACGCATTTTTTTTGCTCGTATATTCAAAGCCGAAAAAAAGCTGTTGTTCGTGGTCAATTTATATCAGCAAGCCATGCTTTATGCGTAACCTTTTTTTTGCTCTTTTAAGACCAAATGATACCCTTCTTTTCCATCACTGGTAAACCTTATGACACTCTAGATGAAGTAATAGGATTAAAAGAAAATAACTCCTCTCTAAAAAGTTTTGGTATCTCTTATGAACAAATAGACTTAGTCGATAATGATTTTGATTACGAACGTATTTCTTCATTTCTAAAAGAAAACAAAGTAAAGGTTATTGAAATACAACGTTCTAAGGGATACTCTACTAGAAAAAGTATTGGCATTGATAAAGTAGAAAAAGTAATCAAACTAATAAAAGAAATAGATGAAAATATCATTGTAATGGTCGATAACTGCTATTGTGAATTTGTATCATATAAAGAACCAATTGAAGTGGGGGGCTGACATAGCAGTAGGATCACTCATAAAAAAATTTAGGTGGTGGTATTGCTCCTAATGGTTGCCTACGTCGTTGGTAGAAGTAATTTAATAGACTTAGTCGGTGAAAGATTAACTCTTCCTGGAGAAGGATTAGAAGTAGGACCATCACTAGGAATGAATAAAAAAATATTACAAGGTTTATATATGGCCCCAAGTGCTGTTGGCAGTGCTCTTAAAACAGCTATTTTAACCAGTAAAGTTATGGAAACACTAGGCTATGAAGTAGAACCACGTTACAATGATGAAAGAGTAGACATCGTTCAAAATATTACTTTTGGCTCTAAAGAAAAAATGGTAAAATTTTGTTCTGGCATTCAAACATCTTCCGCTATCGATTCTAATTCAGTCGTTGAAGGCTGGGATATGCCAGGATATGATGATCCAGTGGTTATGGCATCTGGTTCATTTACTCAAGGTTCATCAATTGAATTAAGTTGTGATGGCCCATTAAGAGAACCATATATTGCTTATATGCAAGGTTCCTTGGGACATATGATTATGGAAAATTAGGTTTAATAAGTGCTTTAGAATATTTAGATAAATAACTTTCATAAACTCCTCTTACTTAACATAGTATAGATAGATAGAGGAGGATATACATGAATAAACAAAACTTATGGTTTTAACTTTATTCAGTTTAATACTAGTATTAGAATTTATTATGTGACTATGCCAAATGAATTATTATTAGGCAAAAATGAGAGTACTGTAAAAACTACCGCTCAAAAATCTACTAAAAAAACAACCGTCAAAGAAAATTCTACCTTAGAAGCCATGCGAGTCAGTCTAGAAGAAGAACGTAATGAGCAAATGACCGCACTACAAGCCCAATTAACAAGTGACAAAATAACAACAGAAGAAAAAAACAACGCATATGAACAATTAAAATACCTAAATCAATTACAAGGAAAAGAAGAATCTTTAGAAAAAAAGATTAAAGAAAAATACAACTTAAATTGCTTTGTAAAAATAGATAACTCTAACATCACAACCGTTTGTATTTCTTCTAAACACGATAATGCTTTAGCCAATAACATCATGCGTCTTATTCAAGAACAATATGAAAATAAAATGTACATTAGTGTAAAATTTGAAAAGAAGTAACTAAAATATACATTCCTACATATAATATCTTAGTAAAAGTATGAGAGGATGTATTTTTAATGTCTAAAAAGATATTAACAATGAGGGAGAAAGAGATATTTTCTAAGTTGATTGAAAATATGACTACTAAACAAATCGCTCAGGCACTGAATATCAGTGAAAAAACAGTTAGAAATCATATTTCTAATGTTATGCAAAAATTAGGTGTTAATGGTAGAGCAAGTGCAGTTGTTGAATTAATTAAACTGGGAGAATTAAAAATAAACTAATACCATCATTGTTATATACTAATTAAGAAATATTATTTGGAATATAATAATATTTTTTTCATATATATTAATAGGTGATTTTATGATAAAAGATAAGGCTTTAAAAAAAATCTTAGTAGCATCGACTACCTTACTTATTATCTTAACAATCTATGTGATTAAAGATTTTTCTAAACCAAATACTTTGCAAACTAACCTAGAGTTAGAATATGTAACCGGAGTAGGCACCAATAATATATATCTTCTTAATAAAAATGGCCTCTTAGTAAAAAGTAAGATTTTGATTACTGAAAATAATAAGGAAAAACAAATCAAAACAATATTAAAAAATTTAACTATCGGTCAAAACAATAATTACCCAGATGAATTAAGTGGAACAATTCCAAAGGACACCAAGGTTAAAAACGTTGTATATGATGAGGGATATGTTACTATAGATTTTTCAAAAAATATATTAGGTGTTAAAGAGTCAAAGGAAAACAGCATGCTTGAAAGCATTGTTTATAGTATTTTTGATCTTAAGAATATTAAAGGAATAATCATTCAAGTAGAAGGTGAAGTTTTAGAAAATTACCCCAACTCTAAAGCCAAAATAACTTATCCTTTAACAAAAAGTATAGGAATAAATAAAAGAGTATAACCTTCATCAAAGAAATAATATTAATAAGGTAGTAGTTTATTACTTAGAAGAAATTGATAATAAAAACTATTATGTACCAGTAACAAAATATCTAAATGATCCAAATGATAAAATCAAAATCATCATTGATTCTCTTACGACTAGTTATATATATGAACCTAATTTAATGAGCTTTTTAAATAGTAATGCTAAACTTAATAGTTATAGTGAAAAAGAAAATGTTTTCTTTTTAGACTTTAATACTAATTTATATGATAGTAAGGATAAAGTTTTAGAGGAAGTAATTTATAGCATTAGTTATTCTATTTTTGATAACTATGACGTTGGAAGCGTTGTATTTAGTGTAGATGGCAAAAATATCAAAACAGTTTCCTTGATGGATGATACCAAGAGTAAAAACTAGTATAAATTGACATATATTAGTCAAAATAAGATTAAATAGAAGAGAAAATAAATAAAGAATTTGACAAAATAACATTAATGTGCTATAATGTGTGTACTTTGAAGGAACAGGGCATTAATACGATTAGGGGGCGTTATAATGACAGAAGCTAAAAATATGTATATATTTGAATATTTAGATGAAAATGATTTCAGAAAGAAAGAAAGATCAGTAAGAAAGTATAATATGCTTGCTTATAAGAAATTAACATTCGACTATTATCCAAAACTACGTAAGGGTGAATTTCTTGGTGAACTTATTAAAGAAGATGAAAAGACTAAAACTAAAACATATGAGTTAAAGTTACCAACAGATGAATTATTTACAAAAGTTCATGGTGAAATCAGACTTCATTATACAGTATATACTGAGAAAAAAATTATTTTACTTACTAATATTACTCCAGAAGGTATTTTAGATGAAGGACATCGAGCTGAGCTTTCAACTTATAAAGGTGTTATGATATCTAAAAAAGATCCTGAAAGAGATATGTTTAAAATTAATTTATTAAATATGTTAGATAAATAATTATGGTTACTACAGTAATCATTTTTCTTTCTCTAGTAATAGGTAAGTAGACTTTCTTACTATAATTTGCTAAAATGTAAATGGTGATTATTACGAAAAAAGTAAAAATTATATTTTATATATTTTCAGCATCATTATTAAGTATATTACTATTTGCCTTTATAGCATCATTTTCTTTTGAAAGCATGTATTATAATAAGGATGATGATACTTTAATACGCTTAAGCAAAGAAGATGGTTCAAGTATTTTTTATCTATAGTGATAAGGATAGAGAAATTAAAGGTACATCAACAATAATTGATGGTAAGATTACTTTCTTAGTAAATAATCATAAAGTTTTAACTGCGACATATTATAGTAAAGCAAAAAAACTAGTTATAACTGGAAAAATAAATGACAAAAATTATAAAAATGAAGAATATAAACAAGTTAATTCCTTTAAGGAATATTTAAAGGCTATATTTTAGGAGGTAGAAATTATGATATATATATCAGGCTTTTTATTATTAGAATTATCAAGTGTTTTAATATCACGTGCATTTTTTGAAAGATTGCCAATGTCATTAGTATTGAATGTTGCAAAAAAGGGTTATAGAATAAAACCTTATAGAGAAGAAGACTTTTCATTCCTATTAAGTGAGTATGAAGAACAATTAATAAAAATTAAATCTATGAAAAATTTAGCTATGTTAATACCAGGGTATAATATTGTTAAATCCTATTCAAAAGTCAAATCAATACAAGAAGATATAATAGATGAAGCTCAAAGTAAAGGCATTCTTTATGAAATAACAGATGCTGAAAGAAGAGAATATAATACTTTAACTAATCATGATGATAAATATTTATGGACACTATCTTTTAAACAAGAAGAACTAGAAATAAAGGATATTCCTAAAAAAAATATTATGGACAAAGGAATTAATTATCAAACTCTTTTTTATCCTAAACTTAAAGATAAATATTCTGTAGAAGATGTAGAAACTTTGAATAGTTTAACCGGATATGGTTATAAATTAGGAACAATAGAAGGTATTCCTACAGCTATTATTGGTATATATGATTGTGATATGAAATTTGATATGGTAAATATCAAAGAAGAGGGCAAGGAATATCACGAATTTAAGCCTGTTTCTAAAAAAGAAGCTGAAGCAACTAACATGCAATTTGATGTTTATAGTTACATAAATATAGATTCTATGGCATTTAGTGAAGAAATGGAAAAAATTCACTTTTTAAATAAAATCCAGAACTTAGAATTAAGTGATACTATTTTAGAAAAAACAGAAAACACAGTTATGGAAGAAAACCAAGAAGATTCAAAAGAAAAAAACAAAGTTTTAACATTATCATTCAAATAAAAAAATAAATCTAATATGATTTATTTTTTTGTGAACTTTTTACATTTAACTAACTTATCAATCCTAAATGTTGTTTCAAAAGATTTTAAATATTGTCTTAAAAAATATATTTTATCAAGATTATTATCAAAAATCATATCACATAACTCTAATGCCTGTTCTAAATATATTTGATTATATGAGTATATCTGATAATTTTTCTTATTATGTTTATATCTAGCATCTATAATATCATCATTAAATTTAGTACTTTTGGCGTATAACAATAATTTAGAAAAAAGATTAACATTATTTTGCCAAATTACAGGATCAAGTGTTCCATTTGGACAACGAAATTCTATTGTGTTACCTTCTTTTTTTACAGAACTTATAAGATGAACGTGTCCAAAATTAACTGCGTTATTTTCCATGTCGCCGATTTGAAATAAGACTTCTGAAAGTGGAATACTTGACTTTTTAAAATACTTATAATCATTTTTTAATTCCTCTGCCATACTCGCGGCATATTGAAATATTCTTGGTCTAGGATTCAAAAACTCTCCATATGAAAATCTATAAATAATATTTTCATAAGTCGACCATAACTTAAAAAAGTTAAGCCAATTCTTTTTATCACTTTCAAGAATTTGAGAACCAATATGAACATGGCCTCCAGCATTTTTAAAAGAAATATTCGTATTTATACTATTAGCTTTCTTTAAAACCGCATTGCAAATTTTTTTTAACATTTGCCAATTAGCCTTATTATCAACTAGTATAGGTGAGTTTATTTCAGCACCTCTTTCTAGTGATGAGTCACAACGAACTGGCCATAATTCCGAAAAATACCTTTCTAATAATAGGCGAGTAGTAACAGTATTAATTCCTTCAAACTCTATTTCAAGCCCAAAAGTATTATTACTATCTAAATTAATATTATTTCTAAGTTCTAGTTTATATTTATTTTCTAAAGCAAATAATTCCTGTAAATCATATCCTTTCAAATTAGAAAAAAAATGCAATTATCTTTAGGAGGCAAATATTTAAATATTGTAAAGTCATTTACTAGTTCATCTTCATTCATCGTTATTTCCTCAATCTATTATAGTTATCCATTTTCTGTTTTCAAGCTTTTTTTCAATTGCTTAATATAATTAGCATCAGGATTTAAGTTACGCCTACATTCTTTTAGTTCTCTTACAGCTCTATTACGATTAGCAATAGGGAGGTCAAGCTCTGTAGAAACCTTACGTAAGCATAATTCAATTAGACCGATAGCAAAAAGGAAAAAAGCCGTCTCGAAAAGATTATCAAAGAAACTTTCTTGAACAACAACATATTTATCTGAAGAAGTGGAGTAGGTAATAACTTTAATTATTTCTTTTTTTGCTTTAGTTCTTCCTCAGCAACATTATTCTTAGTTTCTATCTTATTTGAAGTAGGTTCTCCTAATATTTTTTCAATGCCTTCTAAATTTTTCTTTAAAAGTTCTTCAACATTTTCATAAGCAAGAGAATCAACTTGATAGGTTTTTACACTTCTTTCAAAATAGTTATTATCACATTTTTTCCATTCTCCATAACAAAGCACAAGATTGTAATTACTCATATGCTCGTCATTTACATGACCAAGATATTCTTCTTCATAACTAATATTTCCTAAAGAGTCCATTTCCTTTGTTGTATGTAATTCTAATTTTCTATTGCCTGTATAAAAAGGAGACATACCAGCTAATGATGCTGCCCCAAAACCTACGCCAGCAACTAGAAGATAGGGTGCAATAAAACTAGTAAAAGCTTTTATGCCTTTTTTTCTATAATATTTTTCTTTATTTAGCTCTTTTTGAATATTGTTAATCTGATTCTCTAAATCTAAAAGTAATCTTCTTTTATTTTTTAACTCACTCTTAGCTATCTTTCTATCTTTTTTCATAATATTCTTCCATTTCTACACTCAAGTTTTGCCTACTATACTAACATAACAGCCCTCTAAAATCAATAAAAGCACCACAATTAGTTTATAAAATGCTTTTTCATTCTATATAAAATTATATTAAGATAATAATAAAAAAAGAACTTCTTAAGAAGTTCCTTTGATTTACTAGTGGTGCGGGTAACAGGAGTTGAACCTGCACGTCTGGGACACTAGATCCTAAGTCTAGCGCGTCTGCCAATTCCGCCATACCCGCAAGTGGTGGACCCTATAGGACTTGAACCTATGACCGCCCGGTTATGAGCCGGATGCTCTAACCAACTGAGCTAAGGGTCCATGACTTTTTAATAATAACATATAAATTTCTATCTGACAAGTAGGAAATTAAAAATATTTCACTATTTTTTGAAAATAATAACATTTTATAAATTTCAATAAACATATTGAAAAAAAACAGCATCCATATTATAATAAATACATAAATTAAAAGCAATGAAGAAGAAATAGTAATAAATAAACTCATTTTTTAGAGAGATTATGGCGGGTGAAAATAATCAATGAGTATTTATGAATTCACCTTCCAAGTCTTGTAGTAAAATTACAAGCGTTAATCGCGTTAAGATATCAAGTGTATAGATAACTATAAATTAAGGTGGTACTACCGCGAACTATTCGTCCTTAAATTATAGTTATCTTTTATTTTTTAATACATTGTTTTTAATATATATAAAGGAGTGACATAAATGAGGATAGAAGAAGTTAAACAATTACTCGAAAAAGATAAAGAGACTGT
>VOFK01002773.1_pt1 | contig 26033 bp, 26 predicted proteins | sample 5384121 | NCBI WGS metagenome assembly VOFK01 (sample SAMN12384730, study PRJNA508395) | human gut metagenome | isolation source: healthy gut J | host: Homo sapiens | reverse complement strand
TCAGGTGGCGCTTCGTTTCAGTTGCGTATTTTCGGAATTAAATTCCATTCAAAACTTTCGCATTCAACTTTATATAGCGTATAGTTGAGATGTTTGTTTATCTTTTTACTATCACAACCCACCCTTGCTCACAAAGAGGACACCAAGCTATTTTTATACATTCCCTTTTCCATTACATTCAGATAATGTCCGGCAGATAAACTGCCTTCAATGTTTCATCTGTTTGTTAGTAGCTTTTTAAGATTTGTAGCTTGTTCGGTTGTGTTCTCCTGTTCCAATTCTGAACAATAGAACCGAGGATGTTCAACTCCTTGTTTATAGCAATCATGGGCTAAATCATCCAGTTTTTTTGAATCGCACTATCAAACCATTCATATTCTTCTTTTGCTGATAAGATAATATCGTTCAAACCAAAACCAATGACAGATAATGACTATCATTATGTATTGTTCAACTAAAGGATTAAATCCAACGGAATAGAATCCATCATTTCTTATCTTTTCCTTTTTAATAATTCCATCTTCCCACTATTACGCTACTAATGTCCGGCAGCGTTCCGCTTATTCAGTCGGTCTGCTGTTTGTTATCAACTTATATTTTGTCTGACAACACCATGTTCATAAGCCAAACTATCACATTCTTTTTTTTGCATATTGGTCAGAACATCTTCGACCACTTTTAAAGGAAACTTCTTGTGGTACATTTATGGATACGAATGAAGGGAGATTAGAAATCTCTACCTTGCATCCCATATCAAGTAGTTTGTCTCTGACCATCTGCATACGTTTATCGTTAAAATGTACCCTCAATGTGCTATTTCCAGAGGGATTCACTATGGATTGAAAATGATATTCGCCATCTTCTTCTGTAACACATATCTCATCCCCCCAAACTGATTCCATAGGTATAGAATGGCACATTATCGACAATATAAGTATCATTACTTGCCTTTTTTGCACCACAAACCTTCAATAGAAAATGGTGGATAGCCATCTTCATCTTGTTCAAGTGAAATAGCACTTTTATATGTTTGTCTTTTTTCATTTTATTCATTAATAAGTTGATAATGGGATGTAGATAGCAACCTATTCGGGTTGCTTATCTACTGTTATCCGCATATTAATTCTCATCATCATTGCCATAAGCCAATTTTATATCGATGAACTGAATTACTAATTGGCATATATTGCCATTTTCGTCTATGCCCCAATAAACCGGATATGTACCATCTCCGAACCCTGATTGAAAAATGGGAATATGATACTCCGTCCCCGGTACTTGCCAATTTATCCAATCCCCACCTGCCCGTTGATATTCTGGATGACGATGGTAGTTTTCTTTGAATAATGCAGCAAAAATATCCATCATAAGGATTATCATCGGGGATTATCTTTGCGCCATTGTTCATCCCAATCGCAATAAATGTGGTGAACTACTTCATCACAAATACATCTAACCCCGCATCTACACAAAAATCCAAAGTAATCACCCTCTTCCAATGGTTCATCAAGATTCTCTTTTCCGATTAATGCTTCATAAAAAACGCACTGCTCGCTTATCATTGAAGCGCAACCGTACTGCGGCATAACGGTCGCAATCTTCGTCATTAGACTTGATTACACAAATCTCTGTTTCGTATCTGCCAGCAGGTACTTTCTGGAAATATGGACGTTCATTTCTGTTTGGAAGATAGACCAATGGATCTCTTACCAAAATATTTCCACTTGGCAAATCACAAGGACCGATATTAATTGTTGTCAATGATTTTCCTGCAATTTCTTCGCACTCAAAATAAGTATTAAGATCAACAGGACAAACGGTTTTCTCTTTTTACCGATTCCCATTTTTTCAATCCAGTTGTTTTCCAATTCTTTCATATTACTTTTAATTTTTTAGTTGTGGATAATGTTTGGTGGATAATCGACCATTAAAGGAGATTGATCCATTTGTTAGTCGCACAATTTATTCTTTTTTTCAACTCATCTATTAGCTGCTTACATATTTTATCATCTTTACAATAAAAGGTTATGGCAGATAGACTACCGAATCTATTCTATTATAATTATCCTTCGGCTTTAAACCATTCAAGATATTTAATGCCGTTGTAGTCTTCTAATTCCTTAATATGTTTTTGGGAACATCAGAATCGCCATAACTTTTTTTTCTTTATATAGATGTTCTGATTTTTCTTTTTTTATCTTTAAACCCATTAGGGATATAGCAGACTATACAATTCGATGCTGATACGTGTTCTTCCTTGATGTAGAGTTCTATTACCCAATCAGGCACAAATTGATTGTTAATCATCTTTTTTTACCATTTCAAATGGATTCTCAAGATGATCCAAAATTTCCACTTTCAAAAATTCTGGGTAATAGAACTTAATTCCTATGTCCTTGCAGAACTGACAGCGATGTTCCGGATTGGGACGTTTCTTTTGTACGACCTTCTTCGTAATCTCGTATTTCTTTCATGTATTCATCTTGATTGAAATACTCCATAAATTCTTCCCGACTTTTTTTATCGGTTGTGCCAATCCAAATCATATATTCTAATCCAGCATTAGACCCTTGCATTCCTTCAGGCGACAGTTCAAACTCAAACGTACCAAGATAAGTCATGGTTGTGGTATTCTCTGCCTTCTTAGGAGATATACCCTCACGACAATTATAGCAGATAACAGCATTTGCCATTGTAATATTTTTTATCAGCCATCGACAGACTTATCTTTTGGGTATCAGCAGGAATAAGGTTGAGTAATCCTGCCAAGCCGTCAGATGTGAATTTCATAATAAGAAAAAAATCCTCATCATAGCTCATTACACCAAGCTCCTTACAGAACTGGCAACGAAGTTCCTTATTGTCTTCATCGTAATCTTTCCACCATTGACGGAAAGCCGATTGATCCATATATTTCTCAAAGTCAGCTTCGGAATCGAATTGACCGACCCATATCATTATCTTGCTCATTTTCTTTTTTTTTATTTTCAAGCGACTAATGTCTGGCGGGTAATCGACCTTTCGGGGAGATTCATCCGCTTGTTATTCTGCAATCTTCAATGCAGTCTTCATTGATGAATGGATAACCGTTATCCATAATAATTTTGAGATAATCGTCGAAGCTGTCAGCAATAACCATCAATTCGTCTGGATCGTGCAGGAATCTCACGATTTGCCCTTTTACTCCTTTTTTCCGATGGAGAGAAGTCTATGAATAATTGGGAAGTTCCTCCATTATTTGCACAATCGGAGAAATGTAACCAGTTCATTTCCTGTGAATCATTGATTATTCGCTCATCAACCTCTACCTCTTCGGCTTCATACTCCCTATTAACGAAATCACCATACCAATCTTTTTATCTCGGCTTTATTGTCAACCATCTCTTTGGCTGACAATAAATAGTAGGGATATTCACCGTCATCTACATCAGAACCAAAGTAAATAAGCCAATAGTTCATTTTCTCCATATTTACGGAAGTATGTCCCGTCAATTTGCAGCAGCAAGCCTATTAAAGAATCCGGGACTTCCGGATATGCTTTCTTCAGAGCCTGAATGTCGCTTTCAGACGCTCCCTCGGCAACCGATTCGATGTTCTCCCAAACTTTTTTCTCCGCCAGCTTCGACATACGCTTCCTTTAATCCTTTCAGGTAACTTAATGCTAAATCATTTACTTTTTTCATATTATAATATTTTTATTGTTGTTGATTTGCGAATAATGTTTGACAGCGTTCCGCTTATTCAGTCGGTTTGCTGTTTGTTATCGGTCTATTTCATTACACCTAAAATTTTTTCAAGTACTTCTTCCGGCTTATACCGCAAACTGTCAAATACAGTTTCTTTTTGATATAGCATTTCACGAATAAGCGAAGGTTCTGATAATTCCATGTTTTTTCCAATAACGGAACATAATAATCGTGTGACAGAACCCACCAAAAGTTCATCTTCAGGAAAAGCCTTAACTTTATATTCGACATAATTCTTAGAATGTATTCTTTGTATGATTTCAAGAAGTTCGTCACACGATAATGGAATATGGAGTAATGGTGGAGTCCCTATTGAAAGCCTAAGAGCAACCATACAAATAGAGTCATCTTCCATATATTCAGAAAGAATATCTTTAGTAATAACTTTGTGAGTTAATTCAGAAATTTTCTTTATTATATTCAAACATTTATTGTCCTTTTCACTATCATACCCACGTAGTAACCTCGATATTTGCGGACATATTTTTTCTATTTGAATAATTTTAGGTTCTATTTCTTCTCGTAGTTTCATAAACTTTTTCTTTTTATTGTTTGACCGATAACATGTAATTATCAGCGGTTTTCGCTGTTATTTTCTTTTATTTAACTATCTCATTATCACTTTCAAGAATATCATCCAATGGAGTGCGGATGTTGCTCTTGAAAGTGTCGGCACGTATGTGCACGTACATTTCCGTCGTTTTCAGTTGGTTGTGCCCCAACAGCTCTTTCACGATTTTCAAGTCCGTGCCTTGCTCGATCAGATGCGTGGCGAACGAGTGCCGCAACAGGTGGGGTACACCCGCTTGGTGATTCCGGCTTCCTTCGCCGCCTCTTTCAGCTTCTTCGACACGATGCTCTCCGTGAACGGTTCGCCCTTGTACCGCTCGAACAGCCATTCCTGCGGCTTGTACAGCTTGGTGTACTCGGTCAGCTTCCTGACAAGGGGCTTCGACAGCAGCGTGTAGCGGTCTTTCCTCCCTTTGCCCTGCCGTACCCGTATCAGCGAACGGCTCACGTTGATGTCGTGGGGCTTCAAGTCCAGCAGCTCGCTGATTCTCAACCCGGCGGAGTAGAGCAGCGAGAACATGCAGAACAGCCGGATGTCCGGACCGGTTGCGTCAAGGATGGATTTTATCTCCTCCTTGCTCAGCACGTCGGGCAGCGTCCGTTCCCCGTTTGGCTCGCTTTTTACCTCGTAACATTTCCGTTCCAATCCCAGCACCTTCTCGAAATAAAACTTGATCGAGTTGATGCGCAGGTTCTGTTGGCACGACGAGATCCCCGTGTGTCAATCAGGTGTACGATGTAGGCGTTGATTTCTTCCGGTCGGATGTAGCGGAGATTCCTTCCCGCAAAGTATTGCTGGAACTCCTTGAAATAGGCGGTGTATGCACGGACGGTATGCTCGCTGTACCGCAGTTGCCGCAGCGTCTCGGCATAGCCGGGCGGGATGGCGGGGCTGGTTTTCCCGCTCTTCTTGGGCTGGGTGTTTTTTTAGGGCGGAGTAGTCAATAAACGCCGTTTCCACATGGCGGTCGAAAAAACCGGACAGGTCGAACCCTTTCTTCCGGCAGGTAGGCTCTGTCCCCCTCGAACCGCACGCCCTTCTTTTCGACAGCGACAGCCGGATGGCATCGTCCTCGTCGAACTCCACTTCCACGTATTTCTGCCCGTCACGGATGGCAGGTGAAAGTTTTATTCTCGGTTTGCTCTGATAGACTTTCATACGCATCGCATGGGTGGCAACGACAAAGCGTGTTTCCGTTACCGGATTTTCAATCAGGCACGGCATGACCGCACCTGTATTTAGGTTCCAAATATAACGAAAACAACGAATTATCACCGCTTCCCGGAGGAAAAAAAATACGTGCCGGACATGATTTTTTGCATTTTTCGTTTTTTATTCCTACCTTTGCAGTGCCCATCTACAATTAGAAGGGGTTTCGAGGCTCGTTTTGGCAAGATCCAATTCGGAGCCTTGCGTTTTTTATAGCACTTCCTCCAACTTCTTTTTCAGCATTTTTTTTCATCTTCTTTTCGCCACCCGGCATATTCAGGTAATAGGCGGTCAACAGATAATACCCGTAAGGGCTTCGCTGTGGTTCGAGGACGATCACATATTTTTCCGCTGTGTCATACACGTATGTCCGGTAGATGTTCTTACGGTGTTTCATATCCCTTTCCTCACAACTGAATATCTCCAGTACATGGGAAGTCCTTTCCTCGATATGGTGGCGAATCCAATGCAGACGGCGGGAACGGTCTGGCTCGAAGACTCTTTTCTTCGTCGCAGCGCCTTCCGCTTCCTTGTCATCAGTTGTCGTTAGGTGCATGAACTCCCGCTGCATATCTATCTCTCCATCCGATTTGATGGGATAGACACGCTTTTCCCGAAACTTGAACGCTTCGTTGTCTTCGATGTCCCGGCGATACACCCTATATAATGAAGCCTTGCGCTCCTTGTCTCCCAAATGCAGGATTTCCAGCAGCTCCGGATATTTCTTTAACAAATTGAATGGCATAGGTTTACTTTTTGCAGATTGATGAAAAAGAGGTTGAACTTCTTGTTCTTCAACGGTGTGGTACATAACAGGGAAAGGTTTGTCTGTTTCTTTATCTTCTCGACAATCAGGCGTTTTGCCCGTACCTTTCCCTCAATGGTTCCCCGCTGGATGCGTAAATGGTAGTTTATCGCTCCCATAAGAATGTCTGCCAACTGGATAAAATGTACCTGATGCGACTTGACAAAATTGAAGTCCCGTATAGCCGAATTGTATTTCAATATCTCCGCCAGCTTATGCAGTTTCCGTTGGCTGCACGTGTCCTTGATGTCGAAATAGACATTATAGGTGCTGTCCATGTCCATTTGATGATGCAATAGCTGGTAATACATCCGAAAATAAAAATCATTGTAGCTGTATTCTGCCCGTGTGTTGTCTATCTCCGATTTATCCACGATGACCGCCCTGAATTTCATGTTGGTCATAAAGAAATAATCCACTATTTCGTTATAAAGGGCAAAGGTCTTGTCCGAAATGTTCGTCCATTTCAATTCCCCTCATATCCGTGCTTTTGCTTGATTTCCCGTATCTGCTTTTTGGCGAGAGCCATTTCGTTGTACGGTATGCTTACATAACCGTATATCATGTAAGGCTGTCCGTCATTTTCCAGATGCGTACTCTCGTCGCAATATATGTTATAGGTTTTGTGGCTGCACTCCATTATATTATTTGTTTAATTATCAATACGCAAAGATAGTGAAAAAATCTTGTGCGACAAACCTGCGAACCAGAAGACAAGTGCGGACAGCCCGCACCGGACTTGCAGGTTTCCCGTGTTTCTCCCTCTATATTTACGCCCGGTTTCGTTTGAGAACCAATAGTATTCACCATTTAAATTTTTCAGATTATGGACGAACGACCGGACAGCAGCCAGCAGTTGATGGACATCCTGCTCGTCATGGACGAGAAAGGCACGCTCCAAGCCGTCAGCGGAGTAAAGGACGGCGAGTTACAGACCAAGAACCCCTTGGAGGACAACAACGACCTCCTGCGGGTGGATCGCCACGGCGATATGTTTTCAAATTTCTTTTCCAACCTCTGGAGCCAGTTGAAAGACCCGACCCGCTTCCACTTCTTCCGTGTGCCGGAAGAGGAGGTGCAGCGGGTAGCCGCCGATTTCCGGCAGAGGGAGAGCCGGTCCGTCAAGACAGGCGAACCGCTCCTCGCACAGTACGAGGTGCAGCCGCCCGTGCAGGCACAGCAGCAGACCCAAGCCGGGCAGCAGCAACAGCCCGAAGGTGTGCCGCAGCAGTCCGCCGGGCAGACCGAACAGAACCCGCAGTACAAGTATCGCCCGGAGGACATCGACTGGAACAGCCTCGCCGCACTCGGCGTGCAGCGGGAGCAGATCGAGGGCAACGGGATGCTTGACCAGATGCTCCGGGGCTTCCAGACCGACAAGACCGTCCGGGTGCATTTCCACTTCGACGGCATCTCGCACAGCAACGACAGCCAGCTCTCGCTCAAGCCCGGCACGGACGGCAGGCTGACCGTGTGCAGCCACGGCATCCTCGACCCGGAGAAGATGCAGAAGCAGTTCTTCGGCTACGACATCACCGACTCCGACAAGCAGGTGCTCCGGCAGACGGGCAACATGGGGCATCCGGCGACTGTCACCAACCGGGCGGGCGAGCAGGTCGAAGCCCTTGTCAGCCGCAACCTCAAGACCAACGAGCTGGTCGCCTTCCCGCTCTCCAAGGTCAATATCCCGGCGGAGAAGAACGGGCATACCTTCACCCCGGACGAGATAGCCCGGCTCAAACAGGGCGAGGCGGTGGTCTGCCAGTTCCTTTCCAGAGCCAAGGAGGGGGAGCAGCCCAAGCTCTACCCGGCACCCGTGCAGTTCAGCGCAGCCAAGATGCAGCTCGAATTTCTCTTCGGCGACCGGGGCAGGCTGGCGATGGATGCGTACAAGGCGAACCTGAAACAGACCGCCAATCAGGAGGTACCGAAGACCTTCCGCAAGCAGGAGCTTACCGAGAAGTCCCGCCTCGAACTCGAAGCCGGGGGAACGGTCAAGGTCTCCGGCTTGGTGGACAAGAAAGGAAAAGCCTACCAAGGCTACATCACATGGAAGCCCGGCGAGAAGCCCGCCTTCATGTTCCCCAAGGACTACAAGGCGGGCGCTCGAAGAGGGGCGTGTCAAGCCCGCCGTGGAGAACGAACGGGTGCAGGTGGCGGTCAATTCCGAGGGCAAGACCGTCGAGGCGACCCGCAACCTGAAAGAAGCCCTGCAATCCGCACAGCAGCGACCCACCGGGGGAGCAGAAACAGCAGCAGGAGCGCAGGCAGGCAGGCAGGAGCAGAAAGAGGACCGGAAACAGGCACAGAAGCAGGAACAGCCCGACAAGCCCAAGCGCAGCCGGGGTGTCCGTCGATGATTTCCCCCGCCATTCTGTAAATGAATTACCCGGTTATCCCGTCCGAGCGGCGGGATAACTTTTGTCAAACCGTTAAATTTTAAAGAAATATGATTACAGCAGTCATCGCTGAAAAGCCTTCCGTAGCGAAGGATATAGCAAACGTGTTGAATGTCCGGGAGCGGCACGATGGCTACCTCTCAGGTAACGGCTACCTCGTTACCTGGGCGTTCGGCCATCTCGTCCAGCTTCGCCATGCCCGAAGCATACGGCTACACGGGCTTCCGGCGTGAGAACCTGCCCATTCTGCCGCAGGAGTTCAAGTACATCCCCCGCCAGATACGGGAGGGCAAGGAGTACAAGCCCGACCCCGGCGTGCTCAAACAGTTGAAGGTCATCAAGGAGGTTTTCGACCGTTCCGACCGTATCGTCGTGGCGACCGACGCCGGGCGTGAGGGCGAAGCCATTCATCGGTACATCTACAATTACCTTGGCTGCCGCAAACCCTGCCTGCGCCTCTGGATCTCCTCGCTGACCGACCGTGCCATCCGGGAAGGGCTGGATAACCTCAGACCCGGCAGCGACTACGACAACCTCTACCGTGCCGCCGAAGCCCGTGCCATCGCCGACTGGGAGATTGGATTGAATGCGACTCAAGCGCTTTCCATCGCCGCCGGGCAGGGCATCTACTCCCTCGGACGGGTGCAGACGCCCACCTTGATGATGATTTGCTCCCGTTATCTGGAGAACAGGGATTTCACCCCGCAGACCTATTTCCGGCTGAAGGTTACGGCGGAAAAGGACGGCACGCCCTTCGCCGCCATCTCTGAATTGCGTTACGAAACCCTTCCGGCGGCAAACGCCGCCCTCGCCGCTGTTACCGCAACGGGGACGGTGCAGGTTGCCGACGTGCAGCGCAGGGAAGTGAGCCAAGAGCCTCCCTTGCTCTACGATCTGACCGCCTTGCAGAAAGAGGCGAACGGCAGGTACGGCTTCTCGGCGGACAAGACCCTCTCCGTCGCCCAGTCGCTTTACGAGAAGAAGGTGTTGAGCTATCCCCGTACCGGCTCCCGCTACCTCTCGGACGATGTGTTCGACGAGATACCCGACCGCATCGCACTGCTGAAGCGGTACCCGGCTTTCGCCGCCCATGCCGCCGCCCTGAAAGGGAGCTTCGCTCAACCGCCGCAGCGTGGATGCGGGGAAAGTTACCGACCACCATGCGCTCATCATCACCGAGTGTCTGCCCGGCGAGCTGTCCGCCGACGAGCGCACGGTGTACGACATGGTAGCCGCCCGCCTGCTCGAAGCCTTCTCCGCCCGTTGCCTCAAGGATGTTACCACCGTCTCCTTCACGGCGGGAAACAGCGTGTTCACCGCCAAGGGAACGGTCGTCAGGTCTGCCGGATGGCGTGCCGTGCGTGGCGAGCGGGACGAGGACGACGAGGGTACAGCCGCTTTGCCGCCCTTGCAGCCCGGCGAGGCTTTCCCCCTGCAATCGGCGGAGTGCGTGGAGAAACAGACCAAGCCCCGTCCCCTGCACACCGAGAGCAGCCTCCTTTCGGCGATGGAGCATTGCGGCAGGGAGTTGCGAGACGACGAGCTGCGGGACAGCCTGAAAGGGAACGGCATCGGCACGCCCGCCACCCGTGCCTCCATCATCGAGACCCTCTTTGCCCGGGACTACGTGCGCCGGGAGAAGAAGAGCCTCGTACCGACCGGCAAGGGGCTTGCCGTGTACCAGATAGTGAAGGACAAGCGCATCGCCGATGTCGAGATGACCGGGCAGTGGGAGACCGCCCTCGCCAAGATCGAGAGCGGGGAGATGAATCCCGACACCTTCCGCAAGGGCATCGAGGTCTATGCCGCCCAGATTACCGAAGAACTCCTGCAAGTGCAGGTATCGGTGGCGGACGGCGGACATATCCCGTGTCCCAAGTGCCGTTCCGGTCGCATCCTCCTTTACCCGAAGGTCGCCAAGTGCAGCAACGTCGATTGTGGGCTTACCGTCTTCCGCAACAAGGGGGAGAAGCAGCTCACCGACAGCCAGATTGCCGACCTCGTGACCAAAGGCAAAACATCCCTTATCAAAGGCTTCAGGAGCAGGGACGGCAAGCCCTTCGATGCGTACCTCACCTTCGACAAGGACTTCCGCACCGTGTACGGGTTCCCGCCCCGCACGGACAAGCCCAAAGGAAAGGAGCGCAGGCGATGAACGGCATCGGTTGGATCACCGTGGCGGAAGCCGCCCGGCTCTGCGGCACGGACGAGCTGCGCATCACCCTCTGGATGAACGGCAACCACATCGCCTACGCCCGTTTCGACGGCATCCTGATGATCGACGGCGCATCCCTTGCCGCCCTGTTCAGCCGCAACCGGGTCGCCACCATCTACGAAGACGTGGCGCAACAGCGGGGCAAGCCCGGCAGACCGGGCAGGCTCCGCCGCCTGCTCGATACCCCGCTCGACACCTTCGGCTTGTCGCAGCGCATCGTCCGGGCGTGCCGGGAGTTGGGCGTCTTCACCGTGGAGCACCTGCTCGTCCACCTCCACCGCTTCCGCTTCTCCCGCCTGTACTGTGTCCGCAACTTCGGCAGCGGATCGGCAGCCGAGACCCTCCGGCGGCTCCGGCAGGACGGCTTGACAGACGGCGGCAGCCCACGGGATTTCAAGATCTTGTACCCGTAATCCCGGCAATACAGATAAATAAGTGCGGCAATGTCGCACTTATCACAAAATTATTTCCGGATATGTTTTGTAGTTTAAGAAAATAGATAAGTTCTATATTGGCAACCAATAGAACCTGCCAAGCCTCTTAACAATGCTCAAATAGGCGGGTCGTTTTTTTATATACACCTATGAAACAACTGTTTACCAAAACATTCTACTCCCCACAACAGCATATTGTCCTTTTAAAAGAATAGAGGTTTGTTAATAGCGGACGAGGAAAAAGCCGTCGGGTATATTTACAATATCGGTTATTTCCGTCTAAGTGCTTACTTCTATCCGTTGTTGAAGTTCCCCAAGGAACAACATCTGTACAAAGCCGGGGGGCAACTTTCGTGCAGGCGTTGAACATGTATCGTTTCGACCGCAAACTAAGGTTGTTGCTTTTTAACGAGATAGAGAAATGATAGAAGTGGCTATCCGCAGTTGCATAACCAATGCGGTCAGCGAATATTTTAACGATTTGTTTTGGATTACCAACCCTGCATATTTTTTTTCAATATGCAGAGCTTCCATGTACACACAGGACACGATAGATGACTGCCGTAAACATTATGTAATTAATCCCACTTACCCGGAGGCACTTTTTGAATTTTGACATCGTCATGGATAACGATAGATGCGGAATTGAAAAAAATCAAAGGAAGACTTTATACTCCATTTCCGTTCCGCTTATACGGACGATTATCCGCCTGCATGGATGATTGCTGAAATTCTGCCGTTAGGATTGCTTTGCAGGATTTACACGAACCTGAAAGGTAATGTGATAAAAAACGTGTCGCCCAACATTTCGGTTTTATTGCAAGTCCCGGTGTTCAGTTCATGGATTGTCATTCTGGCTGGCTTTTAGCGCAATATTTAGTGTTGCCACCATTGTCGGACATGGAACAGGGAACTGGCGACCATCACCACGGAACCACGCAGGACAAAAACATACGGTTGGATTGACTCTTCCCGGACAGACAAGCGCAGGATGTATTACCGTATCTGCATGATACGTTATTTCCTTTATACCGTATCGCCTAATAACAACTTCAAGGACAAGCTGAAAACCCTGTTGGCAGCCTATCCCAATATAGATACGGCAGCGATGGGCTTTCCGTCCGATTGGGAAAGCGAGGATATTTTGGAAATAGGCAACACCGTTGCCTAAATTTAATATTTCTTTTGCCATTCAGGATATTTTCGTTATCTTTGTACCAGTAGAACCTGCCAAGCCTCTTGACACGAGTTGTTGAACAACAGTGAAAATGCTCAAATCGGCGGGTCGTTTTTTTTATAACCCGTCGCCCTTTCCTGAATGACCTGAGCCGCTTTTCAGCGGCTTTTTGCATTTCACGGGCACACCTTTCCGTACACCGTCCGGATTTTCCCGTCCTCCAATACCTTGCTCGACCGCACGACCCATGTCCTGACGTCGTTCAGCCCGCACTCCAGTGCCTTCTCACCGCCGCCGACCAGCACCGGCACGGTTATCACCACGATTTCGTCCGCCAGCCCGTTATCCAAGAGCAAAGCCTCGGTTTCCGCTCCGTAAGCCGTTACCGTACCTTCGCCGTCCGCTTTTATTCTCCGCAGTTCCGCTGCCGCATCCCCTGTAACAAACCGCACCCGTTCCTTCTCTGTCAGGTCGATACAGCCGCCCGTCACGACCAAAGTCTCTTTTGCCGTGAGCGGCCAGCCCAGATGGTTCAGGTAAATGCGCAGGTAGGTTTCTTCGTCGATCAGCACGCAGCAGGAGGCATCCGCCGCCGCATCGAAATGCTTGTCCGCTCCGACCGGACAACCGTCAAGAGACTGGTACACGTGCAAGGTAATCTGTTTCATGTCAATAAGTTTTTAAGGATTATGTCCGCCTTGCACCCAAAAGAACAGCGTGAACTCACGCTATTCCGGAATAGAGGTACTGGCATACCTAAAAAGACAGAATAGGCAAGTCCACGCCGTATAAGCATACAGCATGAACATTGCGCTACACATCTTGTCTTTTTTGAAAAGTGCCAGTTTTCTATTCCAAGACGTTCAGCGAACGTACAATATGTATATCAACCCCGCCTGCTTCCAAGCCGGGTATGAATCTTCTATGTCACGACAGCGACCGTACCCGAAAGAACCGTCCTCTGCCTTTGCATCGCAAAGATAGCGAAAAGCGAGAGCAATGCCAAGCCGCATCCTATCTTCGCATGGCAAAGATAGTGAAACTTCCCGAATAACAAAACAATAGCCCCGCCTAATCTCACGATCCGGCAGGGCTTCATCCACCTAAAGCACCGTCAGAAAAATGTCATTCTCACGGGAACAGCCCCCTTTTCCTGCGTCTTTCCGCTTTCCGGGCTTCTTTCTCCTTGCGTTTCGCAGCCCGTTCCTCCACTTCGGCGAAGCGGGTGCGGATGAACTCGTGCACGTCCTTCGTGCGGTAGAACACCTTGCCGCTGATGGTGAAGTACGGCAGTACCCCGATGGCACGGTAACGTTGCAGCGTGCGGATGCCCACCTTCAGCAGCAGGCATAGGTCTTGGTTGTCCAGCACCTCCTCGCCGTCGAGCGTGTTGTTCTTCTTCAGCACCCTTTCCAGCAATTTCTCCGTCCGGTCGAAGCGTTCCATGATGCGCTCCATCCAGCCCTCAAACTCTTCCCTGTCCGTGTACATAGCAGTCGCCCTCCTTTTCGATGATTTCCTTTTCCCGCATATAGCGGATGTAGCCTTTCGCCGTCCGTTCCTTCACTTCCAGCATCTCCTGTATCAGCTCGCACAGTTCGATGTAGCCGTACTTCTCCTGCCGGGCGAACGCCTCCCGTGCCATCTCCGCCAGCTCCTTCTCCTTGCGCTTCTCTTTCTCCGCCCTCGGCTTCTCGCCCACATAGACGGGCATCCCGGCTTGCTTGTCCCATCTGAACTGCATCAGGGGGATGTCCAGCGGGCTGCCGTCCCTGACCTTCAACGCCTTCACCACCGACACCTCCGGGTTCTCGTCCTTCTCGATGGAGAGGATGGCGGCGGACTTGCGTTGCAGCTCGCTGCCGAGGTGTCCCCTCAGTTTCAGACCGTTCGGTACGAAATGCACCACGGCGGCTATGCACGTGCGATAGATTCCCGCCAGCCGGTAGATCTCGTCAATCAGCGCCACGCTCTCCGCCTCGTCGTTGGCGCAGCGGATCAGGTCAGCCACCCCGTCGATGACGACTAAATGGATGCCCCCGTGCAGGTAGTGGTACTTGTCCATGCTCTGCACGATGGCGGTCAGCCGCTCACTTCTCGACATTCCCGTCAGGCAATATACGTGCAGGTACTCCGGCATCCGCTCACGCCCGGCACGGCGCAGCAGCCGCCCCCGTGTTCTTGTAGAGCTGTTGCTCGCTCTGTTCCGTGTCGTACAGCAGTACCGCACGCCCCTTGCGGTTCGGCTCCACCCGCACCCCCAAGAGGTCGGCGTCCGTCTCCCGTTCCATGATCGCCCCGGCGACCAGTGCGGCGGTGTAGTTGCTCTTGCCCGTCCCTTCGCCGCCCGTGATGCAGAGGATGTTCTCCTCCGAGCCTAACGGCACCTCCCCGGCGGTAACGATGGCGACAGCCTGTTCGGGCGGGTGGTCGTAGTCGATCTCGCACGATTTCAGCACCGCCATCGTCTCCCCGTACAGCGTGTCGAGCAGTTTCAGGAACAGCCCCATCAGCTCCTCCCTCGTGTGCCCGGCTTTGAAGTAGTCCGTCACGTCCTTCTCCGCCTTCGTCCCCGGCAGCGGCAGCACCAGCCGTTTCACCCCGTACTCCGACAGTTGCGCACGGTGCTTCTCCGAGCACTCCAGCCCCGTCTTGTCCGTGTCGTACAGCAACACGATGTGCTTGAAGCGATAGACCAGCTTGCGCACGGTTTTCGCCGGGATGACCGAGGTCTCCGAGTTGAAGCAGATGGCATGGAAGCCGTGCGCCGCCAGCGTCAGCACGTCCTTCTCGCCGCCCGTGAGGAAGAGCAGGTCGCCCTTCGAGGGCAGTTGTTCCAGTCCGAAACAATAGTTGTCGCCCGTATGCCCGCCATAGACGAAGCGCACCTCCGACATCGGGCGATAGACCTTCACGCCCCATTTCCCCTTGTAGCCGAACATCGGTTCCGCCGGGGTGGAACTGAAGCCGAACGACTTGCCCTCCCTCGTCTCGCCCCGGTACTCGGCGAGCGATACCGCCCCGTAACGGAGCAACAGCTCTTCCGTGATGCCCGATGCGCCCCAGTAGGCAAGCTCCGCATCCGTAAACGGCTTTTCCGTCGTCCGATAGGGCTTCGGTTCGGGACTGTCAAAGGGCGCAGCCGCCTCTTCCGTGTACCTGTCCGGCTTTCCCGTGCCGTTCCCGTTTGCCCTGACGGATATTCCTTCACCGCTCCGGTTCTCCCTTGTCCCATTCTCCCTTGCGCCCGGCACGAGCCGCAGGGTACGGCAGCCGCCGTCCGGAACGGCTGTATCTTCCGGGCTGTCATCCTCCAGACCGAGGCACAGCTCCCGGTCGATGGTGTGCAGCACCTCCACGAAGTCGGCGGCGTTCCGGCAGTCCAGCCCTTTCAGCTTCGCCACGAGGAAGAAACAGTCGCCCGAATAGTCCCCGTTGCCGAAGTCCTTCATCCGGTACGTACCGCTCCGGCGGTCGTAATACACGTTGCACGAAGCCTTGCTGTCGGCGTACAGCGGGTTCAGGAAGTTCCTGCCCACCCGCCACTTCACGGGCAGGTAGTGGCGGAACACATCCAGCCCGTTACTGGTTCTTGCCAGTATCTCTTCCTTTTTTACCATAGTTGCCGTTTTTTCGGTTATGCAGGGGATGTTCCGCTATCATCCGGTCGATCTTGGCGGCGGGTGTCTCCACCATCCACCGCTCTCGCAGGCTCTCGACCGCCTGCCGGGGATAGCGTATCTGCCGCCCGATCATGGAATAGGGAATGATATGCTTCTGCCGGTAGCGTTGCAGGGTGCGGTGGCTGATGTCCAGCATCTCGCACACCTCCTTGTGCGTCATCCACTTCGGGTCGGCTTTCCGTCCCTTGGCGGCAGGGCTTTCCGCTTCCTCTTTCCGTTTGCGCTCCGTTTCCTCCCGGTTCCGGGATTCCTCCACATAGGCGGTTATCTTCTCGATCTTCTCCACGAGCAGGCGGTAGGCGTTGCTCTCGATGGTCATTATTTCCATTGTCGTACTCTTTTTTTGGGTTTCTGCCGCAAATGTCGCCCGATTCGCCGGTTTTTCCTGCCACCATACCGGCACCTTGGCAAAGATTTTTTCTGATGCGTATTTTTTCATCCTCTTTTTTCACCCTCGCCGCCCTTCCGTCCACCTTTCCGGGCAACAAAAAGGCTGAAAAAGACTGAAAAAGGCAAGGAAAGAGTAGTGTCAACGTAAAAACAAGGCGGAAAGGAACTGACATCGAAGCAAAAGAACAAAAAAGAGCGTCCGAAAGGCTCTTTTCTGCCCTCCGGACGCTCTCTTTTCATCTCCTGCCGTCTCTGCCGCTCCGTTGCCAACTTGCTGCCGACTTGCCGATTACTTGCTGTCCATGTCCCGCATCTTCTTCAGCAGCTTCTCCTTCATCTCGTCCAAGAACGCCGTCGGGTTCTGCTGTCCCCGCAGCCTGCCGAAAGCATGGTACACGTTGCCCAGATCCACATGGAAGGTCTTCTCGAACAGCACAGCCAGCTCGCCGATCTCGGCGTTGCCGTTGTCCACGCTCCCGGCGGCATGGATGCCGTAAACAAGCTGTATGGCGGCGATTTTCGTGTCTGTCCAGCGGTGTTCCTTCCCCGGCACGGCTTCCGTACCGTCCCCTCGTGCCGCACGCTCTATCCGGCGGCTCAGATAGACCAGCAGCATCTCCACCGAGATCAGGCGTGCCGCCAGTATGTCGTAGCCCGTGGAGAACTCCGCTTCCTCGTCCAGCACGAAGCTGCCGCTTTCAGGGCTGAGTTCGCCCTTCGCCCGCAGGAAATAGTAATCGTCCCGGTATGTCGCCCCGCTGTGGTAATACTGGTAGAAGGGCAGGTAGCGTTCCATCATCCGCTCGGCTCGTTCCATCGCCCTGTGGTAGTACGTTTCGGCTACCCGCAGGCAGCCGGGACAGCCCGCTCTCTATTTGATATACCCGGTAATAGTACAGCAGCCTACCCGTCAGGGCGGGCTTGTAGTATTTGAAGTAACGGATTTCCTCCTCGTCCCCGCTGAACGGACGGGCGAGCGCATACGCTTTCAGCTCACGGTTCTTGGCTTTCAGGTACGAAACCATCTCCCGGCAGGTGGCGACCGTTTCTTTTCCCTCCATGCCGGCGGCGCGGCAGCCATGCGCCGCCCCGTCTCCTGCAACAATGTATTGAAATATTCTTCCATCATGATTCTGTCTCGGGTTGTTTATAAGGAAGCAAAGTTAGCGGGTGCCGGGAAACGGGCGTTCTGAATTTTCACCGCCGTGTTCGGATTGTCCGCCAATCGGCTGCGGGCGGTCAGCCCCTCACTTCTGAACCGGAAAAGGATGCCGGACGGGACGGGCGCACCGGGCGATTTCACGGATTTCGGCAGGGGTAGCCTTCAGGTGCTTCTTGCAGAAGTCCCACAGGTAACTCGGAGTGGCGAAGCCGCACACGTCGGCAATCTCTTGAAGGGCATGTCCGTGTCCGCCAGCAGGGAGACCACGTGCGCCTTCCGCTGTTCCGTCAGCCAGCGGTGCGAGTCGTGTTCAGCCTCCCTGAACCGCCGTCCCAGCGTATTGACCGACATGGCACATTCCCGTGCCAGCTCCTCCACGTTTTTCACCTTGGGCAGAGCCAGCGCGACCTCTTCCCGGAAAGAGCAGCCCGCAGGTGCGGCAGGTACTTTTCCACCTCCTGCAAGTCCGCCTTGCCGAACATCGGGGGTATGCCCTTTGCGGTACTCGGACTCCTGTTCACGGCGGAAGCGGAACAGCAGTCCTGCCAGACGGTTGCAGAGCACGTTCAGGTGCGGGTATTCGTCGTAGGCGTTGATGCTTGCCTGCATCCGGCAGAGGAACAGGAATCCTCCGCAGTCCTTCTCCCGGAAATACGCCTCCGCCGTATCCAGCAGGAAATCCGCCGAGCCGCCGTGCCGGTGGTAGGCGACCGCATATCAGCAATCCGGCTTCTTCCCTGCACACGGCAGGAAAGGACGGGCGGTGTTCCCTGAGCAGCCCCACCAGCCGGACCATCCGCCCGTGATCCCGTGCGAGCCGTTCCGCCGCAATCCATGTTACCGGACGCCCGCATCCGTTTGCGGCAATACCGTCCGCACCTTTGTTATCCACTCCCGCCATCCCTCCCGGATGGCTTCATTCATTAGAATTTGTGTAAGATTCTCTTTCATTCTGTTTCAATTTTAATGTTAATTGCATAAATCTTACACGAAATTACAAATTGTCTGCAACAAGCACCCTTCCGGTGCTTTTGCATCGGTTACGGTATGTCCTTGCGCTGCGGATTCCGGATTTTTTGCTCCATAGGCTCGATATTCGGTCGTGAAAACAGAAAGGCTGTGCCGGTTCCACCCGCAGAACGGCATGAGACAGTAAGCAGGGGGAGCCGGAAGAAGGTCATTCGCCGGTCGGTGAGTATGTCTTTTTCCAACGGGATATTTACCGTCCCGTATCTCCTGCAACCTTTCGATCAGTGGTTGCTCCTTGGAATGGTTCTTTTGTTCGGCTATGATGAAGAAGGATGCGAAGCTCGCCGGTAATATACAGCCAGAACAGGCATTGACCGAGCAGTTTCCGGTATTCGCCCATTGTTCGTACTTCGCCTGCATCGCTTTCGAGCTTCGCAGGACGGTAATACAGCTTTCTGGCAATCCAGATAAAGGGGCGAGCATCGCTGCGGCGAACAGGTAGGCAACCGGGTTGAATCTGCTCCATTCCACCTTGTCCGTCAGGGAAGAGAACCAGCCCGTCAGCATATCCCATCCCCATGCCTCGAACAAAAGATGGAGAGCCGTCAGGTTAAGAAACCACAGGATTGCCATCGTCCACGTGGCATTGGAGATAACCGCCTTGTCTTTCCTTGCACGTTTGTTCTTGCTCCAGAAGTAATACATCCAGTATGCCGGTTCCTTGAACATAGCTTCCTCCTTTCCTTGTTTTCCGCTTGCTTATCCTGTTACGAAGAACAGCAACAGGGCGCATCCCGCGCGGCGGCAACGATCAGCCCCAGCCAGAAACGGTAACTCCTTTCACCCAGCGTACCCAGCCAGAAATTCCCCCCCAACTTCCCGGACGGGAGTATGTCCACCGCCATCCGCAGACAATCCCCACAAGCCACAGCGGCAGGATTCCCGCCACGATCAGGTAGCCGTACCTCGGATGCGCCTGCAACCACTCCGGCAGACCCTCCATAAACTCGCTTATCTTATCGAACCATTCCATAACAATAACAGAAAAAGCCAAATTCATACCTTACGGACGAACCGTTATACATCAAAGCAAAAAATAGTGAAAAGTCCAATCACTCAAAAAGTTTCACCGCAAAATTCTTTTCCGTTTGGAAGAAATACGTTTTATTTTGCACCTATATAGCCGCAAGCGTATGAAGAAAGCCTCCCCACATAAAGAACCGGTCGGCCGAAGGCTCCCCGGATTCTTCGACCACTTTTTTATTGGACGTGGCGCAGTTGTCGGCACGGCTTCCCTGACCGTAGTTTTGCGGTCATCAGCGTGGTTCAGTTCGCCTGCCTTCTGTTTCCGGTCGCCATCGCTTTACAGTTCTTTGGACACTCCGGCTGTCCGCGTTCTTCGAGACAGACGACCGCCTTACGCTTTTCCCGCTGATACTGCCGTTCCCCATACTGTTTTGGAGGAATATGCGCATCTATACCGAAGAACGTTACCGCATGATGCACGACTTTTACGGGGCGTTCCATGTATCGGTACGGCAACGCTATCGCCTCCGTTTCCTTGTCTGCGCACGGTGCTTGCAGTCCTTGCCATCCTGCTTGAAATATGGCTGTTCACCCTTTATCATGACCGCTTGCACGGCCATATCCTCCGGCAACAGCCATCCCCGCAAGCCTTTATGTCCCGTACAGGTATGACAACGGCAACGATTCCGTGCAGGAAGGCGTTTACCGCATCGTCGATGAAAAAAGGGCATATCGGATATGCGGACGAGCATGGCAATACCCCTCATAGAGCCACGCTTCGCTTTTTGGCTTTCCTTTCGAGAACGGAAGGCGAAAGTAACCGACACGGGAGAACAGAAAGAAGTTCCCGGTTCGGATGGGGGAATACCACTATTGGGAAAAAGCGATGATTGGTATTACATCGACCGGAAGGGGCAAAGGATTGAATAAAAGCCCCAAGACTGCCCTAAGTCCCGGTATTCCAGCCACCCACCTGCCAAACCCTTTCGCAGGGCAAGCACGAAGCCGCCAAGCCCCCTATCGGAACACCATCCCACCTTTCCCCTGAAACAAACATTCAAAACCTGGCTTAAAAGGTTTTCGGTGCAAGCCGCAAACAACTCTGTGTATATGCAGCTAAATATATAGCTGCACCTTGCACCACAGAAATACACACTGAAAATCAATACTTTACACTTCTTGTAAAACCACGGGTGCAACCTCGTTTCTTGCACCGCCTCCTGCTTTTATGCTTTTTCCTGTAATCCGGTGATTCCGAAAAAAATAAAAAATCCCCCGAAACATTTCCCTTTTTTCGGTCAAAAATCTATATTTGCATCAGTTCCAAGAGCAAAGCGAAGCAATGCAGCGAAACCCGCACAGCTACCAAATCGCTACCGGCTACCGAACTTTCTACTCTTTAAGTCTTATCTACCAACCGATTACAAAAAAACGATTGTTTTTTCGGAAAAACATCAGACAAATCACTTTGAGCATACTTACTTCCACGAAAAGCTTGCAATTCCTCCTTACATTCAACCGATGTATGATAAATATGATAGTTATTCATCAAACGAGCGGCATAAACTATACCTCCCTTATCTATAACATAGTCAGCAAGAAGTGTAAAAACTCCCCCAGATGTAATGTTGTTTCGAATAACCTCATCCTTATTGTAAACTGCATAAACAGAAAAGTTGGTCAAGATCATAATCTTTTTAGGGTAACTCATCTTGATGTAACATAGGACAAACTTTCACATAAGCCACAATTCACACAATTAGCTGTATCGACCAAAAGGATAAGAATGCCCTTCATCATCAAAACACATTGTGATGAAACGATGAGTACAAACATTAGCACAAGCTGTACAACCTGTACACTGACTTTTATCCTTAATTTCAATCATGCTCTTTATTATATCGGTTGACTAGATAATTATAAGTGGCATTCGAACAATCTCCCTTTATTTCATCTAGTTTACCTGCTTCAAAGTAACGACGAACACGAGAAGCACTAATCACCTCCTTCCCTTCTATTTTACGAGGGATTACATGAAATTGTATACCATATTGAGGCAAAATCTCTGCCATAGCCATATTATATTGATTGGTGACAGGATCCAAAAGGTTCTTCGCCTGCAAAACGATTCTTTATATTCAAAGCTGGAGCAATATATTGTGCAAAAGACGTTAAGATCATTTTTGAACAATCAATTTTCGCCTCCTTCAAATTGTCCTTATAAAAATAACCAGGAAACGTAATAGCGGAAATAATAAAGTTCCCACTAGGCAGCACTCTAACATTTTTCAAATCAGCTGTACCTTTACAAACAAGATCAAATCGATCATCAAATGTAAAAATAAGAGCGGTTCTCTTCTACCACAAATATATAAAGATAGTCCACTCGCAAAAGAAGCATATTCTATCAAATAACGATGTCCAAGAAGTGTAAACGGATTACAGTTCATCACAATGGCCAATAGATTCTGCATCACCTTGCTTGTATTGCCGCAACAAATCAATATATTTTTAATAATTCAGGATTATCACCATAAATACGTTCACCCTTAGTAAAATTTATTATTATTCCCCAATATCCGTTTTTTATGTTCTTCAATTAAAACTCAAGAAGTAAAAAAGCCACTTCATTTCATTAAGAACTTTTATAAATGGCATCAGCTAGAACTTTATTTCCTCGTTTATTAGTATGAAGTACTGTATCATTAAACCATTCGCCGTAATTATGTGGACGGTTAAACAATGACACGATGTTGTAAAGGATAAACAATTTATTTTCTCAAAACTACTTAATATTCATTATAGCACCATGAGAACCAAGAATCACAATATCTCCTGGAAAAATATGTTTGTTCTTTAATCATTTCGAAATCATCCCCAATATTGCTCCGTACCTATTGCACTGTTACAATGCGATAAGCCAATGGATAGTCTATGTTTTGTCAATTGTTGTAGAAATGAAGCTATAGTTTCTTGATCTTCAACGCCTGTGCCACGCCACGTACAAGCTCCATGAGTATAAATAAGTTGTGATATCTTTTAGGTTGGCCAACAAAATACGACGACCATTAATTATGTGCTGATGTTCACTCACAAATCAAGAAGTACTTTTTACGTTTTTGCTCCATCTACCACTACTCCACCATCAAAAACAGAAAGTATATTTCCTGAGGTAATGTCTCGCCATAAAAGCATCTTCGCTTGAATAACTCCTTTTTGTATTTATTAAAATCAAACACCAATTTTTTTATACGCTCTTGTTTCAAATTCTATCTAAGTCCATTAATTTTATTACTTTTTGAAGTTATTTTAAGGAAATTAATCAAGTTCAACAGAGTAATTGGCAATCTGCTTCAATACATACTCTCTCACGAATTTCGCTCAGGTATGCAATTTTCTATTTATCTTATTAATAAATGTCATCCTTCTATTTTCCTTTTAATTTACTTTTTTATTATTTCAATTATTAAGTTTTCTCTTTTTTATGTTCAATACAATCAAAAGCTCAAACAGTGTCATAAATACAGATACGATACTGACCAAACAAAAGCGCAGAAAAACACTTTCTTTCCGAAAGATAGTAATCAGAAGGAGGAAAAATTAAAAAGCCCGCATACTACCAATTGCGGAAGAACAGCTTCTCTGTAAAAGCTTATGGTATAGCAGGAAATTTCACACACAGAGAGAATTTTCTTTAGATACATGAACACCCAACAAACATTGTCTGACTTTCAAAACAGCACCACTATAATCATTGTGGTATCGGTTCGAAACCTGTTTGAGAAAAGAACATAATCAATAGGAATATTGAGCAACATCAATCCTCCTCTATAATCTGCAAAGCATGACATTACCCGTTGCCAAATAGAGTGTACCATGGTATCTTTCAAGGTTCCGAGTATAGCAAAGTATCGGTACCATTGCATAAAAACGACCGTATAATCCCAGGAAATTCTCTAACCATAAACCACAGTGACATAATTTGTTTCCAATAAAAAGGAGAAGTGACAAAGTCATTATTAGTATACCTTGCACCTTGGCCAATATAAAAGTCAGACGATAGCACGTGGCAGATTTCCAACTGCATACTCCTTAGTAATCTGCGGCGTGATAGCAGCCGACAAGAGAACTGACTAACTACACCATGAACTTGCATACTAATACCTCTAGCAGCATTAAACAATGCTCCAGCTTTCCAATTATTGACAGCACGTTCACACCTTGCTCTTTAAAAATAGCGGAACTAGCTCCAATAGTTATCCATGCAGGAGCCAAGGAAAAATATCTTTGAATATATTCTTATCAATACCCCACTTTTTTTTGCCTCCTCAAAAGTATGTTTGCAATATATTGCCCGCGCCATATTATACGAATGATAACACCAATTGCAACCAACAATACAGCATAAGTTCTCAAACGATCAAGGTGATATATATAGCATATATACTATCCCTAATTTCAATGCAGCCAATACACTAACAATTGTAAAAAGTTCATCTTCTCATGTGCAATAACACATGAATTATATGGCAATGCAATTAGATTAACAATAAATGCCAACAGAGAACAATGATATACAAAAAAAGCGCCGCCTTCCATCGCTCATCTGGTACAAGATATTCCTTAACAAACCATAACCCGACTGTCTCACCCAATATTAATACTATAACTGCTAGCAAGTAGACAAGTGTGGAAAAGCGTAGCAAATGTCTTCTTCATACGCTCCATATCTCCGCGTCCTATTCAAAATGATAAAACGGGAAGTTGCACCACTTAATGAAATCGTAAAAAGTGAAAGCATCGACACGAATCCACCCACAATATTATAAATACCATAGTCAGAAACTCTAATGCGGAAAGGCCTCCTTTGACTTATGGCTTGGAATATAACGAGGATACAACTAATCGTACATAAGGTACGCAGTGATTTCTTGACAATGTGCTTATTATTGATGAATGTTTGCATAAAAACAGTTAGGATAGTGAAAATACTCTTCGTGTATTCTGACTAAAAAGACTCATTACTTACTTTAATTTATTTAAAAATCAATTATTCCTTACCACAATAACTGATATAGACAATTTCCAGTAATAATTCTCATTAAACAAATTGTTTTTAAAGACAAATGGTGCCATTGTCCCCTAATACGCATTCTTTTTCACCAACAACGATATTCAATATGGTCTTATAAATGATATATAAATCAAGCAGTAATGTCCAATGCTCCATATACCAAATGCCGCCTCACACGACCCTTCCATCTGTAGACAAGTTCTTAGTTTCACCACGGAATTGTTCCAACCCGTTATCCCGGGTTTAATGAAATGGCTAACCATATTTATATCAATCAATTGTGTGTAGAATCTCCGTATGAGCCAACATGTGTGCATGGGACCGACTAACGACATTTCACCTTTTGAATACATTGTCAGTGGAAGCTCATCATTAGAACGGCGAAGAAAAATCTCCAAAAATCGGGTCTTTCACTTGGATCATCTGCTGTTGCTCGCTTGCGATCAGCCTGCTTCATTCACCAGCATGGAACAGAAATTTATACTTTTGAATTCCCTGCCATTCAAACCGGTTCGCATTTGTTTAAAAAATATAGGACCGGGAGAAGTCAGGCCTATGATAATTTCAATAAGATAAATAAACGGGAGAAAATAGTAGCTAAAGACCTGATAATACTACTTATATATCAGAAATACGCTTTTAATAAGCGATTCTCCATTTTGCTAAGCGGTTCGTACCGCAAATTTCAAAATCGGCATATTACCCACCATGCTATGCCAAATACGTCGAAAACCCTTACATAATTAGGAACGCCATGAAAATAAAGCAAATGGTTCTCACAATAATTCATGATAGAAAAATGTATAACGTCCCTCCTCCATTGACAAAGAACAAAGCAATGCTTTGATTCCTGTGTGTCCGGACATAAATTCAGAGAAAGCCATCAGGACTACCACAAGAACATTGGGAGGAAAAACATCATTAGGTTTAATATCGAAATAACCTACAACTTCATAAATAGATGCCAAAAGAACTCTCCATTTCCTCATATAACATCTGCATATTATTACCTCCGCCTATAAAAACAGCATAGCGTTTGTGTTTGCACCCTTCGCACACTAACTAATCAGCAAATGACGAATTATGATACGATGAGATGCTTAGAATAACAAAGTATGATAAAGAACAAAAGAGTGGAGAGATTATAGATATTCCACTAAAAGCCAAAATACA
>VOFK01003720.1_pt1 | contig 26048 bp, 35 predicted proteins | sample 5384121 | NCBI WGS metagenome assembly VOFK01 (sample SAMN12384730, study PRJNA508395) | human gut metagenome | isolation source: healthy gut J | host: Homo sapiens | reverse complement strand
TTGATTACGTATTGCTGAAAGAGGATTTCTGAAAAGACGTGTTAACGATATTCCGGAAGAAACGCCTATGAGATCCATGGTACTTCCACTTATTTATTTTTCGTATCTCGATGAAATAACGGAAGATTTTGTGGAAAGTAAGCTAATTGGATATTTTAACGGAGGTATTCAACATGAGACAATATGAGACCTCGCAAATGATGAATCCCTGAAATTACATTAAGAAAAGTCCCTGGAGAACTCCTAAATACTCCTCTTGCTGGTGCAATTGAGCATGACGAAAATTTGAAAGGATGATTGAAGAACAGTTGTCACGCCTTGACGATCTATCCAGAAGCGAATTCTATCGTTTAAGGAAAGGCCGCAATAAAATAGGTGTACTTTCGCAAAAAGACCTTGATATGCTGACATTAGAAGCAATGGAAAGGTCCTACAAATACAGAACAGAATAAATCTACTTGGAAGGTACTCGATGTACCTGCCAAGGGAGCTGATGGGGCGATTATGTCGGCTGCCGGACACTTATGGAAGGGAGCTGGTGCCAATGGTTACATACACGGATCTGATCCAATTTGTAATTAATGCTTTGTGCAATCGTTACTCTTGTTATCAATATACACAAAAAATAGCGCCCCTCGCTCTGGTAAAGTAAGGCGCTATTTTTAATGCTGCATTTGCCGGCGGCTAGGTATACTCTAGCCATTGGCTCTCTTTTGTTAAGTACATTATAGTACCTTCTTTCATAAAAAGTCAAGAGGCTATATATGCCAGCATACAAAGAAGACAACGGAACCTGGACCTCCAAATTCAAATACAAAGACTGGCGTGGAGAAAAAAGACAAAAGACAAAGAGAGGTTTTGAGCGGAAAAAGGATGCTTTGGATTTTGAAACTGAATTCAAGGCTACTTTTTTTCGTGCATTCTGCAGATATTCCATTTACCGCCCTTGCAAAAATTATCTGAGATGATCTCACAAAGAACCATAAAATAGAAATAACCACCGCAGAGAGAAAGCAACGGGCTTTTGACAAAATGATCAGTCCTTATTTTGGTATGAAACCTATCAATCAGATTACGGAGCTGGATGTTCTGAACTGGCAGACATGGGTACAGCAGAAAGGCTTTGATAAAAATTCAAAGGGCGTAGGGTATGCACCTACTTACTTGAAATCTATCAATAACGAGGAGTTATCTGCCATGATGAATTATGCAGTCCGATATTACCGGCTTCCATATAATCCATGTGAGAGAGAGCTGGGAGCATGGGAAAAAGTAGCGCAGAGGCAATGGAAATATGGACTCTTGATCAGTTTGAGCAATTCATAGGATATGCCGATAAGTCAGATGCCAGAATTGCCTTTGACATCCTATTTTGGACCGGCATCCGGGAAGGCGAACTCCTTGCCCTCACTCCTGCCGATTTCCTTCCAGGTCCAAGGCTGGACATTAAAGAAGCTTCACTGTCTTGAATGGAGAGCATATTATCAAGAAGCCGAAAAATGAGCCGTCTGTCAGATGCATTAGCAATCCGCAGTTTCTTTTTATGATGAAGTCCAAAAAACTATATGCATGGTCTTTATGGCCTTGAACAAACCGACCGGCTATTTACATTTACAAAATCATTTCTATTGAAAGAAATAAAGCGCATGGCACATATGGCCGGACTTGAGCCTATACGGATTCATGATCTTAGGCATTCTCACGCATCACTACTTATCGAGATGGGGATTTAATATTCTTATGATATCTGAGAGACTTGGTCACAAAAATGTGCAGACAACCTGGAACACATATGCTCACCTGTATCCGGATAAAGGACGTCAAATCGCATTTGGTCTACAAAGAGGTAAAAGCTACAGGTCTCACTGCAAATAAGACCGCAGAAGATCAGGTAATTGGACTCCTTGGAGAAATCCAAAAGAGCTCTTCCCCAATTATAACACCTATGAAACAGATGATATTATTTTGTGGGATTGTGAAGATAAGGCTAAGAAAGTTGTTGATCGTAAGTATTTTGATGATATGGTGTATGGAACAATTGAGCCGGAAGAGGCATTTGTTATTATGATGAGCGATGGATATTACGAAGTTGATACCAGATATGTTTTCTGTTTTTCAAGTCGAGGAATGCCTATAAAATATCTCTGATTTCAAAAAAATGGTGTCATTTGGGTGTCACTTAGTTAAAAAGTCTGGGAGCCCAGTATTTATGGACTCCCAGAAAATAAAAACTACTCAAACTCAATCGTCCCAGGCGGCTTACTCGTCAAATCGTAGAGTACGCGGTTGACGCCTTTCACCTCATTGATGACGCGGGTCATAACTTTGAACAGCACGTCAAACGGGATTTCTGCAGCTTCTGCGGTCATAAAATCAGATGTGATGACTGCGGCTTTTAGCGCAACTGCATAATCGTAGGTTCTTTCATCATCGCCCATAACGCCAACAGAACGCATGTTGGTCAGCGCTGCAAAGAACTGTCCCAGTCCTTTGTCGCAGCCTGCTTTGGCAAGCTCTTCGCGGTAGATAGCGTCTGCATCCTGAACGATGCGAACTTTCTCCGGAGTCACCTCGCCTACAATACGAACACCCAGACCAGGACCGGGGAACGGCTGACGGTATACAAGATATTCGGGAATGCCAAGTTCCAGACCGGCACGACGAACCTCATCTTTAAACAGCATACGCAGCGGCTCGATGATCTCCTTGAAATCAACGCAGTCCGGAAGACCGCCTACGTTATGATGAGACTTGATCACAGCAGATTTACCGAGACCACTCTCGATTACATCCGGATAAATCGTTCCCCTGTACGAGGAAATCCACAGCACCGATTTTCTTTTGCTTCTTCTTCGAAATACTCGGATAAATTCTTCTCCAATAATCTTACGTTTTTTCAGGATCAGAAACACCCGCCAGTTTAGAATAGAAACGTTCCTGTGCGTTTACGCGGATAAAGTTTAAGTCGTACTGACCGTCCGGGCGAATACAGCTTCTACTTCATCTCCTTCGTTTTTACGAAGCAGACCATGATCTACAAACACACAGGTCAGCTGCTTGCCGACCGCCTTGGACAAGCGCAGAACTGCTGCAACAGAAGAATCCACACCGCCGGAAAGTGCACACAGCACCTTGCCGTCTCCAACCTTTTCACGGATCTGGTGGATCGTTGTCTCCACGAAAGAATCCATCTTCCAGTCACCGGAGCATTTACATACATCCATGACAAATGCACGAAGCATCTTCATTCCTTCTTCTGTATGCATAACCTCCGGATGGAACTGTACTGCATACAGCTTCTTCTCTGCATTTTCCATTGCCGCAAATGGACAGTTTGGAGTCGTTGCAGTTGATACAAATCCTTCTGGTGCTTCTGCGATATAGTCGGTATGACTCATCCAGCAGATTGTTGATTTATACATCTTTAAACAAAATGGAATTCTGTATCCACTGTTACCTCAGTTCTGCCATATTCGCTGACAGGAGCAGTTGCTTACGTTGCCACCCAGTACATGGCCATAAGCTGTGATCCATAACAGATTCCAAGGATCGGAATACCCAGTTCAAAAAATTTCCTTGCTGTGCAACTTGGTGAATCAGCCTTGTATACACTATTCGGTCCACCAGTGAAAATAATGCCTTTCGGGTTCATCTTCTTGATCTCGTCAGACTCATAGTGTACGGATGTACTTCTGCATAAACATTACATTCTCTGACTCTTCTGGCAATCAGCTGATTGTACTGTCCGCCAAAGTCAAGAACAATAACAAGTTCCCGATCCATTCGTCTCCTCCTCGAGTTAATTTTTGAAACAACAGGGCCAACAGTCTGAAAAAGTGTACCCGCACTCCATGACCACTGACCTGATATCATCATAATGAACAATTATAGTTGGAATCCCCTGTTTCTGTCAAAGGTTTTCCAGCCGTTTCCCTTTTTTCTATTTACGAAAAAAGATCGACCATCGCACCGATTAATCATTCACCGTCTAAAGTCACTGCAATTCGGTAACCTTATTTCAACTTTTTGCGCAAAATGCTCCCATTTATGTCCCTTATATCGGAGCACATAGAAGATTTCCCGCACAACCCAGTCGATAAACATCGCCACCCAAATGGAAACCAGGCCAAAGTGACAAACATAAGTGAATACGTAAGCAAGCACGACTCGAAATACCCACATGGAAAAAATAGCAACACTCATCGGCCAGACTACATCGCCTGCTGCCCTCAGTGTATTCGGAACGCCAAACGCCGGCATCCAAAGAAATGCACTTGCAACCGCATGGATCCGTACAATCTGAATCGTCAGCTGAGCTGCATCCGGTCCGAGATTGAAAAAGGTTACCAGTATCGGGCTGACAGGTAAAGAATGATCGACAGACAGCTGATCCCGATCATCGCATCCCTGCAAAGACGTCTGGTATAATAACGCGCCTGGTCATATTTTCCTGCGCCAACGCATACGCTGACTACCGATACGATCGCAAGGTTGATGGCAAAGCCCGGCAGGTTATTCCAGTTCGCAATTGTGCCCGTAACCGCATTTGCAGCGATCGCAGAAGTCCCCATTGTTGCGACTGCACTCATAACGAGAATTTTACCCAGCTGGAACATGCTATTTTCCAGACCGTTTGGAATCGCGATATACAGGATCTTCTTAATCAGACTGCCATTAAACTTCCAGGTAATTTGCCCGCAGAGGTTGATTTCTTTTTTGGTTTGGAACATCAACAAAAAAATCACAACTGCCGCTACATATCTGGAAATGGTAGTCGGGATCGCAACGCCTGCTACGCCCATGTGCAAACCATAAATGCAGATCGCATTGCCGACCACATTGATTACATTCATCAGCAAGGATACCCACATCGTCACCTTTGATTCGTTCATCGCCCGAAACAACGCCGCACAGGGAATTATATGGCAAGTGCAACAAACGAATACGTCGTGATAATCAGATAGGTCTTGCTCGCCTTCATAACGTCATCCTCGATTTTACCGAACATCAGACGCAGCAGCGGATCATGTGCCGTTATAAAAATAACGGAAATAACGAACGCGAGCAGTGTGGCGAACAATAAGATCTGCCATGCCGACTTACATGCGTCCTCTCTTTTCTTTTTCCCAAGGAAATGTCCTGAAACGACTGCACCGCCGGTTGCCAGAGCAGAGAACACATTGATCAGCAAAATGTTGACCGTGTCTACCAGTGAAACGCCTGAAACCGCCGCTTCTCCGCCGCAGAAACCATAATCGTATCCGCCATTCCAACAGCAATTGCAAGAATCTGTTCAATGATCAGCGGTATAATCAGCTTCCGCAGATCCTTCCCCGAATAAAGCATTTTCCCCTCCATCCCGCAAAATATGCGGTTTTTTATTTCTCATTTGTCTGGCTTTTTCCCTTACGCTAAGTATAGCATATTTTCTCTGTCCCCGTAATATCTTGTAAAAAATGTTCTTTAGGGGATTTTATGAAAGAATATATTGAAGAACGTGCCCTGGCAGTAGCCGGCTATATTATCGAATCAACGCGACCGTCCGACAAGCTGCCCGTCAGTTTGGAATCAGCAAATCCACTGTACATAAAGATATCACGGAACGTCTGATGCAGGTCAATCCGGCTCTGGCAAAAGAAGCCCGAAAGGTACTCGATATCAACAAAATCCGAGCGCGCCATATCCGCGGCGGTATGGCAACCAAGGAAAAATATGAGCACGAGCATCTGCTGCACGCCTGCCAGAGAGCCGTATCCTGAATTTGACAGCACTCACCGCAGCAGTTCCAACAGTTCCTCGCGGGTCAGACCCTGCGCCTGCAGGCTCTCCCTCCGAGGATTCTGTCTGAAAGCTGCAGCTTGCGTTCCTGCAGCTCCGATTTTTCTCTTCAATCGTCCCTTTGGCAAGAATCCGGTAAACATTGACCACATTTTCTGCCCGATCCGGTGTGCACGGTCCGTCGCCTGATTCTGTACTGCGCTGTTCCACCACGGATCGAAATGGATCACCCGTCTGCTGCCGTGAGATTCAACCCGGTTCCTCCCGCTTTCAGGGAAATACAGAATACCGGAACTTCATCGTGCGCAAACGACTCCACCATTTCGATTCTCTTTTCTTTCGGAGTCGCGCCGGTCAGCATGTGGCTTGCAATCTTTTCCTCCTCCAAAATCCGGTACAGGCGTTCCAGCATCGTTGTAAACTGAGAAAACAGGAGTACCTTGTGCCCGTTTTCCACTGCGTTTCGGATCAGCCCACGCACAAGCTCTGTCTTTGCAGATCCTCCTTTATAATTATCATACAAAAAAGCGCCGGATCGCAGCAAAGCTGTCTAAGGCGCGTCAGTTCTGCCAGAATTTCGATCTTATCCGTCCGGATTTCCTCGTCGGATTTTTTCCTCCAGCATCAGCTTCATACGTCTGACATGGGCATCATACAGCTCCTGCTGCTCCCCATCCATATCGGCATACAGGTTTTCCTCCAGCTTGTCCGGCAAATCCTGCAGCACTTCTTTTCAGGCGCCGCAGGACGAATGGACGGATCAGCCGCTGCAGCCGCTTCGCAGCGTCTTCGTCCTTATGCTGGACAATCGGCTGTTCCAGCTCTGTCCGAAACCGCTGATAGCTGTACAAATACCCGGGCATGAGATAATCAAAAATGCTCCACAGTTCACTCAGCCGGTTCTCTATCGGTGTACCTGTCAGCGCAAGCCGGAATCCGGTCTGAACCTGCTTGACTGCCCTCGCCGCCTGCGTTCCGTGATTTTTGATATACTGCGCTTCATCGATCACCTCGCAGAAAAAAATGAAGCTCCTGATAGTCTGTGATATCCCGACGGAGCAGATCATAGGACGTAATCAATACATCCACTTCTTTCCAGCGATCCAAAAACTTCCTTGCGCTGCTGAACATTTCCCGTTACCATATCCGCTTTCAGCGAAGGCGCAAACCGTTCCAGCTCATGCTTCCAGTTATAAACAAGTGACGCCGGACAGACGATCAGGCTGCATCCGGTGTGCTCTACTAATAGGAAGCTGATGACCTGCAGCGTTTTTCCAAGCCCCATATCGTCCGCCAGAATTCCGCCGAACTGGTTGCTGTAAAGCATTCCAATCCACGCGGCACCGGCTTTCTGATATTCCCGCAAAATTCCTTTTAAGAGTCCGGCACATAGTCCTTTTCGAAATCCGGATTCTGCAGCTTCTCGATCCGACTCGCGAAAGATACATCCCGAATCACTTCCATCATGGCGTTTTCCTGCAGCGCCTCATCCAGATACAGCATCCGGTACGCCGGAACCTCGATTTTGTCCTGCATCAGCTGCTTATCTGTCAGCTGCAGCGCCTGGCGCACCTCCTGCAGGGATTCCAGACCATTTTCTTCCATATTTACAAAGTCGCCGTTCTTGAGCCGGTAGAATTTTCGTTTCCGATCATAACGGGACAAAATTTCCATCAGCTCTTCCCTCGGCATATCCTGAGAAGACACTGTCAGCTCCAACAAGTCGCCGCCCATGGAAATTCCAACGGATACGCCGGGCGACGGCAGAACCCGCACTTTTTTCAGCGCATCGGAAACATACACCTCACCGATTGCAGAAAGCTGCACGATTCCTTCTGTCAGGAGACGATAAAATAATTCGTCGTCCTGATAAATAATCATTTCTTTTTTCAGATCATCATAAGTATTGCAATAGGAGCTTAAAATCCGCGCTGCTTCCGACTCGCTGACAAGATCCCGTCTGTCAATATCCCCCTGTCAGATCGTATACACTATACTCCCGTTCTCCATAGCAAGCGATTGCACGACAGCTGACCAGTTTCTCCTGTGGCATATCCAGATAAAACTGGAATTTTACTGCCGACAATTCCGTTTGCTTTTCATCGACTCCTTTGATCTCGCATTGAAAATGTTCTTTTAATATCGGCATCAACTGTCTGAAAAATGCCGGCAAATCCTCTTCCTGCAAAAAAGCCGTCCGGTTCGGGAGCTTTTTCATACAGTCCAAAAACTCGGTCACTTCTCCCAGCCCTTCATTGGAAACCCGATAAATCAGTCCGTCCTTAAAATACACCTGATCCCGTTCACAGGCATATCCAAACACATTTTCCAGGGAAAGCTCTGCACCACCTTCCGTTCCCGTCAGCTGCAATCTGCGTTCCAGTGCTGCGTCCGTGACATGCCAACGGCTCTCCGTTCCATCCAGCTGTACATAAAATACCCGGTTTCCCATCGCATCCAGAAATCCATCCAGTCCCCAGCCATCCAGCACGATCGTCCGAGCTTTCGGGCGCTGCCCGATACAGATAGAATAACCGCTCGTCTGCAGATACGCCTTTTCATAACGGCCAACCCACTGCTCCAGAAATTCCACAAGCGGTCGCGATTCTTCGGTAAAGCTTCCTTTTATATGAACAAATTCCAGACTTTTTCCATAGGAATAGCTGCTTTGCTCCCGAAGCGCGCGGATCATGGAAAAAATATCGCTTTAATACATCCTGCCGATCCCGATCCGAAATTCCGCCCGGCATTCACGCGTATCACAAATAAGAAGCGGCTCCAAGACGCACCTTCCCGAAGCTTTCTTCCTGCAGAACCGGAAGCATATGCCGGGCAGTCTGTTTCTGCAGAAGCTCTTTTAACTGTCTGGTCGTCTTCCGCTTCGGAACACCGGCAAGAAGCATGCTATCGCTTCTGGAGGCTGTAGTATTTCCCGGGGATCTGCGATTTTCCTGAATCTTTATCCCGTCCGCAGCTTCACCGATTTCTTTCTGGAAGCCTTCCAGCCCACGCTGTTTCAAGAACTCCGGCAGGCTCATATGCTCTTCTTCCACCGGTCGGATTTTCCAGATAATACAAAAGCACCGCCGTACAATGCTTGCACAGACCCTCATAGGAATAAAATGCAGGGCAATCGCACCATGCCTCCTGCACGCTGTCTTCTTCCTCATCCAGCAGGATCCTCACGTTATAAAGATTTCTCCCGCTCCCTTTGACGTCCGCCTGAATCTGCCTGCCTTTTTTCGTAGTTTTTATCTGAAACCGCCTGATCTTGCCCTGCCGCCAGATATCTACCCCTCTGGAATAAGAATACCCTGCCAGCTTTCGAATCTGTTCCCGTGTGATCATGCTGTAAGCCTCCGCTCCCGCTGTCTGCGGTTCGTTCCTGCTGCCCCTGCCGATGGCTGCGATGCGAGCTTGACTGCGATGCAGCTCGACTTTGCATTGTGCTCTCGCCAACCTCATCCTTTTATTATAGCAAAAAGGAACTTTCTCTCCTCCACAACATACGCCGCGGGATTTCCGGAAAATTGGCATTACAGTTCACTCGTCTCTTACTGTGGGCTGATTTCATGCTCGCATGAAAATCAGCCTGCAGTAAGGACGAAGGAGCCCATTTCATGAGGAATCCGCTGCACAGCAGCGGAAAGCATCGAAGATGCGTTTTGCGAATGGCGCGGTGAACTGTTTTCACTCGTCTCTTGTAATTTTATGAACTGCTCTGCGCTTCTGCTTCCAGCAAAAAACCAAAATAAACTGCCTGCCGTCTGAAAAAGAGGCATCTTCCAATATTTCATGCTCCTGATGACGTCCCTGCGGCACGATCAGGGAATCCAATTCTGTTCCGAGATAACTGCTCAGCGCATAAAAATTGTCCAGCGATGGCAATGCCTTGCCCTGAAACCAGTTATAGATAGACTGCATCGCCGCCAGTCCCAAAAATTGTTTGATTTCTTTTGCCTCGATATTTTTCTTAATACAGGCTTCTTTTAACCTCTGTCCTGTCCGTAACACGTCGATAAGCGGATATCCCATTTCTCCTCCTTGCTGTCTCTCCATCTTCTCTGTTTTGCCCTTCTCCCGTTTTGTTTCCTTTCTGTCTGCTTTTGTTATTGTAACTGTTCCGTCCACCCTCACAGTTACGCGCAAAAATCCATTTCAAATCGGCTGCGCCGATAGGATTTTTGCCTTCTCGTCTAAGTTTTCTTACGGTCAGCGCAGTAAATGCGCAGACCTGCGGAACAGTTACTTGTTATTTTCTATTTATTCTACCTCATTGCGTGTCCCATTGTACGGACTCGCGCCAAAAATTCGTTACAGCTTACTGGAAAAGCCCCGCCGCAGCAGCCATGCGGAATTCCCGCGCCCGGACAGCGCTGACCGTTCTCATGGATTTCAACCCGTCCGGCAACTCCGGCAGGTCTGTATCATCAATAAAAATTTAAACTATCTTTCTATCTTTTCTACCAGACTAAATTCTGTTTGCTTTTAGTAATTTACCGGGGAGGTATTGTGTCTGGGGATCTATTTTAGAATTTCGTGCGGAGGGTCGAGCAATCCGTTTTGTTATACGTATCATTCTGTCCCTATTGAAGGAGTTTCAAAGTCTTGCATCCACCTCCAAACAGGCTCGGCGGATTCAGACCTGCTGCTACACTTCAATCCAGGTCGCAGCATTTGACAGCGCAAGCTTCGTGTCCAGCTCCAGAAGTAATTCTTCCCTGCTCTCCTGAATCCTTTCTGTCAGACTGCGGAGCTTCGACAGCTCCTGTGCAGAAAGGATAGGCTGCGGCGGCTTGAGCTGTCCAGCGTTGGCACGGCTGCCTCTCTCCTGCCCAGCGCTGCCTCTTCCTGCAGACGGATTCTGTAAAATCACTACATTTCCTTTCAGCGCCGGGCGGCGTCCAGACGGATTCTGTCCGTGCTTGGAAAACACCTTTTGTTTTTTCAAAATGCTTTCCAGGCGATTCGTCAACAGCTGCTCAAATGCAGTGTCGGCTGTCTCTTTATCGTTCAGGCGGCTGCGCAGGGCGACTGCCTCCGAGACGGTCATATAGCCGCGCGAGGTATCCAGCCATGCGTTCGATCTGGCGACCGCGCTGCAGATCGAATCATACCGGAGGATCAGGGCCGGATCTGCTGCAGGGCGGCATCGAGGTGCGCACTTGTCCCGTCAGATACCGCACCATGCCCTATGTTGCCAGACACAGCTGACTGCCTGCTTTCTGCCTGTCTTGGACGCGTCGAACCGCGCGCTTCTCCGTTCTGCAAAAGCGCCGTCCGTGCCTGCCCTTCCCACCGTCCGATCTTCTTCGTGATCCGCTTCTTTCGCGCTCCTTCAGCGCCTCTGTCACCGTCATCCTGCTCTTCATCGTCATCGCCCCTGTCTGCATTGTGAACTCCCCATCGCCTTATGCCAGTGGGATTGCGGCAGCCTGTTTTTACTCTGTTATCATTTTATTCCCCAGATTTTTAGCGTCTGTCATCCAGTTACAAACGATTGACAAACTGATGTTCTGTACGTTAAAATATTTTTTACGATACCTTCCGCTGATTCGCAGCTCAGCTTTCCTGCGAAAAGAGACACGCGAACTGCGGTGGCACATTTTCCGGGCGATTCTTGTCAAAATTTCGCATTCCTATATACTGATATAGGATGATGCAGGATTGTGAGAATGCGCAGCACAGAACACTCTACAGACCTCAAGGTCGGGGCTTTTGCCATGTTGCCCGGACCCATCCGGCATCATAGATATAAAAAACCACTCCGCAAGGATTGCCCTGCATGGGATTGTCACTGCTGCAGGACAGAATGAGAGGTTATATGATACAGCTTCAGACAAAATTCAGTCGGCAGGTCGATGAACATAACGTTCTCCCGGAATATCCGCGGCCGTCGCTGGTTCGTACTTCTTATTTGAATTTAAACGGGCGCTGGGAATGCGCCTTTTCCAAAACACCGGAAATCCCGCTTTCCTTCGATTTGAGCATTCTGGTCCCCTTTTCCCCGGAATGTCAGCTTTCAGGCGTTTCCAGACAGCTAAAGCCCGGCGAATATCTCTGGTACCGCCGCACCATCACCCTCGCAAAGCCACAGCAGGATAAGCGCATCCTGCTCCATTTCGGCGCTGCAGACCAGACGGCGGAGGTCTTTGTCAATCGGATTTCTGCAGTGCGTCACTGCGGCGGCTATCTGCCTTTTTCTGCAGATATCACGGATTATCTCCAAGAGGGCGACAACGAACTGATCGTCCGGATTCAGGATGAAAGCAACACGTCCTGGCATGCGCGCGGCAAGCAGTCCTTAAAGCCCGGCGGCATGTTTTATACGGCGCAGAGCGGCCTGTGGCAGACGGTCTGGATGGAAATTGTTCCAGTCAATTATATAGAACAGATTTTTTATCACACCGACTATGATCAGGGGACTCGTCCACTTAAAAGTGCTGACACAGCATTCCGCCCCGGTCGAATGCGTGATCTCCGGCAAAGACATGGAGCCGGTCTGCATAACGGTATGACCAACTCCGGAGCTGATCGTTTCCCGCCCGATTTCCATCCCTGGACACCGGAAGACCCGTTTTTATATCTCGTCAGCCTGAAAAGCAGCGCCGACCGCGTATCCAGCTATTTTGCGATGCGAAAATGCGATATCCAGACTGCGCCGGACGGCACACAGCGCTTTTTCTTAAACAATAAACCGTATTTTCAGGCGGGTGTGCTGGATCAGGGCTACTGGCCGGAAAGCCTCTACACCGCACCGACGGATGAAGCGCTGATCGCCGATATTTCGCGGATGAAGGAGCTCGGCTTCAACATGCTGCGCAAACACGCCAAAATCGAGCCCGAGCGTTTTTACTACCACTGCGACCAGCTGGGCATGCTCGTCTGGCAGGATATGGTAAACGGCGGTTCCGCCTATAAACACTGGTTCGTCACCTATCTGGCGACTTTGATGAACTGGAACCATATTTCTTTTTCCGACGATGAAAAGCACGCCGGTCTGCTCTCCCGGCTCCATCCCGAGGGAAAAGACGAATTCCGGCGCGAAATCACAGAAACCATCGCCTTTTTGTACAACCATCCCAGTATCGTCGTCTGGGTTCCATTTAATGAAGGCTGGGGGCAGTTCGACGCGCTCGCGGCCTGCGAACAAATCCGCACCCTCGATTCCTCCCGGCTGGTCGATCACGCAAGCGGCTGGTTTGACCAGAAGGGCGGCGATATTTTGAGCCTGCATTATTATTTTCTGAAATTAAAATTCAAACCGGAAAGCAAACGCGCGGCGGCGCTGACCGAATTCGGGGGATATTCCCTTTCGATCCCCGGACACAGCTGCTGTAAAAAAGTATACGGCTACAAAAAATTCAACTCCACCGGTACGCTGACCTACGGCTATATCGACCTGATCCGACAGACGATTCTGCCCGCTGTCAAGAAAGGCATCGGCGCGACCGTGTATACACAGTTTTCCGACATTGAAGAGGAAACAAACGGAATTTTATACTTACGACAGAGAAATCTGTAAAATTGACCCCGACACGCTCGCAAATGGAACCGGGCGCTCAAAAAGCTGGAGAATGTAAAACATATGCCGACCATACTACCGATCACTTTCTCCGATTTTCTTGGACCTGCAAAGGACATCTATGCCCGTCTTTTCCGAAAATCAGCTGTTAAACCGCTGCGACCCGCAGAATGGAATTTTTATTGCTGAAAGCCCAAAGGTCATCGAACGCGCGCTGGACGCCGGCTGCATCCCCGATCTCTTTTCTGACGGAGGACAGACATCTGAAAATCAGGCGCTTCCGTTTCTGGGAACGCTGCCCGGATATCCCGTTTTTTTCCGCCCCATTTGAGGTGCTCACAGCTGACAGGCTTTTGCCCTGACCCGCGGTATGCTCTGCGCTATGAAACGTCCGAAGCTTCCCTCTGTGGAAGAGCTTTGTCAGGCTTCCAGCCGTCTTGTTATTCTGGAAAATATTATGAACCCTACCAACATCGGCGCAATTTTTCGCCTGCTGCCGCTTTCGGCATGGACGGCGTACTGCTGACCTCTGACTGCTCCAACCCGCTTTACCGGCGCGCGATCCGTGTCAGCATGGGGAACCGTTTTCCAGATTCCGTGGACCTTCCTGGACAGCAGCTGGCCGCTTCCGGGGATTTCCGAATTAAAAAATCACGGTTTCCACACCGTTTTCAATGGCGCTTCGCTGTGATTCTGTTTCGATTGATGATCCAAAACTTTCTTCCAAACAAAGCTCGCTGTCATCCTCGGCTCCGAGGGGGAAGGACTGTTGGATGAAACCATCGACAACTGCGACGACACCGTCTGTATCCCGATGTTCCACGGGTGGATTCCTTAAATGTTGCCGCTGCAAGCGCAGTCGCATTCTGGGAGCTGGGGAAAAAAATAAATACGGTCTCAAAGGCAGCCGTCGCGCGCCTCAGTTCAGCAAGAGATAATCTGCTGTTCAAACCGTATCAAAATGGTTCAAAAACCCCGGAAAATCAAGGTTTAATAGTGATAAGGTACTATTTAGCTTTGCGAGGGGGCAGAAACGGTGTGACCTCAATGGTCACGCCGTTTTTTCTGCGTCCAGGGGTATTTCGCAACAACAGGCTCGGATATCACAGGAATCTCTACATCATCCACGAAGTTGAAATAGATTTTTTACCTTCTGTACCCGCTTGCCGCTGGATTTGTCCGGTGGAAACACCTCAATTTTCTTGATATACTCATTGACTATCGTAGGTGTCAATTTCTGCACATCCACATACTTCTGTGTCAGGGCTAAAAGGCATCCACATCTGCACTCATGGTTTCCTGCGTTTTCCAGCCATTCTTCCGTCACTTCGATTTCGAGTTTTAACCGCTCCTGCACCCTGTCCCACTGAGCCTGTGATACAATAGCATCCTGCGTATCCGGCAGGATGAACATATCCCCTCCGGGAATTGGGAACCGCTGTTTCAGCTATAGGATTTGGAATAGATCTCGAAAATTACAGGTTGCAACCTGTGTATTCCATCCGTTCCAGGAGCCGCCGGCAACTTGGTTGATCGGCAATGATACGGATGATAGCGGTGACTGTCCAGCACTATATACATAAGCCAATGATGTCATATTGATTCCCATTGTAAGTGAATACACAATAAACATCGTCTTCATTGTGGAAGCGGGTGTATTACGTGATAATTGACGTCCCATTGAAATCGTTAACGAAATTTGTACTATGAATAATAATAGTGAAATCATGGGAATCTGAATAATAAGCATGAATATGCCTGAAGCATACAACAAGGCTGAGGCTGAAGTAATGGCCGTAATTCCAAGGCCTACCATCATCCAGCTGTATACTTTATATAATGAATTTGTACTTACTGAGTTTGAATAATTGTTTGTATACATAAATATATTTACCTCCTATTTTTAGAGTATTTTATGTGTTTTACATATACATTACAATGTACAACTTAGACAAAATGACTATTCAATTAACAAAGTCTTCAAAATTTAACCTTTAAAAGTAGCTTAAATTACTAAGTTTTTCAGTTTTAACCTTTAAAAGTACCTTAAGTTACTAAGTTTTTCAGTTTTAACCTTTAAAAGTACCTTAAGTTACTAAGTTTTTCAGTTTTAACCTTTAAAAAAGTACCTTAAGTTACTAAGTTTTTCAGTTTTAACCTTTAAAAAGCTTTTTATTTTTTCCAAAAATAAAAGAATGTATTTCTACACTCTCTTACTTAATATCTAATTCAATAGGCTCATCCATCGTATCACTGACGTATTTGCCATTCTTTTTTCTTTGTTTCACACACTCTGTCAACAAGTATTCAATTTGTCCATTGACACTGCGAAAATCGTCTTCTGCCCATGAAGCGATTTGATCATACAATTTTTTTGAAAGACGCAAAGGAATCTGTTTCTTTTCCATTAATACAAACTGCCAGAATTTACAACTGGCTGCGCATCATGGTTTCCACAAAGTACGACTAACAAGTTAGAAACCATAGCCGCTTTCCTTTCTTCATCCCATTCTACAACCCCATTTTCATTTAAACGATCCAATGCCATTTCAACCATGCCAACAGCTCCATCCACAATCATCTTACGTGCATCAATAATGGCACTTGCCTGTTGTCTTTGAAGCATAACGGCTGCAATTTCAGGTGCATATGCCAAATATGTAATTCTTGCCTCAATAATTTCAAGACCTGCATCTTTTACTTTACATTGAATTTCATCACGAATTCTAGAAGCAACCACTTCACTTGAACCTCTAAGACTTCCCTCATCGGCAATACCATCTCCCTGTTGTATCTACATTTTCAGCGACATCATAAGGATAAATACGAACAATATTTCTTAATGCACTATCGCATTGTAAAGAAAGATATTCCTTATAGTTATCTACATTAAATACAGCTTTTGCGGTATCTGTAACACGCCACATCACGGCAATTCCAATCTCAACAGGATTTCCTAAACAATCATTGATTTTTTGGCGATTGTTGTTTAAAGTCATGATTTTCAAAGATACTTTCTTTGAAGCCATTTCTACTGTTCCATTATTTTGTGCTTGAAAAATACTCTTCTTAGAACCATCATCCACATCTCCGCTTTGATTTAGTTTTGTCTTTGCGGCAGGATTGACAGCCTGACAAAAGGGATTGACATAATAGAATCCAGCATCTTTTAAAGTACCTACATATTTACCAAATAATGTTAAAACTAAAGCTTCTTGTGGTCTTAACACCTTTAACCCAAGAAACGGAATCCAACCCACACATAGCCATACAACACCAATAATAAATAAAGGCCAAACGAATGCTGCCCCAAATATTGTCATCAACAAGGCAACAAGGTATAAAACAATCCATAATATCATCATGGCCATGCCATTCTTTTTGTTGCTTAAAACTTTTTCTGTCATGATAAGCACCTCCGCTATCTAAATGATATCATATTGATATCACATGTCAACAAAAAAAAAGACAGGTTATAAACTGCCTTATTGATTATAAACTTTTTGTGTAAAAGTTTCAAGAACTGTCTTAAGATCATTGACACCCATTTGACCTGGAGCACTTGCCTTTTTAGCAGCACCAAAAGTCAAACAAGAACCAAATACTTCACCAGCTAAACGAGAAATAATGCCAGTTGCTGCCATAGACATTGTGATGATTGGACGATCAGCATGTTCTTCTGCCATTTCATTTGTGGCAGACAATAATGTCAATACATCCCTTTTAGATTGAGGCATAACTGCAATCTTAGGAATGTCTGCACCCTTTTCTTGCATAGTGCATAAGCGAGAAATGATTTCTTCTTTTGATGGTGTTTTAAAGAAGTCATGGTTTGACATAATGACTTTTACTCCATTTTCATGCGCTGTCGTTACAATCGTTTCAACTTCCTTATTTCCTGTATATAATTCAACATCTACTGCATCTACATAACCGCTTTTGGCAACTGCACAGTTTAATTCCACATAATATTCAGTAGATACTTCTAATTCTCCACCTTCTTTTTTAGAACGAAAAGTAGCTAAGACTGGGGTTTCTTTAAATACTTCATGTAATTCTTTAGCCATTTCTACTACAGATGCAGTATTTTCAACTTGTTCAAACCAATCCATACGCCATTCAATAATATCAGCTGGTGTATCAAGAATGATTTTAGCTTGTTCTAAAACATCTTCTTTACTCTTTCCACAAATAGGAACACAAATCTTTGGTACACCTGCACCAAATTCAACATTTTTGATTGTTACTGTATTCATTTTTATTCTCCTTTATTCATATTTTTTATATACGCATCAACTGACTACTCCTCACCACAAGCAGTGAGGGTTCTTTACTGACAACATTATGCAGCAATCCTACATGATTTTCAAACTTTGGATTCCTATCTTTCTGTTGAAGTAGTGAACTCTACAATCAAGCACTACATTTAGCACATAGATTGGATAAGATCCACTGCTTCTTTCCTTTTTTGATAGTTCTAGCCTCATTATAGTTGCCTGGATTCATTGCTCTACGACTTCTGTCCATTTTCATTTAAAGAAATTAAAGATAAACAACCCACAAAAGAAACGTATCATTTATAATGGCAAACATCAAAAACAGATATATGCTTCCTGCTGCGCATTCATTCTGTAATTTCATTGTCCAAAACTCCAATATTGATTAAAAGAAGAGATCACAAGTCTCTTCTTTTTAGTTTTCATATTGAATATAGTTTCTTAAGAAAGTAATGCCAGCTTAAGCTAATGCACAACCAAGTCCTGAATAAAAGAAGGCAATAAAGATATCCGGAAAGATTCCAGCTGCTCTAAATCCAATTCCTCCACCCATCATGCAAGCCATGATTATATAGGCTTTTAAATCAAAGAAGTGCCAGAATGGGCGTGTAGCTTCATATCCCATAATTCGTTTTGTGTGTTTTTTGCTCATTTTGAAAAACATCATTCCAAATATATCCGTTTTCATGTTATCACCATTCCTTTTTAACTCTATTATTTTCATTTTAACTTTAGTATCGTTAAAAGTAATGTTTTTTTGCGTTAATTTACTTAATCAAATACTTTTCGAATGCCTTTTCTGCATCCAAATGTACAGACTTAAAGAAAAGAATACCCCATAGAACATAGGTTGGTATAGCGATAATGGCAGATATGAAATAGGAAAGAATAGCTCCTAGGAATAGAATCAATGCATATGTAAAGCATTGATTTCGCATATCTAAAGAAATATATGCTTTATCATATTTTTCCGGATGATTTAGTGTACGAAAGCCAGAAACATATTTTGCACCTTTTTCTTTTAGTAACGCAAATACAATTCCTATAATCAGAAACAACACTGCCAAGATAATACATGCCACAAATCCAATATTCATAATTAGCTCCTTTCGGATAAATTGTATCACATCTTTTTTTGAAACAATTTTCTGTTTTTTACATTTATTTTCATTTTAGGGTTGCCACCCACAAAGAAATGGTGTATTCTATGCATATGAGCACTTCAAGACATTATTACTTTTTACTTTAAATAGCCCTGAGAAAAAGCCATATGTATACGATGGTTATTTTTAAGTTTCAGGGCATTCAAAAAGCATTTCTGATTCGAAATGCTTTTTTTCACATTTAAAGTGCTATTCTAGAAAAAGAGGAAATGATATGAAATACGGATTGATAGGTGAGTACTTGGGGCATAGTTTCTCCAAACAAATTCAGACAAGAATTGCAGAGATTGAGAATGTAAAAGATTATGACTACCAATTGGTGGAATTAAATAAAGAAGAATTCAAAGAATTTATGGAAAAGAAAGATTTCAAAGGAATCAATGTGACTATTCCATATAAAAAGGATGTCATTCCTTACTTAGATGAAATGGATGAAAGTGCTAAAGCTATTGGTGCTGTCAATACAATCATCAATGTAGATGGCAAATTAAAAGGATTCAACACTGACTTTGGTGGATTCTTATATATGGTTAAAGCACACAACGTACATATGGAAGGCAAAAAAGTCTTGATTATTGGTAACGGTGGTGCATGCGCTGCTGTTAAAGCCGTTTGTGAACACGAAAACGCAAAAGACATTGTGATTGTTTCAAGAAGTGCAAATCGTGGTGCCATTAGCTATGATGAAATGTATACATCTCACCTAGATGCAGATATTATCGTCAATACAAGTCCAGTAGGCATGTATCCAAATATTATGAATGCACCCGTTGATGTAAGTTGGTTCCACAAATTAGAATGTGTATTGATGTTGTATACAACCCAATTCTTACACGTTTATGTTTTGAAGCTCAAGAAGCCGATATCAAGCGTGTAGTTGGTTTGGAGATGTTGATTGCGCAAGCCAAATATACATTTGAAATTTTTGAAAATATGTCTTTTGATGATTCCATCATTGATGAAATCAAAAAAGAAATGTTGAAAGATCGTTGTAACATCGTATTAATTGGTATGCCAAGTGCTGGTAAAACAACAATTGGTAAAATGCTTGAAGAAAAGCTTGGAAAAGAATTTTTTCGACTTAGACGATATGATCAATGCCAAAGCCGGCAAAAAGCATTCCAGAAATCTTCCAAGAATCTGGAGAAGCTGGATTTAGAGCGATTGAAACAGAAGTTGCGATGGAAGCGAGTAAGATGAACAATAAAATCATTGCGACAGGTGGTGGTGTCGTTAAACATAAAATCAATATGGACTTTTTACGTTTAAATGGAATTACGATCTTCATTGATCGTGATATCGATAAATTAATTAGTTCCGATCCAAATAGACCTTTATCAAGTTCTAAACAAGCCCTTCAACAAATGCATAAAGAAAGATACCCATTGTACCAAAAAATACGCTGCTTATGTAGCTGTCAACAATGCGAATGTTGAAGAAACGGTTGATGATATTGTGAATGCCTATCACAGCATTTTAATTGATACCGTTGCAGAGTAGCGAGAAGGTTTATTATCTTCTCGTTTTCTTTTAAAAAAGGAGAAATTATATGGAAAATCAAGTTACTCAATTATTAAAAGCTATGGTAAAGCCAGACTATACAGCTTGTAGCTATGCCTTTATGCAGGATGGAAAAATTGTATGTGCCGATGCGATAGGTGTCATCGACAAAATCAACAATCAACCCATCACGACGGATTGTACATTTAATGTATGTTCCATTTCTAAAATCTATTGTACCGTATGTGTTATGCAGTTAGTGGATGAAGGATTAATTCAACTCGAAGATAAAGTTGCAGATATTCTTCCTGAATTCACAATGAAAGATGAAAGATATAAAGATATTACAGTACGTATGTGCCTAGACCATTCAGTGGACTTCCAGGTACGCAATGGAAACATTTTAGTGTGAGTACCACTTCTAAGTTTGACTATTATAGCGAAGTATTAAACTATTTATCAAACAGCACTCTAAAGGCAGATCCAGGAACTTATAGCACCTATTGTAATGATGGTTTTACACTCGCTGAAATGGTCGTTTCAAAAGTTCGTAATATGCCTTATGAAGATGTCTTAAGAAAATATATTACAGAAAAGATTGGTGCAAAAAGTACCAACACAACATATACAATCCATTCAGATTATCCTTTAGTTTCTGAAGGTAAGAAACCAAAAGAATACTTTCCAATTCAAGGAGCTGGTGGCATCACTACTTCTATGATTGATTTATGCAAATTTGGTCAACTCTTTCTAGAACCTAATTCTATTATTAGTGAAAAGTCAAAAGCTTTAATGGCTAAATCCTGGGGCACTACATTTCTTGAATCGGATCTAGGCGCCATTGATTTTGGCTTAGGCTGGGACTTAGTCAGACACCATGATCCAGACTATGATTTTAGTGATGGAGTTTTGGCAAAAGGTGGAAACAGTATGTTCTTTAGTTCAAGACTGATCATTGTTCCTAAATACAATGCCGTATTGGCATTGAGTGAAACACATGATTGTGGATTAGAAGTTCCGACAACTTTAATGCGCCTATTCAACACCTATTTAGAACCAAATACATATCCAGATTATTCAGGAATTTATGCCCATGCCTTTGGTTTACAAAAAAAATCACAACCATAAAATCAAGTATGGTTGTGCAAGACAAAACAGAAAAAAGGCTGGATCATGAGTGATTTATTAAATTATGCAGATGGCAAATGGACCAATGAAAAAGGAAATCAAATCTTCTTTGAAGGGGATTATCTTTTAAAGACAACAAGAAATCGTACGGTTGCGTTTGCACAAAAAGCCAAAAAACAAGAACTCAACTCAGTCTGGAAATCCAGATTAAACAAGAAATATATTGTATGTGATACAACTTATTATGATATTGTCACAAACCAAATGTTGTGTAGTGTAGAATTTAATAGGACAGAAGATACACTATCATTGATTGTACATGGTAATAAATCCGAGCCAGTCGTATCTGAATTTCCAATTGAAGTAATCGATGATACACATGCCAAAAGCTATTTAAACACGCCTTGTAACGGTTCTAGAGATCGTATTGAACCTTACTTTGAAGATGATAAATTATATTGTGCTAGCTACACCTATATTTGTGAAGATGATATAGAACCATATAATTTTCAATTGTTTGAAAAAGAAAATCAAGTCTACAAAATCAACAACACTTTAGAAGTCTTACCAACGATTTGTGAAAATCATCGAATTCTAGTATTAGATGCAAATGGAGATTTATACTATGATTCAATGGATGTTGAAGAATATAAACCTATTGAATCTGGATTTATCATCTTGGTTTAACCTTAACGTGGATGGAAGTAATATACTCCTCCACTTTTTTTGTTTCATGTATATCAATCAATAAAAAATTCTAAGAATGGTCCTTCGATTTTATAATTGTGTTCTTGAATCCAATCTTTCATTTTATAAAAGAGCTGGTTTGTACGATCATACTCTCCTAAATAAGTATATGTACAATACATGCCTTCATCTAGAATAAAGTCATGTTTTTCTTCTTGAGTTAAAATAAATACACTTGTATAGACGAATTCATCATTTTTATATTCGACTACACTGCCTGAATCCATATTTCCAAGTACAGAAATATCTTCTTCCATCGATTCACTCAGTTTCGTTAATAAAAAGTCAATCTTTTCATCTTGATCAATTTTTTCTTTTAAATACCGGCAATATCGTTTGGGATATTTTTCAATTTTACATGTATCAAATTCCATATTCTGGGTACGATCCAAATCTTCAATACGTGTTTGAATGGAAGACAATGTAGATTGTAAACCTCGAATCTGTCTTTGAATCAACTTCTCTTCTTCTTTTAAAAACGCAATCGTATTATTTACGCTTCGATTGTCCAAATATTCCTTGATTTGTGATGTATCATACCCTAGTTTTAAACAATCTCGAATAATATTTAAGATATAAATATCATTCAGTGTATATAATCGATAATTTGATTTTGAGCGCATCGGACAAATTAATCCTACTTCTTCATAGTATCGTAAAGAGTCTGTTTTAATATTGTATAGTTTAGCGATTTCATTAATTTTATAATACTTTTTCATACCATCACCCTTGACCTTAGTATTATACCAAGGTTTACACTGTAATTGGTGATTTTTATGTTGAAACAATATCTTAAGTTTGTCATACCATCCATATGTTCGATGGTTATCTTTAATCTATATACTTTAGTAGACGGTATATTTGTTGCCCACTTTGAAGGCGATACGGCATTAGCTTCTATCAATGTGGCAAGTCCATATGTTACAACCATTTTCTCCATTGGAGTCTTATTTGCGATTGGATCAAGCACTGTCATGTCGATCTATCGAGGTGCAAATGAGGAAAGAAAAATGCATGAAGTATTCTCAATGAATACCATCACAATTTCTTGTGTGGCCCTATGCATTGCGATTTTATCTTTTATAAATTCACATCATATTACAGAATTTTTGGGAGCCAATGAAGATGTATTTAACTATACAGATACCTACATAAAAGTATTATCCTGCTTCTCCTTCTTTTATATTGTCTCTTATTGTTTTGAAGTTCTCTTAAAGGCTGATGGCTTTCCACAAAAATCTATCATGGGTATTTGTCTAGGCGCTGGAACCAACCTTGTTCTTGATCCATTATTTATGGGAGTTTTCAATATGGGAATTAGTGGTGCTGCCTTAGCTACAGGTTTATCTCAACTTGTAACTTTCTGCTTCTTCTTTTTATCATTTTGCGTTTAGCCACAAATCGCATTTCCATTTTGTGAAGGCAAAACTATCCTTGGCATGAATATTCTAGAATTCTTTCATTAGGGCTTCCCGATTGTATTTCTGAAATTTCTCCAGGCATAATGATTACAGTATTTAACTATCGTATCAATCAACTCCTTGGTACTAATGGACTCGTTACTTTTACCGTCTTAATGTATATCTATAACTTAGTATTGATGGTGATGGTGGGAACCAGTCAAGGAACGCAGCCTTTAGTTAGCTACTACTATGGTCGAAGCGATAAAAAAGCCGTTTCAACTTTCCATAAATATGCACGTGTTTTAGTCTCTTGTGCTGGAGTTTTATTATTCTTAATTGTAGAGATATTTGCACCAAATATCACGGCTGCCTTTATTCTAGTAAATACAGAAAACTACTTTAATACCATTACAGCCCTACGCCAATTTAGCTTTGTCTTCTTGATTATGGGACATGTCGTGATCACTAGTGGCTACATGGTCGCTTTAGAAGAGCCTAGAAAAGCCTTTGTGCTTTCGATTTCTCGTGGTATTCTCTTTGTCTTATTATCTCTATTTGTTTGTACAACATTATTTAAGGAAAATGGAATTTGGATCAGTTGTACAGTCTCTGAAATCTTCTGTTTAGGTATTGCCCTTTATGATTTAAAAACACAAAAGAAAATAGGGTAGAGGGATAAAATTATCGCCCCTCCCATTGAACCGTACGTACGGGTCTCGTATACGGCTCTACATTTATATCGAAACTATAAAGAATCACAAAATCTCAAGATAGTAAATAAGGGGATTGACCAAACCTGGCCTATCTCCTTTCTTTATGCCTAGAACAATAGGAGAAAGAAGAAAATTTACAATATTCCCAGTACTTCTCCTATACCATCCAAGTCTAGAGTTAGCACATTTAAATATATCTTCGTGGGTAAAATTACTTCTACATGCTTTATTTAGTTTCATAAGATTCTTGTATATAGTCTTTGGTCTTTTCCATTGTTTAATGATGATACATCTAACCTTTATGACGCAACCACTGGCCAAATTCTTCCAAGAAACCTTTGATACTTGAGATTTTAAAGTATTGTATCCAACCTCTGACCATTTGATTCAATTTTTTCAAATGTAACTGATAGAGGTCTTGAAACTGCATGTTTTCTTTCCATCCATTTCTGAATATTTGAGTACAGACGTTTCTTCCTATCTTTAGTAGGACAACATTTCCACTCGTCACTATTCTTATAAAATGTAAAACCAAGAAATTGACCTTTAGTTGGTCTAACCACTTTAGTTTTTGTTGCACTAACCTTCAAGAATAGTTTTCTTTCTAGCCACGATGTCACTGATTTCATTACACGGTTTGCACTCATTTCGCTTTTTAACGAAAATGATACAATCGTCGGCGTACCTAGCGAAGCGAAGATTTCTAGATTCTAATTCTTTATCAAACTTGTCTAAATAGATGTTTGAAAGGATTACACTAATCGGACCTCCTTGTGGGGTTCAATGGTTGAACTTCTTACAAAGTCCTTTATCCAAAATTCCTGCTTGAAGATAAGCTCGTATCCAATATGTGTGTTTACTATCATTGACACGCTCTCTTAAGATTGAAATTAATTTATCATGATTTACTGTGTCGAAGAATTTCTCAATATCTAGGTCGACAATCCATTCATCCGTCATTTAAATATCCAAGCACTTCCTCCATTGCCATATGTGCACTACGATTTGGTCTAAAGCCATATCATAACTGTTAACACTAAACACTGGCTCATAGATTTCATTTAGTACCTGTAACATAGCTTGTTGGATTACTCGGTCTACAACAGTGGGTATTCCTAATGGTCTTTGTTTGCCATTAGGTTTGGGGAATATAGACTCTTTTGACGGGCATGGGCTTGTATTGTTTATTCAAAATTTTGGAAATTAGATCTTCCTTATATTGATTAAACCACTCCTCAACCTCTCTTGCACAGTCATTTTTATCCACTCCTGGTGCACCTTTGTTCTTCTTGACCTTTCGATTGCTTTCTCTGTAGATTTTCTTCACTTAAAATCTTTTTCAATCAATTCCATTTGTTTGCTCCTCCTTCTATTTGTAAATTTATTTTGAAACATCCCAATTACCTTTACCATCTATGGTTACGTTCCATAGTAATAGGCTATTCTCATATTCGGACTATCCAAACATTGCTAATAGAGATTCGCACTCTATAAACGTTTCAGTCCTTCAGTATTGCTACCTACTATGACTTCATCTGAATTCTCATGGTTAACCTTTTTTCGCTACAAAGGGTACTATCACTGATTTTAAAGTTTACTAAATTCCTTGTCCATGAGACCTCCCCGGGGTAAGACATGGGTCCTATTTCTTTCACAACGTCTTGATTTACTGTCTTGGTTTTTACGTTTACCTTTTTGGACTTCGATTTGAATTGCAATCTCATCCACCATTTAGCCTAATCAAGTTTCTGTGCGTACGCTCAAAAGAATCCGCTACACCGCTTCTTCACCCATGACATCACTGTCAACGGCTT
>VOFK01001957.1_pt1 | contig 26065 bp, 38 predicted proteins | sample 5384121 | NCBI WGS metagenome assembly VOFK01 (sample SAMN12384730, study PRJNA508395) | human gut metagenome | isolation source: healthy gut J | host: Homo sapiens | reverse complement strand
TGAAAAACAAGTCGTGGTGGTCGGCAGCTCTGTAATGCCTGCAGCCTCAAAAACCTCCTTGTTGTACTGCAAATTCTTTTCCATCAACCGCAAAGGGATGGCGATCTGCTTGCCGTCCGCATTCTGCTCAAAAAGCAATCGCATCTTCGCCAATCTCGTTGTAAAAGTCCGGATTTTCCGTCTTCCACGCTTCAATGATGGGTGACAGATCCAATGTCGCGCCAAGCTCATCATACTGTGACGGTGCTGTAGACGCCTGGCAGGCAATATCAGGGCCTGTACCCGTCTGATATGCCGTCATGAACGTCTCATAATAGTTGCTCCAGGGAATGCACGCTACCTCAACCCGAATATTCTTACCGTCGATATGTGCGTCTGTTGCCTGCTGTTGCCAGCTTTTTAAGGACATCTTCATAATTGTCATTGCCCCACTGTGCCTCCCAAATTGTGATGACGATTTCATCGTCGTCAGACGAAGCCTCCGGCGCTGTCTGCTGTTCTGATGCGGTTGTCTCGTTGGTCTGCTTGGCTGGTGCCTTTTTTTGCACATCCGGTCAGCCATACAGTCAGCAGCGCAGCAGCCACCAGCAACCATGCCATCATACGTTTTTTTCATGATTCATTCTCCTTATTTTTTATTTGAACCTCGTCTCCTTTAGCCCAAAAACGAAGTACAATACGTCTTGAATTGTTTCAAATTAAATCTCGTTCGTTTCTTTACCTCAATTTTATCTCAATTTGTCTTATACACAATACTCTTTTATGTCTCCTTTTGCTCTATTATAAAACGTATTTCTGCATATTCCGTTATTATCGCTATTTTATGAATTTAAAATTTGTGTATTTTATACATCTTCATACTTATTCCAAAAAAATGTTGCATTTTGAAACCGCCCATGATATGTTAGTTGTACGAGGTGAAGAACATTGATTCGTACTGTTAATCGCGCCCTATGCAGAGATGCGCGATCTCGCGTCTGAGATCGCCAAAAGAATACCCAGACATCCAGCTCAGCTCTTTCGTCGGAAATCTTGACCACGCGCTGGATTTTGCACGTACGTATCCAGGACAATATTTTGATGTTATTTTTGTCACGCGGAGGAACCACGCGCATCCTGGCAGAACATACCTGCCTGCCAGTGATTGATATTCCGCTGTCCGTACTGGATGTACTGCGGACAATCAAAGATGGCAGAAATGTGTCAGAAGCGCTATGCCGTCGTTGCGCACGAGGCTGTTTGCAGCGTCGTGCGAGCACTTTTGCGCAATTTTACGCATGGACATTGAAATTCACGCTGTTCCATCAGAGAACACGCTTTCTTCGATATTCAGCACGCTCAAGCATGAGGGAATTGATGTAATCGTCGGTGACGCCATAGCTGTCGAAGCCGCGCAGCAAAACGGCATGCAAGGTTTTTTTAATCACAACCTCCTCCGACGAGATCCGCCGCCACCTTTGACAACGTACAGCAGTTCTTTCAAAACGCCGCGCAGATGCAGGCGCTTAACAGCGCCATCCGCGCCTCTGTAGAGGTATCTTCCGACGGTCTTCTGGTTATGGACAGAAATGCACAGATCATCTACTCAATCCGGCGTTTAACGATTTTGCGTCCACAAATTTGTTTTCGTTATCTATCCAGCCTGATACCCGCACTCTCTATACAGAAAAAAACGCATTGCCTGAAATTGATCGACAATACGTTTTTTGATATCAATGCCGCTTCTCACACAGAGGGCTGCACAGAATACTACAGTTTTAAGGTTTCGTCTCCAGTCGCTCCTCGGGATTGGACGCATCCATCATTGTTGAAAATCCGGACACAGTCGCTAAAAATATCAATTTCTTCTTTACCGGCAGCGATTATCTCGCGCCTGTCAGTCAGATGCTTTCTTTGCTCTGCCGTTCTGCAGCTCCGATTATAATCTATGGTGAACTCGGCACGGAAAAATCCTCGCTTGCACGTATGATTCATCAGGGGAAGCAGCTATTCCTCCGACCCGTTCATCCTGATTGAATGCGATCAAATCACGGAAAAGGCTTGGGGATTCGATGGTCGGAACAGCAGCTGCTCTTTCATTTATCGCTCGCACTGCACACTGTTTCTGCAGAACTGTCATGCGTTATCTCTGAGCCTGCAGGGGTAAGATCGAATCCTTTTTTTCGCAGCTTCTGGCGCAAATCGGATCCGTCTCATTTCAAGCTCTACGATCGACCTTTCTGAAATGGCAAGGAACGGCTCATTCTTTTTCCCGCTTCATAACCGTTTGACCGGAATGATCATCAATATGCCGTCCCTGAAAGAACGACGCAGCGATATCCCGACGCTCGCTTCATTCTGTATCGCCCATTACAGTACGCTTCTGAAAAAAGACATCATTGGTTTCGACCCGGACGCCATCGAGCTGCTGCAAGCATTTGACTGGCCATTGAATATCGGTCAGTTTCAAAAACGTGATCCAGCAGATGATTGAGCGCTATCCGGACCCATACCTCACCAAAAAGAATGTTGCCGCCATTCTTGCAGCTATCCCGCATTGCAGCCAGAGCGCTGCTCCATTCCAGTTAGATAAGACTAGTTCGCTTGAGGATTATGAGCGCCGAATCATTGACGCAGTCCTGCACGATGAGAATATGAACCAGGCTTCCGCCGCAAAGCGCCTCGGCATCTCCAGGAGCACATTATGGCGCAAACTCCGTTCATCATTGAGTTCGTCCAGCAACTGACACATGAAACATTACCGTATCTTCCGGCAATAGGACTGTGCGAATGGAATTTGGCGTTTTCGGTGTGCTGATGACCAGTTTTCCGTTCTGCCGCGCAACGCTTTTGTTGATCGAGAGGGTACGGTTTCGAATATCTAGAAGTCTTCCCACCGCAATGCCAGCAATTCCCCCGCGCCGTAAGCCCGTGGTCAGTTCCAGATACATCGGCGCGAGAATCCCATGCTCTTTCGCTGCGCTCAGATATGGGCCGATCAACGCTTCCGGCAGAATTTTCATTTCCTTGCGGGTGTTTTTCGGAATTTTGCATTTTCTTTGCTGGATTCGCAAGGATCAATTTTCCTCCACCACATACTCCAACCGCCTTATTCAGCACCACATGAACACATTGTACCATGCAGGGACTCAGACCGTGTTCTTTCAGCTCCGGCTGTTTTTTTCTTCTGCACACGGCCGCTTTTGAGCAACTCATTGTAAAACTGTTGGATTTGCAGCATCGTCAACTTTTCCAGCTTCACACTGCCAAGCTTTGGAATGATGTGATGGTCGATGGCATTGTGATATAATTCTTTGGTCGAGTATCGAACCTGCGGCTCAACGTAAACGGAGTACCAGAGCTTCAACCATTGTTCGAGTGTCATAGCTCCCTGCTTTCACCGGATCGAGTTTTTTGCTGTCCTCGATGCCGTTACGCAGCTTGATCTTTGACCTCTGCCTGTGTCCTACCAAGCACATTTTTCGTGATCACCTTCCCGTTTGCATCGTATCCAGCGGTGTATCGGCCTTCCCACCGACCATCTTTGCGCTTGCAAATATTCCCTTCGCCGTTAGCTCGTCGTTTCGGCATCGTGTCTACCTCCTTCGTTTTCGGTTAGCAAACACGATTACCACAAGCACAGCCGAATATCCTGATACTGGTCATGAAGTACCACGAGTCGAACTGCAAGGATAAGAGCATCTTGGGAACCATCGACCGGGCGATTGACTCCAGCATCCAGCTGCGCAGCAAAAGGATCTGATCCACGGCTTTATCAACACCGTCAACGCCGCAACGGATGTGGACCGCGACTGGCAGATCTATGTGCAGCAGCAAAAGCAGGCAGAGCTGGAACAAATTATCGTAGAAGAAAAGCTGAAGCCCACCGAAGCGCAGCGCTTTGTTGCAAATACCTTCCGCGACGGTGCACTCAAAACGACCGGCACAGATATTGACCAGATTCTCCCGCCCGTCTCCCGCTTTGGCGGCGACAATCGCACGGAAAAGAAGAAAACGATCATCCAGCGGCTCGCGCAGTTCTTTGAAAAATACTTCGGAATATAGCTGCGGTGCGTAGTCACGTTCTTATGAGCAAACGCTCCATGCCTCAGTCCCTCAGGCAGCCGATTGGGATAATCTTCACGCCGTCCGGCCGCGTGTATGCAAGTTCGCCGCCGGTAATGACCATTAACAAATCTGGTTCCCGAAGATTCGTTTTGCCGGAAGCATTTGCCGCCCGCACAAGCTGCTTGATTTGAAGAAGATGCTGTGCGCCTTCTTCAATTTCCCAGCTGCCGAGCTTGAACTCGATCAGCGCATACCGGCCATCAGACAAGTGGAGCACACAGTCGGCTTCCAGATCGGAACGGTCGTGGTAGTAAGAAATCTTACCACCAAGGGCAGACGAGTAAACCTTCAAGTCCCGGATGCAGAGACACTCAAAAATGAAACCGAACGTTTTCAGGTCTTGCTCCAGATACTCCGGTGTAAGCCCCATTGCGGCAACCGCGATGGATGGGTCGGTAAACTCACGTTTTTTTCCGGAGCGGATCGTCGTTGCCGAGCGAATCGCCGGACACCATGCTTCAACGTCCTCAATAACAAACAGCTTTTCCAGTGCATTCAAATACGAATCCAGGGTGGGCATGGTCATGCTGCCTGCGTTTGCGGTGACATCTTTCAGAATATTGGATTTCTTTGCAAGGGTTGAAATGTTTCTGGCATACGAACGCAGGATCAATCCTGTCCACGTCGGATTGCGCTGGACGCCATCGACGGTAGAAATATCAGACTCGCAGATATTGCTGATATAATCGCGTGCAGTCAGAAGCTGCGCTTCCGGATTCTTTCGCCGCAGCGTAGCCGGCCATCCACCGCGGCAGGCGGCAAAAATAAGCTGCTCAATCGAAAGCTGGCTGGAAACACCATCTATGTCGAGTGAAGCATCTTGAAACAAAGCCCGCAGTGAAATCTGCCCGTTCGATTCCCCGGATTCATACAAGCTCATGGGATACATTTTCATTCTGGCGATCCGACCGGTTCCGGTGTGCATAATGTTCTTATCATCGACAGAGGTTGAACCCGTCAAGATAAACAAGCCCATCTTCCTGACGCTGGTCAATAGCCGTTCGGACGGCATCCCAGAGCACCGGCGCAATTTGCCATTCGTCAATCAGGCGAGGATTTTCACCTTTCAGCAAAAGTGATGGTTTGACCGCGGCTGTAGCGAGATAACCGTCCTTTTTATCAGGATCCTGCATTTTAGAATGCTTTTGCTTTTTGTTCACCGGTCGTGGTTTTTCCGCACCACTTTGGACCGACGATCAGCGTCGCGCCGCTGGCTTCCAAACGAAGCTCCAGCTCGCGGTCAACAATACGGGGTAAATATTCCGGCATAAGAACACTCCCTCACAAACTGTTTTTCAAAGTATAGAATACCGCGAAGGCATTGTCAATATGAATTTTGTGTTTTTGATAGTTTTTGTTTTATATTTTTGACGCAATATACTTTGTGCTTTTGAAGATGTGAAACGAGGTCTGTGCTACGTGTGGGACGATTTCTTCTCTTTCATGACTTGACTATCGACAAAGTTCAAGTTACAATCCGCATCCACCCCGGCAGAACCTCTCCAAATCCACCCAACTCCCCTGACCCAGATTGTGACCCAAGTGTGCGCGAAAGCGTGTGGACGCAATGGATAAAATCTTGTGAAATCCCGCACTTTTCGCTGACGGAACGGACGGATTGGACGAAAAAACACTTGATATCACGAACCGATAGCAGCTGGCAGTCATGAGGTCAGCGGTTCGATCCCGCTTATCTCCACCAAAACAAAAAGTCATTCCGTAAGGAATGACTTTTTTGTTTTGGCTGGGCATACGTGGCGCGAGAAACGCTGTGGTTCGACCGAATGCATTTTTGCGGCGCAAAAGCGCCGCTTTTTCTGCATGCAATGCAGAAAACACAAGAAAATGCAATCGGCACGGAGGCGGCGCAGCCGCCGGAGTATCCCGCTTATCGTTCCACTTTCCTTTCTCGAAAATCAGCCGCATTTCTTTAGTCATGCGACCTGACCCAGATTTGACCCAAACGGGCGCGAAAACGTAGTGGATTTATCGAGATTTATTTTACAAAACAGCATAAGTTTCTTTGTTTTCAATCGAATATTTTGAACGTTTGAGCGGCGGCTGCAAGTTGCAGCCGCCGCTTTGATTTTGGGGTCAGATCGCGTTGCGGATGGTGTTTCCAATTGCGTCCGCCGCGCTCTGTTTCATACCTGACGTCGAGTGAACATAGGTGCTGAGCGTGAACCCTGCGCTGAAGTGACCCAGCGTTTCTGAAAGCGTTCGCACGTCCACGCCGCTTTTCAGCGACAAGGTTGCAATGTGTGTCGCATGTCATGAAAACTAACATGCTCCGCACCGATTTCTTTGATGATCCGGTCATGTAGCCTGCGAAATCCGTCCGGATCCCACGTCTCCCCAGTACGTGGTGACGGGAACAAATACGGATTCGCCGGGTGTTTTTCATGCTCCTCTACAAGAAGTTTTACTGTATCTGCTGGGAGCAACACTGTTCGGATGGAATTTGGCGTTTTCGGTGTGCTGATGACCAGCTTTCCACCTGCCGCGCGACGCTTTTGTTGATCGAGAGCGTACGGTTTTGCACATCTAAGTCTTCCCACCGCAAGGCCAGCAATTCCCCGCGCCGTAAACCCGTCGTCAATTCCAGATACATCGGTGCAAGGATGCCATGCTCTTTCGCTGCGCGCAGGTACGGCCCGATCAACGCTTCCGGCAGAATTTTCATTTCCTTGCGGGTATTTTTCGGGATCTTACACTTCTTCGCCGGATTCGCCAGAATCAGCTTTTCTTCCACTGCATGCTCTAACGCTTTGTTGAGTACTACATGAACGCATTGCACCATGCGTGGGCTGAGTCCATGTTCTCTCAATTCCGGCTGGTTTTTCTTCTGCACACGGCCGCTTTTGAGCAGCTCGTTGTAAAACTGCTGAATTTGCAGCATCGCCAGCTTTTCCAGCTTCACACTGCCGAGCTTTGGAATGATGTGGTGATCAATCGCGTTATGATAAAACTCTTTGGTCGAATATCGCACCTGCGGGTCGATGTAAACGGTGTACCACAGCTTCAGCCACTGTTCGAGCGTATAACTTCCAGCCTTCACCGGATCGAGCTTCTTGCTGTCCTCAATGGCGGTACGCAGCTTGTCCTTGACCTCCGCCTGCGTTCTGCCAAGCACATTTTTTCGTGATCACCTTCCCGTTTGCATCATAGCCCGCCGTATATCTGCCTTCCCAGCGTCCGTCTTTCCGCTTACGGATATTACCTTCGCCATTGGCTCATCGTTTCGGCATCATGTTCACCTCCTTAACGCGATGCTTGCGCTTTTCTTGCGCAGCAAGAAAAACCTAAAACGCAGCCTGCGCTTCTCATGCTGCCAAGAAAGAATTTTCAATTATTCGTTCCGTGCACATAAAAACCTAGAATTTCTGCACCTCAGATTCCGTAGTCGCTACATTAGTCGCTATTAGTCACTATAAGAATTTGAAATTCGGTTTTTGCCTTTTGTAGTCGCTACAATAGTCGCTATGGTTTTCTTTCGCCTCCGCCGTATTTGCAGCTCGCACCCCGGCGATGGTGAACAGCGCGGACAGAGCTTGGCAGCTCTCACAGCTTGTGGAAGGGGCCTTGACTGCTTTCAACCCCAGCCATGGCAGCCTGTCTTGCGTCGAAACAAACTGCGGTGTTGTCCGCGCTGCTGGTTATTCAGTTGTTCTGGGATTGCGATTCTACATCCATATTTTTCCTAAAAGCGTCAAAAGGAGCGCTGCGGTTCTCGCCGCAGCGCTCCTTCATTACGTTTCATGGTGCGCTTCCGGAATATTCTGTTGTTGAAAGGAGGGTTTCCGCCGCCGTTCCAGGATAACGCCGGAATAAATGTTTAATGATCTTTTTGCGAAAAAAGCTTCCGCTTTCCAGCGGTCGTTTCGTCGTTCCCGTATCGGCAAATTTGTATCCGCCCTCCAGAACAATCCATCCGCGCACGCCGTCCGGCACTTCAATATGCAGACAGATCTGTGCGTCTGCGCGCCCCAGCGTACAAACACACGGCCCTGAGGCGTCTGGTGCCAGCCCTCGGCAAACGTCATGCCATCTGGAAAGAACGGCTGGATGCATACTTTTTTCGGGTTCTGCGTGGGAAAACAGCGAATGCCAGCAAGTGCCTGTATAAACCAGCTGCTGACATTGCCCCAGAAATGATGGTTGAGCGAGGTCACCTCATCGCGCTCCGGCTGGAATTCCTCCCCAGAGCGTCGTTGCTCCGCGCGCGATCCAGTTGCCATACGACGGAAAATCCGGTCTTGTGATCATATGCAGCGCCAGCGCGCTCTGCCCATACGCAGAAAGCACATGGAACAGCACTCTCCCGCCAAGCACGCCGACATTCATGCGTTCTCCGTCAGTCTCAATGATCTCCATCAGCCGCGCAAACGCCTGTGCGCATTCCGTTTCCTCGAACACATGAAAATACAGCGCCATCGCCTGTGACGTCTGACAATTGCCTTTCACAAGCATCGTTTCCCAGTCGATCAGATTTGAACGGATTGACTGCCGGAATGCATCGGCAAGCTCTGCGGCAAAGGCACTTTTTGCTTCTGTCTGCCAATCCTGCGGAACATTTCTGCCGCTTTCCGGCAGATATCCATCGCCATAATGCTGTCGGTCAGTTCCAGCGGCGCAAGATAGTCTCCGCAGCCGCGGCCAGCCGGACACCAGTCGCCAAGCCCAAACGCCACAAGACCATCCGGGCGGATTTTTGTCGTGAGATAGTCCAGATAGCGCAGCATGGCGTGCGCGTTTTTCCGCACGGCATCCAGATCATTTCGATACTGCATCAGCGCATACGGAAGCCAGAACAGAACGCAGTCCCACGCAGGACCGTTGCCCCACGCAAAGCCCCAGCCTGCCGTCGGCACGATACCGGGCAGCGATCCATCTGGTGCCTGTGAGCCTCGGATATTCCGAAGCCATTCGTGATAGCAGCGCCCGGCGCGAAATAGAGCAATGTGTGCTCTGCGGACAGCGCAGCGTCTGCCGTCCAGCCGTTTTTCTCGCGCTGCGGGCAGTCTGTCGGAAAGTGGACGAAATTGGAAAGTGTTGAGCGCATAGATGCTTCATGAATCCGGTTGACCGTTTCATCCGAGCAGCGGAAGCCCCCGCGAACCGGCAGCTGCGTGTGCATCACAAGATACGTCAGCGCATCCTCCGTTGCCTGCTCCGGGCGCAGGCCGCGAATCCCCACACATACTGAAATCCGTGATAGGTGAACGTCGGCGTATAGACATTTTCGCCGGCCTTGCAGATATAAACGTCTTTCTGGCTTCCGGTCGTCCGGTCGCACGTCAGGTTTGTCAGATCAAGCTTTCCGTCGATCAGATGCTCGCCGTGGTGCATCGTAATTGTCTGTCCTGCCTCGGCCGTCACATGCAGACGGCACACGCCCGCGTTGTTCTCGCCAAAATCGTACAGATATCCATCGTCCACCTTTCGGATGGAAACAGGCCGCAGCTCCTTTTTCAATCGTAACAGGTTCGATCGTGCGAAGAACGCGTTCCCCGCGCGGACGCTCGGCGCAGAGCGCAGGCTTCCATTCGCCGGACGGCGTACCCGGCAGCAGCCAGTCCGGTCTTTCTTTCCGTGCGTCATAAGTCTCGCCCACACGGTAGTCATCGGACAAAAGCGGCGACGGAGCGGTCAGAAACGCCTTATCCGATTCCAAAATGGCCTGCCGTTTCTCTCCGCTGCATTCGTCCAGACGCAGCGCAAAACGCGGCGCGCCGCGAAAGCGCGCCTTGTCAAAATCCCAGACATAGCCGCCCGGATTGTTCTGAAAGCCGTTTCCAAGCCAGACGCCGAGCACGTTCTCTCCGATTTTGAGCAGCGGCGTGATATCATAGGAATCATAATAGACCGCAACGTCGGGTGAGGAGAATGTACGGTGCCAGACGGCCGCGGGTGATGCGCTGCCCATTCACATACAGCTCATAAAAGCCGATGCCGCAGATCAAAAAGTTCCGCCTGCTCCGGCACACGTTCAAGTCGGAACTGTCTGCGGAAATACGGCGCGGGACGGCTGCTCCGGTGCAGAAAACGCCGGGCCTGCGTAAATAAACGATTCGGGAAACTCCATATTCTTTCTCCTTATCAGAATCCGGCAGACAATTTGCACGTCTGCCGGATTCCGTTTATCCAAATGGTTTTACTTTTTCAAATAGCGGTGCAGCATGGCCGCTGTTTCCGCGCGGGTTGCAAAGCCTGCCGGATTGATCCGATTGCCGCTTGTGCCGCGCACGATTCCTGTTTCATATGCCCAGGCAAGCGCCTCACGCGCATAGCCGCTTACGCTGCCTGCGTCAGAGAAGCCTTCAAGCGATGCGGTCACAGCGGTACTCTGGCCGCAATAGCGGCTGCAGCGGTACAGAATTGCTGCGAGCTGCTCTCTTGTAATCGCGTCATCCGGCGCAAACCGTCCGCCGCCGCAGCCATTGACGATGTCGTTTTCCGCTGCCCATGCAACAGCATCTGCATAGTACATGCTTGCTGGGACATCATGGAATCCGGATGCTTCTTTTGCTGCCGGGCTTCCCTCTAGCCGCCAGAGAATGGTTACGATCATGGCTCTGGTGGTTTTCTGTCCCGGTGCAAACGTTGTCTTTGACACACCGTTCATCAGGCTGTTTTCATAGACATACGCAACGTCGCCATAGAACCAGTCCTGCTTTGCGACATCGGTAAACGGGAGCACCGCCGGTTCTTTTCGTTCCGGATGCACCCGAGCCGGCCGGAGCGGATGGCTTGACCGGCACAACCGGCATATCAGAGACGCTCAGCTCCTGTTTTCCAGAAACGGAATAAAGCTTGCCGCGCCAGCGGATATCGCCGTCGCCGAACGCGTGGTAAACGGTCACTTTCGACGCGGAGCGAATTGCGCTCCCATCGTCCGTGCTGAGCACGAACATTGCGCCGTCCGGATAGTCCATGCCGTTGTAGCGCACTGCGTAGAACGCCTCCAGCGACGGCGATACAACGGTAAAGCCATACTGCGGCAGGACACTTCCGTCCGCACAGGTGTACGGCTGCGCGCCAAAAATTGACCGTGATCGTAACGTTGCCGAATGTCGTCTGTTCCACGCACTCATCTGCCGTCAGGAAGCAATGGGACGTCATTTCCCGCTCTGCTGTCAGACGGTTCAGCGGAGAGAGAACCTCATAAGAGTTTTTCATCAGCGTATCGAAATAGCCAAGCGACTGCTCCTCTCCGTAGCCGGCATCATTGCGAGAGAAGACCTCATAGTCGTCCGTAATCAGCTGCGCTGCCTCTTCAAACAGGAGCGCGCCATCGCTGCCGACGCAGAGATAGCCGAGCAGATACCGGCCAAACGCGTCGCCGTTGCCGTCCGACAGATGCAGACGCTGGCCATTTGCGCCAAGCAGCATCGTCATAACTGCGATCCGGCTGCTGGAGCTGTTTGTGATGGTGACGGTATACGGCCGTCTGTGATGATATCGCCCCTTTTTCCACGTCGATGCGCTTGCTGCAAGATTATGACCCTCCTGGAAGAGAATCTTTGCCTCCTGGAACGCTGCTGCCGCGCTTGTAAAGTGCGTAAAGACAGTCTGCGCTTCAACCGAAACGTCCTCCAGCGCCTCCCACTGATAGGTGATCTGGAACGTATTGTTTCCGGTCTGCTTGATCTCGCTGACGGAGGGCTTCACCGCAACAACGTCGTCGTTTTCATAGTACACGCCGTCGATCAGCTGATAGAGCGGATTTTCCGCATACAGAATATCTGTCGCTACATGCTTTGCCGTGTTATAGCCGTTTGTGCCGATCTTTTCGCTCATGTGCGGATACAGCGCCACGCAGTCGCCATAGACCAGCTCCATCAGCGGCACGATATGGCTTCCCGGCTCGGCCTGCGTCTTTTTGGAGAGAATGCCCTCGAAGTAGTCTCCATATGGAACGGCCCATTCGACACCGCCCTCCGAGCCGAACACACCGAACGTGTCCTGCGCGTATCCGGCAAGCGTCTGCTTCCAGTGCATATCCTCGCTGCGGCTGAGCACATTCGGCGCATAGCTGACGGCAAGCGGTACATTGAACGTTGTGTCGATAAAATAGCTGTTCGGCGAAAACAGATCCTTGACCTGCGGCAGATTACGGTAAGCAAACTCCATTGCCTTGTCCGACGCCATCAGATAGGGCGTTCCGCCTGCCCATACGCCGCCGGTCTGCGGGCGGCCGTCCTTGTTGTACATCAGGTATTTCGTATCAAACGACGGCGCGTCGTCATACATATCCTGATAGTTATCGTGCAGGCCGAACAGCCAGCCGTAATCGCGAACCTGCGTGGAAAGTGCGGCAAGGCCCTCGTTGCCGCCGGCCTCGGGAGAAGCCGGAAGAATGTCCGGATATTGATTGTCAAAGCCATCCGGATCCAGCCGCCGAGCGTCATCAGTGCCCGGTCAAAGCCAAGCACATCGTTCCAGTGCTGCGCGACCTGCGAAAGCTCCGCAAACGTGTGCGAGGTATAGCCCGCGCTGCCGCGGCTGCGGATCATCGTGTCCGGCTTTGCCGTTGCCGCACCGTAGAGCTTCGTCACGCCGGGGTTTTCCTGTGCTTTTTGCGCGAACGTGCGCACCAATCCACGCGCAGACGCGGCTGCGCGATATGCCTTAGCGATCTGAACATAGCCGCCCTTGCCAAGCACGCGCATCTGGAATACGCCGCTGTGCTGCGTCATGCTCAGCGAGAACGAAAGCTGATCGCTGCCGCCGGCATAGGGGCTGTCGATCCGGCTGTGGTGGACGTTCAGCGCCGTATCGGGATCTGTCCAGTCAATCAGCATGGCGCTGCCGTCCTCCTGACTGCGCCGGCAAACGCCATGGAGTAGCTGCCATAGGTCTGATAGACCTTGTTGAACTGCTCGCTTCCGTCGGCATAATAGAGCTTGCCGATGCTCTCCGGGACAGCGGCATAGCCGTTTTCCGTATCGAGCGTCCAGAGCGCATGATTGAGCGGCGTAACCGACGTAAGCGTCCAGCCGTCGGCCGGTGCTGCCGTATAGCTGGCGGAAATACCGTTGCCGTCCGGCAGCTGTTCAAAGACACGTCGAACGTGCCGCAGCTTCGCGTCCAATTCAGATGGATTTTTCCGTTTTCCATTTCTGCCGCGTCGGGTGCGGCCAGAACGAGCGTATGCTGCTGATCGCCATGCTGATAGGATGCCGTACCAACGCCGTTTGTCTGCACGCCAGACGACCAGACAACGCCGGTCGCAAGATCATACAGCAGGAAGCTGCCCGTCTGTTTGAAACTGCAAAGCGCATCTGCGCGTTTTCCAGCGTGAGCGCTTCGCCCAGCCGGTGCAGCAGCATCTCTGCGGGCCGCAATTTCCGCTGCATCCAGCGCTGTTTGTACATTTCGATTCGCCCACGACGCCTTCTTTTGCATATTGTGTGCGTCCGTGGCTGTGAGCTTCAGCTGGAGCAGACCGTCTGCCGCCGCGTCCAGTGCAAACGTCTTGCGGAACGCCGTATGCGCCGGAACCGTGACGGTCTGTGTCTGACCATCCCACTCACACTGATATGCGGCAGTCTGATCGGAGAAATTCACAAGGAAGCCGTCCACCATTGCAGAGCTGTCTCCGACACTGCGCGGTGCTGCCGCAAGGCACCAGTCGGTATTCACGTCCAGCAGCTCGACCTTTGCAAAATCGTCTGCTTTTTTGCCGTTTCCGATACCGGCGCGCCATTCAAGCGTTGCTTTGCTCGAGCCGCCGTCACGGTCGCCCGCCAGCATGGTCATATAGAACGAGCCGTCCGGCTTTGCAGCAAAAATCGACTGCCACGGGAACGCAATTTCATAGCGCGTATGTCCGGTTTCCTCGTCGCGGACGGTCTTGAACTGCACGCTCTGCATCTCAAGCGCGGCGTTCCCGTCATACCACCGCCAGATCTCCGGCTGACCATTATAGTTGGAGAAGCCGTATTCCGCGCCATAGTCATCGCCGTATTCGCTGAACGCGATCTGCAGACAGTCGCCGCCATACATACCGTAGCCGTAGTCTGCGTCCAGCACGTCGTCCATTACGTCCACAGCCATATAGAAATATGACTCGTCATAGGCGGCGCGTGCCGTCATGGAGAACCCCTCGGGCTTTGCGGGGAAATATTTGTCCAGCGCCAGCGTAATCCCGGCTGCGGTATCCCAGTCGCTGAAATCGCCGTCGATGGTCAATTCAGCTGCCGGAAGGACCGGCAGATAGCGGCCGGAGCCAAAGTTCGTCAGGCCATGATACAGCTCATCGTCTGCGTCCGTGACGACGGTGTAGCGGAATTTCTCCACGCTGCCGTCTGCCATGGTCTCCGCCGCTGCGTAAGCGCGGATTTCCGTTTTGGTGGTGATGGAGATCGGTGCGGTATAGACGGCGGCAGTTACGGATGTGCGCGGGTCAGTACCATCCGTTGTATAGTGGATCACCGCGTTTTCTGCGGCCTCCGCCAGAGCGAGCGTTACTGTCGTTCCGGGTGCAACCTTGCCCGCTGCGGGAGAAGCCGTCACCGCAGGCGCGGCCTTTTGCTTTACAACGCGGATATTGTCCAGCAGATACGCCATGGAGCATTCGGTATCGCGGGGCATATCGTCGCCGTAGATCCAGAATTTCAGCTCCGTCAGATTGCTGACGTCCTTGCCGGAAAGGTCAATTGCAACGGTTGTCCATGTGCCCTTGGGCGCATCGGCAAAGGGGCTGCCCATATAGATGATGCTGCCGCCGTTTGAGATGTTCAGATTCAGACTTCTGGGTGCAAGCGTCTGTTCCGGGTATACGTCGATCAGCAGCTTCAGCGCACCGGTCAGATTCAGACCGCCCGCGTTCCAGCTCAGGTTTGCAAACGCGCTGGCTTTCTGCTTATAGGTGCCGGTGACGCGCAGCGCTGTCCGATCGCCGCTTGCGGCAGCTTCAGCCGAAATTGCGACGCTGTCGCTGCTCTCTGCGTGCCAGTCCGCAGCGCTGTCCATTGAATTGAGGACAACTTCTTTTGTATTGGCCGAAACCGCTTTCCGCGCGGGCGGTGGGAAGCGTACCGGCAAGCACCGAGAATGTCAGCAGCAGACACAGCGCCGCTGAAATCCATCGTCTCATTTGTCTGTTTGAACGCATATCGTCTATCCTTTCACTGCGCCGGCAGTCATGCCGGACACGATATATTTTTTTGCAGGAAACAGTAGATTGCGATGATTGGCAGGGAAATCAGGGGTGATATTCGCAAACAGAAGATTCCAGTCAGATTTCTTCTGTGAGCAGAACGAATAGATTGTCAAAGAGACGGTATACCGCTTCGGCGAGTTGAGCAGAAACAGCGCCGTTCCAAACTCATTCCAGATCGACATACCGGCAATGATGATAACCGTCACCATGACGGGCTTGATAAGCGGGAGGATGATCTTCCAGTACATCTGCATCGGTGTGCAGCCGTCCAGCAGCGCCGACTCATCCAGCTCATCCGGAATGCTGCGGAAATAGCCCGTGAAGATAAACACAGCGAGCGGGAAGAAGCTTGCCGTATAGACAAGGCAGATTCCAAGGTAGGTGTGCAGCAGTCCGAGTGATTTCAGCAGAAAGTACGTAGGAACGGTAAAGCCGGGCATGGTCATGCCAAGGATAATCAGGCTGTTGACGCGGCCGACCCATTTCTGCTTGCGGCGCTGGATGATGAACGCGGCCATGCTTGCCGTAAGCACGATCAGCGCGACGGACAAAACCGTGATGATCGTGCTGTTGAGATACGCCGTGGTCAGGCCGGATACGCGGAACACCTCCGCATAGTTCTGCGCCGCCTGTTTCAGGTTGACGCCTGCCAGGGACAGGCTGAGCTGGTTTGCATGCTTGGAGTCCTTGAGGGAGTTTACAAAAATCATCCAGATCGGGACGACAAAGATTGCGCTTACCAGCAGCGCGACCAGCTCCGCTGCGATGGATTTCCATTTCTTTTTCACAGGTCTACCTCCCGCTTGCGAATGATGCTGTACGACGAAACGGCAAACAGTGCGACAATGACCGCCAGCAGGACATAGCCTGCATTTGCCTCGCCCTGCATATTGAACGAGAACGAGCGATAGATCATGGTGTTCATGACCTGCGTGGTAACGCCCGGGCCGCCGTTTGTGGTAGCGACAATGATATCGAACACTTTCAGGCCGCCGATCAGGCTGTTTACGAACGCGTTATTGAACGCCGGCAGGATCAGCGGGAACGTAACGCGCCAGAAGCGCTGCCATGCGTTTGCGCCGTCAATGGTCGCGGCCTCCTGATATTCCGGCGGAACGGCCTGAAGCCCGGCAAGGATGATGACCATGTTGAAGCCCGACCACTTCCAGATCTCCACACCGCAGACAGACAAAAAGCGCCATCTTTGTATCTGTCAGCCAGTTTTTTCGCCATAAAATCCAGTCCGAGCGCGCGGAAGAACTGGTTGAGCAGGCCGTAGGGATGCAGAATTGCCGTAAAGACAATGCCAACGGCAACGGTACTGATGATGGCCGGGAAGAAGCTGATTCCGCGCAGATAGTTGCGCAGGCGGAGCTTCCGGTTCAGAAATACGGCCAGTGCAAGACCAAGTCCAACCTTTCCGACAGTCGTCACAACCGTAAAAATGATCGTATTGAGCAGCGCCCGCTTGATGCTGGGATCGCTGATGATATTTTTTGTAGTTCATGAGCCCGACAAAGTCCGCTCTGGTAAAGTTCCAGTTTGTAAAGGAATACCAGACGCCGATCAGCACAGGCAGGATGAAAAAGACGCCGTAAATCAGAACGCCGGGCGCCATAAACAATGCGGGGATAGCGCTTGTTCTTATTCATACTTCACAATTTCCTCGCTATACGGAAGGGCGTCTGCCAAGTATCCGTTTGGCAGACGCCCTTGCTGTGGTCAATGATTGTGTTTAATTCCAGTTGGGATCGCCGGCGTCAATCGCGGCCTTTGCAAAGTCAGCGTCGAGCGCTGCGGCAACGTCCGCGGGCGTCTTGGTGCCGACGAGCACCTCGGAGATATAGGTCTCCAGCGGGCGCCCTTGGAATACTTGCAGAAGTCCGTCCACTGCGGGCTGAGGTCGGCGGTGTCGAGAATGTTCTTGATGTCGGCATACGGACCTTTCAGATCGGCGGTAACGCCGTTTGCAACGGGAATGCCGGACTGTGCATCAAAATATGCCTGCTGTGCTTCCGGAGAAACGAGTGCTTCCATAACTTTCTGCGCAAGCTCGGGGTTCTTGCCGTTCTTGGAGACGTAAGCCCTTGTTCACGCCGACACCGCAGTACAGATGATCTGCCAGCGGGATGAGGAACGCGCCGATGGAGGAAGCGGTCTTGTCCGCGTCGATCTTCTCCAGCTCGCCGACAACCCAGTCGCCCTGTGCATAGAATGCGCAAGTGCCGTCAAGCAGTGCCTGCTGCGCCTGCTGATAGGTATCGGACAGGTAGGTTTCCTGCACATAGCCAAGATCGACCAACTCCTTGATCTTGCCGATGGAGTCGATGAAGCCATTCATGTCGCTCCAATGCTTCTGGTTGGTGCTCATTGCGTCGGCAAAGGCCTGTGCATCCTCGGGAGCATAATCGCTGTACCATCCCATCAGCGCAAAGAACTGGAGTGTCCAGGTGTCAACGCCGGAATAGTAGACCGGGGAAATACCGTTTGCCTTGATCGCTTCGCAGTCAGCAAGGAATGCGTCCCATGTGGTGGGGACTTCGGTGATGCCGGATGCGGCCAGAACGTCCTTGTTGTAGAACATATACATACCACCGCCGGTTGCAATCGGGAGATTGTAAAGCTTGCCATCGAGCAGGTAGCCGGGGGTACGCAGATAGGAATCGCTGTAGAGATAGGAATAGTCGTTTGCCGTCAGGTCAACAAAGTTGTCGGCGACGGACAGACGGGAGTTGGTGTAGGACACAGGCTGGAAGTAGAGGATATCGGGCACGTCCTCGCCGCCGGCGTAGCGAACCTGAATCACCTGCTCGCCCTGATCGCCGTCCGGCACTTTTTCCAGAATGAGCTTTGCGCCGATTTCTTCGGCATGGGCGTTGACATAGTCAACTGCTGCAAAGCAGAACCGTTCGACTCGTCGGAGGTCTGGAGCATCAGCGTCAGCTCAGGCAGCTCCGCTGCCGGCTGCTCGGCCGGGGTGTCCTCGGCTTTGGTTTCCGTCTTTTCATCTGCCGCATCCGCAGCGGGGGTATCCGTCGTGCTGGGGGCAGCTTCCTTCGCTGCGCAGGCTGCAAAGGACAGCAGCATGGCCAGCGCCAGAAGCATACAAAGAATTTTCTGCATCTTTTTCATTTCTGGTTCTCCTTTTCATTTGTTCGGAGCCTTTGGCTCTTTCTGTTATGATTGTAAAAGCAGTCCATCCATGAAAAAACTGCAAAAAACCACAATAACTTATACTCTTCTACACTTCGGACAAGTATGCACGCGGGCTTTTTCCCGTCTTTTTCTTACTTAAATACGTTCGTAAAATAGGTATACTGTCGGAAGCCGCACCGCTCTGCGATCTGACTGAGCGGAAGCGTGTGCTCTTTCATCAGCGCAATGCTGCGCTCAATGCGATAGTCCGTCAGATAAACCGCAAAACCTGTCCCGGTCTCCTCCTTAAACAGTTTGCTGAGATAATTGCTGGAAATGCCGAGCTGCTCCGCAATCTCGCTGACCGACAGCTCGTCGGCATAATCCGTTTGAATGCGGCGCAGCGTCTGACGGACATAATGGGAGTATCCGGCTGACGGTGCATCTGTGTGCATCGCCGAAACCAGCCGGGAAAACGCACTAGAAAAGAATGCCTTTGCATCGGCGACGGAAGAAAACCGCCGCCAGATTTCATCAAAGCTGCTGCAGCTGCCATAGACGCTTTCCAGCGGCACACGATGCTTTTTGCCGCACGATTGAGTACGCCCAGAAGATCATTCAGAATCATGCGGGCATTTTTCCAGATCAACGCGGCGTGTTTCTTTCGATCATGTCAAAAATCTCGTTCAGCCGCACCTCATACGCTGTGCCATCCTCCAGCGCGGAGGCAAAGCTTTTTTCTGTTTCCAACGGCAGTCCCATCAGCACAGACTGCGTCTGTTCCTCCGGACTGCGCAGCACGCAGGTGTCGTCGTGATAAAACAGTTCCTGTTTCAGCGCCGCTACATAGCGATAGCCCTCACGCAGGTGGGCTATATCCCGCAGCGATTTGTCCATGCAGAAGTTCGCCTGCCGGTTAAAGTAATTTCTCATGCAGAATGAGATCCTCTGCAGGACGTTCTGCGTCCGGGCGTCGATTTTTGCCTGACTGACCTGTCCGCCATGTGAAAACAGCAGCACATAGATGCCGTCGCCAAGGCTTCCCGCCAGACCATCTCCGCTCTCATGCAGGATCTCTTCAACAATATTGAGCACACCGTAATCAAACAGCGGGTCGTCCTGCGCAGCGTATGCAGACCGGCCATCTGCGCATGGGGTAAACGTCAAAAGGCACAGCATCAGCCGGTCCTGCGCAAGCCGAATGCCAAGAACGTCCATATGATGCCGAAGCTCCTCCGGCGGCATTTCCTCCGTGAGGAGCCGGTGGAGAAACTCATTTTTCAGAACCATGTGGTTTTTGCGCACATAGGCCTCCGCGTCCCGTTCGCGCGCGTGCTCGCTGCTTACCGTGGCCTGCTGCCGGATCCAGTCGGCGGCGCGCTGAAGATGCTCCCGCAGAGCCGCGGCACTGATCTCATGCTTGAGCAGATAGTCCTGCGCGCCAAGCTGAAGCATCTGCCTGACGTGCAGATAGTCGTCACAGTTGCTCAGCGCAAACACCGGCAGCCGGTGCGGCAGGTCGGAAAAAGATGCTGCATCAGCTCTACCGTCCATGACCGGCATCAGCACATCCGCGATCACCACATCGACCGGCTGCGCTGCAAGAATTTTCAGCGCCTCCGCGCCGTTGGCCGCCTGCGCACACACCAGAAACTCGCTGCCGCTCTGGTCGATCAGCTCTTTCAGATAGCTGCGGAACCACAATTCGTCGTCCACGATCATCACATTATACATGTTCTGCCGCCTCCGTTCCTTTTTTCATTTCTATTTTTGGCAGCAGCAGCGCCACTCTCGTCCCGAACCCGCCGGAGTGGAGCTCCACGCCATACGGCGCGCCATAGTAAATTTTGATCCGGCCGATCACGTTCTGCAGACCGATATGCCTGTCGTCGCTTTCGTTCAGAATTTTTTCGATGACCTCCTGCGGCATTCCCACTCCGTTGTCCACGACCTCGACCCGCAGCATTCCATCGTCCGAAAAGCATCTGCACCTTGACAACCCCGGCCGGTCAGATGGTTTCCGTGCGATTAGCGAGCGCGTTTTCCACCAGCGGCTGGATCAGCATTTTCAAGATTCTATACTGTTCCTAGTCCCGGCTCAACCTCAACTGTATAGACGTATTTTCCGCTGTATTTAAAGGTCTGGATCTCCAGATAGCTGCGCAGACTCTGCGCCTCCTCTTCGATCGTCAGATATTCGTTTTGCGCGCATATTGTTCCGAAGCAGTACGGAAAGGCTGTCGACGACGTTACGATGTTCTCTCTTTCTGCACATAGGCCATATAGCGGATGGTGTTGAGCGTATTGTGCAGAAAATGCGGATTGATCTGGTTTTGCAGAATCTGAAATTCCAGCTTGTGGCGCGTCTGCTCCGCGCACTGAATGTCGTACAGAAGATTCCGGATGCGGTCAACCATGCGGATGATCTGATTTTTGAAGCGTTTCAATCTCGTCGCCGGAGTGAATCACGGGCTGCATTTGCAGATTCTGTCCGCCGATCTGTGCTACAGCAGTGCACAGCTTCTGGATTTTTGCGGTTTCACCGAACAAAAAAGACTGCCAGGAATGCGACTGCTACCACGCCGAACAGCAGGCTGACTGCCATCGCTGTCAGGCTGACGCTGCGAAATTCACGCGTTACATCGCTTTCGGGCACAACACCGAGCGTCAGCCAGCCGGTCAGCTCGGAGCGCTGATAGATCACAAGACTGGAAACACCGTCGATTTCCGCATAGCCGCTGCCGCTTGCTTCGCCCTGCCCGCCGCTTGTCAGCAGCTGTGCTCCGATCTGCTGCGGCACGTCCAGCGGGTAGATAATGCGTTCGCTTACAGGGTCAATGATATAAATTGCGCCAAGACCGTTGAAGTCCCTGCCATAGCAGTCGTTTAAAATGGTGTAGCGCACATCTGCCTTTACAACGCCCAGCTGCTCACTGCCGGAATAGATGTTGCGTGCGATGGAAAGCACCATTTCGAGCCGTTGCTGTACGGCAGGATCACGGCGCTCTTTTTTCCGTCCATCGACACCTCATAAAACCATGGCTGCTGAATCAGCGTTTGATAGGGGAGCGTCGTTCCGATTCGGAAATAGTTCCCGTCCACACTGGAGATCATCATTCCCTCCAGATATGTCTTGAACTGATATAGACTCAGCATGGTGTCCAGAATTGTCTGGTTGCGCCAGCTTTTCGGATGGAGCTGCCGTCTTGTAATTTCGAAGTGGGTTCACAATATGGTTTGTATCAATGGATGCGCAGATTACCAGATGGTCCACGTCGCGCAGCATTGTTTCAAACGAGCCGTTCAGCCGCTCCAGAACGCTGCCGATATAGCGCTCTGCCGAGCTTTGCGCCTGCTTCGATGTCTGCCGATACCAGAAGCTGCCGATTGCCCCGGCCATCACGCAGACAATCAGCACGGACACAATCAGAACCTTTGTCTGAAAGTGCATATTTCGTTTCCTATTTCCAGCAGTTTTCATACGGCAGCACCTCACGGCTCAATCTGGTTTCATTATAGAATTTTGTGAAAAACGCCGCAAGATAAATTTCCGACATCGAGCTATCAAATCAAGACATCTTTTGCATGCGTGCTTGTATCTGAATCCGCTTCGTGATATGTATACGGCAGGAGGTGCCGTCATGAAAAAAACGATCGGTTATGTTCTTTCCCACACGCATTGGGATCGGGAATGGTATTTGTCCTTTCAGCTGTTCCGGATGCGCCTTGTGGATATGCTCGATACGCTGATCCCCTATCTGGAGCAGCACCCAGAATTTCCGCACTTTCACCTTGACGGGCAGACGGTCTGTCTGGAGGATTATCTGGAGGTGCGCCCGGATCAGGCGGAGCGGCTGCGGCACCTGATTGAAGCCGGGCGCATTGCCGTCGGCCCCTGGTATGTCCTGCCGGATTTACAATGCATCGCTCAGAGTCTATTCTGCGCAATCTCAGCCGCGGCCTCGCGCTGGCGCAGCGCTTTGGCGGCGGCACGCCGGTTGGATATCTGCCGGATATCTTTTCTCATCCGGCGCAGCTGCCGCAGATCTTCGCCGGGTATGGCTTCCGCGCGGCTGTGATCTGGCGTGGAGCTCGACGATCCCGAACCGCCTTACGAGGTGCTCTGGCGCGCGCCCGACGGCACGCAGCTTCTGACGCTCCGCCTGCCGGATGACCGGGGCTATCTCAACGCCTTCCCGCTGGCCGATACGCCGGAGGCTGTCAGCCGCCAGTTTGAGGACTGGTTTCATGAACGACTGCCGCGCTCACCAAGCGGGCCAACTGTTCATGAACGGCTGTGACCATCAGACGCCAAATTATGCCCTGCCGGAATTTATCCGGTATTTTAATGAAACGCACGACGATTACGAGCTGCGTCAGGTATCGCTGACGCAGTATCTGGACGAGCTGCACATTACGCCGGGTGACGCTTACCGTACTCTGCGGGGAACAGAACCGGACGAATTATTCCGCAGGCCGCCATTTGAACCCCACGCTCAAAAATACATTCTCCACGCATATTCCGCAGAAAATCGAAAAATGCGCAGTGTGAGGCAGGGCTTGTGCGCTGCGCCGAGCCGCTGAGCGCGATGCTGGCAGCGGCACACTTGCCGCTTGACCTGCATTATCTGGACACCGCCTGGAAATATCTATTGCAAAACCATCCGCACGACAGCATCTGCGGATGCAGCTGTGACGATGTTGCGCGCGATATGGAGCGCCGCTTTGCGTGGGCGCGCGATATTACGCAGCAGTACCAGCAGGAGGCCATGCGCCGCCTTGCCGCGCAGACAGACACGCAGCAGACCCCTGCGGATGAAATTCCGGTGCAGCTGTTCCATCTTTCCCCGTGGCCGGAGGAAAACGCCATACAAACGTTTACACTGCGGCTGCCGGCAGATACGCTGCTCCGCGGCCTTGCTATCCGAACAGCAGACGGACAGGACATTCCCTGTCAGATCGTCCGCCTGCGAAAAGACGGCGTGATTCTGCACCCAATGGATCGCGATCCAAGCTGGGACGACTATCTGCTTGCCGACGTGCTGGTGCAGCTTCCGCATCAGGCGGCCATGAGCTGGACGACGCTATACTGCCGTCCGTCTCTCGTTCCGCTGTCGCTGCCGGAGCGTCCGGTTGTTCGCTTTCAGACGCTGGAAAACGAATATCTGCAGGTTTCCATTCAGCCGAACGGAACGCTGGACGTAAAAAACAAGCGCAGCGGCACAGCATATCGAGGGTTAAATCTCTTCACCGACGAAGCGGATATCGGCGATGCGTACCTGTTTTCGCCGGAGCTTACCGCGAAGGTCTGGAATTCTGTGACCAGCGCGCCGTCCATCCGTATCCAGCAGGGGCGCTTTGCACCAGCGCCATTCTGGACTGGCGCTATCGCCGCAAGCCGAACGAGGCGGAGCAGTCGCTCCGTCTGACGCTCAGTCTGCGGAAAAATGACCCGCTGCTTCGGTTTCATCTGGAAATTGAGAACCGCGCCGGCGATCATCGCCTGCGGGTGCATTTCCCAACCGGATTTTCCTGTGACGAAAGCTTTGCCGATTCCATCTTTACCGTGGAAGCCCACCCCATTCGCAGACGGCAGCCAAAGCCGGAGGCGTGGGTTGAGACAGAAAGCGGCTGCTATGCGCAAAACGCTTTTGTCTATCTGCAAAACGGACGGCAGCGGCTGGTATTTATGGGTGCGGGACTGCTGGAATATGAAGCATCGGACGGCGAAAACGGTGCAGATCTTGCCGTGACGCTGCTGCTGCGCCGTTGGGCGGTGCGGCTCGGTTCGCTCCATGACCGCCTACGCCCCGCCCGGCCCATGCGCACTCTATCCGCAGGATTCTCAGCTGCTTGGCAATTGGGAGATGGAGTACGCACTGGCATTCGATACACCAGACAGCGAGCTTTCCATGCTGGCCGAGCGCTATCACACGCCGGAACTGTATTATCAGGATACCGCACATCCCGCGCAGATGCAGGAATCGGCACAGAACCTGTTTTGTCTGGATGTGCCGGAGTTTGTTGTTTCCTGTGTGCAGGGGCTGGGAGATGGAGAAATTTTGATTCGCGGCTATCAACACACCGGTCATGCGCTTTCGGCTGTGATTCGGTTTTGCCGGTCCATTCAGACCGCGTGGCGCACAGACTTTACCGGTAGTTGCCGCGAAGCAGTGGACATCTCCGGCGATACGCTGGCATTCTCCGCACCGCATGCAAAAATCATGACGTTTGTTGTCCGGCTGTAAAAAGGACTCGCCGCCTGCGGAAACTTCTGCTATACTGTCAGCAGAATACAGCACAGGGGGCGAGATCATGAACAAGCAGCCGGAGCTGCATACAACCAATCTGCTGATGCAGCCGCTATCCATCTCATTTGAAAACGCTGCACTGCAGATTCTCCGCTTCTCCAAGATTCACGAAAATACCCACGCATGGGTGATTCCGCTGCACACGCATCCGACGATCGAACTGCACTATATTCTCTCCGGCGCAGGACAGATTCAGATCGACGATACGCTCTTTCATGTGGAAACGAACGATATTTATGTAACGCTGCCATTTGTTCCGCACTGCCAGATTTCCTCTGCGGCAGATATCATGGAGGAATACTGCGTGGAATGTACGCTGGAGGCTGCCGCCGGCCGAAAAAGGGTGAGACAGATCCGCTTGCGTCCCTGCGCCGCTTCCTTTCCCGTCAGGCATTTTCCTCTGCCAGAGCGCCGGATGAACTGCTGCCGCTGCTGCTGCGGCTTGACCGGCAGGCAGCCTCTTCGGAGCCGCAGCTTTGCAGACAAAGCTGTTGTATCTGCGGTGTCTGTTTGATTTTCTGGGTGTATTATCGGAGGTAAGGCCGCCCAATACGCTTTCTGGAAAAAAGCATGCGGACACAACGGCACTTCGTATCAAAAGCTATCTCGACGTCAATTTCCGGACGCCGTTTTCCGTTCAGGATCTGTGCGCGCAGTTTTTCCTGAGTCAGCGGCAGCTTGACCGCATCTTCTGCCGTGCTTACGGCATGACGGTTCACGCATATCTGACAGAGCTCCGCCGTCACTACGCCTGCGCGCTGCTGGAAAAAAGGGCGGGAGTTCTCGGCGCCGCGCCGCGCTGGAAAGCGGGTTCAGCGGATACCAGCAGATGCGCCGCGCCGTCCGCCGCGCAGCCATAGCCCGCATCATTTCACACCATAGGAGGAATCCGTCTTATGAAACGCTCCGGAAATAAACAAAGCCTTTTAAAAGAGCTCGAAGCCATGCGCGCGGGAGCATTGCTACCTGCCGCCGTTCTGCCATTTTACGCCTGAGGAATGGCAGTCCAAAGGGGACATGAATATGACGAAGTCCGCGACTGTATGCTCGGTTGGGACATTACGGATTACGGTCTCGGTGACTTTGACGAGGTTGGTATGTCGCTCATCACGATCCGCAATGGAAACCGCAAGATGGCAGGACAAGTATCCCAAGGTTTATGCCGAGAAGCTGCTGTACATGAAGGAGGGCAGTATTCCCCGAATCACTTCCATTGGTACAAGACGGAGGATATCATCAACCGCGGCGGCGGCAACATTCTGATCCATGCCCAGCCTGCCTGACTATCACGGGTGAAACTGACGTGACTGTCCGACCGTGATCTGAACCAAGTGAAGCCAATCGA
>VOFK01002053.1_pt1 | contig 26116 bp, 37 predicted proteins | sample 5384121 | NCBI WGS metagenome assembly VOFK01 (sample SAMN12384730, study PRJNA508395) | human gut metagenome | isolation source: healthy gut J | host: Homo sapiens | reverse complement strand
ATCAGTGGCTGGATTCGGTTGCATGTGCTGATCCGGTATTTAGATGGCTCAATAAAATCTCTATCTAATGGAGATTCGTGCCTCTAAGATATTAGTGTTTGACCTCGACGGGCAGCCACAAAAACACATTCCTCTGGCCTATATAACCCATAAAGGACGATTTGTTATCAATGACGAGAAAAAAACAGTAACCGTCATGTGCATACCTTTTCAGGGAACTCCCACCGCATTGATCTGGACACAGGATTTCGAAGGCAATATCATCCAAGAATATCCGGTCTCCGACCAATTCATGTTGATCCCAAGCACTTACGATTATGAGGTACAGGGAATCCTGAATACCAACGCTTCCGACTTCTATCTTCATAATTGTATAGCCTCGCAAGACACACTTTATCATTATGACATAGACTCAAATACGCTACACCCTGTTTTTACGATGCATACGGGTCATGAGCCGATCTGCCATTATTTCACGGAGCTGCCCAATCACTTTCTAGTCACTTGGTATACACAGACCTCATGGAATAATGAGTTACCCCTTTCCCGAAAATCCTAGTAGACAAACAAAGCCTTAAAGGTTGTTTCGTGAATTTGAAATGGAATATGCTGAGGGAATATAGATGGGCCTACCAATCCGTCCTTCAATCGAGGTTATTTCACTGCGATCATGGAACCTTACGCATTAAAAGCAATTGGAAAAGGTTTTTGACTTCCAATCAAAAACTATCTCCGGAGGTGTTGAGAAAAAGTAAAAGAGTTGAATAATCGAATTACCGATGATGATAATTGTATCGTCTTTATAGGAAAATTGAAAACAAAATAAAAAAGAAACATGAAAGCCATAATCACAATCTCAGCGATATGCATACTTTTAACGGTAGGATGCAATCGAAAACCCAGAAGAATCCGGATAAGTTGCGAACCATACTTTTCGAGCGATGCATAGAGACAGAGCAAAAAAGATGAAAATCTCCGAGATAGCCGATACCATTGAGTATTTAGAGTTGAAGACTCCACATGATATCGTATCTCCCGCATCTTAAACATTGTCTGCGGTGATAATTTCTGGTTGATTCACACAAGGCAAGGAATTTACAAATTTACGAGAACCGGTGAATTCGTTAAACAGATAGGCCGTGGCAAGGACAAGGACCCCGACGAATATCTCTATATTCTGGCATGAAGATATAAATCCTACTCGAAAAGAGATCATCCATGCGGATACGCAACAGATCTTATATTATGATTACGATGGAAATTTTCTTCGGAAGGAGAAAATTAATGATTACTTTTTTTAATATAGTCTTTGTGGATTCTGTATTATGGACTTGTAATCTTTGTATGCATATAGATAAATATATGGCTTGCGCATTGAGTTTAGCGGGTGATACCGTTACTGTCATGCCCAATCCGAATTATGGGATAGAGAGTCTCAACGAGGGATTTTCTTTTGTCTCCTCCTCTGAATTGAGAGAATTCTCGAAATATAAAGAGAATGTTTATATGAAAACCCGCTCGTCAAGAGATACCGTATATCAGTTATCGGGAACAAAATGGAGACCTTATCTCTATCTAGATATGGGTAAATACCAGATGCCCATAGAGTACGAGGCTTGGTATTCCGAGGACGCATATAACAAAAATGCGATTAATATTGGAATATACCAAGATTGGAGGAAGACGATCGTTACTTCTTTTTTCACCGCAGTCAGGCAAAAGCAGACTCAACGGGGAGAGAATGAGAATGATTACAAATTCGTGATTTACGATAAAAAGAGAGGGAGGGTTTTGTTGTGAAAAATGAGGACGGGATGAAAATCACCGACGATATTTTAGGTGGCCCCAATTTCTGGCCTCGTTGGAGTACTAACGACCTATACATTACGACCATGGAATGGTTCGACCTAGCGCAATGGATAAAAAAGATAAGAAACGCACCCTATCCCTACCTTGCAAAAACAGTTCGAAAGTTGGGGAGAGGACACAAATCAACTGATCGTGTTGTGTAGAAAAAGAGAACAAATATTTTGGCATTTGGGCAAAGAAGATAATCCCATCATAATATTAATGGAATAATTTTTGGTAGTACGAGCAAACTGTGTCAACTAAAATATTTTTCATCCGTTGTCATATCCGGCTGGAGCCAAATAGACATGAACCTATCATACACGATATACCCATCCGGTTGCCTCAATATAAACTCCTTATCTATTAAGATCCTTAAGGAAGTATTCACGCTACTCACCGCCTTCAAATCATACTTTTTGATGAAGGCGGCAGCATTGACCTCCCGGACAATCCCTTCCTTGGCGATCGCTTTCAATAGCTGGATTTGATTAAATGTCAACAATTGGAAATAAGTCTGGTAGGTATATTCTTCTTCCCCGTAAGATCTCCATCATGAGAAATCAAGAAGCTCCGGAGAAAGTGTTTTTCCGGTAAAAGCGAAGAGACGGTTCAAAAAGATATTGCACATACCAAGTATGCCCATCTACCCATGTGTACACCTTATCAAATATTTCTTCCGGAAGCTCCTTCCCTTCCTTCTCGAAGAAAGAATGGGCAAAGGAAAAATACACCTCCTTGCTGATCTTGTCTAAAAAAATAATTTTTTGGGTGGATTGATAGAAGGGGCGCTTGATTGAGAAGAATATATATTCCATCAAGTGCTTTTTTACTCCCCGAAAAGATAAAATGAACATTCGGCAAAAATTGAATATAAGAACGCAATAGGCCTTCCACCCCTTTCTCCGGATATTCCATGATTTGCTGGAACTCGTCAATAGCCAGATAACATTCTCTTCCAGACTGCCGCAAGTAGTCGAAAAATCTCCTTCAGCGTCTCCTCCTCTTTCGAAGGGACGATATCCAAGGATACAGACGGAATGCCCGATAACTCATCCATTGTTATCACGGGACGGCAACTCTTAAAAAAAAGAAAGCAAGGTCTTCAGCGTAGATTGAGAGAGACTATCCAGCTTACCTAAGATCTCCCTTCCCAACAAAGCGACAAACTCACGCAAATTTTGAGTAGAGAAAATATCTAAGTAGAAGCACTTGGCATTCTTCTCCTTTTTCTTGTAGCGTATAAAAAACATTCTTGATCAAACCGGTCTTTCCCGTACGGCGAGGGCTTACCAACGTGATATTTCTCCCATTATGAAGAGCGGATAAAATCACTTCTGTCTCTTTCTCCCGATCACAAAAAAATATTCTGGACCTTGATAACCAACTATTAAAAAAAGGATTATTCATATTCAGCATCTTATTTGCATTACGCAATTCACGTAACGCAAATTACGTAATAAAAAAACCAGAATAACAAGTAAACCGACTACTACTTACATATCCCGACACTCACCGACACTCACCGACACTCGCCGATTCCCGTTTTTCAGAGGCTCTATCTTTGCATTGTCATTAGTAATTAACCTTTTAAAATTCAAAATTATGGCAGTGAAATTTAAAGTAGTAAAGCGTAAGGTATTGAACGGCGCAGAGAAAGACTCAGTAAAGAACTACGCGATCGCTAAAACGTCGGGGACTTCGGACTCAACAAATTATGTAAACTGATTTGCTCTCGCTCCACGCTTTCGTCGGCGGACGTGAAAGCGGTGCTCGATTCATTAAACTGGGCGATGGATCTGGAACTTTCCTCCGGCAACGTGGTGCAATTGGGAGAATTTGGAAACTTCCGTATGTCTATTAACTCCGAAGGAACGAATACGCCCGAGGACTTCGACGCCACCAAGATAAAGGGGGCACGTATTATCTTTTCCCGGGCTCGGCCCTGCGGACTACCCGCAATGAGGTGAATTTCGAGCCTCTGGAGGTTACGAAAAAAAAGAGCGCAGGTTCTGATAGCGAAAGCCCGGACGAGATATGAGAAAAATTGACCTGATCGTGATTCATTGCTCGGCAACCCGTGAGAATACGGACTATAGCCCGAAGCAACTGGAGAGTGACCACAAGGCACGGGGATTCCTCCGTGCCGGTTTACAACTTCTACATCCGTAAATCGGGAGAAGTGGTGAACCTGCGCCCGCTAGAGCAAATTCCGGCTCATGCGAGAGGACACAACAAACACAGCATCGGGATTTGCTACGAGGGTGGACTGGACATCACCGGACAGCCACGGGGATACCCGCACACAGGCTCAAAAGACCTCGTTGTTACGTTTGATCCGGCATCTCTTAATCTGCTTTCCCGGCTCATGGGTCTGTGGGCACCGGGATCTCTCGGAGGACTTAAACGGAGACGGGACGATCTCGCCGGATGAATGGATCAAACAATGCCCCTCATTCAACGCGATCCCCGAATACAAAGAACTCGTGTATGAGCTACGAAAAAATAAGTAAAAATCTATGCTCCCACTAAGGGGTTTTCAAATTTGGTTGCGACTATTAGTATAGAAACAACTTAAAATGGAGAATAGCATAGATCATATTATCACAAGGATATTAAAGTGGCAACAGCTCCTCAGAAGATTTTCTTTCGCTGAGCGAATGGCTGAACGCAGACGAAAAGAACAAAAAAGAATTTCGGTTGCTAAAGAGTTATTGGGATGCGGAAGTCTCGTTCAGCCATTCCTAATGCCTAATGTGTCCCTCGATAATTTGAGAAAGAAGATCGACGATCAATGCAGGCAAAAGAGATTGAGGCTGATCCGTTTCATCGCTACTCCCATTGCGGCGGCAATCGCCTTTCTTGTTCTGTTTTTCGCTACGACGCACTTAAATACCCGGGAAGGGAAGGTTCAGCAATTCTATACCTATATAACCGATAAAAATAAATCTCATTTTACATTGGATGATGGTACGAAGATCATTTTGAACCGGAATAGTCGCTTTACCTACTCTGACGCATACGGTACGGATCAGCGAAAGGTTAATTTGGAAGGAGAAGCCTATTTCGAGGTGGCGAAAAAATCCGGAAAAGACCTTTCATCGTCGATATGGGAAATGCCTCCATACGGGTATTAGGAACGACCTTTAGTGTAAAAGCCGATAAAGGGAAGGATCAGATCACAGCCGTCCTGCTGGAAGGGTCTATCCGTTTCGAAAGCCCGACACAACAAGTCTTACTCGCTCCCGACCAGCAACTTACATTCATCCGTTCAACGAACAAGATTGATATCCAATCCGTCAACGCAAAAGAAAAATCTGGCATGGAAAGACGGCTTTGCTAAAGTATACATCAATAGCGCTTTTGTACCTTGCTGAATGAGCTTTGAGAAAAAGATACGAGATCCCGATCCATATAGAAAACAAGAGATTGCTGGACCCGAATGTCACTGTATCCGGAACATTCAGCGAGGATCAATCTTTAAAAAGGAGATTTTACAAGTAATATCTCGCAGTTTGCCGATCAAATGGTCACAAAGAGATGGAACTTACTATATTCAATAAAATAAAAATATCAACACATCTTAAAAAAACAAGCAATGCCTATGAGATAACACGGATCATATCTTTCAAAAAAACAAAACCGGCTGCAAAAATACAGCCGGCCCCATTAAAAAATTAATTCCTGCTTCTGCTACTCCACGACCAAATTTTGTGGCAGACGCATATTATCAACCTTTTTATCAGTACAAAAAGTATGGAAAATGTTTCGTATTATAGGTCTTTTTTAGGTCCAAAGACTTAAAAAAAATGCTCTCGGTCCTAAAAATGTCCTTTATTTTACTTTTTTCTTGACACTGTTCCAAGCGGTAGCGACTAATTCCTATTCACAATCTGTAACGATTTCCGTGAAGACGGATCAGGCCCCGCTAACCGATCTATTCGCTATTATAGAAAAACAAAGCGATTTCTTATTCTTCTATGTGGATTCTGACGTAAAGAACGTAAAAGTGAGCGTGAATGCCACTGATAAGTCCATAGAAAATATCTTATCGCAAGCACTACGCAACACGAGTTTGAAATATTCGATCGAAGGACGAAATATCAATGTATTTAATAAAAACATTGTCGCCCAGCAAACTAAAAAACGTATTACCGGTGTCGTTAAAGATGCGGAAGGAAACGCTATTATCGGCGCTAACGTTGTCGAAAGGCACGACCAACGGTACGATTACGGATCTGGACGGTAAATACATGATGGAAGTATCCTCAAAGCGCGACCCTTTGAGTTTTCCCTATATCGGTTACATGACACAGTTGCAACCGGTAGGCGGCAAAAAACGAGATCAATGTAAACCTGAAAGAGGACACTCAAAAACTGGACGAGGTAGTCGTAGTAGGTTACGGTACACAGACAAAACGTGAGATTACCGGTTCTATCACCAATGTGACCGCTGAGGATTTCAACCAAAGGTCTGACTCGTAACGCAGCGGATTTGTTACAAAGGTAAGGTGGCAGGTTTAACGATCAATACGGGTTCCGGCGACGTAACGGGCAACTCGACGATTCAATTAAGAGGTATGTCAACCTTGCAAAAGGACCAAGGTCCGTTGGTTGTTATCGATAATGTACCGGGCATGGACATGTCTACGGTTAATCCGCAGGATATCGAATCTATCTCTATCTTGAAAGACGCGTCTTCAGCCGCTATCTATGGTTCCCGTTCAGCGGGTGGTGTTATCCTTATCACTACGAAGAAAGGTTACGCCAGCAAACCGACCATCGCTTATAATGGGCGTTCGGTGTATCTACCTTAGCTAACAAACCGAATCTGTTAACAGCGGACCAATGGCGTAGCTATACTTCCTCTACCCCGGGTAAGGATGGTAAGGATTTTGACATGGGAGCGAACACGGATTGGTTCGACGAGATCACGAGAATCGGTTTCCAACAGGATCATGCCGTGTCTTTATCAGGAGGTGGTTCACACCATAACTATAGAGGTTCCCTTTCTTATATGCAACGTGAAGGTATCGCACGCGATAACTCCATGAACCGTTACAACGCCCGTTTCAATTCTCCCAACGTGCGCTGGAGGATCGTTTGAAAGTAAGCATCACCGGCGTGGCTACCGTTACGGATAACGCACCGACAAATACGACAAACTTCTTGCTTGCCTACAATATGATTCCCGTACGTCCGGTTAAGCTAGAGGATGGATCTTGGTTCGACACACGTGAATACGACCAAAAAGGAAACCCGGTACGTAACCAGAAAGAGAATACACATAAGAACCGCATCAATAATTTCTATGGAACCGCTGATGTCGGTTATACGATTATCGATGGCTTAGAGGCTAAAGTTCTTTTAGCTAAAAGCCGGAACACGGAAGATGAGAGTAAATACAGTAGCATCGAGTCTCAAAGCCGGCTACAACGATGGCGGTAAGGCCGAACGTTGGTCGAGATTGCGTGATAAGGATTTGATGGAATGGACCGCCAATTACTCGGCAGAGTTCAATAAGCATAAGATCAATGCCTTGATCGGTTATTCTTGGGAAGAGGAGAACTATGAGGAGACTCACGTACAGACCCGTGGTTTCGTCACTGATTTATTAGGCGCTAACAATTTGGCCGCGGGACAAAACCTGAACCCCGGAGACGCGGAGTCTGAAATGGCAAAGTCGCCTAATCTCTTTTATACGCAAGAGCCAATTATAGCTTCAATGAGAAATATATGTTGACAGCTACCGTACGCCGGGATGGTTCTTCCAAATTTGGAACGAATAACAAATGGGGTACCTTCCCTTCCGTTTCCGTGGGTTGGAATATCACCCAAGAATCATTTATGCAAAAAGTAAACTGGCTTAACGACTTAAAGTTAAGTGTCGGTTATGGTATCACTGGTAATCAAACAGGATTGGACCCCTACAAAACCCTCGAGCTTTACGGCACAGATGGTGTATATTATGATACCGGTTCTTGGTTGCCTTCTTATAAGATCAGCCAGAACGCCAATCCGGACCTAAAATGGGAACAAACAGCGATGTTGAACATCGGACTTGATTTCTCCGTATTGGATAGCCGCCTAGGAGGTCGTATCGAATGGTATAACAAAAAGACCTCTGACATGCTTTTATACCTATCCGGTACCAACCCCTCCTTATTTATATAATAAGATCATGGCAAACGTAGGTGATATGCGTAATACGGGTATCGAGTTGAGTTTGAACGCAGACGCTATCCGCACAAAGCGATTTCGACTGGAACATTTCGTATCCACTTGAACTTGGCTCACAATGAAAATGAGGTAACTCGTTTATCCAACGATGTATTCACGATGGATAAGATCTTATTAGGTGACGTATTCATCCGGGGTGGAAGCTCCAGTGGTACGCACGTATTGAAGAAGGACGCCCTATCGGACAATTCTACGGTTTGGTTTGTAACGGTATTGACGAGAACGGTAGATATATCTTGGTAGATAAAGACGGCGACGGCGAGATTTCCGATCCGGCGGATTACGACTACATCGGTTCCGCACAGCCGAAATTGACTTACGGTATCACCAACTCTTTCCGTTACAAGAATTTTGACTTATCATTCTTCTTGCGTGGAACGATCGGTAATGATATATTGAATGCGACCCGCATGGCATACGCTCAATCCGGATTCCTGCCGGGAACGAATGCGCTGGACGATCCATTGACCTATACGTTAAGCGAAACTCCTAGATTCTCCAACTATTATTTAGAGAAAGGATCTTTTATGCGTCTCGACAACTTGACTTTAGGTTATAAGATCAAAGCTTTGAACGGTATCCGTGTTTATTTCACGGCACAAAACCTATTCGTTATCACGAAATATAAAGGTCTTGATCCCGAAGTCCCTATGGATTCAGGAGACGGTTTAACCCCGGGTGTAGAACCTCGTGAATTTTATCCGAAGGCACGCACATTCTCTGTTGGATTAAACTTGAATTTCTAATACATAAACAGTAACGATCATGAAAAAAGATTATTCAAAAATATAATATGTGCCGTACTTTCGCTCTCGGTAGCGCTTGTCTCTTTGCATGGATTTGGACGAGAACGTATACGACAAACTTCCTACCGACGAATTCGGGACAACGGAAAAGCAGATCAACGCAATCATGGCTCCGGCATATCAATCTTTGAAAAATATGCTAGCCTACGACGGTCCTTGGGGGGGGCGGCCGATATGACAGCCGATATCTTGATGGCACCGACACGTGTAGGTGGTGACTGGTGGGACGGTGGACAGTATATGGAACAATGTATGCATAGCTGGAAACCGAACTCTTACTCTGTAGAAAATTGCTGGGATTATTGTACGGGAGGCCTAACTACGGTTAACTCCGTATATAATATTATAGAGAAAAAGCGAAGCCATGAGCGATGAGCTTAAGCTTCAATACTTGTCCGAGTTAAGAGGATTACGCGCTTTCTGGTATTATGTAATCGTAGATATCTTCGGTAACGCCCCACTAGTGACAGATTTTGAGGATACCTCCTTGCCCTCCAGCACAAGCCGTGCGGACATTTATAAATATGTGGTTAAGAATTAACCGAGATCATCCCGAACTTGCGCTCCGATGTATCAGATGCCAGCTACGGTAAGTTTACGCAAGGTGCTGCCCGCATGGTATTGGCGAAGATGTACCTCAACGCCGAGGAATGGATCGGTGAACCGAACTGGAAAGGTGTTGTGGAGCAATGCGACGAGATCATGAAACTCGAATATATCATCGAACCGAATTGGAAAACCAATTTCGAGGTTCATAACGAGGTATCTCGCGGGGAGATCATTCTCCCGATCTGCTACAAGGCATCCGATGAGTGGGGCAACTCTATCCATCTTTGGACATTACATTATCTGGATCCCGATGTATTAGGTTTCACCGGCGGTATGTGGAACGGTATCAACGCCCAACCGGATTTTGTTCGTACATTTGATACGGAAGATCCTCGTTACGAAGGTTCGTTCTTGATCGGCCCGATGATCGACCCTAGCACGGGAGAGATTTTGAAAACGACCCTAGGACATGACTTGATCCATACGATCGACTTAAATGGGTACCGGGGAACAGAGAAAAACCGATGCGGACGGTAACTTAACCCCGTGGGGCGAGGTTCACCAAAGAAGACGGCGCACGTATCAATAAGATGGGTATATGAGAAAGGCATGCAAAAATACCAATATGGAGAACGATATCGCTATTTTCCGTCTGGCTGATGTATACCTAATGAAAGCGGAAGCCTTGAGGTTCGCATGGGCGGGGATCTCGGTGAAGCTACTCGTCTGGTAAACGCTATCCGGGAAAGGGCTTATGGTAATTCCGATCATAATTACACGAGCGTGACATTAGATGATATTTATAACGAGCGTGGTTATGAGTTGGCATTCGAATTTGTCCGCCGCCAAGATATGATCCGCTTCGGGACTTATCTGAAACCGAGATATATGAAGCCGAAACAGACTCCGGAATATCGTAAGATCTTCCCGATCCCGTTCAAGGCTTGGCAGAAGAATAATAATTTGGTTCAGAACCCGGGATATCCGGCATTCTAATCATATCAGTCTGTTTTTTAATCTCAATTCTTTGAGACCCCAATTCAATTATTAATCATAATATGAACAAATTTATGAAAAGAGGTAAATAAACAATCCAGTCCGACTGGAATCTCTGAAGGGAATTCCTTGGGATGGCAGCCACAGGCGCTGCCGCCCCTTACGATCCTGCCCAGCTTTACCGTAGCGGGATTAGGGACATGTAGCTCCCAGCGATAAGCTTTATATCGCAAAAATAGGCTGCGGCGGTATGGGAGCCGCCGATTTGGGTAGCTTAATGAATACGCCGCATAAGAACGCGGCGATCACCTGTCTGTGCGACGTGGATGACCGTCAATCGTCGACGCTCGCAAGACCTATCCAAAAAAGCTAAGTATTTTTAACGACTTCCGTGAGATGTACGAGAAGGAAGGTAAGAACTTCGATGCCGTATGTATCTCCACCCCGGATCATAACCATGCGATCCAAGCTTTCGGCGCTATGCGGATGGGTAAGCACGTATATCTGCAAAAACCGATCGCGCACGATATTTATGAGGCACGTATCCTTACCGAGGCTGCCAAGAAATATAAGGTCGTGACCCAGATGGGTGACCAAAGGTAACTCTTGCGACGGTATGCGTACCCTTCGTGAATGGCTCGAGGCAGATCTGTTGGGTGACATCCAGAAAGTATATTGCTGGACCAACCGCCCCGTATGGCCGCAAGGTATTCCTTGGTCGAACCAGAAACTGCCTGTTCCTAAAGGCTTGAATTGGGATTTATGGTTAGGAACAGCGGAGTATGTAGACTATGTGGATAATTTGGTTCCGTTCAACTGGCGTGGTTGGTGGCGTTTCGGTACAGGCGCTCTTGGAGATATGGGTTGCCACATCATCGGCCCTCCATTCAAATTGCTTCAATTAGGTTATCCGACCGAGGTTTCTTGCAGCACGACCAATGTTTACTCCGGTATCTTCGAAGAAGCCTATTATCCTGAAAGTTGCCCGGTAGCCAGCTCGATCCGTTATAAATTCAAGAAGAAAGACGGAAGCGACTTGAGTCTGTATTGGATGGACGGCGGTATCATGCCGGAACGTTTCGAGGAGATCGACCCAGATGCCGATATGACCTGCACGATGGGAGACTTGGATATGATGGACGTAGAAGGCGCAACCGTATTCGTAGGTACGAAAGGTATGGCTTCTTGTGGCTGGGGTGGTTCCGATCCAAGATTCTGGCCGAAGGGGGTAAAGGCGAACAAGAAACCTTTATTCGACAAAGACGTGAACATTCCTCATAAATATAAACGTATCGAAGGGGGTACGAATGGCCACTATTGGGCATGGATCGACTCTTGTATCGCAGGGTACGACAAGGCGGACGTAGAATCTCCATTCGAAGGGTACGCCGGTCCGTTGACGGAGACCGTATTGATGGGTAACCTCATCCTGCGCAGCCATAATATCAGGGAACAAGTGAAACATAACGACTCGATCTACGGAGAGCGTGAAGGCTTCATCTATCCGGGAAGAAACAAGACTTTCCTATGGGATGGAGCGAATATGCGTATCACCAATTTCGAGCAGGCGAACCAATTCATCAAGCGGAAATACCGCGATGGATGGGAAGACCTGAAGTTATAAAAGCTAACAGGAATCTAACGGTAACCTAACAGGAACCTAACAAATTCCTAATAATTATCTAACAAGTTTCTAACAAACAACAAACATTCATAATAGCGATGAAAAAGATTTATAGCAGTATTATGGCCGTAGCCTTATTCGCGTCGGCCTTGTCATGTACCTCCGGCGGTAATACCAACGATGCCGGAACGCAAACCGCCCAAGCCCAAGCCCTCGATAGCGACGGTATCCCTACGGGAGGCAGTGGATCACCATGTTCGACGGGAAAACCTTGAACGGATGGCGCGGCTATTGCCGTCAGGATGTACCCCCAAGGTTGGGTGGTTGAAGACGGATCGATCACCTATAAAGGTAGCGACAATAAGGCAGACACGGGCTTCGGCGACTTGATCTACGACAAGAAGTTCAAAAATTTCGTTTTCGAGATCGAATGGAAGATCGACAAGGCCGGTAATAGCGGTATCTTCTATACAGCGCAAGAAATTGAGGGTACACCTATTTATTACTCCAGCCCAGAATATCAGTTACTCGACAACGAGAATATGCCGGACGCATGGGAAGGTTGCGACGGTAACCGTCAGGCCGGTGCCGTATATGACATGATTATGCCGGATCCACAACCCGTAAAACCGTACGGAAACTGGAACAAGACGAGAATCGTTGTCTATAACCAACGCGTGATCCATTACATGAAACGACGTGAAAGTGCTGGAATTCCAGTTCGGTACACCGGTATGGCGTGCGTTAGTGGATCATAGTAAGTTCAGCAAGTTCAGCACGAGTCCGGAGAAATGCCCGGAAGCTTACGACTTGATGCTACAATGCGGAAAAACAACCGGGTTACATCGGTATGCAAGACCACGGTTATGGTGTTTGCTTCCGCAATATCCGAATCAAAGAGCTCTAAAATCGTATGAGAATAGAGATTTGTCAATCTTATGAGGCATTAAGCCTTAAGGCAAAAGAGATTGTTACCTCAGAGTTAGGGCAGCACAAGGCACTTACGCTTTGTGCCGCCACTGGGGGCTCTCCTACCCGGATGTATGAGTTGCTGGTAGAGGAAGCCAGTCGCCAACCGGAATTATTCTCCCAATTCACGGTACTAAAGCTTGATGAATGGGGGAGGAATCCCCGATGGACCACCCGGGTACGTGCGAGTCGTATCTACGGAACTATTTCGTAGGTCCGCTTCAAATCCCGGAAGACCGGTATATAGCGTTCCAAAGCGATCCGGAGAACCCTAAGGCGGAATGTGAGCGGATCCAACAGATACTGGATCAAAAAGGCCCTATCGACATTTGTATATTAGGAATAGGGATGAACGGTCATATCGCCTTTGAACGAGCCGGCTCCTTCCTTACATACGAATTGCCATGTGGCTCATCTGTCCCAGAAATCCTTGCAACATCCCATGATCGCCGGGGATACGGAGAAACCGGGATACGGACTGACATTGGGCATGGCGAATATCTTTCAGTCACGCCTGATTATCCTTCTTATCAACGGGATAAAGAAAAGGGAGATTACTCAAGCTTTCCTTGAACAGAAGATCTCGACGGAGTTGCCGGCCTCCTTATTGTGGCTGCACCCGAACGTGATTTGCCTGATCGACAGGGGAAGCGGCGCATAGTTCTAATTAAGCTTTTACAATTATCATGAAATACGCTATCGCATTAGAGCATTGGAGGAACAAGCATAAAATATACTCTTGTGAACCAGAATGGCGACATTCTTTACGAATCGTCGGAAACCACACAATCAAAAGAGAATCCACGCCCATTATCCGATATCATAAAAAGTATCGTACGGAAAATGACAGACTACGCCCGTTCCCGGGATTGGGGGATTTACGGAATTGGCATAGGTGTACCTTCCGTAGTAGATAAGGGGGGTGGTTCTCTTTGCCAATAATCTTCCTGAACTGGACAACCAACAATTGGATCTTGCGTTAGCGGAATTTAATCTACCGGTATTCATCGACAACGACGCAAACCTTATGGGGTTGGGCGAGGTGATATATGGGGCGGCTAAGGGTCTCTCCGATATCGTTTTCTTGACGGTGGGTGGGTACCGGCATAGGGGGCGCCTTGTTCTTGAACGGCCGGCTTTATGGCGGCTACCGGAACCGGGGCACCGAACTTGGGCACTTAATTATTCATGGTCTGAATGGGAAATCAATGTACTTGCGGAAGCGTCCGGTTGCCTAGAGGCACACGCTTCCGTAAAGTGCGTTGATCGCCTTATATCGGCAATTATTGGAGAAGAACGGACGGGAGATACCTTCCCGTATCGATGGAAAATATATAGTAGAGCGCTATAAAGCTCAAGAGAAAGAGGCCGTACTGCTATGGAGGATCATTTCCGGAATCTCGTCCCTTCAGGCGTAGCGAGCCTTATCAACATTTTCGCTCCGCAAAAGGTGATTATCGGCGGAGGCATTTCGGAATCCGGAGATTTCTACATTAATAATATACGGGAACAGGTCTGGAAATTCGTGATGAAGGAAACCTCGTACTTCACGACTATCGAACTTGCCCGATTAGGAAATAAGGCCGGATGCCTCGGGGCGGCGGCATTGGTGTTTAATCATTGAATCTATCTATCATGAATAAGAATAATTGGATCGTACTCCTCATCTTGTGTATTTGGTTTGTCATTTCTTTTGTTACCAATATATTAGGCCCTATGCTACCGATGATTATCGATAGTTTTTGGGCTGAGCCTGACATTGGCCGCATTCTTGCCGTTCTCGTTTTTCTTGGCATATGGCATCATGTCCATCCCGGCAGGAATGATCATCGAGCGTTTCGGGGAAAGATTTCCTTATTGGTCGCTTTCAGTCTGGCGTTTTTGGGTGCGGGGCCTTTTTCGTCATGTTCCCCGACCTACCTATCGTATTGACCTCCCTTTTTCGCTATCGGTCTGGGCATGGCGATGTTACAGGTGATCATATTGCCTTTGATGCGTGAGGCGGGCGGAGAGAAAAAATATGCCTTTAATCAGGTATTGGCCCAGATCGTATTCCGGGGCCGCTTCTTTCATGAGTCCGTTCGTCTTGGCCGGACTTATGCGAAAAACCGGTGAGGATTCGGCGAACGACTTCTTCATCCGTTTCCTCAAAGGGATAACGCCGGAGAGCTTACCTTGGAGCTCGCTCTATTTTATCTTTACGATTGTTTTTGTCATCATGTTAGTGGTTATCTCTTATGTCAAATTCCCGAAAGTAGAATTAAAGGGAAGATGAGAAGGCGGAACGGTACAGAATTATAAGGAATTGCTCAGGCAAAAACAAGTTATATTCTATTTCTTAGGGATTATCGCTTATGTGGGAACCGAGCAAGGATTGGCGAATTGGATGAGCCTTTTCTTGAATATGTATCATGGGGTCAGCCCGGAAGGAGCCGGGGCTACCACGGTTGCTTGGTTCTGGGGATTGATGTCCATCGGCTGCTTGTTGGGATTGGTGATCGTTAAGTTAATCGACTCAAAGCTGATGTTACGTATCTTCTCGATGATAGCGATCCTTAATTTAGCGATAGCGCTCTTCGGTCCTACGCAAGTAGCAATTATCGCTTTCGCTTGTTGCGGCTTCTCGATCTCGATCATGTTCTCGGTGATATTCGCCTTAGCCCTTAACCCGTGGATAAGCATCATGGGGCTTTTCCGGTATCTTGTGTACGGGTATTTTTTGGTGGGGCATTGATTCCGTTTTATCATTGGGGGACTTGGAGATCTGATCGGGTTGCGCTATTCCATGTTTTTCCTATTTATCACGCTGGGCTATATCTTGAGTATTTCCTATTGGGCAAAACCATTGGTCAAGAATGAGACCGTCAGCCTTAAAGAATTGTTGAAGCAGTTAAACCGTACAAAAAATAAATATGTATATCTTTGGCCTATAAAATTATCATCCATGAAAAAAGAATCAATCTACCTCATTCTGGCATTTTTTATACTTTGCGCTCACTCTTTATACGCAAATAAAAGCGTACGGTTGTCTTCTCCAAACGGAAAGATCAAGTTCTCCTTGGTTTTGGATAAGAATAGCCCGGTATACAGCGCGTAGCGTTTAATAAACAAACCCTGATCCAAGACTCTCCGCTAACGTTGACTTTCGACAATGGGGCTTTCGGGGAAAATGTAAAGACCAACAAACCCGTGTTCAGCACGAAGGAAGAGACCTACGAACTGATCGTCGGTAAGGCGAAAACATATACATAGCCTTTCCAAAGAGGTAATCATCCCGCTAGAGGAAACCGTTCAGCCTTTTCGCAAGATTAATCTGGTCGTAAGGGGCTTTCGATGACGGTATCGCCTTCCGCTATGAGTTTCCGAAGCAAAAAGGATGGGATTCGTATATCATGTATGACGAGGGAACCAGCTTCAACCTACAAGGTAACCCGAGCGTAACCACTTTATTCCTCCCCAACTACCAAAGTTCCCACTGAAGGTAAATATACGGTCACGGATTATGCCGACATGGATAATAAACGATTGATGGATATGCCCGCCCTGTTCTCTTTCCCGAACCATGTTTATATGGCGATTACCGAGGCGGCGGTTCGTGATTACGCCGGTATGTACCTATGGAAAGAAAACGGGGCTCTTCTCGGGAAACTATCACCTAAAACTGGGACAAGAGCGTATCAAGGTAGAGGCATCTACCCCATCAATCCCCTTGGCGGGTCTTGATGATCAGCGATCAAATCGGTTCCTTGATAGCGTCCAATATCCTTACGAATCTCAATGAGCCTTGTAAGATAGAGGATACGTCTTGGATTAAGCCGGGTAAGACTACTTTACGTGGTGGAACGGGAATGTCGTTCCGGATACGACTTTCCTTGGCGGAAACAATTTCCCCACGAATAAATATTACATTGATTTCGTAGCCCGTAACGGATTGATTATCACTCGATCTACGGGAACGCCGAGCAAAAAGCTTGGTATGACGAGGATGGAGCCGTATTTCGGTTCTCCGGCCCGAAAGCGGACATCTTGAAAGTCGTTCCGAGCCTCAATATGCAGGAGATTTGCGATTACGCCAAGAGCCAAGGCGTACGTATCCATTTATGGACCAACTGGAAACCTCTGTACGCGAAGATAGACGAGGCTTTCGCCCAATTCGAGAAATGGGGGAATCGCCGGCATGATGATCGATTTCATGGATCGAGACGATCAGGAGATGATCCGCATCCAAGAAGAGTTCTTGGCGAAGGCGGCCAAGCATCATCTATTCGTGCAATTCCACGGAGCTTGCAAGCCGTCTGGATTAAACCGTACCTATCCCAACGAGTTCACCCGCGAGGGTACGCTTAATTACGAGCATTGCAAATGGGATAAGGATACCGATGCGGATCATGACATCCATATGCCTTTTTACCCGTTTGTTAGCGGGAGCGACTGATTATCATTTAGAGGTTTCCGCTCTTTGCCGAGAGATAAGTTCAAGAATCAAGAGCGTAACCCTCATGTAATGAGTACCCGCTGCCATATGTTAGCGATGTACGTGGTATTAGAGAGCTATCTCGGCATGATTTGCGATACGCCGGAGGCTTACGAGGGACAACCGGGATTCGAGTTCCTAAAAGCCGTGCCTACGACTTGGGACCAAACAGTCGTTCCGAACGCTTCCGTCAATGAATACGTAACGATCGCCCGCAAAAAGAGGAGAGGATTGGTTTGTCGGTACGATCAATAACAGCCAAGCACGCAGTATCGATGTAGACCTCAAGTTCTTGGATAAGGACAAAGAAATATAAGATAACGATCTATAAAGATGCTGAAGATACGAATATAGACTCGAACAAACTCGTAAAAGAGGTTAAGGAGATCACCTACAGAGATAAAATCACCCTTCCGCTGGCCTCCGACGGAGGATCGGTCTTTCATATTCAACCCATCTGACACAATCCACCCACTGCAACGCCCATGCAGTAACGCTGCAACGCCCGTGCAGTAACAAGACACAAAAGCTGGATAAAAAGCAAGTATTGGAGGAACCGAACAATTGATTACTTTTGTCCTCAAAAGTATATAAATGAGTTACAATTGGAATACACGGACGGAACTTTTGTTCGGAGCGGAGCGTATGGAGCGCTTATCCCGTAGCCATGTATTGGTAGTTGGACTGGGAGGTGTAGGAGCTTATGCCGCCGAGCAGATTTGCCGGGCCGGAGTAGGAAAGATGACGATCATAGACGCCGATACGGTAAACGAGAGTAATATCAACCGCCAATTGCCCGCCCTTCATTCCACCCTAGGGATGCCGAAAGCCGAGGTCGTAGCCAAGCGTTTGCTCGATATCAATCCCCAGTTGCAACTAACCGTCCTGAATGAATTCCTGCGAGACGAGCGGACGGAGGAGGTACTCCTATCGGCCCCTCTCGATTTCGTGGTAGATGCCATCGATTCCCTAAGTCCCAAGGTATACCTGATGTACCAAGCATATATCCATAAGATCCCCATCGTGTCCTCCATGGGAGCGGGCGCTAAGGTAGACCCGTCCTTGGTACGGATTGCGGATATCTCCAAGACAATCAATTGCGCCCTCGCAAAAGCGGTGCGGAAACGGTTGCGTCCTCTAGGCGTAAGCAAGGGGATTCCCGTCGTATTTTCCACCGAGTTCGCCGATCCGGACGCCGTGATCGAAGTTGAAAACGAAACATGTAAACGTACGACCACGGGAACGGTCTCTTATATGCCGGCAACGTTCGGTTGTTTCCTTGCCTCGCACGTCCTAAGAAACTTGATATGATACAAACCGAAGGAATAACGAAAAGTTTCGGAGCCTTACAAGTATTGAAAGGCATCGACCTCACGATAAACAAGGGGCGAGGTTGTCGCTATCGTAGGCCCTAGCGGGGCGGGTAAGACAACCCTGTTGCAAATCATCGGCACGCTCGACGCACCGGATAGTGGGCGACTGGTTATCAATGGCACGGAGACAAGACGATTGGGCGATAAGGAATTGGCGGCTTTCCGCAATCGGAATATCGGCTTCGTCTTCCAGTTCCATCAATTATTGCCGGAGTTTACGGCCTTGGAGAACGTGATGATCCCGGCACTGATCGCCAAGGAGAAATCGGCCGTGGCCGAGAAGCGGGCGAAAGAGATGCTGGACTTCCTAAAACTCTCCGATCGCATGGCACACAAGCCCGCCGAGCTATCCGGCGGAGAGAAGCAACGGGTAGCGGTAGCCCGTGCGCTTATCAACAACCCGGCGGTCATCCTAGCCGACGAGCCTTCCGGAAGCCTCGATACCAAGAACAAGGAAGAGTTGCACGCACTCTTTTTTTTGAATTGAGGACCAGATGAACCAGACGTTCGTCATCGTGACGCATGACGAACAACTGGTTACAAACACGGATCGGGTGATCCATATCAAGGATGGAGTGGTAGAAACGAACTAACAACAAGGGGGGTGCGGTTCACTTAGAACTGCACCCCCTTGTCTATTATAACGGGTTTATTTATAATACCCGTAGTTTCACCGTCTTTTGGTCGTGGGCGATCTCCGCACGAATGATGTAGATGCCTGCCGGGAGAGCGAACGTATAAGTCGGGCGAGCGGGATATAAGGTACGTACCAAACGACCCATCGGCGTAAACACCTGTATCCGCTTCAACGCCTCGCTAGCGCTGACCACTACCTTACCCGATGCGGCGGAATAAACAGAAATAGATTCCGCATCGCCTACCCCCTCATTACCAGTAGGCGAGCCCGCACTTAGGAAGTAACGTCCATGGCTGCTGCCGTCCAGACGCAGGGTGTAGGTATCGCCCGACAGCTCCGTACTTTTACGGGTCACGGCATCGTACAGGTAAAGCGTCTCCGCCCAATCGCCGATACCCTCTATCGTCAGTGTAACCTCGCCCTTACCCTCGCCGGCATATACGCCAAGAGGTATCTGGTCGACCCGTCGTGCCACGTTCACGCCCACGGCACGAGTCCCGGCGATGGTGTACACCTGCGGGATCTCCTCCAGTTCCGTATCCAGCAAGATTACGGCATCCTTATCTGCCTCATAGTTGTTCGTGGCATCATCCTGCCGCGTCAGCAAGGCCGTGCTACGATATGCATCCCGCTCCGCTGTCAGCCTCAAGACCGGATTTTTGGCCGTAGCGGTACGCAAGGAAGAAGAGACCTTCTCCGGCTCTCCTTGCATCATGGAGGATCGAAACGAACGACCTTCAGATCGGCACCGGTTACCGTACCTTCCGCTTTCGTTTGAGCCGCATCTTTCAGCTCTACAAAGAAGGCCTGCATGGGGGCGATAACGGCTCCGGAAGCAGCATCAGTATCTTCATTTTCCCATGCCACATCAGGCGTACCGACAACAAGACCCTCCTTCACCAATGTCCAATATTTTTTGCTCTAGGATAGCCTCATTCTCTTTCAAGAAACGAACGATATCCAACGGATACATATAAGGATTACCCAACAGGAAGTGCTTGCCGTCACCATCAGCAATAACACGGACGGTTCCATTATCCGTATTCCACCAATCTTCCGTTCCATTCACATCTGTCAATACCACCTTGATCGACTTGTTATTCTGCCAGTTTACCAGCATTGATCCGATTTGCTAAAGTCGGGGCTTTGGTCATGGCGGCTCTCAATGTAGCGCTTTTCGTATCCGGTTTCCACGGTTCATATTTGTAGGAGTCATCCGCTTTCGGCAGGCGTACCAATACTTTCTCACCTAAGCCGGTCGCATTCTTCTTTTCTACGCTGGCATAGAATCCCTTTCCTAAAGCGTAGGGCACATTCACATCGTTATATTCACGGCTCCAGTTGGATTGACTACCTCGTAATGAGTTGTATCCAAACCATTCTCCGGAAAAAGAAACTATTTGATCTGCTTCGCTCTTCGGCACGTACATCGTGATCGCCTTGTCCCAAGCTTTCTGGTAGAAGGCTGGGGGCTTGGCGGTCGTTGTCAGCCGTGCTGTAGGTGATATCGGCGAAAGCATAGGTGTTCTGACGGCCCGTGTTCTTCACGATGTACATATCGCCGGCGAATACGCTTTGCAGGGGGGAAGCGATGCCATCCAATATTTCGCGTCAGGTGTCATCTCGAATTCCACACGGGCAGTGTCGTACGTCAGAATTGCTGACGGCGTAACTGCGCCTCGGGTTTGAAATAGATAGCCTTTTTTACCTTATTTATATAGTACGGAGCTACGATCGTTTTATCTCCGTCTTTGTCTACCGCCATATCATATTGGATATACCCGGTAGCCTTTGATGAGTTCGCTTCGGGAATCTGTAACAAATGATCTTTCGTCTTCAAGCCTTCCAATTCCAGCATCTGCTTTTCCGGGATCGTGATACGGGTGAAATGAAGCGGGGCGAAGGCGGCAGTCAAATGCATCATTGCCGTTGGCATCCACATTGTCTGTTCCCTTTGGATCTATATACAATTCCCCTGTCGTGGACTGATGCCAGTTTGCGTCATTATACCATGCCTCAGCGTCCTCACCGGTGTTCGTACCCTTCCAAGTCAGATATTCCGGCACGATCTTGATAAGTAAGGTAGCGTATCCTTCGCAAGAGCCTTCTACGAAAGTTCCATCCTTATATTCACCGAATGGGATATAGAGGGGCATAAATCTGGCCTTCGTCAAAATTTGTATAAGCTTTATCGTCAAAAGTCATGGAGAATAATCCACCGCCATAGTCAGTTTCACCTGCCTCATTTTTACTTTTTTTAGCTTTCGCAGACAACTTTGTCAAATTACCCACCTTTTGTATAAGTAGCCCCTTGCCGCAAGAAGATATCCGTAGTATTGCTTTGGGGCAGACCTAATTGATTGGATTCTGTCATACCCATCTTTAGGCCATTGCTTTGGATAGGAATATCGGTTATGCTTTTCTCCATGATATTCGGCAAGCCAATACGCAGGGGAACATTGGGATAATGTTCCATTCCTTCCGGATACTTCACGTCCGGGAAACCAACAAGTAGTTTCGGGGCGGGAGCGGCTTCCAGTGATCGTTCTTGAGGTCTATCGCAGAAAAGCCAAAGTTTGTTGTCCTCGGGAATACTCTCCGGTAGATAAGGAATCGCTACCACTTTTTTACCCAACGAAACTCCGCATATCCCAAATTCCGCCAATCACCAATTTCGGCTCTGTATCTACATCACCTAAAAGCAATGTCTTCAATTTCGCAATAAGCGCAGGCTTATCTTTATATGCGTCTAATTTTTCATAATACTCAATCAAATTTTTCGCGAGGGAAAGACAAAAGCTTTCTTGGCATCGGGAAGGGTATTTCTATAAGACTTCAATATATCTTCTAAAAAGAGATTTCATATTCATCATAGAACGCAGCAAATTCCAGCGAGTCTCCCAAAAACCAGTCGAACGTATATGAATAACCCTCATATCTATCTACAAACTTATCTGTCTCTCGGTCATCAGGTTGTTGTTCTCATCATATCTTTCAACCCACATGGTTGCCTCCTCAATCTGACTGATCCGTCCCTCGCAAGCGATCATGCCCTCCGGCAAATCTGTCTTGGTCTTTAAGCCACGACCGTGAAGGAAGGGGAGTACGGTGAAAGGGGTAGTCAGCAAAGCAGGATCTTGAAACTACTTCCCGCATAGGCATTCGGGAAATCCACGACTTTATCGCTAGTAACTGTCGCGGCCGCACTAAAGATTACCACATCATACTTACCGGAGGCAGGCTCTACCTTCACCCCGCTTCCGTAAGGTCTCTCACCTTTATATCTCAACTCAGTCTTGTCCACATCAATGGCACTCAAATGGATGGTATTGCTATTTCTTCATCCCACCAAGGCACACGAGGACGAGAAATACCCATCACGGAACATACGGCTCGTATCAGTTCTTCATATTTATTGTCATATCCATCCATTATTTGATCTATCTGACTCTCCAGATTTTTCGGATCAGGAATCTTATAGTTCCACTCTAATCCTGGTTTGTCACAAAAGATCTCCCAAATTTTGTTTCAAATATGCGATATACTCTTCTTTCGGGAACGGATCCCCATTTGTTTTTGGGCATGCGTATTTATGTCTTCATCCCAAACTCCTTGCTCAGCTGCATCATATAAAAATCATTGATCATACGCAGGTTTACGACAATTTGTCGTCGCATCGCAGTTTCATAATTTGTCAGATCCTCAAATCCTTGATGCTTCAAACCCTTCTTAGTCGGAACGATAATACGATACACCTTTGCTTCGGGTTGTTATAGCGCTCATTACTATAATCCTTCAAATCCGTATTTAATGTAATCCAATCTTTCAGGCTTCTTTATATCCCCCATTTTCCTTTTTATCGGTAGCTCCAATATAAACATTTCCGATCGTTTTATTAAGATTCTCATTTCTTTTCCTTGGATCTCCACCCATCAAACCATAGCGGTATTTCCATATATGCTTTGAATCTTCCGTTATGCTATTCCCCATATTCAGATCGGACAATACATCCGGATTAATGCTCCAACCCATATTCTTGAGCAGAAGTTCGTAATCCGTGGCAACGGTCAGGCTGGCAGAAGAACACACGTCTACTCGCTTTACGTCGATTTGCGGTATGGAGCGATAAATACGCAGAACCATCGATGGCGTAGTCCGCACCATATGAATGAGCTGTATTGTTTTGTACCTCCAGATAATATCTACATAATCATCAAGCGATTGTGGCAAAGGAAAATGAGTACATTAATTGCTGCCATTTACCAATATTGTTATTAGCCGGCCGCCCTTCCGAAGTCGAGGGTATAATCAGTCAGTGCATCCCCTGAAGTAAAACGATGTAAAACAACTTCTGTACCATCTGCTTTTAATCCGATAAAATTCATGTTTACATTAGGAGGTAGAGGTTTTCCACTGATTGCATCATCTCTCCATGTCGTCATATCATTCACCCAAAAGTTCACTAAAAATACCCGTATGCGCACAGATATTACCATCCAACGGAATTTTCACCAAACGTCCCGGCAAATTAGCCGCATCCACATAAAAGAAATATCCCAATGATTTTTTCCCCCTCGTATTATAATAAGTCCGGTCATAGTGATTGCCACTTTGGGCTTACCTTGGATACTTGAAAACCAAAAAATAATTCTTTCCCTCAACCTTTTTTTCATTATTCGTTGATACTTTTTCCACATCCGCTGTTCGAAACAAACCATATTGGTTTTGTAAGGTCTGAATCCGATTATCCTTATTTGGTTGAATTTGATAATTAAATGGAGCATATCCCGTAATCTCCGGATCCAACCATTTACCTTTATCCTCTTTATTATCAGGAAAACCAATCTTTGCCATATTATTAGTAGGGCTCAAATCTTCTACAGATATCGAATCATTCCGGTCAAAATTTATATATCCTATTCTTTTTCATAAAAACTCCGGATAGTTATCCGGATTACGCCTTGGGTCAGAATCTTTTTTTCTTGCTTTTTCCTGTAACATGAAACCATGATCACCAGGGATAAGAGATTATATCGCACTAACAGAGGACTTGCTTTCGTCTTATCTTTTTACCCACCGCCCGAATTTCTAATTTTTACAGGTTGTGTTCCAACCGTTATCAAATTATTTATAATCTGTGTCCAGCGATTACCCAAATCTTTCCATTCGCCATTGTCTTTCTTATATTGATAAGTTTCTCCCTGTACTATTTGATCTCCGTCATACCATGCATAATTATTAGCGATCCTACCCAATTGTATATTAATCGTTCCATTATTTTTTGCGGGACATATATGGTTTCAGCCATAAAAGGAGTGGTTTCATCCGCTTTAGAGTCTTTTATGCGATTCGCAATTTCGCTTGCCGGACGAATCACAAATTTATAACGTACGGACAAAGTAGGTTCAGTGAATGTAGACTCATTCATCATATAATTGTTATTTAAACTCACATCACAAACAACAAGATCTTCTTTTACACCCACCGCTGAATATTCAACCGTAGAGGCTCCAAGAGGGACAGAACAGTTCTCAAAATCGTTATAGTCTCCAATATGAAAACCTTTATACCAAAATAAAGAAGTCCTCGCATCTTTTAATGAGATTGGATATGGACGACTTGCCTCTTGCAAGGCACCGCCATCTACATAAGAACCATCTACCTTAGGATTTATAGCCTTACCAGTTATATTATTGTGACTTAATTCACTTTCATTAAGCTGATACCAACGTACATACCACTGATATCTACTATCATAAAAGCCATCATTATTCCTCAACTCTGGAATAAACAACTCCCTCTTTTTCCCCATCCGCCACATATACCGTGTCCACACGTTCGGTGATCTTCTGGGGATTTGAAGGAATGATCGTGTACGTCTGCCCCCACGCCGGCACAGCCACACCAGCGGAAAAAATTAACAAGCAAGTTAATAACAAAGATTTATATCGTAGGTTGATTGATGGTCTCATCCGTCAGTCCTCCTTTCTTAGGTTGTTGTTATATTTATGGTTGTTGTTCTTTGTAGTTTCTGATCTTGATGGTGTAAGTTGCATTTCTTGCTTCTCCCCCATCCACGTTATAGTTTACCACAAGCGTGAGGATGATCGTAGCCTCCGCCTTTCCGCCTAGCTCTTGGGTGCGGATCGTGAAGGAACCTTTCTTTCCTTCCTTGATCGAAGCTCGGGAAGGTAGAAACGCTGTTTCTCGTCATAATCCCTCTCCGTTTACGGCGTAATGAGACGTTTCTCGTCGCTTTTTACTTGATCGAACTAATTTTCGCTGTTTCCGTAACCGTTCCATCCTGCGGGAGACCTTTGATCGTGAAATCTCCTGTCACGCCTTCTATGCTAGAATATCTCGAAACGGATCGACAAGTCGCCGGCGGCTTGCAGGGTATGCTCAACAGGCGTCAGTATCTGCACGCCCGTCTTCTCGCCATAGAACAAGGCGGTCGGGTAGACCCCGATGGGGAGCGACGTTGCTCGGCTACTTCAATTTCGTCGTGATGTTGGTTATCAAGACAGGGATGACCAGCAGGTCATTGCGGCGTACGAAGTCGAAAGCCTGAGGTGCTCCGTACGAGGGCGGCCTTCGATC
>VOFK01003195.1_pt1 | contig 26142 bp, 43 predicted proteins | sample 5384121 | NCBI WGS metagenome assembly VOFK01 (sample SAMN12384730, study PRJNA508395) | human gut metagenome | isolation source: healthy gut J | host: Homo sapiens | reverse complement strand
CTCGATCTTGAAGCATTTCATGTCCTGCCCTCCGATATCAATGATAAAATCCACGTCCGGCATGAAAGTATTTTGGCAGCGGTGAAATGTGCCACCGTTTCCACCAGACCGTAATCACAGCGGAAAGCGTTTTTCACCAGCTCCTCGCCGTAGCCGGTGGTGGTGACGCTGGCCACCTGCAGGCCCGGGTGCTCACTTGTAAATTTTCAGCAGCTGCTGCCGGATAAGGGGCAGCGGGTTGCCCAGAGGTTCGGCTGATAGTTGGTGTAGAGGATCTGGCTCTGCTCGTCCACGACCACCAGCTTGATGGTGGTCGAGCCGGAGTCGATGCCGATATGCACCGGGCCGCACTGGGCACTGAAAGGGCACATGAGGCACTCTGTGGGACATGTGGCGGGCATGGAATTCCTCATACTCCTGCTTGTTGGCAAAGAGCGGAGGCTCACTGGCGTAAGTAGCGGTGGCGGCGTACTGGTCCAGCGCATCGGCCACCTCCAGACAGAACGAAAGCCTTGTCCGCATAGAGGGCGGCACCCAGCGCCACATAGAGCAGGCTGTTCTCGGGGCAGATGCCGGTCACATTCAGCGCTTCATCAAAGCTTTTTGCGCAGCACGGTGCTGAAGGTGAGCGGCCCGCCCCCAGATACAGATATTGCCCTTGATGGGACGGCCCTGTGCAAGGCCTGCAATGGTCTGGTTGACCACGGCCTTATAAATGCTGGCAGCAATGTCCTCGGTGCGGGCGCCCTGATTGAGGAAGGGCTGGACGTCGCTCTTGGCGAAAACGCCGCAGCGGGAAGCGATGGTGTAGGTGCGCTCGGCCTTTTCGGCGGCCTTTTTCATCTCGTCGGCACCCATCTTCAGAAGGGTGGCCATCTGGTCAATGAAAGCGCCGGTGCCGCCGGCGCAGCTGCCGTTCATGCGCACCTCGGTGCCGCCGGTGAGGAAGAGGATCTTTGCGTCCTCGCCTCCCAGCTCGATGATCACGCAATCGGTCTGCATGCACAAAAGCGCTTGACCGCCACGCGGGTGGCGAAACCCTCCTGCACAAAGGGCACCCTGCAGCTGTCGGCCAGACCCATGCCCGCCGAACCGGAAATGCTCAGCAACGCCTTTCTGACCGTGCAGATGCTCGGCATCAATGCGCCGCAGCAGCTCCTGCTGCGCCTTTTCCAGAATATGACTATAGTGTCGCTCGTATGTCGAATACACCAGCGCATCGTTTTCATCCAGCACCACGCATTTGATGGTGGTGCTGCCGATGTCAAGACCTACTCAATGTTGTTTTTTCCTCCCAGGACAAATGCCGGAGGCAAAGCCCCCGGTGGACGGCAAAATCAATTTCTTTGCTAAAAATTAGTTCGTTAGCGAATCATTTTGTCAATTCGCATACAAATGTATTATAATCCAATTTTTGCGGCAAATCAATCAGCGTCCCTTCATTTTACACAGAAAAAAATAGTATTTTCCGCTCAAAAGTTAAACATTTTGTGAACTTGTCGATTGAAACGGCGGCATGCGGCTGCGTCGTTTGGCAAAGGTTTTTAACCCATTGCAGCAGACTGCCGCACAGGCAGCATCTCCCCGCAGCAGTCCTTATTCATTATTATAATGCAATCATGCAGCATGCATCACAGCTCGTCCGGGTCGCCGCGCTCCGGCATGGTACGCAGCTCCCGCACCAGCATATTGCGCAGCTGGTACTGATGCTGCTGTGCCTGTGCCGTATCGCCGCCCGTATGCAGCTCTACCGTCGGCTCCGTTATGCGGTCGGTGCACAGCGGAATGGTCACCACTGCCTGTGTGCCCCTTTTTCCGGTGCGCGCTCCACCCGCAGGCCCCAGCCCATACGGCGGCAGCACTCGCGGCAGAGCAGCAGGCCCAGCTTTGCGCCGCCCAGAAAGCAGCGCCGGTTCTCCAGCCATGCATCCTCGCCTGCTTCCGGCAGGCCGCAGCCATTATCCATCACCGTCAGCTTCCAGAAGTTCTCGCACCGGCGCAGCATCAGCCGCACTTTGCCGCCTGCACGCAGGCTCGCGAGGCATTCGAAAGCAGATGCAGGCACAGCAGTTCTGCATCACTGCGGTCCGCCATGATCCGGCAGGCTGTCCAGCCGCCATAGTCCAGCGTCAGTTCCACCCCCCTCCAGCTGCGCCTGCACCATATCGGCCTGTGCGGCGACCTGCTGCAGCAGCTGGCACAGGTCCAGCGGATAGAGCCGCGGGGGGCTTCCTCGGTGCGCAGAAAATCCAGCAGCGACATCACTTCGTTCACAGTGCGGTCCAGCCTTGCCGCTGCAGCGCTGATATCGTTCACCGCCTGTCGGGTCTGCTGGTCGGCACCACATGCGCAAGGTGCTGGTCCAGATATTCGCAGTTGCGCCCGATCCAGACCCAATGCATGGAAGCAGGCCTGTTCCACATCTTTCTGCGGGATCGCCTGTGCCGTCAGTGCTCCCGCGTCGTTCTGCCGCATCTGCTCCATACCCTTGCGCCTCCTGTGTTTTTTATGCTCAGTCGTCCTTTGACGCTGAAGATAATTCTTGACAGTGTAGATCAGTTTACCAGTGGTAGGTTTCTCGTCCGCAAATCCGCTTTCGTCCCTTGAAGCGCAGCCACTTGACCGAGGGTTTGCTTCCAGCTGGTCGATCATACGCCGGATGCCGCTGTCCACAGCAGAGACCGACACATCGTACTGCTCGCTCACCGCCTGCAGGATCTCCCTTGCGGATGGCCAGCTTCTGGCTGGTGCCGTACACCACGCCCACCGCACAGGAAAGATAGTTGCAGTTCACGTCCGGCAGCTGGATGCCCCATCCCTCGTACAGTTCCTGACACTTGCGTTCCATGCGCTGGCTGCCGTCCCGGCAGGCGGTACAGCTCCCACAGCAGGTTCTTCAGTTCGGCATGGCCAACATAGCAGAACCCATCGCCCGATTCCAGACAGATGGCACTCGTATTCTGCCGCCTGCCCTCATCAAACAGAACAACATTCGGTTTGGGATCCATGCTGCGGATATTCATTAAAAACTCCAGCCCGCTCATATCTTCCAGCTGGCTGCAGAGGATCACAACATCAAACTGACGGCCCTGACGCAGCTGTTCCAGCAGACGGCCGCCGTTCTGGAAAGCAGGTGCACTCAACGCGGGGGCTTTGCTCCTGGAATTCTTTTGTACCCGCAGTTGCTTTGCGGTCATGTATCCAAGGGCGATCTGCAGCGTTTTTTGCTGTGTGCTCATTCTCCCACGCAACGCGCCGCCTTTCTGCCTGAGCTGTTCTGTGTCGGCCAGTTCCTTCTACCACATCCTGCCAGATCTCCGGCTGGACACCATTCTCACACAGATAGCGCAGGATCCGGTAGCAGAACTCTGGTGCAGCTGCAATGTAGCAGCTTTGCATGTACTGGCCGGTTCCCGGTACGGCAAAGCGTCAGGCAGCAGCCGTTTCGTTGCCGTATCCATTGAGTATACCAGCGTATATGCCTGCTGCAACCCGTCGATTGCCGAAAAACTGACGGATCATGGTGAAAATGTTGCGTTCCATAATTTTTCCTCCCTTGCTACAAGGTTGCGACGTTTTTAGTGCATTCCTTGTTTTTCTTATCTTATTTTAAAAGAGCAAGGAGGGCTGGTTCAATCCTGAAAAAAAGCGTCTAAAAAACATCAAAAATTTCATTCGTTGCATTTTTGTCGTGTTTTTCTGTTCCGCGGCACATTTTATTTTTATACTTGCGTTTGATCGCAGATTTTTGCGTCGTATTGGCAGTGTAATTCATCGTTCGTGATGGTTTTCCGTTTTATCAGGATCTTCCTCTATTAAAATAGCACGACGGCGACGCAAATTCAACCTCCACGTCAATTTTCCTTTATTTTCCTGTTTTTCTGCCTCAAAAAGCCAAAAATATTTTGCCCGGTCCGGTCAAAATTTACGTTGAAATATACACAGTTTTTTTCATATTGTTCCGGTAAAATAGAAGTGTATAACGCCTTGCTGCGGGTCCTGTATCCGGGCAGTTTATTATAATGTATAGCGGCAGCGTTCCTGCGAGGATGCGCCGGAAAGGCTCACACACATGCTCCAACTCGACCACATCAAGAAAGAATACAAGACCGGCGATCTGGTGCAGAAAGCACTGGATGATGTCAGCCTCAACCTGCGCGACAGCGAATTCGTCGCCGTCCTCGGCCCCAGCGGCTCGGGCAAGACCACGCTGCTGAACGTCATTGGCGGGCTGGACCGCTACGACAGCGGCGAGCTCATCATCAACGGCATTTCCACGCGCCGGTACAAGGACCGGGACTGGGATTCCTATCGGAACCACACGGTCGGCTTCGTCTTCCAGAGCTATAACCTCATCCCCCGCACCAGACAGTGCTTTCCAATGTGGAGCTGGCGCTGACCATCTCCGGCATTTCCGGTGCCGAGCGCCGCCGCCGGGCCACCAAGGCGCTGGAGCAGGTAGGTTCTGGGCGACCAGCTGCACAAGCACCCCAGCGAAATGTCCGGCGGCCAGATGCAGCGTGTGGCCATTGCCCGCGCACTGGTCACAACCCCGACATCCTGCTGGCCGACGAGCCGACCGGCGCACTGGACAGCGACACGAGCATTCAGGTCATGGAGCTGCTCAAGGATGTGGCCAAAGACCGCCTTGTGGTCATGGTCACCCACAACCCGGAGCTTGCCGAACGGTATGCTACCCGCATCGTCCGCCTGCGCGACGGCGTGATCCAACGGACACCGCACCGTTTACGCCGGATGATTCCGCTCAGGTGCCGCCGGTGCACAAAAAAATCTGGGCCGTTCTTCCATGTCGCCGCTCACCGCTCTCGCGCCTGAGCTTCAACAACCTGCTCACCAAAAAGACCCGCACCCTGCTCACCTCCTTTGCCGGCTCAATCGGCATCATCGGCATTGCGCTCATCCTTTCGCTCTCGGCCGGTGTGAGCAATTATATCCAAGAGATGGAACGCTCCACCCTTTCCGGAATATCCGCTGCAGCTCGACCACCGGCGTGGACCTTGCCGCCCTGCTGAACCCGGAGAGTTATACCACTGCCGTTGCCGACAACACCAATGTGGGCACCACCAGCGCTTCTTCCACCCCGGAGGGCATGGTCACGGTGCGTGAACTGCTGAGCCAGCTGACCGAAGATAATTCCTCTGTCAATGACCTTGCTTCCCTGAAAAAATATCTGGACAGCAGCGAGTGCACCATCTCGGAGGATGCTGCTTCCATCGAGTATACCTACGGCACCGTACCGCTGATCTACCGCCAGCACAAGAACGGCACCGTGCGCCAGATCTTCCCCGGACAGCAGCCTTTCTGCGCTGAACAACACCACCTCTGCCGCCGGCATCGTCTCTTCCATGACCAACCAGAGCGTGTTTACCGAGATGGCCGAAGAGCCTTCGCTGTACGAAGATCAGTACGATGTCAAGGCAGGCCGCTGGCCGAAAAGCTACAACGAGGCCGTTCTTGTGCTGAATTCGGATGGCAGCATCAGCGACTACGCTCTTTTATATTCTGGGCATTGAGGACGACAGCGTGATGATGCGTTTTCTGCAGGGAGTACGCAAAAAACAAGAACACACAGGCTCCCACCGGCTACGGCACCTACCCCTACGATACCTTTGGGGCCTGAAATATAAGATCGTTACCAACTCAGACTATTACGTTTATGACGAAGAACGCCAGATCTGGCGCAACAGCTCCGACGATGAAGCGTACGTGAGCAGCTTGTGGAAAACAGTCCCGATCTGACCATCGTGGGCGTGGTGCAGCCCCGCGCAGATGCCAGCTCCACCATTCTGCCCATAGGCGTTGCCTATACCCATGCACTCACCAACTACGCCATCGACCATGCAGCCGAAAGTGAAGTGGTAAAGACAGCAGCTTGCCGACCCGGAAGTGAACGTGCTGACCGGCGAGCGCTTTGATGCCGACCAGCGCAAAACCGATCTTGACATTTCTTCCCTGTTCTCGGTGGATACCGATATGCTGAAGGATTCCTTCCAGTTCGATGCAAGCAAGCTGCAGTTCGACCTGAGCGGTGCATTTGATCTGCAGGATGGCAGCTTTGACGTTTCCTCCATCCTTGATCCGTCCGCGTTCCAGCTGGATCTGAGCGATCTGGACCTGAGCGACATCGACATGAGCGATGGGAGCTGCCGGACATGGACGCGCTGGATCTGAGCCAGTTGTTTGCCGATATGGACCTGTCCGTCTCGGGAGGATGCGCTGCAGAGCCTGATGAAGAAGATCATGAATGGCTATAAGCGCTATATCATCGGCAACGGCATCTTGAATCTGGATAAGATCGGTTTCTCTTCCTTATGGAGAGCGACCAGTTCAAACAACAGCTTGTCCGAATCCATGGGCGACCTGCTGGACACCACCGGCCTGCAGGAGCAGTTCACCGCTTCACTTCAGCAGAACCTGCAGGGGCATCATGACGAGCTATCTGCAAAGCTACTCGGAACAGCTGAGTCAGAAGCTGGGCGAAGCTCTGCAGACCAAACTTACCGCTGCCATTCAGACCCAGATGAGCACCGTGATGCAGCAGCTGATGACTCAGCTGACCACTCAGTTCAGCCAGCAGATCCAGTCCGCCATCCAGAACAACAACATCGCTCAGCTCAGCAGTCAGGTGGAAGATGCCCTGAAGATCGACCCTCCCACCTGTGTTCCAGAGTGCCGTGCAGGTGAACATGAGCACCGACGACCTTGTGGATCTGGTCAAAAATGAACCTGCAGTCCAGCACCACCTCCTACGGCAGTGTTCTTGGTGCACTGGGCTATTCGGATTATGCCAAGCCCGGCAGCATCTGGATCTACCCCAAGAGCTTTGAGGCCAAGAACCGCATCGTGGACAGCCTGAACGCCTACAACGCCGCCATGCGTGCGCAGGGCGAAGAGGACAAGGTGATCGTATTCTCGATACGGTTGGCACCCTGATGAGCGCCGTGACCAGGATTGTAGATATGGTCAGCAATGTGCTGGTGGCTTTGTTGCCATCTCGCTGGTGGTTTCTTCCATCATGATCGGTGTCATCACCTATATCAGCGTGCTGGAACGCCGCAAGGAGATCGGTATTCTGCGTGCCATCGGTGCATCCAAGCACAATGTCTCCGAGGTATTCAATGCCGAAACCTTCATTATCGGAATGTGCTCCGGCGTGATCGGCGTGGGCCTGTGCCTGCTGCTGCTGATCCCCGGCAACATGCTCATCCACTCCATTGCAGGAACCACCAGCGTCACCGCTGTGCTGCCGCCCAAACACTGATCCTGATCGTTCTGGCTACCCTGCTCACGATCCTTGGCGGCCTGATCCCCGCCCGCAGCGCAGCCAAGTGCAACCCCCGTCACCGCCCCTGCGTTCTGAGTAATTTCCTTTCTCTGCAAGCAAAGGAGTCGCTGCATCACGCAGCGGCTCCTTTTTGATGTCCGGTGCTTTATCTCACTTTCTCGTGTAATTCCTCATGCAGTTCCTCGCGCTCTTCATTCAGTTCCTGCTTGAGAGTCCGGTCGATCTCCGTGTCTCCTGCCGGATCTCAGCCAGATCCCTTTTCGATCGCAGGGTTTTCTTCGATTTCTTCCCGGATGAACATGAGCGCAAAGCCCAGCAGCAGCCCGCAGGAGATCCAGATGGTCTTTCCTGCCAGCCGCGCTGCGCCCATGCTTCCAATACCGGCACCCACCGCGAACAACAGAATGATGCCAAAATAACGCATCATCCGGTCTCTTAACTTTCGGTTCATGTCTTGCTCCAGATGCAGAATGCTTCCACACCGCTGCGCAGGTCACCAATGCACATGGTGCTGGCAAATGCATAGTTCACCTTGCGGAACGCCTGCACCTGCATTGCGCAGGAGAAAAACGATGGCGTTTGCCAGCAGATTCTGCTCCTGCGGTAAAAAGACCTACAATGAACAGCAGAAGCATCTTCGCCCAGCACCACCAGCTGCCGCCAGTGAAGCCGCTGCATGTCGCAGAAGCGCTCCCGCATCTTTTCTGCCACCAGTACGCCCAGCGCAAAAAGCACACAGAGGAACCAGATAGTGCAGCACCCGATCCCACTGACCATCCATGATGTTGGCACTCAGCAGCATCGATGTTGCCGGTCTGTGCATTTGCAAACACCTTACCGCGGAACAGATACGTATAGGCATCCTGCAGCCCGCCCGAAAGCGAAAAGGAACACCGCCGTCAGGAAGGACTCTGACATCTGCCCATGATGTTTTGTTTTCATATTACCTTTTCCCCTCTTTTCGTACCCTATTATAATATATTTTTACAGCTTGGCTCATATCAGTTTTTACATATCCGGCATGTATCCCTGCGCTCTGCCAGCGCCAAAATACGGCCCGTGCCCGGCCCGCACTTTGCATTCCCTCACAGGTTGTGTTAGAATAAGAAAAAAGCTTTTCCAAAGGAGAACTTCCTTATGCCGAATATTGTCGAGATCACAGACCTTTCCGCACCGGAGCTGGATGTCTATGCCCGCCTGACGCACGGCGCAGCTGCGCAATCGTCTGAACCGGAAAAGGCATCTTTATTGCCGAAAGCCCCAAGGTGATCGCCCGCGCGCTGGATGCCGGATACACACCGCTCTCCCCTGCTCATGGAGCGTAAACAGATCACCGGCCCGGCTGCCGATATCCCTGACCCGTTGCGGCGATGCCCCGGTGTACACAGCCGACCGCGAGACCCTTGCCAGCCTGACCGGCTTCGAGCTGACCCGCGGCGTGCTGTGCGCTTCCGCCGCCCGCTGCCGCGCAGCGTGGAAGAGGTCTGCCGCAATGCCCGCCGGGTGGCCGTTCTGGAGGGCATTGTGGACTCCACCAATGTGGGAGCGATCTTCCGCAGCGCCGCTGCACTGAACATGGATGCCGTGCTCGTTACTCCTTCCTGCTGCGACCCGCTGTGCCGCCGTGCCGTGCGTGTGAGCATGGGCACCGTGTTTCAGGTGCCCTGGGCGCAGATTGGCACCTGTCCTGCCGACTGGCCGGAAAACGGCATTGCTCAGTTGCACAGTCTTGGCTTCAAGACTGCTGCCATGGCTCTGAGCGACCGCTCCGTGAGCATTGACGACAGCGCTCTTTCCGCTGAGCCGAAGCTTGCCATCGTGCTGGGCACAGAGGGTGACGGCCTTGCCCACAGCACCATTGCCGCCTGTGACTACACCGTAAAGATTCCTATGTCCCACGGCGTGGATTCCCTGAATGTTGCCGCTGCCAGCGCTGTTGCTTTCTGGCAGCTAGGCAACCGCTGATGAGCCAGGCTTTTGGCCCTGCCCAAAAATACTTGACAAATCGCCCGAACAGAGTTACACTTACAGGGTCATCACATGGGCCTATAGCTCAGTTGGGAGAGCGTTCGGTTCGCATCCGAGAGGTCAAGGGTTCGAATCCCTCTAGGTCACCATCAGTTCGTACTCGAACCCGATTCTTTATGAAAAAAGGGTTTGGGTACGTTTTTTGTTTATCGGAAGTTCTGCGGAAGGACTACTCGAACGAAACGAGCAAAGGCAGGGTATCACTATGATAGTGGTATCCTGCCTTTTGCTTTTTAGCGGAATCAAGTTCGCTTTGTGCGAACTTGGTCGCCCCCTATATGGCGCATTGAGGGCAGTTACGTGCGTACCGGGAGCCTGTACACCTCTGACAAACACACTAGACTTTGTGCCAAAGTCTGTGTGCCAAGGGGGGCAAACTCTTAGAATTCCTGTGGAGTGTGTACGCACGTACGCAGGAAAACGGCAAAATTTCACTATATCGGGGTGTTCTTTCATTGGAGAGTATGGTATACTGGCTTAGTTCAACAAATCAAAATTTGGCGAGGTGATTTACATGAAAAAGAGCGCATCAAGAATCGTCGGTTTGGTAATGCTGATTATAGCTGTTGCATTTATAATGTTTGCGGTGAACCATCCAGAAATGAGTTTTCCTTGGAACAATACCATTACTTGGTTACTGTATGGTTTGTATGTTCTTGTGACAGTCGTGCTGCTTATTGCGCCTAAGATGAAGAAGTAAACAATTCCAGTTTGCTACTCCCCTTTAGCAGGGTTTGGGGCAGGCACGCCCCAAAGCCACTTCGGAAACTCACAAGAGGTGAAGAAGTGAAGTCCCGGATGGGCAGAAAATTTTCAAAAATTGAAAATTTTGTGGCCACGGGACGATTCTTGCTCTCAGCTTTTCGCTGCGTTTCGCAATTTTCACATTTCAATCTGCTCGCAGATTGTTGACAAGCTGCGCTTGACCCGATACTATAAAGGCAAGTCGAATACGCGCCAAGGAGGTGCAACCATGACCGCCGTGATCTACGCCCGCTATTCATCTGACAGCCAGCGAGAAGCGTCCATTGAAGGACAACTGCGCGACTGCAAGGACTACGCCGAGAAGAACGGCATCACCGTGGTCGGCACCTACATTGACCGTGCCTACTCTGCCAAAACGGATGACCGCCCGGACTTTCAGCGGATGATTAAGGACAGCGCGAAGAAAAATCTTCGATGTGGTTCTGGTCTGGAAGCTTGACCGCTTTGCCCGGAATCGGTTCGATGCCGTGAACTACAAAGTACCAGCTGGAAAAGAACGGTGTCCATCTGGTGTCTGCCATGGAACCCATCTCGCAGGGGCCTGAAGGCATTATGGTGGAGAGTATGCTGATTGGCATGGCGGAATACTATTCCGCCGAACTCGCCCTGAAAGTGGCGCGCGGTGAGCGCGAAAACGCCCTCCAGTGCAAGTACAACGGCGGTGTGGTGCCGCTGGGCTTCACCATCGGCAAGGAGGACAGGCTGTACCATATCGACCCGGAAACGGCTTCCATCGTGCAGGAGATCTTCAGCGGTATGCCGACGGCGAACCGGCTGAGAAGATTGCAGCATCCCTGAATGAGCGCGGCCTGCGTACCCGCACCGGGAAGCCGTTCGTAAAGAACAGCTTCTTCCAGATCTTCCGCAACCGCCGCTACATCGGCGAATACCGCTACAAGCGACATTGACGCCGGGCGGCATTCCGGCCATTGTTGACCAGGACTTGTTCGACCGGGTGCAGCAGCGTTTCGAGCAGAACAGGATCGCCCATGGTCGGCCTGCAAAAAGAGGATGTGAGCTATCTGCTGACCACTAAGCTGTTCTGTGGCAAGTGCGGCACCCCTGATGGGTGGCGAAAGCGGCACCAGCCACATGGGAAACACCTACTATTACTACAAGTGCGGCAACGCCAAGCGCCACGGCAAAGGCGCACTGTGACCTGAAGGCTATCCGCAAAGGAGTCGCTGGAACGGTTCGTGGTGGATACCGCCATTAAGGTGATTTTCAGCGATGAAATCATCGAACGGCTGATAGATTTGGTCATGGATGCCCAGCAGCAGGGAGAACACCCGGCTGCCTGTCCTGAAAGACCAGCTCAGGGACACGGAGAAGCGGCTGGCAAACCTTCTGGAAGCCATTGAACAGGGCATCCTGACCCCGACCACCAAGCAGCGTTTGGACGAGCTGGAAGCCCGGAAAGAAGCCTGAACACCAGCATTCTGGAAGAAGAGCTGAAAAAGCCCGTCCTGACCCGTGAGTGGATTCGGTTCTGGCTTGAAAAAATTCCGCAAGGGTGACGTGGGCAGCACGGAACAACCAGCGGCAGATCATTGATACCTTTGTCAACTCGGTCTCACGTCTTTGATGACCGGGTCGTACTCAATTTCAACTTCACGGACGATGCCAAGACGGTCACTTGTGAGGAAGTGTTGGGTTCGTTTGTAAGTGCCGTGGACAATGCTCCACCAATTTGCCGCATCGTTTTGTACGATGCGGCGTTTTTTATGCCTAAAAAACTTTGGCAGACCGTGCCGGGCTCCGAACCCTGAAGTCGGATGCGAACCGGGTGGGGTCATCAATGTACTTTTTGAAAATCCATCGCTTTCACGTCTCTTTCTTTGCATTTTGCAGAGTGCTGTGGGCAAGCGCATCGCTTTTTATGCCTCCTTCTCGGAAATTCCTTCAAAAAATTTCCGCACCATCGTAAGGATGACACAGCCTTGAGCTGTTCCACTTTGGTTGAAGCTGGCATTCAGGGTGATCGAGATTTCATAGTCTTTTCGGACGCGAATCTCCTTAATGAACTACTGCAAGATGGCGCGGCGTTCATCGTGGTTGGCTGTATCGTACATCCGCCCATGTGAACAGCTCGTTGCGAGATGTAGTTACCCCCCGATTTTCAGTTTCGGGTTGATCTGCCGTCGGACCTTCTGCACGGTCTGCAAAAGGCTGTTCCAAGCCTTTCGCAGACAGGTACTGCGCCTGCACCCGAATCAGGGCAGCGTCTGCCGCCGCCAGTGCGTTAATGGTGAGCATCCCCAGCGAGAGCATACAATCCAGCAGAATAAAATCATACTCCCGTTTGGCACTGTCCAGCACCTGTTTCAGCATCTTTTCCCGGTTCATGCTGTTCACCAACGCCACTTCCAGCCCTGCCAGTTCGATGTTGGCCGGGATTAAGTCAACGCCCTCCGCATGGTGCAGAATGCCCTCGCCGGGCGGAATGCTCTGGTCGTTCATGGCTTTTTGCCATCAAGGTGGAAAGGGTGGTGGGCAGTTCGTCCGGGCTGCTGCCAGCCCATGCTGATGGTAAGACTGCCCTGTGGGTCAGTGTCCACCAGCAGAACTTTCTTGCCCTCCATCGCCAGCCCGATGCCCAGATTTTCACAGGTGGTGCTTTTTCCGACACCACCTTTTGGTTGATTGGTGACTGCAATAATCGTAGCTTTCTTTGCGATAACATCACCCCCCTTTCGGAGAACCGCGCGCAAAGTCGTGGTTCGTCTTGTTCTGATAGTAGAGGTTCATGGTCGTGGGCGCATTGTAGAGATTGCCAGCAGATATTGCTTCATATTCCGCACCGGGGCGGTGTTTTCTGCCAGCGAATCAGCACGAAAGCGGATGTGGTCGGCATTCAGCTTTTTCAGCCGACTGCGTACCACTTCGACGGGCTTGTCATCCCCGGCGATCCGCAACATCTTGCGTTTGGTGGAACAGGCATCCACAAGCTCTACAATCTGATAGATGGTGTCCTCATCGTCCGGGCAGAGCCGGAGCAAAAAGGTCTACCTCTAACGCCTGATAAAAATAATCCTCAAGCTGCTCCCGGATGCCCTCGGAATGGATAGGGTCAGGATCATTCCACTTTGTTTTTATTCTTATCAGTCTTATTTGCTTGCGGTTTTGGCTGCACCAGAATTGCGCTTTCGGCAGCACCAGAATTGCTGTTTGGGCAATTCTGTACTTGCGCTTCGGGCAAGCCGGAGGAAAAGTCCTTGACGTAGATCAGGCTAGGTCTGCCCAAACCACGGCGTTTGCGCTCGATGAGGTCGATGTCCTCCAACTCCCGGAACAGTTTGACCGCCTTGTGTTCGGCACAGCAGAGGGATTCCTGCACTTCCCGGACGGTGTAGATGATATACACCCCCTTGCTCGTCCAACCAGCCGTTCTTGACCGACAGGCTCATGCGGTCCAGCAGAATGCCGTACAGTGTCCGGGCATCGGTGGAGAGCTGCCGGAAGCGGTGGTCTTGGAACAGTGCCTTGGGGATGCGGAAATAGGAGAACAATTCGCCCGACTGAGCATAAAGTAGAGTCATAACTCATGGCATTAACGGATCATCATCTCACGGTCTGCGGCACCTTTTTTATATACATAGCTTCTGCGATGTCATCCATCACCCGGAAAAGTGCATCGTCCAGTTCAAGATATTTCCGCCCAGTTTTCATCCAGCAGCCTCCGGAACTCACGTTCAATTTTGTCGCGCTCACAGGCAGCCCGCTGGTAGCGAGGTGTTTTCATCAGTTCCGTCCATATAGGACGCACCATTTTGTCGTAGTAGTTCAAAGCATAAAGTCTTTATCCATTGGCATCCTCCTTTTTTGAAATGTTTTGTGGGTAAAAAATAAAAAGCGAATCGTCTGTTCAGAGTAGAAATCGAAAGTATAAGTCATCTTATCGAATATTTGTTTTCTTTTGCAATCTGTATCGTACTGTGTTAAAAATAATATTAAAAGATTGCCATGAGAATCTAATGCACAAAAATCGAATCAGACCTAATAAGACATTATAAAAGTATCATGCGGTATCATGACTTAAGGAGGAACATATGGACGAGCACAATTTAGACCGTCATTTGAAAGCATATTGTGATATGCATGAAGAATATCAGAATTTGTATGCAACTTGGGCCTAAATCGAAAAAGTTGTTCTGAGATTCTGAAAAAATGTCTTGTTGCGCTATCCCCATTACAGTCTACGATGCAAGCCATGCTGAGGCAATTCTGTCTAAGATTGAAATGCTTCTGGGTGACCGTATCGAACAGCTGTCTCAACAGATACTTAGCTGGTACTTCATGCAGCCTATGCGCATGACCTTGGTATGGTTGTGCAGTGGAGAGAGCTTCAGGAAGCATGGTCCACGCCGAAATTCAAAGGAATATCTTGATTTGCTCACTGAAAGTGAGGACAAAGATTTAAGAGAGGCGGTACTCTGGTTACGTCAAATGGAAAAAAAAAATGGCGACAAAAAGTGTGTACTGTGGCCGCTCCGTGCCGTTCGTAGCGTTCAACTAATTGATGCTGCATATTTCCGCAGTCAGCATGCATCTATGTCTAAGAACTATATCGAGCGTATTTCTCAGGGATTGCAGATTGATTTGGGCCACAGCGGACTGGTTAAAAACCGTTTGTTACAGGTATTAGGGGACAGCTGCGCCTGCCATACGGCCAATGATGAACAAGTACTAGAATTACCGCATGAAACAAACGGTTTTGGTTCTGACTATGCACATCCTCGTTTTGCCGCCATGCTTTTTGCGTCTGGGCGATTTATTGGACGTGGACAATGGTCGATTTAACATGGTCGCAGAGGAAATGATTGGTGGGTTGCCAGCAACCTCTGAGGCTCATAAGGAAAAAGCATGAGGCGACCACACATCTTTTGATTACGCCGGAAAAATCGAGTTTTCCAGCAACTGTCCCAATGAATCTTCTTATTTGGAAGCACGCCGTTTTGTAACTTGGCTTAAAGACGAGATCCATTTTTTGACAAACAACTGGGTTCGAATCGTTCTAAGGGCTTCAAAGGCTTTGCCACCACGTTTTGATGAAAGTAAACTATGTATCAACGGTGTGCCCGACTTGGAAGGATTGGCTGGACTTCGCTTTGAAATCAAACAGAAAAAGGCATTTGAAATTATTGAGGGTTCTAGTATTTATGAAAAAAAATAAGCTGTTTTCATCCGAGAACTGTTACAAAATGCTATGGATGCTTCCAAAATTCAGCTTTGGCGGGATCTTTTTGTGCCGGAACTTATCAGGCGTGGATTGGTGAAAAAGCAAAAGAGAAAGCTCCAGAATTTGCAGCCATATGACCTAAAAGAGGAAATCTACCGTAGCTATCCAATCCAGATTCGATTGATACAGATGAAAACAAGGTAACTAAAATTGAAATTGAGGATCGAGGAACTGGCATTACTATTGATACCTTTAAGCGTATGTGTAATGGGTGTCAGCCCCTCTGGTTCAGATGCGTTAAAAAGAAATCCAAAGTATGCCAAAATGGTTGCAGCCCACTGCTGGCTTTGGCATCGTGGACTACAATCAGTTTTTCTAGTGACAGACCGTTTTGAAATCGAGACAAACAATGGTACCGAAATTTTGACGGCGGTTGCATATTCCAGTCAAAATGGTGGATACTTGCAGATTAAAAAAGGGGGGCAAGCGGCTTTTCCGAGGTACAACCATCCGCATTTACTTAAACTGCCTAGCACACACGATTCGCTATGCCAGTAATTCCTTTACTATTGGCACTTTCAATATGACCCAATGGATGGTCAAAACTGTATAGAACAAATGCAGCTATTGGATGGCTTTTTGGAGAATTGCGGAAATTCCATTTTTCCGATTAACATTGAGAGCAAAGAACCTGCTATCGGAAAACAAGAAGTGCGTCATCCGATCCCGGTTTTGCGAGATTTCAAGGAAGACGAATGGAAAAGATATGGTGATTACAGAATTAAATTCAAAGAAGAGTGTTCTCAAGCAGAAATTTGGAATGAAAAAGATTTTGTTTATGCTGAATTGTCACTGAGAAACAAGAATCGACACCGTTCAGAGGCACGGTTTAAAGGCGTAAAGGTTAAAGGAATCTGTTCGTTTTGGGGAACAATGCTTAGACGGTTCTATCGATATTTATGGCTTTGATACAAAGTGCTGTCTAAAATTAAACCGTTCCAATCTAACAGAGAATGGTATACATATTCTGGAATTGAAGTGCCGAGAATTCCATGATTGCTATATTAACTCTGTCCTAAAAATTTTTGGATAATGAAGATGATATAGCGGCCGAAACACTGCTCCAAAGTAAAAGCTTCAAGCTGGTTGATTTCTGGCGTGCTTGTTCACCTTCTCAGAAAGAAAAAATTAGGTCGGAGCAGTTGCAAACATTAAAGGAAAAGGTTCCAGTACTGAAATATAATGGCACAGTCTTTTTCTATGGAAGAGGTTGAACTTTGTAGTATTCTGCCACCGAACGATGACGTCCGTTTTTGTACGGTACTAGCTTTCGGTCGCCAGATGGTTTGGATTACAAACAGATTAATACTGTTTGTGAAGAATTAACTGCTGCAGTGATGGAAAATTCTGAGCTAAGTCGCATTATTATTCCGGTCGATGAACGTTTGATTGGTGCATCGTATAATTGTTGGAAATCTTGTGTCCAAAAATTCGGAATCGCTTTTACTATCAAGTATCTTTTTGCATCAAGTACCTTTTCATGTTGATGAGGAAACACGAAAAAACTTTCCTTCTGGGGTTAGGTGAAGATGTTATCAAAGAGCCCATTTTTTTATAATGATGAGAACTTTTCCAACGTCGCCGTGCAATTTCGGCACTTCCCGGTTACGCGAACCTCGTTGTAATAGAACTTCCGGATGGTATTGCATATACAGGTCTTTTTGCTAATGGAGCTATCCTTTTCTCCTTTCAATCATGATCAGAAATTGATTGCCGATACTGAAAGCTGTGAATACTTCATTTCACAGGTTCTGGAATCTACTGCATTCCAGAACGTTGTTCAATGGACTCTAGATTACGCACCGAAGAGCACAAAACGTAGTGCGGAAACAGTAAAAAAAATACAAAAAGTTGATGCAGGAGCATTATCAGGTTCTTCATTCCAATAATAAGTGAGTCATTCCTGCAAATAGCTAAAAAGCCCCTCTGTGTAGAAAATGAACTGTTTTAGTTCCTATTTTTCTATGCGGAGAGGCTTTGGGTCTTTTGTAGCTTTTTTATGTTGGTTCTTTATGTTGATTCAATTTTCAATAGAAGCTGTGCTCAAAAGTATTTTCACAATTACTTGAACTTTTATGCTTCAATGCACTGCTTTTAGAACATCGCAGAACGCCATATCATCGTCTACGGCAGCGATTGCAGCGTTGATCAAGGTTTCTCGGTCGGTGTTGCCCCAGTTGATGTGCAGTCCATATTCCAATGCCATGCAGCGAATCAATTCACGGGTGCTGCGGCCATTTCCCTCACGGAAAGGGTGAATGATATTCAGTTCCGCCATTGTCTGCGACAGATTTCTGAATCTGCTTTTCTTCATCTTGTTCGGCAAGCAGCTTCTTGGAGTGAATGTTTTTTGAACACACGCTCCAATTCCCGGTCGATCAGGTCTGGCGGGTAGAACATCGTGTCGCCCTTGCTGATTTGTTCCCTTTGCGGATGTGCCCTGCAAAGGGGTACACATCTTCAAAAAAGGAAGCGGTGAACCCGAAATAGGTGCGTTTTTGGTAAAACGTCCCCTTGATTGGCTCCTGCAACAGAGCCATCTGTTTTACTGCTGTAAATTCTTCTTCGGCCTGTTTGAGTTCGGCTTTATCATGAATGTTCAACTTGTTGATCAGAACATCCGTATCAGGGGTAGCAGTACATGGATTGAACCGTGGTATAGACATCGTACTTCGAGAAGATACTCAGCCTTTCTTCGCGTACTTTGCGCGCAGTTCATTCACGACCTGCTGATAGCTGGCCTGACCGCTGCCGATGCGGTCAAGGTTGCTGCGCGTATCTTTGCTGATGGTCATGCCCTCAATGGCAAAGGTGCCGTACACATTGCGGAGGTTGCTTTTTGTGCTGGGCAGGAGTAGTGTACTTGACGCTCATGGTTTGGCCTCCTTCTGATTTACATGATACTATATAAAGTTTATCGTGTATGTGTCCCTATTGTCAATCTATAACTTGATGCCAAATGTAAAAAGCGCATCTTCCATTCATTCAAGAGTGGAAGTTGCGCTTTTTACGTTATATCGTATTTTATTTTCAATCGGGATGTGATACATCTGAACCCCATGTGAGTTACATCTCAAGGGCCTGTAGCTCACTTGTCCGCCAACCATATTACGCCCCAAACTGCATCATCTTGAAAATCAGCGGCTTGGATGCCATACTTGCGACCGAGAAAGGTCGTTGGGCTGGCAGAATATTCTATATGGACGAATATACGTTGATTTTTTTTTCTCTCGGTGCATAAGGTGTGCACAAAAGCGATATTGCTGGGAGAGCGTTCGGTTCGCATCCGAAAGGTCGAGGGTTCGACTCCCTTCGAGTCCATAAAACGCCGTATCGTGTTAAACGATACGGCGTTTTTTTGCCATTCTTTGCAAAATCGTGCATCATTCGTCTTGACAGCGCAAAATTGCGTGTGCAGCATTTTTTAGGCACAATGCTTATAGTTTCACCTGCTGTTTTGTCTAAAAACGGCGATTCCGGCATTTGTGTACAATGCCCAACTTTTGAGGATTTTGCGACTTATTTTTTTGCCCCGTCCAGCCGATGCTGCGTGACGCTTGAACTCCTCGAACTCGTCCAGCGGCACATTGAGAACGATCTCGATATTATAGTCGCGTCCGACACGCACTTCCTTGATAAACTGTTTCAAAATACCGCTGGAATGCGAGATACAGAAGTCTGATTTATCTCCATACCTATTTTTATTGCTTCCTGAAACAGGGTAAAACAAAAGCCGCCCGAAGGCGGCAGGATGCATCACGGAAGCAACTATGAACGGGCTCAGGGCCATCAGAACAGATCCAGCATGTTGTCCAGATAAATTTCTTCCCGGACGCGCAGCTGATACTCCGGCTTTGTCATGTAGTAAAGCAGAAATTCCAGTATCAGGGCGCTGCCAAGTCCCCCCCCCTCGATCTTGAAGCTGGAAAGCCGCCGGGCAGATAAATTTTTGCGGATATCCCCGGCCCCGATGAAGCCGGGGTTTTCCATTGCCTTTGAAAAACGATAGCCCTGCTGTGCGCCCCGGCGCTGTGCAGCGGTGGTCCGGGCAGTCCTCGCCCAGATTTTTGCGGCTGACATTCTCGTAGCAGTGCTTTCTGTCCCGGCAGCCGAACCAGCAGCATTCGTTGCACAGAAATTCCACCTTGCCCTTCTGGTCCTGCGACAGGGGTATCCAGCTCTGCAAACGACTTGTTCAGGCGGAAATCCGGCTGCAACATAGCGGAACTCTTCCGTTCCGTTTCTCTGCGGAGCTGCTGAAAATCTGTAAGGACTTTGTTGTGGAGGACACGAAATAAAGGCCCGGATACTGCCTTTTCAGGTAGTCCAGCAGCAGGTCGAATGGACGATCACACCGTTCTGCACACGGTTTTCTTTTCAAACAGCGCACAGAGGGCATTGCATTTTTCCAGTCTGCAAGGTGCTCTTCCCGGAGCAGCGAATTGCTGAAGGTGAGCCGGGCCGATATGCCATATTCCTGCATCAGTGCAAGCACCCGATGCGGCTGTGCATCTCAAAGCCAGCGCGGCCCCCCGCCCCAGATGCAGTCGGCTGGTGCACCGTAGACCGAACCGATCTCGCACCAGTCGTAAAAATATTCCCTGTGTTCACGGAACAGCGGCAGAAACACGGTACAGTTCATAAAATTCAAACAGTCCCGGAAGATGATAATATGCCGTGCCGCGTTCGTGCTGTGCCATTGCCGTGTGTGTTCCTCATTTCTGTAAGTTTCGCTTCCCTGCAGCAGCTTTTGCGCTGCACCCGGAGATCTTTTTCCAGTATAGCACAGTCCTGCCGGGGAAAAGAAATCATCTTCCTCTTGACCTTGAGCACACTCAAAGTTTTATCATGTGCATAAAGGCTTCTTCGGTCCGTTTTTGCAGAACTTCTCCTTCTGTTTTTTATCTCTCCCTAATTTCAGCCGGTCAGCAGGCATCCACATTCTTGGTGACCATCACGTCACTGTCCAGCCCGCAGACGTTGTGCAGCACGATGGTGCCTGCCTTGACAGGGGGCGGTCAGCACCACCTTGCGGATCTCGTCCATCACCGGGAAGATCATATCCTTGGGGACGGCCTTGGTCAGGCGCACGCTGGTAACAGGCAGCTCGCCGCCCTTGACCAGCACTGAGCTGGCGATGGTGCGGCGGGGGCGCAGTCAGCTCCCGACGGACATACTGTTTTCGCCGCGGGGGCAGGTGTGACCGGTGACCGAGATCACCTGACCATTTTTCAACTTCGGCTTCGATCTCGCAGCCGTTGGGGCAGAACGATACAGGTAAATTGCTTTTTTCATTCCACCGACACCTCCAGTGCGCCCGTTTCCTGCAGCTTGGCAGCAGAGACCTTGAACTGGATCATCTCCGCAGGAATGGCTTTCTTCATCTTCTTGGCAGCAACTTCCACCGTTCTGGCGCACCACGATGCGGCGGTCACGGTAGTGGTTCCGCACGCCAGCGAAAGGCTGAAGTCGTTCTTGCCGCTGACCTTCTGCGGAATGGTGTCCGGCCCACGCCCTCGCCGCACTTCACGTCCAGCGTGCGGGGGCGATGCCCTTCTACCCTCAACGTAGGCGGCAGCGTGGCGTGCCAGTGCCTCGGACTCCATGGAAACAAAGTCCACCAGATCATGCACATGCAGCACATTGCCGGCAGAGAACACGCCGGGCACGTTGGTCTGCAGGTTCTCGTCCACCACAGCGCCGTTGGTGTGGGGGTCAATGGCGATGCCGGCATCCTCCAGCAGCTTGTTCTCCGGGATCAGGCCCACGGAGGATCAGCGTATCACACTTGCGTACTCCCTTCTCGGTGCCGGGGGATGGGCCGACGGTTCGCGTCCACCTCGGAGATGGTCACGCCGGTCAGACGGTCACGGCCATGGATCTCAGGTGACGGTGTGGCTGAGATAGAAGGGGAAGGACCAAGTCATCAGACACTGCACGATGTTGCGCGGCAGGCCGGAGGGGTGGCATCAGCTCGAACACTGCCTGCACATGAGCGCCTTCCAGCGTCATGCGGCGTGCCATGATCATGCCGATATCGCCGGAGCCGAGGATGACGACCCCTCCTTGCCGGGCATCCGGTTGTAGAGGTTCATGTAAGCCTGCGCGGTGCCTGCGGTGAACACGCCCGCCGGACGCTCGCCGGGAATGCCCAGTGCGCCGCGGCTGCGCTCCTTGCAGCCATGGCGAAGCACCACAGCCTTTTGCCGATACTGGCGCAGGCCGCTGCGGGTGGATGCGGTGACGACACGATCTCCGTCAGGCTCAGCACCGTGGCGCTGGTCTCGTAAAGGGATCTCACGCTTGTTCACTTTATCAATGAACGCCTGTGCATATTCCGGGCCGGACAGGCTCTCGCCGAAGCGGCCCAGACCGAAACCGTCATGGATGCACTGGCGCAGGATGCCGCCCAGCATCGCCTCGCGCTCCAGAATGATCATGTTGCGGATGCCCTGCTTTGCAGCTCCACCGCTGCGGCAAGACCTGGGCCGCCGCCGATAATCCACAACGTCTTTCTGTTCCATCGCTCAGTTCTCCTCCTTCCCGCATATTGCCGGTGAGTACCCATGAACCCTGACGGCTGTAACGCACATTCTCCGGCTCGGTGCCCAGCTCCTGCTCAATAAAGTGTTCGATCTTCATCTGACAGAAGCCGCCCTGACAGCCGCCCATCATGGCGCGGGTGCGGTACTTGATGCCGGTCATGGTGGAAACGCCCAGCGGGTTATGGATGGCCTGCAGGATCTCGGCCTTGGTCACTTCCTCACAGCTGCAGATCATCTCGCCGTAATCGGGGTCCTGCGCGATGAGCTCTGCCTGCTGTTCCGGCGTGCACTCGGCAAAGCTGACGATGCCCTTGTGGTGCGGGTCAAAGTCTGGGTTTTCCTCAAACTTCTCGTGCTCCAGCATCAGGCCGATGACGTAGCGGGCCAGCGGCACGCTGCCGGTCACGGCCCGGGGATTCAATGCCCACGAGGTTGACGGCATTGGGTGCCACGTCGTCCCGGATCTCCACCTTCCAGTCCCTGAATGGCACCGTTCTCGTCCACCCACTTGGGCTGGATGCCGGCGAAGGTGCGGATCTGATCCTTTTTGAAGATGTGGGGCCACAGCTTTGCGCCCTCCACGGCCAGACTGTCCATGTTGGCCTGCGGCACGCTGTAATCGTCAGCATCGGTGTTCTCCGCGTCTGGGCCAACAGTCACGTTGCCCCGCCGTCCACGGTGGGGGTGATGTGGATGCCCATGTAGGTGTTGCTGGGCACCGGGTACACCGGCATGGGCAGCAGCTCCCATGCGCTTGGCAGGGATGATGTAGTTGCTGCGGGAGCCGATGACACGGTAGCCGGTCAGGCCCAGCAGGTCGGAATCTGCTTTGCGCCCCAGACCAGCGGCGTTGACCACCAGCGGGTGCAGAAATCGCCATGGGCGTATGCAGGTAAGTACAGCTCATTTTCCGGGTGATAGCCTCTACCTTGTGGTCAAAAAGAAGTCCACGCCGTTGGCGTGTGCGTTCTCGGCCAGTGCCACCGTGTACAGGAACGGGTCCATGATGCCGCTGTTTTTGGACCACATGGCAAACTTGCCCACCACGGCGGGCACCAGCTCGTGCAGCTTTGCTTCATCGATCATCTCAAGGCCGGTGCAGCCGTTGACAGCGCCCTGCTTCATGGTGCGCTCCAGCTGCTCCATGTCCTCGGGGGGTGTTGCCCACCAGCACCTTGCCGCAACGCTTGAACGGAAGTTCAGCTCTTCGGCCAGCTGATCCATGATGCGGTTGCCTTCTACGCAGCACTTCGCTTTCAGGCTGCCAATGGGGTTGGCAAAGCCGCCGTGCACCACCGCAAGTTGCGGCCACTGGTCTCGTTGCAGACATCCAGATTTTTTTCCAGCACTGCAATGCTCAATTTGTAGCCCGCGCGAAAGTTCGCGTGCAATGGCGCTGCCCACGACACCGCGCACCGATGATGACCACATCGTATTGTTTTTCATGGTATCCACCTTTCTTCCTGATTTGGAGATCCGGCTTTTATGTTATATATTTCATTGACTAAAATATATAACATTTCACAATCTCTGTCAAAGCCGTTCCCGGCAAAAAACTGCACAAAAATATGCCGCATCTTTTTGGCATAGATACGGCATTTCTGAACGTGATACGAAGCTGTTTCAGGCTTTGAAATAGTGTGGGAATGCTTCCCGGATCGCAGAAAGGTTCTCCGTGTAGCGCTGCATATGCTGCCCGGCAATGCGGTGTGCTGCCGCCGCATCCTTCTGTTCAATGGCTTTCAGCAGGCTGACGTGATCTTTGTAGATCGTTTTTGCGGGCCTGCAGCGGAAGCTGAGGATGGTGGTGCGGTCAAAATGTGGAGCCAGATTTTCCACCAGATCGTACCAGTATGGGCAGCCGCACTGCACATAAAGCAGCCGGTGAAACCCCTTATCCAGCTCAAAAGATCTTTTCTTCCTGTGCACGCTCAATGTACATGCGCCAGAGCGCCACGTTCTCCCCCACAGCTGGTCGATATCCGCCGGGTCAGCTTTTCGCACGCCATGCGGGCGATCTCTGCTTCCAGCACAGCGCGCAGATGGCGCACTTCTTCCACCAGCTCTGCATCGATGAGAGAAACATAGGTGCCGATCTTGGGACGGATCTCAATGAGCCGCCGCTGCGCCAGCTCCAGCTCTGCTTCCCGGAAGGGGAGTGCGGCTCACCCCCAGCTGTTCGCACAATTCCGGCTCGTTCAGTTTTTCACCTGGCCTCCCAGACGGGTATTGATAATATTATCGATCAATACCCGCAGAACAAAACTTTTTGCAGATTCATGCTCTCTGCGCTCTGAAATCGTAATCATCGGAAGGCTCCTTTTTCCCTCACAGGGGAAACACTGTTCTCAGACTGCTGGGTCAAGTATACCACACTGCACACCAGCGTAAAAAGGACAATATATAAAAGGAAGCAACCTGTGTCAGAATTGTAAAATCTAAAACTTTTTAACTATTTGTCTTGACTTATCCAACGATTTCGTTATAATGGTCGTGTTCGCAAGAAGCCTCAAACTTTTTAGATAATAAAAATACAAATCAAAGGAGAACATTACCATGACTTTTGAGGAAATGAGGAAGATCGTTGTCGACACCCTGAACTGCGAGGAAGAGAAGGTCACGATGGAGGCCAGCCTGACCGAGGACCTGGAGGCCGACAGTCTGGATGCCGTGGAGCTGAACATGGCTCTGGAAGACGCCTGTGGAGTGTCCATCCCCGACGAGGAGCTGGCAAACCTCAAGACCGTGTGGGCGACATCTACAACTACATCACCGCACATATCTGAGGCAAAAAAAGCAATGAACGATATCCGAGATCTTTTCCCCGGCGGCCGAATGCGGGAGCGCACCTTCCAGCTCAAGGCCAAGGCGGGATGCCGGTGCCGTCTGGCACGAGCAGCAGTTTGTGGAGTGCAAGCAGTGCGGCCGCCGCGCCGCACGCACCCTGTGGGCAAGAAGCCTTTACGTCTGCCCGAACTGCGGCTATCCACATGCCCATTGGCGGGTACTACCGGCTCAGTCTGGTGCTGGACCACGGCAGCTTCCGGGAACTGGATGCTGACCTTGCCCCGCAGGATGTGCTGGATTTCCCCCGGGCTACGGCGAGAAACTTTCCGCCGCCCAGAACAAGACCGGGCTGCGCGAAGCCGCTGTAACGGCCACCGGCCGCATTGGCGGGTGGCCCTGCGTGGCTGCCGTGCTGGACAGCCGCTTTCTTCATGGGCAGCATGAGCACTGCGGTGGGCGAAAAGATCACCCGCGCCGTGGAGTACGCCGCCAGCAAAGCACCTGCCGCTGGTTATTTTTCGGCCAGCGGCGGCGCGGGATGCAGGGAGGGCATTTTCAGCCTGATGCAGATGGCCAAAGACCAGCGCCGCCATCGAGCGCTTTTCGGCCAAGGGCGGGCTGTACATCAGTGTGTTGACCCATCCCACTACCGGCGGCGTTACCGCCAGCTTTGCCAGCCTTGGCGACATCATGCTGGCCGAGCCGGGAGCCCTCATCGGCTTTGCCGGGCCCCGTGTCATTGAACAGAACCATCGGCGAAAGCTGCCCGCCGGGTTCCAGCGCAGCGAGTTCCAGATGGAGCACGGCTTCGTGGATCAGGTCGTGCCCCGCAGCCAGCTGCGGGATACGCCTGATCCAAGTCTTGCAGCTCCATGCAGGAGGAAAAAACACGAATGATCAAAAAGGAAATTTTAGAACAGCTGGCCCCGCTGGACGCCCAGATCGCCGCGCTGAAGAGGCCGCGGCAATGACATGGAAGCCATCACCGCTCATGCGTCCGAACTGGCAGAGCTGGCAGTGGAAGAGGACGAGATTCTGCGCTCCTGCGGCCCGCCTGACTGCCGAGGATCGGGTCTTTCTGGCCCGTCACCCGGAGCCCCCCACATTGATGAGACTGTTTCTGCCCTGTTCACCGATTTCTTTGAGCAGCGCGGCGACCGCCAGTGCAAGGGAAGACCCCGCCATTCTGGGCGGCATCGCCCGTTTTCACGGATTGCCGGTGACGGTCATCGGCCACCGCAAAGGGCAGCACTGGAAGAAAATCTGGCCTGTAACTTTGGTATGCCGGGGCCGGAGGGCTACCGCAAGGCGCTGCGCCATGATGAAGCTGGCCGAAAAGTTTGGCCGGCCCATCATCACCTTCATTGACACGCCGGGCGCTTACCCCGGATGCCGAGGAGCGCGGTCAGGGCGAAGCCATTGCACGCAACCTGATGGAAATGAACGCCCGGCACTGACCGTTGCCGGTCATT
>VOFK01000447.1_pt1 | contig 26143 bp, 37 predicted proteins | sample 5384121 | NCBI WGS metagenome assembly VOFK01 (sample SAMN12384730, study PRJNA508395) | human gut metagenome | isolation source: healthy gut J | host: Homo sapiens | reverse complement strand
TATTGGTTGGGCATTGAAATCCTTTAAATGCTTGTCGGCATCAGTATACATCGAACGGAATTTGAGGAAGTCGAATATCTGATAATTACTCCCTACGCGCTTGGATTTGTAGATAATAGGACCCTTACTTTCTATCCGGATAGCTAGTGCAGTAAATATTAAGAGAGGAGAAAGACATAATATCGCCATTCCTGAAAAGAAAATATCAAAAGTTCTTTTCCATAAAGGCAGGCGGAAAGCATTTATATTTTGTGCTTTAAGTTGAAGTGCCTTTATTTTCTGATCTTTTTTCTTCGTTTAAGGAAAGTTGATAAATCTTTTAAAGCCTCCTGGCTTGTTTCATATTTTATCGTATTGTTGATACCGGCTTTAAGATATTCGGATGCTTCTTCCTTAGATAAGGAGTCGATAACGAAGTACCATATAAAGCCCCGGATACTTTTTACGCATGTATTGGATATCTGCAATATCTTTGGATATGTTCACTTGTTCGAAAAATAGAGCTGCGTCATATTTTTCGCGTATTTTCTCCAATACTTTGACAGCTTTTGCTACAATTGGGTGCAGCATAGAATACCCCAATACTTAGTCGGGAGAGTAGTTCTATTGTTTTGCTATCTCTGCCTATATAAACAAAATATTGCATGTGTAGAAGACCCGGTATTAGTCAATAATCTTTTTGATTCGGATTTTGAGTTCCAAAGGGTTGAATGGTTTCAGGATATAGTCTTCTGCTCCTTCTTCCAATAGTCTGATTCTTTCCGTTGTACTTTCCTCACTGGATAACATAACGATAGGAATTGACTTGAATAACTCATTGGTTTTCATGTATCTTAAGAATTCATCCCCCCATCATGAGAGGCATACGAATGTCTGAAATAATGAGGTCAGGTACATTGCCTTCATTAAGCCATTCTATTGCTTTGATGGGATCTTCCAAATAGGTAAAAATCATACTCTTTTCCTAGATACACACCGGCCACTTTTCCGATTGTCGATTTATCGTCGACTAGTAATATTTTTTTTCTTCATACGAATAGACCTTTCTATCGCTTGCTTTGTTATTTGATTTATAGATTAAGATTGTTGTCACATAATATTTGTGATACACTGCAAATATAGATATTATTTTAGAATAATCCCCAATCTGGAGAGTAAAATTCGTGATATATCTTTTTTTTTCTATTAATTGCGACTTACAGCATCTTAATGAAAAACACGGATTCCATAAAAACTGGAATCCGTGTTAAAGATTAATTGTTAGGCTTATTTATATACTCTTGATGAATCAAAAGTTTTCCACCATTCTTCATTCTTAGTACCGCCACTGGTCACCCAACTTTCGAATAACGAGTAAGCAGATTTGATATTCACATATTCCAAAGGCCATTTGAAGTCTGTCGGAACCATGATTCCCCATGCCAGGTTATCTTTGCTGATGTAATATCTCTTGCGGGAAGTAGAACTATCGTCGTTGTTGCCTCCGAACAAGTCGGTATTTGCCAACTTAGTTGGTTGATAACCGACAATATGAATCTCCTTACGCTGGTTTCTGTTTCCTTCTACGAAAATGAAAACATTCAGTTTATTGATATTAAGCTCATCCACAGAGATAGGATTGCTGAACTTTATAGTGAAACTGATATTTTTAGGACTCGTATTGGCAGAGTGACCTGCAATCGTATTGATCTGTTCGTAACGGTCTCTTCCCAATGCTTTGTGAGCATCGTCAAATAATGGAATAACCGCATAGTCCTGTCCGTTCTCAATCAGATTACTATTCACATTGAAACCTTTAAAAAGAGAGTTGTCACTGAATTCCACCGGCTGCGTGATGGCACTGGCAGGAACACCGTCCAGCATGATAGCAGCTCCAATGCTCTTGGTAGCTCCGGCAGCCGATAAATCAAGACTTAGCGTGAACTCTTCTGCCTTATTGCTCTTATTGATGGAGATCTTTCTTTCCTTTGATAATCAGAACAAGGTCGTTCATATCGTAATCTCCATATAAAGGCCATTGGTCTTCAAATAGATAAGCATAATTGCGATTATCATCCATGATGATCGGGAACTTAGGATCTTCAGGATCTCCTCCTTCATTTCCACCATTTTTTAATTCCTGTACAAACATCGATGATGACTTTAGAGTCTCCCATTTTGGTGAAGTATGGGCCATTCAGTACATGGAAGTTTTCCCCACCATTGGTTCTTTTCAACGTGGCTATCGCATTCAATAACCAAATTTCCATCATATGTGAAACCTTGTCCGGTGATAACCGGTGATTTTATCATAGAAGTATTTTCGCCTTTTCCATAATAAAACTTGGCATAACCGGGAGGTATGCTGATACTTGTCGTAGCATCCAGCATAGAACCATCACTTAAATTTACTGTTCCATTAACAAACTCCATTTTAGGAGCTTTCAAATATCCTTGAGTAAAGTTAAACGTCGCTCCGTTGGCATAGAAAGAAGTCGTTGCTTCCATGCTGCAAGCGTTGTTGACAGTTGTATTGATGAGGCTGATGGTTGTAAATCTCATGATGTTGTTATTGGTAGCAACAGCATTAGAATTTGCAATTAATTTCTCTCCATAAATCTCTCCGTTATTTTCCAATGAGAAATTAGCTGGCAGATTTAATTCTCCTTCCAAACTGATTTTATTGTCATTTACAATTTTCGTATTGGAATTGATTGAGATATTCTTGCTGGTTATGGTTCCTTTGTTGTAGAGTGTTGCACCGGAATGTAGAGTCATGGTGTTTGTCACAGCCAGTGTCCCCCAGTTTCTTAATGCAGCAGGCGCTCCATTGGTGAATGATACATCGTCTGCGTTTACTTCTCCCTTTTTCCATGATAGTCAGCATGGAGTTTCTGATGAACGTCATGGTTCCTGATGCATTAATTTTTGCATTGTTCATCACAATGATTTCAATTCCGTTCTGGAATTGGAAAGTTGCAGGAATAGTCCATTGGGCATCTACATAAACTCTGGTTGCAATATCACCGTCATATCCGTCAAATTTGAATGTACCGTTATAGTCAGAGGTGATTTTGTAATTAGCATTACGCAGTAAAGTAGTTCCTGTCATTTCTGTAACTTCCTTAGCGTCAGATGGTATGGAAGAATAATCCGGTTTTTCAAATGCGAGACTTCTTGTAGCGACACCACGACTCATTAATGCTCTATTCTGTGCTGCAGATTCTGCATAATAGAGCTTACAGGTAATATTATCGCTGTTTTTCCGGCACATCGAACTGATATACCTGTTCACGTCCTCTTGGGTCGGTTTGTTTCACATAAATACCCTTTTGAGTTGGCAGCAGACTGACAGCAGCTGTAAATTTAAAGTTGTTTTCTTTGTTAGCTGTCCTTGTAGCGAGTACGGAAGCGCTTTCATTAGTCAAAGGATCTTCTGCATATATTTCAACTAAATAAGCAAATAGTCCTCCTTCTTCGTCTTTCACTTCGACCGAGACATTTTTAGTGGTTATCATGTTCCAATCGATATCATCGGGAGCAGCAAAGCCATCTCCCATCGGGTTAGGTGTTTCGTAAGACGGATCATAGAGATCCTTTCCAGAGTCCACACAACTAAACATAGTACCTGCTATTGCTATTGCAATAATGGGCACAAATTGAACTGTTTTCTTCATCATAATGTATTATTGCTTGATTGTTTGTAACCAAATCCATCACAAAAATAACTGCATATCTTTTATTGGAAATGTTTTTTCTGTTATTTTATGGAGTGAAAACAACTATACTTCCGTTTTGGTTCTTCTTTGGCTCTTTTAGGTTTGATTCGGTCTTGATGATGAAGAAGAGAAATCCCCCTGATTTTCACTTTTATACAACTGTTTAAAATGAAAATCAGGGGGTTACAATAGATGGATTTAACTTAAGACTTGGTGATTTCTCCTATTAAGCAGGAGTTCATTTTATATCGGATATCCTTGTTGGGTAATCCATGTCCCAATAAAAACATGAGCTTTGTTATGGCACATTCGGGGGTACTGTCATATCCGCTGATTACACCTGCTTCCAAAAGATGCATTCCTGTTTCATAACGTCCCATCTCTACTGCTCCGGAGGCACACTGTGTGATGTTGACAATGATAATTCCACGATCGGTAGCTTCCTTTAGTTGGCGGATGAACCATTCTTTTTTGCGGAGCATTTCCCGAACCGAAGGTTTTTTCATGACAACCGCTTTCAATCCCGGAACATGAAGCAGAGAAGTCACGATACTCTCTTGAATGCCCGGAAAAAGCGTTAGAATAACTACATTGGTGTCAAACAGGTAATGCGGCTTTAAGGGTTTTGTCGGGTCCGGTTTTCGAATGAGATTAGGTTCATATTTGATGTGAATGCCCACACGTGCCAAGGGTGGATAATTGAAAGACCGAAAAGCGTTAAAGTTCTCGGCATTAATTTTTGTAGTACGATTGCCGCGCATCAAATGATTTTCAAAGAAAATACAAACCTCCGGAACAATGGCTGTACCATCCGGATTTTTAGCTGCTGCAATTTCGATGGCTGTGATGAGGTTTTCCTTTCCGTCTGTGCGCAAAGTCCCGATCGGGGAGCTGGGAACCGGTGAGAATGACGGGCTTACTTAGGTTTTCGAGCATAAAGCTCAATGCAGAAGCTGTGTAAGCCATCGTATCTGTTCCGTGAAAAATGACAAAACCATCAAAATAATCATAATTGTAATTGATGATCTTTACCAGTTTTGCCCAGTAAGCAGGTTCCATATCCGAAGAGTCGAGAGGGGGATCGAATTGGTAGGAAGAAATGCGGTAGTTGAATCTTTTTAGTTCGGGTACATGTTTGAGCAAGTGGTCGAAATTAAAGTTTTCTAAAGCACCTGTTTCCGGATTCTCTATCATTCCGATAGTCCCACCCGTGTAAATTAACAAAACGGAAGGAGTTTCTGCTCTCATAATTGTTGAATTACTGTTAAAACATTGGCAAAGATACGGATTAAATGCGAATAATGAGTGCTAAACGACGAATTATATAAAGTTGGAAGGACAAGACTATAAAAAAAAATATCTATGTTGCATTTTTGCGATATGTAGTATGAAAAAATGTCCCCATCTTTGGGGCAGGTTGGACGAAGTGTCCGGCTTTAAATAAAAAACGAAAGAGAAAATGAAAAATCACCGGTATTTTCCGTTAGAAATCTGTTTTTGGGCAGGCGACAATTTGAGCGTCATGATGTATCAGATAGGGGGAGTGCAACTTGTAGATTTATGTGTTGTTGCTGTATCTGTGTGCAAAGAATGACTACAGCAAATCAGTGGTTAATAGTATGCAAAACCAGTGGAAAAAAGTGCAGTGGAAAAAAACTCTGAAACGCCGATGGATAAAGGGCAAAAACCGAATGAAACTCAAGAGAGTAGAGTAGAAGAGAAATATTACTACTGTTGTAAACAACAGCAGCAATATTGGCGAGGAAAGGAAGACTGCTGCTGTTGTTGTTCGGACTTCGATTCGGTGAATGACAGGGGCAACGAGATTGTCAGCCCACGCCTCGATCCTGTTCAGTCCACGTCTTGTTTTTGTTCAGCTCACGGCTTGTCTCTGCTCGTCCCACGGGTGAAGTACGGCCTCCCCACGGCTTGCAGAAATAGCCCCACGGTTTGCGGAAATAGCCCTGCGGCCTGCGGAAATTTTCATCCGAGGCTCTTACTTCAGGGCTTCTTTCAGTCTGGTAATCGCCTTTTCCGGGTCTTTTTCTTCTTCGAGCAGAGTGACGAACTTACTGCCGATGATAGCTCCGGAAGCGTGTTCGCAAGCTGCTTGGAATGTTGCTTTATTGGAGATACCAAATCCCACCATCAACGGATTGTTCAGATGCATACCTTCAATCTTTTTGAAGTAAGCCCGTTTTTGTTCGTTGAAATCTTGTTGCGCTCCGGTGGTTGCTGCTGATGAAACCATATAAATGAATCCGTCGGTATGTGTATCTATCTCGCGTACCCGTTCTTCGCTGGTTTCCGGTGTGATGAGCATAATCACTCTGATGTTATAGCGTTCGGCAATGATACGATAATGTTCTTGATAATCACGGAAAGGGAGATCAGGGATGATAACACCATCAATACCGCATTCCACGCATTTACGGCAGAAGTTTTCAAATCCGAATTGCATGATTGGATTTAAGTACCCCATGAATACAAGTGGTATTTTTACGTCCTTGCGAATATCCCGCAATTGTTCAAAAAAGAAGTTTTAAAGACATACCGTTGCGCAATGCTTGGGTAGCGGCATTCTGAATAACAATGCCATCTGCCATCGGATCACTGAAAGGAATGCCGATTTCAATCATACTCACTCCGTGCTTTTTCGAGCGTGCGGATTACATCAGCGGTACCATCCAAAGTAGGAGTACCGGCACAAAAATAAATAGAAAGTATGTCTTTCTTGTTGCTATTGAAAAGTTGATTAATTCTATTCATGACGTTGGAATTTTTAGATTATGATTTTAATTCGTTTAAAAATGTCCGGATACGCTCCGGATCCTTTTTCTCCCGGTTTCAATTCAAAACGGCTGTTGAGATCGTATCCGGCAAGCCGGGGATGTTTAAACTCTTTCAGGGCATTGGCACTGTATGAGTTAATGCCTCCGCTCAATAGGAAGGGTACATGTCCATTGTACATATCCAGATACTCCAGTCGAATTGATTTCCCGAACCACCATATTGTTCGCATTTGGTATCGAACAGAAAAAGATCACAGACTTTTTCGTAGTCATATACCTTTTCTCAAATCTTTGGGACGGTCTGCACTGAAAAAAAAAGCCTTGATGATTTTCAATCCAGTGGAATGTAAGGACCGGCAGTATTCGGGCGATTCATTTCCGTGGAGCTGTACATAATTCAGTCCGAAACGATCAGCATACATGCTGATTATCTGCTTGTCTTCGTTGACGAAAACTCCGACACGCCGGGCATGAATGGGCAAGTAAGCCGGAAGCTCGTAGACATATCGGGGAGATTTAGGATAGAAGATGAATCCCAGCATATCTATGCCTTCGATAGACTCTACGTCCTGTATGTTTTCAGCTTCACGCATACCGCATACTTTGATAATTTTTCCGTTAATCATAGGGCTGTCCGTTTTGAATAATTAGTTTATTGGATTGCTTGCAGGAAATTCTGTAAAGTTTCTCCCGGTTGCTGTGTTTTCATAAATGTTTCACCGATCAGGAATCCACGGAATCCGGCTGCCCGAAGTCGGTTTACTATTTCCGGATCGGAGATGCCGCTTTCGGATACCAATACAGCATCTTGGGGAAGCTGTCCGGCCAAGCGGAAAGAGTTTTCTACATCAGTGAAGAAAGTACCCAGATTACGATTGTTGATTCCTACCATATCTATTTTTTCTTGTCGATGTATATTAATTCTTCGGAGCTATGAATCTCCAGAAGAACTTCCAGACCTAGTTCATGAGCTTTTTCTGCAAGTTCATTACATTTCTCCGGTTCTAATGCGGCTGCGATAAGAAGTACGGCATCGGCACCGACAATTTTGGCTTGATAAAGCTGGTATTCGTCAATGATGAAGTCCTTCCTAAGAATGGGGATCTCTACCAAAGGGCGTGCAGTGCGGATGTCCTTCAGGCTTCCTCCGAAAAATTTCTCGTCGGTGAGGATGGAAAGGGCAGAAGCTCCTGCTACTGCATAGGAGGGAACAATTTCTTCCGGGCATGCTTCTTCCTTTATCCATCCTTTCGATGGAGACCGACGCTTGAATTCAGCGATAATACCCGATGCAGACGAGGCTAATGCCTGCTTCATAGAACGAGAGGTCGGAACTTCGCTGATACCTTCCTGTAATTGCTCGATGGAGATAGCCTGCTTTTGCAGGTCAACTTCAAATCGTTTGTTTGCTATAATCTCTGATAATATATCTTTCATTGATATGGGATTATTAATTGTAAATGATGGATTTGCAAAAAATAAAACATTAACTGTTCAATTCAATGAATTTTTTTTTTAGGGTAGCTAATGCGCGTCCACTTTCCAATGACTCTTTGGAGAGAGCAATACATTCTTCAATAGTCTTCTCCGGACAAATCACATGGATGGCGAAAGCTGAATTAACTACCACTACATTTTTTTTGAGCTTCCGTAGCCGTGTTATTCATGATCTGGTCGAAAATCTTAGCTGCATCTTCCGGTGTTTGTCCACCATCCAGGTCAGTTTCCTTATAGCGGGAGAATCCGAGACTCTCGGGAGCGTAAATCTTTTTCATGATCGCTGGTCGCCACTTTAAACTCATTTTGTCAGAGAGATTTCGTCATATCCGTCGAGACTATGAACAACGGCAAATTTCGTCTTGCTTTCCTGATAAGTATAGGTATAGAGGCGAAGTAACGGGAGGTTGTAAACTCCTAAAAGCTGATAAGCCGGTAATACCGGGTTAACCAACGGACCGAGCATATTAAAGAAGGTACGTACTGCCAGTCCTTTACGAATCGGGGCAACTGCTTTTAATGCCGGATTGAATAAAGGAGCATGCAGATAGGCAAGATTACATTTCTCCATGCTACGGCGCAGTTGATCGACGTTACTGGTGAACTTTACACCGTGTTGCTCCATTACATTACTGGCACCGCTGACTGATGTTGCTCCGTAATTACCATGTTTCACAACCGGGAAACCGGCTCCGGCAACAGTAAAACAGGAAGCTGTAGAAATATTAAATGTATTTTTTCCATCACCTCCGGTTTCCTACGATATCTATCGGAGCAAATTCACTTAAATCAACCGGAATACGCATTTTCAAGCAATGCATCGCGGAAACCGCATAATTCTTCCACAGAGATATTACGCATCAGAAAGACGGTAATTAATGATGCCACCTGTACATCATTGTATTTTCCTTGTGCGATGTTCTGTAAAATGGTGCGAGCCTCATCGCGTCCCAGATATTGGTGCTCGAAAAGTTTGTATAGAATCTGTTTCATAAGTTTATTCGTTTAAGAAGTTTTTGATAATTTCTTTTCCTTGTGGCGTCAGTACGGACTCGGGATGGAACTGAATACCATGTACATTGTAGGTCTTATGGCATAGTGCCATAATTTGTCCTTCCCGGCTTTCTGCTGTTATCTCCAGGCATTCTGGAAAACCTTCCCGGCTGACTACCCAGGAATGGTATCTTCCAACAGGGATTTCTTTTTTGCCCAACCCTTCAAAAAGCAAATCCTGGTGAAGGATGGTAATCGGAGTCTGTACCCCATGATATACTTCTTTGAGATTTTCCAGACGTGCTCCGAAAGCTTCGCCGATGGCTTGATGACCGAGGCAGACACCAGAATGCTGCTTTTTGGTCGGAGCATATCTTTTAATAATAGGTAATAGCAGTCCGGCCTCTTCGGGTATGCCCGGTCCGGGAGACAGGATGATTTTATCAAATCGGTCTCCACTTCATCAAGGTCTATCTGGTCGTTGCGGACTACTTCTACATCTGTAGCCCCCTAATTCTTTCACTACATGCAGCAGGTTATAAAGTGAAAGAGTCGTAGTTATCTAAAAGTAATATTTTCATTTTTTTATTGTCATTGTAAAATGGTTGTTCAAATACTATCTCTGCTTTCAATTTTTTAATTTGACAGCTAAATCAATCGCCTTTTTCAGTGCTCCCAGTTTATTGTTCACCTCTTGCAACTCATATTCATCCTGACTGCGTGCTACAATACCTCCTCCGGCTTGGAACCAGAGTTCATTGTTGCGGCTTACAAAAAGTACGGATAGTGATAGCCTGATTTAATTCGCCGTTCAATCCGATAAAACCGATACAGCCACCATAGGCTCCACGATTATGTGGTTCGATTTCGCTGATTAACTGCATAGCGCGTACTTTGGGAGCACCGCTTAATGTGCCGGCAGGAAACGTATCAATAAACGTTTTTATTTTATCTGCGCCCTCATTCAACATACCGCTGACACGGCTTACCAGGTGAATGACATGACTATAATATTGTGGTTCCTTATAGAATAGTACGCGTACATCATGACAATTACGGGAAAGGTCGTTTCTGGCAAGATCAACCAGCATGACATGCTCTGCATTTTCTTTAGGGGTCAGCCAATAAAGCTTCTGTCAGTTCCCGGTCTTTTACTACATCTCCGGTACGGCGGGTAGTTCCGGCAATCGGATCGATGTAAGCACGACCATCTTCGATTTTACAATGTGTCTCCGGTGAAGAACCGAAAATACGAAATCCTCCGAAGTCGAAGTAGAACAGATAAGGAGAAGGGTTGATACTTCGAAGAGCACGATAAACTTTGAAATCATCTCCGGCATAAGGTTGGATGAATCTTCTGGAAAGTACGATTTGGAAACATCTCCACGCATACAGTGCGCGATTCCCTTCCGGACATTGGCTTTATGCTCCTCGTCGGTGATAGGGCTAGTAACGGGACCTGTTACAGAGAAGTTGTAAGAAGCATAATTCCGGTTTTCGATGGCAGCTTCCAGTTCCGGCAAACCGCTTTCTTCTCCTTCGGACAACATTTCAACGAGTGTCAATTCATTTTTGAAATGATTGAAAACAATGACATACTTATATAATATGTATAGCAAATCCGGAGCGTCATTTTGCTCATCGTGACTTTCTTTCACCGGGATGTGCTCGAAGTATTTCACAGCGTTGAACGTCGTGTATCCGTAAAGTCCACATACATTCTTATTATCCCCGGTCACCTGGAATTGATTGATAAACCGGTTCATGGCCTTTTCTACATGGAAGGTTTTTGTCAGGGGTTCTTCCGTGCGGCTGTTATCGGGATAGTTGGAAGTGACAATGCCGCCATTTATACCGATACTTGCCAGGGGACAGAGGGCTATAAATGACAAGGAATTTTCTCCGGCATGATAGTCGGAACTTTCCATTAATGCAGATTGCGGATACATATCACGTACTTTCAGATAGATACTGACCGGAGTATGCATATCTCCGAGCACCTGTTTGCTATGGGCTGTATAATTAAATGTTTTCATTTCTATAATTGCTTGATTATTGATTACGAATGATGGTTTACTAATTACTTATTGCTGTTCATTAAACGATAAATAGGTTTCAATATCTTTGTCTCCTCGTCCTGAAACAGTCAATACAACGATATCTTCCGGTTTGAACTTCAATTTTCTCAAAGCTCCTAATGCATGGGCGGATTCCAGTGCAGGAATGATTCCTTCAAGTTGGGTCAGTTCATAAGCGGCGTCTATTGCTTCGTCGTCATTGATTGCCAAAACGTTGGCACGTCTTTGTGCGGCAAGATTGGCGTGTATCGGACCAATGCCCGGATAATCCAGTCCGGCGGAAATCGAGTAAGGCTCTTCAATCTGTCCGTCTTCGTTTTGGATGACGTAAGTACGCGCTCCGTGGATAATTCCCATTTTACCGAGTTGGATGGTGGCGGCGGTCATTCCGGTTTCTATTCCTTTACCTCCGGCTTCCGCCAGAATGATGCCTACCCGTTCATCATTGATATAATGATAAATCGTTCCGGCAGCATTACTTCCTCCTCCAACGCAGGCTATCAGATAATCCGGATAGTCACGTCCTTCTTTTTCTTGCAGTTGTTTTTTGATTTCTTCGCTGATAACAGATTGCAGGCGTGCCACCATATCAGGATAAGGATGGGGGCCTACCGTAGAACCGATAATATAATACGTGTCGGCAGGATGACAACACCAGTCGCGGATTGCCTCGTTCGTGGCGTCTTTCAAGGTCATGTTTCCCGAGGTCACGGGCACGACGGTAGCTCCCAGCATTTCCATCTTCTGTACGTTGGCATGTTGGCGTTCCACGTCTGTCTTCCCCATATAAACGATACATTCCATATTCATCAAGGCACATACCGTAGCCGTTGCTACTCCATGTTGTCCGGCTCCGGTTTCGGCGATGATGCGTTTCTTTCCCATGCGGCGTGCCAGCAGAATCTGTCCGATGGTGTTGTTGATCTTGTGAGCGCCTGTATGATTCAGGTCTTCCCGTTTCAGATACATCTTGCAACCATACTTTTCGGAAAGGCGTTTTGCCAGATAGAGTGGGGAAGGACGTCCTACGTAGTCGCGTAATAACTGCTCAAATTCCTTTTTAAATTCTTCGCTTTCAATCACTTCGAGGTACTTGTTCGTCAGTTCCTCAACACATTTGTGGAGGATTTCCGGTACATAAGCACCACCGAATTCTCCGTAATAGCCATCCTGGTCAACTAAAAAACTTTTCATAATCCTATCTATTTTTTATGTTATTATCTAAATCTGTTCGAAAATGGGCAAATAAAAAGAGCCCTGCCGCAAGTTGCGACAGGGCTCTTTCAAATCTGTTATATCTTTAATGAGGTATATACATACGAGCACTGCTCCCTTACGACTGTCGGAGTTGTAACGGGTGCCACCACCAATATGTATTTACTAACATTGTTCTCATTGTCTTTTGTAATTTTATTGGGGGCAAATATAGACACTTTGTTTGAAACAGCAAACAAAAAATGACTTTTTTTCTCTTTTGCCTTCATTTTTCTGATATAGAACAATTTTTTCAACCTGAACTGTTCTTATAAATATTGAATATTTAAACAAAAACAATTATGAAACAGAGAAAAGTTTTAGTAGGTATCGCTATTGCCATTTTCATTATATTATTATTGTATTGGTTATTGGTAGCAGAGGATATGAAACCCTGGTTGTCGGCTATGGTTCCTTCCGTGGCACAACAATTCTTCGCTTGATTCTGACAGGGTTCGGATAAATCATATATCTTTGCAAGGATAGTGACTAATAACCAAAATAATAACAATAGACTAAGATATGGAAAATTTTATTTTTCAAAATCCCGTGAAACTGATAATGGGAAAAGGGATGATTGCTCGGTTGGCTAAAGAAATACCGTCCGACAAGCGTATTATGATTACTTTTGGCGGTGGAAGCGTGAAGAAAAAACGGAGTGTACGATCAGGTAAAGGAAGCATTGAAGAATCATTTTACAGTAGAATTCTGGGGAATCGAACCCAATCCTGCCATTGAAACTCTCCGTAAAGCTATTGCTTTGGGAAAAGAAGAAAGTAGATTATCTGCTGGCTGTGGGTGGCGGTTCGGTTATTGACGGTACGAAATTGATTTCCGCAGGAATCCTGTATGATGGTGATGCCTGGGATTTAGTACTTGCCGGACGTCCAGTCACTCATACTGTACCTCTTGCCACTGTATTGACTTTGCCCGCTACCGGTTCGGAGATGAATAACGGGGCAGTTATTTCTCCCGTCGTGAAACAAAAAGAGAAATATCCTTTTTATGCTAACTATCCAATCTTCTCTATTCTTGACCCGGAAGTAACTTTTTACCTTGCCTCCTCATCAGGTGGCCTGTGGTTTGGCTGATACCTTTGTTCATGTGATGGAGCAATATATGACTACTCCCGGGCAGCGCCGCATTATGGATAGTTGGGCGGAGGGCATTCTGCAAACTCTGGTGGAAATAGCTCCGAAGATTCGTGAGAACCAGCATGATTATCAACTGATGGCGGATTTTATGCTTTCGGCTACAATGGCATTGAATGGATTTATTGCTATGGGAGTGTCGCAAGACTGGGCAACTCACATGATTGGTCATGAAATTACTGCTTTGCACGGATTGACACATGGTCATACGTTAGCCATTGTTCTTCCTGCCACTTTACAGGTGCTTCATGAAGAAAAAGGAGATAAACTTTTGCAGTATGGTGAAAGAGTCTGGGGAATTACTTCCGGTACGCGAGAAGAACGGATTGATGAAGCGATTTGTCATACCGAAGAGTTCTTTCGTTCGCTTGGGCTGACTACACGTTTGCATGAAGAGAACATCGGACAGGATACTATTCTGGAAATCGAACGCCGATTCAATGAACGTGGTGCTAAATATGGAGAGAATGGAAATGTAACGGGTGCTGTTGCCCGCAGGATATTAGAGACTGCACTTTAAGTATACTCTTACATTAAAAATATAGGATAAAGAGGATATTGGAACATACTTTTTCACAATATCCTCTTTTTCTTTTTATTATTTCTCAATTTTCTCTGACCTTGGAATTCTGAACCAGAAGCGAGAGCCTTCTCCTTCTTTAGATTCCACTCCGATAACCCCGCCCAGTCTTTCTACTATGACACGGCAGATGGCTAGTCCGAGTCCTGTCCCTTTAATAAAGGAGTTCAGTTTGAAGCAGCGTTCAAACACTTTATCTATCTTGTCAGCAGGAATTCTGATACCTGTATCTTTTACATAAAAGTATATTTCATCTTTGGCTTCTTCAATCCGGTATCCCATTTCGATAGAACCTTTAGGGGTGAATTTCAAAGCATTATTTGTAAAGTTGATGATAACCTGTGATAGACGTATGCGGTCGGTATACATCATGCATTGATCTGCTTTCTCTGTGAATAAGATTTGAATGTCTGGGGAAGAATTCTTTTCTTGCATTTGTCTGCAAATACCTTCCATCAATTCGTTGATATCAGTCTGTGCAAATGTGAATTCCATAGTACCGGCTTCAATTTTAGAAAGATCGAGGATGTCGTCTATTAGTTGCAATAATAAGATATTGTTGCTGGAGATGATTTTTACAAATTCTTTTCTCTCTTCCTCTTCCTCCGTTTGGCATACCATTTCGGAGAATCCTACAATTGCATTTAGCGGGGTTCGTATTTCATGGCTCATATTAGCGAGAAAGGCAGATTTGAGCCGATTGATTCTTCGGCTTTTTCCTTTGCTTCCTGCAGCATTTTGTCCATCTTTAATTTTTCAGTGATGTTTTCAAAACGAAGTAATCCTCCAATAATTTCAGTTTCCTTTTCATCGCCGAATACAGGTGTTGCGGTCACTTCAAAATCTACATTGTCTACTCTGATGGTATGCCGGATAATTTTGCCCTGTTCGATAGCTTTCTTGAAAGCACATTGTCCACACGGTTCATTACGAAGTGCACTGGTCTGATAGCAAATTTTTCCCCGGTATGTATCGTCTGCCTTTTACTAGGCTGGCTATTTGTCTTGTTTCCTCCCATTGTACCCGGTAATTTTTATCAATATAGATAAGGCCGAAGTCGATACTTTTTAGAGCTAGTTTTTGCTTCTTCAATGCTTTTTCCAGTTCTTCCTTGGCGGCAACTAATTCTCTTTCATAATTCTTGAGTTGTGTGATATCCCACCGGGTTGCCAACAGCCATTTTTTTCTCCTTCCCATGAAATAATAGATTTAACAGCAATAGTATCATGGGTGATTCCATCGGGAGTGGTGTATTTTTCTTCCTTGCGATATACTTTACCTTCTTGTATGAGTTCTTTGTCGATATGCCGGTATTTTTCACCTCTTTCTTCTCCGTAAATTTCATAATCAGTATGTCCGATGGCCTCTTCACTGCTAATGCCGGATTGAGCGGCTGATTCTTTATTCCAGTAATAGTATCGGAAATCATTTTGTAATATCTTTTTTACAAAGATAGGAAAAGGAAGGTTATCGAGAATATCAAAGGAGAAACGGTAGGAATGATTGGTCTTTTTAATCGTTTTTTGCAATTTTCGGATTCTATATAGTAAGATGCTGATGACAAGGAGCAAAATAACTACTAGTAAATAATTATAACCCCAATGAACTTCGTTAATCCAATAATTTAACAAATAATTGTTTGCCATAAAATGTTTGATATAAATGAGGTGTAAAGATATGAATTGTTCTTTAACTTTCAAAAAAAATACATAAATATATTGTCTTTCAACATTATATTGTGAGACTGTAATTATATGCGATGAAGAAATAGTAGAGGTATGGTGTCTTGTAGTTCTTGTATGGTATCATATTTTTGCTTGATTTCGAGTCTTTTTTCAGAGAGAAAATGTATTAAAATATTAAATGATGTCTCATGAACTAAAAAATCATTTCTAATTTGTTTTAATAACGCTGGAGTATTTTCTATTTTTGTTCACCTAAATAAGTTTTGATAGAGTCAAAATAAAACAATCATTTAATTACGTATGCTAATAACCATTATTATTCTCGTTCTTTCGGCTGTCTTTTTTTTCGTGAACGGCAAGGTTCGTTCGGATATTGTGGCACTGTGTGCACTGATAGCCTTACTTATTTTTTTTCAGATATTAACTCCTGATGAAGCACTTTCCGGTTTTTCCAATTCGGTAGTCATTATGATGATCGGATTGTTTGTAGTGGGAGGGGCTATCTTTCAAACGGGATTGGCAAAGATGATTAGTTCCCGTATTCTTAAACTTGCAGGAACCAGTGAGATCCGGTTATTTCTGTTGGTGATGTTGGTGACTTCGGCCATTGGTGCGTTTGTCAGTAACACAGGAACGGTGGCACTGATGCTTCCTATTGTTGTCAGTCTGGCAATGAGTGCCGGTATGAATCCGAGCAGGCTGTTGATGCCGTTGGCTTTTGCAAGTAGTATGGGAGGTATGATGACTTTAATTGGTACTCCGCCGAACCTTGTGATACAAAATACGTTGACTTCTGCCGGACTTGAACCGCTTTCCTTCTTCTCTTTCCTGCCTGTCGGCATTGTCTGTGTGATTGTCGGTACGCTGGTATTGATGCCACTTAGCAAATGGTTTCTTTCTAAAAAAAAGGCCAGAAAGATGATAATAAACGTTCGGGTAAGTCACTGAAACAGTTGGTAAATGAATATGGGCTTTCCAGCAATCTGTTTCGTTTGCAGGTAATAAAAGATTCCCGGCTTTTGGGCAAGACGATTATTGACTTGGATATTCGTCGCAAATATGGTTTGAATATCATGGAAGTACGTCGTGGTGATGCATCGCAACATCGTTTTCTGAAAACGATTACCCAGAAGTTTGCTGCACCGGACACGATGTTGCAAGCCGAGGATATTTTGTATGTGACAGGAGAATTTGATAAGGTACAGCTTTTTGCAGAAGATTTCCTGCTAGAGATTTTAGGTGACCATGCAACGGAAGAAACTCAAAGCGCAACTAACTCTCTGGATTTTTATGACATCGGTATTGCTGAAATAGTGTTGATGCCAGCTTCTAATTTGATAAACCAAACAATTAAGGAAGCCGGTTTTCGTGATAAGTTTAATGTGAACGTATTGGGGATCCGTCGTAAAAAGGAATACTTATTGCAAGATTTGGGGAATGAGCGTATTCATAGTGGTGACGTGCTTTTGGTGCAAGGAACATGGAATAATATAGCCCGTCTTAGCAAAGAGGATTCTGATTGGGTTGTTTTGGGACAACCTTTTGGCGGAAGCGGCTAAAGTTACATTAGATTATAAAGCTCCGGTAGCGGCTGCTATTATGGTATTAATGGTAGTAATGATGGTATTCGATTTTATTCCGGTTGCTCCGGTTACAGCCGTTATGATAGCGGGTATATTGATGGTATTAACGGGATGTTTCCGCAATGTGGAAGCGGCTTATAAAACGATCAACTGGGAAAGTATTGTATTGATTGCTGCCATGCTCCCTATGTCTCTGGCATTGGAGAAAACGGGAGCTTCGGAATATATTTCCAACACATTGGTGACCGGCTTGGGATCATACGGACCGGTTGCATTGTTGGCAGGTATTTACCTTACAACTTCGCTGATGACGATGTTTATTAGCAATACAGCTACTGCTGTCTTACTCGCACCGATTGCTTTACAAAGTGCCATACAGATTGGAGTGAGCCCGGTTCCCTTCTTATTTGCTGTGGCGGTAGGTGCAAGTATGTGTTTTGCTTCCCCATTTTCTACACCGCCTAACGCCTTGGTGATGCCTGCCGGTCAATATACCTTTATGGATTATGTAAAAGTAGGATTGCCGTTGCAGATTATTATGGGAATCGTGATGATTTTTGTATTACCATTGATTTTCCCCTTTTAGTTTTTAATTTTTATCCTTTTAATAAGGAGGTGAAAGAGCTCGGTATTTTGTAGTTGTAGTGCTTTGTAACACTGGATCTTTGTCGTTTAATTGAGAGTTGCATAGAATCTGCAACTCTTTTTTTTTGATTGCATATTGCATATTTGTACTTCTAAGCTTTTAATATTCAATAATGTAATAGGTCGTTTTTTTATTGGGAGTAATTAAAGTCTTATCTTTTAAAAAGATGTTAACCGTAGGTCGAAAAAATACAACTTTATCCGTTTCTTATTTGTAAATACAACTATCTTTGTACATTCATTGCTGATTGTTGATTCGTAATGATTTTTTATTTTTTGTGCAAATAAAGCAAACTTAAGTATTTAAAAAGATTATGAAACAAAGCATTGTAAAAATCTTCACTTTTTTCGTTGTTAGTATCTTCTATCAGTTTTATTAGTTGCGTTGATAATGAGAAAAATCTGTTTAATGCAGATCAACTGAAACAAATTTACGAAGAAACTTTTCCTGTAAAAACATCGACTCTGATGGTGATTGGACAATGTCACGAAGTGTAAGGGCACATGTGTCAATCAATGGGAATCAAGGAGTAGATTATAAGATACAGATATTTGATGCCGATCCATTAAGCCCGGAAAGTACAGCAAAACTCTTAGCGGAAGGAACTGCCACTCAAAGTATGACTTTGGATGTGGTGATGGATTGCGCAACATCTCTTGATAAAGTGTTTGTTGCGCGTATAGATGAACACAAACGTTATCTGGTCCAACCGACAGCGATTGAAAATGGTACAGTGACAGCGCACTTTGGAGACAAAGGTACGCCAACACGTTCTATATCACGAGCTGTGACGACTAGTATACCAGTCATGGAAGCTCCTTATACAGCCGATTTTATTAGTGCTAAAAAGGCAATTTCTACTGTCATTCAGGCTAATTGGGATCTTTCTGCAAAGTCTGGCTGGGGTGGAAGTTATGGTCAATTTCCTGTTTTTACAGAAAGTGAGCGTTGGTTTAAGATTCAGGAAGGAACTTTTAAAGCTGGATTTAGTGCAACTGGAAATAGAGATGGAGAAATAAGTGCTGTGAAAGTAATCGTTCCTCAAGGAAGCACATGGGTTATAGAGAATAGTAATCAATTTTCTGATATTACAGAAATTATCGTTGAGAATGGTGGAAAGATAGAGATTGCTAAAAATGGGAGTCTGATATTAACGCGGGCTTCTTATATAACTGTGATGCAGGGAGGAAGTATTGTTGGTGACAGAGGTATTCAGATAACAAATAGTTCGGCTGGGCGTACAAACTATAATGCGGGTACGATTGATTGTGACTTTTTGAAAATTGATGGAAGTGGAAACGGAGTTGATTTTGTGAATTATGGAACACTTAAACTGAATTCTTATAATGCTTCTACCAATGGTACCACATTGATAAATCATGGAACCATTGAAGTCGAAAATATAGATGGCAACAACAATACTAATATTAAAAACGGTTGTTATCTGAAAGCTGGAAAATTACAATTTGGTACGCTTGTTATGGGAAATACTTCCGAAGCTATTTGCAAAGAATTGACGGGTAATGGAAATGATAATAATATCGTGATGGAAGCACAATCCATGTTGACTTGTACGGGCAAAGCTAATTTATTCAGAACAGTTACCGGTCCGACACAAGGAACTGCCTTATTAAGAATTCACGAAATAGATAATACTTCCGGTCTGGCTCAATCTGCTTCTAAAGTAAGTAATAATATCATTTGTGAAATAACAGATCAAACATATAAAGGCGAAAGCACATTATAACTGGTCTCCTTTTTTGCATGGCTAGTAAATAAGGGATTACAGCAAGGTGCTACCTATTGTAATCCGGGCAAAAGCAGAATTTATACTTCCTGCTGACGGTGACTGTATTAAAGAAGGATATAACTCTGATGAAAAACCGGATGATGTAGAAATCGATATGCGGTTTATTCTTATGCTTTCGAAGATAACTATCCGAAAGCAGGAGATTACGATTTCAATGATATTGTGTTGAATGTAACTTTGCCTGCAGCCGGTAATGATGTGAAAGAACTAAAATATAAAATCGACCTTCGGGCGGTTGGTGCCGTGAAACAATTAGGTGCTGGTTTGAGAATACGAGGAATAGACAAAAATAATGTAGAAGAGGTAAATTTTGGTGCAGGTGCCGCTCAACGTACTGGCTCATTAAATTCCGGGATATTTGAAAATGCATCTTATGAAACGAATGGTAATGAACTTGTGATTCCTTTATTTGGAGACGCACATTATATATATGGATATACAGGAGCACAACGTCCCATGTTGAATACAGGGAATGCTAGTACCCCTCTTACAGATATATACACTCTTGAAGTGAACGTCAAACTTAAAAATGAAATATCCGTCCCTAGTGTGACAGATGGTTTAGACTTCTTCATTGCTTATCAGGGGATAGGTCAAAAGAGAACAGAAATCCATTTGACTCATTTTTTAATTCGGCTACGGCGAATGGACAATTGGCGGATAATGAGGTGCTTGAGGTAATCAAGGCAAAGTTAATAATACATGGGCTTTGTGTGTTCCTGATAAATTTGCTTATCCAACAGAAACAACAGTGATAACGAACGCATATTCTAAATTTGCAGATTGGGCACACGATCAGAGCTCAACTACTGATTGGTATAAGACAGTTAGTAGTGATAGAGTGATTCAGTACTAAAACTATTAAAGAGAAATATTGCAAACAGTTTTATTCGAAAAGAACTTGTGTGCATTGATTATGGGGAGATTGTAGGAAGTAAGTGCTGCCTTAATGCTCCCCTTTTTATGTAATTACCCATTCGATGACAAAGTAAATACATAAAGTTTTAGAATCTCTGATTATTCTGACGATTGTTCGTGTAATCAAGGGTTTTGCTATCTCTCATGTTCTATCATTCTTCTCTATTAGCAGGAAAATCCCCCATGATTTATTGAAAAACAATGACTTTATTGCGTAAAAGCACCGCATATTTACATCAAAAGCGCCGCTATATTTGTAAAAAAACATAAGGATAAAGTAAGTAAAAGATGCGGATAATGTCATCAAAAAGCTATGGATGAAGTAAACAAACCATTGGGATAGTGTCGCTATATCGTAAATGTTGTTAGAATTTCCTACTTTCTTTCCATTGATTTTTCTATTTGGGGCTTTGATAATGGTAAAAAAAAAAAGTAAAAGGGAACTTTATTAGTACATGTGATGCCCGTTTGATTGTAGAAATGCTGTGCGCGTATTAAAATGTATATATATCATGCTTAATTGTAGAATAGTGAATTGAATAAAGCCCTCTACAGTGGCAGAAAAATTTTACTTCAGCCAAAGGGAGGAAAGAAGCGATCCCTGATAGATTAAGAATTACAAAGTGTCAGTAGTATCTTTTTTGTAAATTCAAATTTCTCATGTTGAATGTTTTGTAACTGCAAAGATACGAAGAATGGTAACTATATTGAATGATAGTTGCTTAATATCATAGCAGGACCGAGCTCCAGAGATGTACAAATCAGGCGATTTAGGTTATTCAACCTTAATTCGCTTTTTTCTGCATCACTACTATCTGATTAAACCGTTTTTGTGACGGAGTACCAACTACAATTTCTTTTGGAGGAAATCGCTTTGTCGAACTCATTAGCAGCAGATTTATCAATCTGATATATTTTATCTTCTATATAACGGCCTTTTACATTGGCTAAAGCATTATCATATAATTCACAAACATGAAGAGCAGTAGCATACATATTGTCTTCAGTGCGAATCCCTAATGTTTCGGCAGGAATGAATCCTTGTCGGAGATAATAATCCGGTCACCACAAAGTAAAAAATAGCACGAAATCCCCATTTCGGAAGCTAATTTTTTGGTAAGTGCAATCATTCTTCCTCCGATACCTTGCTGTTGGTATTCGGGGAGGACAGAAATGGGCCCCAGGCTCAAAACCTCATATTGGTTACCGTCATCTGCCATGATAAATGATTTGAGGCAGACAACATTACCGACAATCGTGTTATTATGTTCTGCAACAATATCGAGCTCCGGCACAAACTTAGGATGGTTACGCATAATATGAAGGAGGTAATGTTCGTCACATCCCGGAGAATAATGATTCCAGAATGCTTCCCGTGTAATGTTTTTCGGTTTCATGATAATCCGAAGATTGCTCAATTCTAAGTTTTATATCCATATTGTTTCAAATATATAGTTGCACAAATATAAAGAACAAAATCCGAATACCTAACTCTTTTAAAGATGAATCTATACATTATAGCAAGATGAGACAAAAACTCCCGATACTAGTATATCCAGACTTAGTATCAGGAGTTTTTTATATATTCATTCATCGAGATTGCGGAGAATCAGGTCTGTTCATGTTTTGCGTGTATAAGCTGTCTATAATACCGTCGGACAGTCCGATGGTAGGTACAATAATTCCGGTAGCTTTTACATGAGTAGCTATCTCGAGAAATATTTCTGCAGCAGGAACAATAACATCGGCCCGGTCCGGTTTCAACTTATATTGCTTAATACGTTGTTCGGTAGAGAGGGCTTTTAATGTTTCATATATATCTTGCAGTGATTCGATGGGTAGGAGAGACGCTTTTTTGTCTTTCTTGTCCGCTAAACGAAATAACTTATTAATATTTCCTCCCGAACCGATGATGCTGATAGGGGTATATTCTGTGGCAAGCCCTATCAGGTCAGTGCGCAAAGCTTCCTTTTCTTCTTCCTTTACCATACCGCTAAGCATACGTACCGTACCTATATTATATGAACGGGAATTTTTCAGTTCACCGTTGCTGATGAGATTAATTTCCGTACTACCACCTCCTACATCTACATACAAGTAATTTTGTCCTGAAGCAAATAACTGTTCGATATGATTGTCGTAAACAATATGCGCCTCTTCCTGCCCGTCGATGATTTCTACACGGATACCCGTTTTTTTGACGATCTGCTGAACGATATCCTTGCCATTACGTGCATCACGCATGGCAGAGGTGGCACACGCACGATAGTCTACCACATCATATATCTTCATTAATTGTTTGTAGGCTTTCATCAGCCGAATCAGTTTCTTCTCTTTTTCTGTAGAGATAACCCCCACAGTAAAGGCGTCTTCTCCCAACCGTAACGGAATACGGATGAGCTGTACCTTACTCATTAATTCGGGCGCATTCTCCTCGTTTACACATTTTATCAGCAGCCGCACCGCATTAGAGCCTATATCTATTGCCGCATAATTAACTTTCTTCATACTTATCATAATGTATTCTTGTATTCGTTATATAATTTTTCTTGTGAGCGGAATGGGACACTGTTCTCTTCCCGTTCTTTTTTCCCGGTTCTCGCCTGTACCATCCACAATTCTTCCTTCTGCCGTATCCCGAATCCGTAGCAGAACAATTCGTTTTTAAATCTGCCTGGATTTCTTTATCATAGACCGGTGCCGCCACCTCAATACGATTATCCAGGTTGCGAGGCATCCAGTCGGCAGAACCAATGTAGTATTTTCTTCTCCACCATTGGCGAAGATGAAAATGCGCGAATGTTCGAGATAACGGTCGATAATACCATTGATGTGTATATTCTCGCTGATACCCGGAACGCCTGTCACTAAAGAACAGTTACCGCGTACTACCAGTTCCACTTGAACACCCGCTGTTGAGGCTTCGTATAGCTTTTCAACAAGTGCACGGTCAGTAATATGATTTACTTTAGCAAGGATATAAGCCTCTTTTTCCCTGTTCCTTATTTTTTATCTCTTTGTTGATAAGCGCAATGAATCGTTTACGCATATCATTGGGGAGAAACGAGCAATTCTTTGAAATCAACAGGGTAGTATAAGGCTTTTCGATAAAATCGAATACGGCATTGACTTCCCGGACAATGGGACGGTGAGCAGTCATAATGGTATAGTCAGTATACATACGTGCATTTCCTTCATGGAAATTTCCTGTACTGATGCAGGCGATATCTCCGTGCCGAGTGCCGATATGCAGCAATTTAGAATGAATTTTCAAACCCCTCTACTCCGAAAAATAACATGAATCCCCGCATCCTGCATTTTCTTGCTCCAGTTGATATTAGACGCTTCATCAAAACGTGCCAACAGTTCGATAACTACTGTGACTTTTTTTCCGTTTTTGGCTGCACTGATTAAAGCCTTTATCACTTTGGAGTCTTTAGCCAAACGATAAAGCGTCATCTTGATACTTTTTACTTCTTTACTGATAGCGGCTTCTCGCAACACACGGATGAAAGTATCGAAACTATGATAAGGATAATGTAAGGAACGATCTTTCCGACGAATCAAAGTGAGCAGACTTTCCATGCCATTCAGTTCAGGCTTGAAGATAGGTTCCCAAACAGGATATTTCAGTTCATGATGACCGCAAACCGGAAATTTCATCAAATCCTTGAAATTGTGATAGCGTCCTCCGGCTACACGCGTGTCATTCTTATCCACGTTCAGGCGGCCGGTCAACTTTTTCAGCAAGTCTTTAGGAATTTGTTCGTCATAGACGAAACGGATCGGTTCCCCTTTCTTCCGGCTTTTCACACCTTTGGAAATCTTCTGAAGTACCCCTGTTCGCAGATCACTGTCAATTTCCATTTCGGCGTCTTTAGTGAATTTGAAAGTGTACGCCTCATAATCTGTGTACTTCATGCCAACAAAAATCATCGGCAAACAATAGCGGATCACGTCATCAAGAAACATGAGATATGTTTTTCCATCCGAATCAGGTAATTGAATAAAACGGCCGAAGTCTCCGGTCGGCAGTTCAATCACTGCATAGTCTTTCTCCTTTATCTTTCCCCGTTTCATCTTTGCGCAGCAGACGGATGGCAAGGTAAATATCCTCATCTGTCTGATCGTCCAGCGGGCGGGTTCCATTGAGGAAAAGCGGATTGGTAGAACCATTCAGTTTGTTGCGATAGAAAGAAGTGACGAATGCTTTCTGTTCGTCCGTCATTTCCGCATCTTTGATGACGTAGATATTCTCTTTCTTCAATTCCTCCATAATGGAAGCGAATATCTCCTCAAACTGCTTGTAGTAACGATTGTGCAGCTTTCCTATTTGTTTCAGAGTGCAGGCGGCGGTTTCTTGTTCTGCTTGTATGTTTTTATCGGCATATTCTACGATCCGGTTCAGAGTCGCTACACGGACACGGAAGAATTCATCCAGGTTATTTGAATAGATGCCAAGAAAAGTGAGTCGTTCCAGCAGTGGCACTTCTGGACGGGCGGCTTCTAGCAGAATACGTTGGTTGAAGTACATCCAACTGATGTCACGCTCTACATAAGGGTATTTCTTTTTTTATTTCGCTTTGTTTCATTGTGAAAAAGGAACTGTTTAAAATTTCTGCAAAAATATCAATGTGAGATGTAATCGTCATAACGATATTATTACGAACTTATTACAATGTTTATTTGTTATTTTTATATATCAGTAGAAACACTTATATTCGCAAAAAAGTATTGGAACAGACTCGGTTAAAAAAAATATAGAATTTATGAAAACAATGAATTATTCCCTTATTCGCATTCTCTTCGCACTTGTGATTGGATTGGTACTCGTGATTTGGCCCAATGCGGCTGCCAGTTATATTGTCATTACGGTTGGTGTTGCCTTTTTAATTCCCGGTGTTATCAGCCTTTTTTGGTTATTTCGGCCGGAAAAGACCGGAAGGTGAAGCAGCTCCCCCGTTTTCCGATAGAAGGAATCGGTAGCTTATTATTCGGACTTTGGTTGATTGTGATGCCTGAATTCTTTGCAGATGTCCTGATGTTTTTATTGGGATTTATCCTGATTATGGGAGGAGTGCAACAGATTGCTTCTTTGTCGATGGCTCGTCGGTGGATGCCCGTTCCGGGAGCTTTTTATCTGATTCCTTCGCTGATTCTTATTGCGGGTATTATCGCTTTGTTCAATCCGACAGGAGCGCGTAATACTGCATTTATAATTATTGGTGTGAGTAGTTTGGTTTATTCGCTTACCGAATTGATAAACTGGTTCAAGTTTGCCCGTCGCCGCCCGAAGGCTCCGGTTATGCATGACGATGATGATATTGAAGACGCAAAGATTATCGAATAAAAAAAAAGAAGAGGACTGCTTCACAGCACCCCTCCCCGCAAACTTAAAACAACCAACAAAAAGAAATAGATAATTTTTTTTTCACCGTTTTTACTATCTCACAAATAA
>VOFK01001599.1_pt1 | contig 26176 bp, 51 predicted proteins | sample 5384121 | NCBI WGS metagenome assembly VOFK01 (sample SAMN12384730, study PRJNA508395) | human gut metagenome | isolation source: healthy gut J | host: Homo sapiens | reverse complement strand
CTCGGTATTGCTTCGTTCGGTTGCGTATTGCTTTGGATTGAAATTTAGGAATTCTGGGCACGGGGCATGATGGTGCGGGAATTTTTGCCGTGGCTGGCGGGGGAGGACTCGCCGTTCACGGTACAGGCCCCCTTGCAGCACCCAGCGCAGTGTGCCCGCGGCCGCCGAGCTGTGTGAGCAGTACCATATCCCGCAGCACACCACCAATTACTTTTGAGCTGCTGCAGTGGGTCGATAGTGGTCTATCTGGCCGTGCCGAACAACCAGCACGCCCGCTATGCCAAGGTGGCGCTGGAAGCGGGCAAGCATGTCATCGTGGAAAAAGCCGATGGCCGTGAACGCCTTACAGGCCGAGGAGCTGGCCTGTTTGGCCCGGCGGAAAAAGGTCTTTTCTGTTCGAAGCCATGACCACTCAATACCTTGAAAATTACAACAAGATCCGGGAGCTGCTGCCCCGCATCGGCACGGTGAAAGCTGGTGCAGTGCAATTTCAGCCAGTATTCCAGCCGGTACGACGCCTTCTGCGCCGGGGAGACGCCGGTCTCCTTTGACCCGGCCCGCGCGGGCGGTGCACTGATGGACCTGAACGTGTACAACATCAGCTACATCGTGGGCCTGTTCGGGGAGCCGAATCAGGCCAAATATACCGCCAACATGGAGCGCGGCATCGACACCAGCGGCATCCTGACCATGGATTACAACAGCTTCCGGGCCGTCTGCATGGCGGCTGGGACTGCGGTGCTCCCGCCCGGTACGTCATCCAAGGTACGAAGGGGCTATATTTTTGCAGAAATCCACCGCCAACTGGTGCGGCGGCGTCACCTTCCACCCGAACGAGGGGCGGGAGAGGAGCATTTCAACCTCAACGGCGGCAGGCCCGTCAGGCGGCGGCGGAGTTCCCACGCCTTTTGCCAGGGCCATCGAGGGCGGTGACCAGGAGCTGTGCAGCCGGATGCTGGATACCTCGGTGGCCGTCAGCAAAATTTCCTGTGCTGACGGTGGCCCGGCGGTCGGCAGGATCCGAAATTTTGGATTTATAAGGCTATCCCCGGGGCCCTTGCCGCTTTTCAGACTGTATTTCGCAAAAAAGACCCCGCACAGAAAAACCAGGTTTGCGCCGTATCCGACGTCAGGGCGGAACGGCAGCAGGAGGAAAAACTGAATTATGAAAAAGAATGATCTTCGTACCCTCACCCGGCTGGCACTGCTGGTCGCCATTGAGCTTTGGTCATGAAGCCGTCGGTCTGGGCAGTGTCCCATGGGCCCGCTTTACATGAGCTTTTTTGACCCTTCCCCATCGCCGTGGGCGCGATCACCATGGGCCCGCCAGCGGCTGTGCTGGGCGGCGTGTTCGGCGCCGTGAGCTTCTATGATGCCGTCACCGGCGCTTCCGCCATGACCGGCGCGCTGTTTCAGGTCAGCCCCGTCAGCACCTTCATCCTCTGCGTGGGGATGCGCGTGCTGATGGGCCTGTGTGTCGGCCTGATCTTCAGCGGCCTGAAAAGTTCGATAAGCCCGGTACGTGGACGCTACATCCTCAGCGCCATGTGCGCTCCGGCCCTGAACACTCTGTTCTTCATGGGCTATATCGTGCTGGCCTTCTACAATTGCGACTATGTCCAGAACCTCGTGTCCGTCAAGGGGCGCGGCTAACCCCTTCATGTTCGTCGTCCTGCTGGTCGGCGTGCAGGGGTGGCCGAAGTTCCTCGTCTCCGGCATTCTGGGCGGCATCGTCGCCCGTGCGGTGCACAAGTTCCTGAAGTAACCGCCGCGCGCAACGTCAGGGCAGCGCGTCCGGTTCCCGAATAAAAAGCAAAGACCAGAACCTCCTGCCGGTGCGGCGGGGCGGTTCTGGTCTTTTTGCGGCAATAAGGGGAAAATCAGCCGGGCGCTTACGCCTCGGCGATGGCCTCGATCTCGCACAGGACGCCCTTGGGCAGGTCCTGACGGCCAGCGCAGCTGCGGGCGGGCTTGAGGTGAAGAACTTGGCGTAGACCTCGTTGAAGCCGCAAAATCCGCGATGTCGGCGAGGAAGCAGGTGGTCTTGACCACCTTTTCAAAAGCCGCTGCCGCCCGCTTCGAGATGGCACCCACGTTCTTGCAGCTCTGCTGGGCCTGAAACGCGATACTTTTAGGCGGGGATCGTGCCGTCGGCCTTCACCGGGATGCGGCCGGAAGTATGGGCAAAGAAACCGTTGGTGACAACGAAGCCCTGCGAATGAGGGGCCGATAACCGGGGGCTTTCCGTAGCGATGACTTTCATGAGAAGACCTTCTTTCGTTCACTTAATAGAATGCTGAGGAAAGTCTACACCGGCGGGCGGGGCTGTCAATCTTCGCCCGCCTTTTTTTTCTCTGCCGCCTTTACAATTCGGGTAAAAGGCGGTATTCTTTGTCTATTCTGAATGTACCCCACGACTGTTTCGGGAGGGACCCCATGGATATCCACGCCGGCTGCATTATTTTTCTGGTTTTGTGCGAGGAAATGAACTACACCCGCGCGGCCCAGCGGCTGTTTTGTCGCGCCAAGCGCTGCGGCAGAAAGCATCACCGCGCTGGAGGCCGAACTCTGCGGGCCGCTGTTCGTCAGCGCCCACCACAAACTCTCGCTCGAGCGGGGGCTGGCTTGCAACGCCATGCGACCCCGGTGGTGGAACAGTTCCGCTTGGTGCAGGCGGCGGCCCCACCACGCTGAGATCCGTCGGCCCAGCCGGTGCCGGATCGGCTCTGGCACGTCTCGCTGGTGCCAGATTTACCTGCCGGGGCTGAAACGCAGTTGAACCAAGTTCGCCAGCAGTACACCCATATCCGAGATGCGGTTTCGGCTGCTGGGCAACTGGATGCGGGCTTGTATTGGACCTCGGCTGTGGCCCCGGTGCTGGCCCGCACCACCCGCAGGGGCGGGCCGACTGTCTGCTGATTGCCACGCCGGGGGCATCCCTTCTGGGAAAGGAGCGGGTGCCGCTGGCACTGGGAGGCAGCAGGTGCTGCTGCCCGGTCTGCAGCAGGACTCTTTGCGCCGCTGTGGGATGCGTGCGCCAAGGCGAACTTTGCCCCCGACGCCGAGATCGGCCCCAGCTTCTATCCAGGCGTACTATCTGGTTGCAGGAGCAGCTATGCACCTGCCTGACCCGCACGAGCGGGGGGCCCGGCAGGAGCTGGACCGAGGTGCGGGACGTTCTCATTGAGGATATGCCGCCGCTCTGCGTTTCCATGGTGCAGCGGCGGGATCACAATTCCGCGCCTACCTCGACCCTGCTGCGGCTTTACTGATGGAGTGCTGGGGGGCACGGCGTCGCCGCAGGCCGGCCGGCCAAGCCGTTTAATGCGGTGCTTTCCAGCACGGCGATTGGAAAAAAAGCCGGTGCCTCACCCACGCGCCGGGCACCCAGCTGCCCTTGCACGGGCGGCAACAACTTCCGGGAGCTGAGGCGGCTACGAAGCCGACGAGGGCTGAAAGCATGTCCCGCTGGGGTCGAATCGCGGCATCCCCACCGGTCTGTTGAGGAGCCGGACCGAAACTGCTGGATTCCGGGCTGCGGCTCATCCTCGACCGCGCAGGCAAGAGCAGGAGGCCGAGAAGATGATGCCGGACTATGCCGGACGGTGCGCGGCTGGTCGCATCTGCGGGCTTTGCCTTGACGGTGGCAAAGAGGTGAACTTCTCGCCGGAGGATCGGGAAAAGCTGCTGGAGGGTAAGCCCGATGAGGGCCGCCGGATGGCCGACGCCATGTACAAGCAGATGCTCTTCGGAAATAAGGCGTACAAGGAGCTGTTCCGGGCGCTGGAGGCGGGCGAAACGCCGATCCTGTTCCACTGCTCCGGCGGGAAAGACCGCACCGGCGTGGCCGCCATGCTCCTCCTGAAGGCGCTGGGCGCCTCGGACGAGACGATCGTCGCCGATTTCGTCCAAACGAACGGTGCCGCCGCCCGGAGCTGGAAAAGATCATGCCGAGCACGCCGAGGAGATCGCCGCCCGGCCGGAGCAGAAGAAGTTCTATCAGGGCATCGCGGGCGTCCATCCCGAATCGGTGGAACTGGTGCTCTCCACCATCCGCAGCCGCTGCGGCAGCGTCGATGCCTACCTCGAAGCCGAATACGGCCTGACCCCTGCCCGCCTGATGAGATTGAGAAGCCGAATGTATCTGGGTAAAAGCGGAAAAACTCCCTCAGTCACGGCTTCGCCGTGCCAGCTCTCTAGGGAGCCTTGGCGCAGCGCAGCTGAAAGCTGTCGGAGGGAGTTTAATTTGTAAAATATCTTGACATTGATTCAAATGTTTCGTAATATAAGAAGTAGTATGGAATCCATGACGCTGCGTGCAGGGATCTTCCGCAACCAAAGTTCAATGGGGCTTCATCTGCCCGTTTTTATAACAAAACCTTCAATAAATAACAGGACTGTACCGAAAAGCAGCCTCGGCGCTTGGGCCGTGGTGTCTCGTTTTTGCGGCCTGTTTTTGTATTGCGAGCTTGATTTTTTTGTATTGTTGACCCACGCCTTGCCCGGCAGCGTCTCCAGCATGAGTTGAATTTTGAAACTTTAACTTTGAGGAGAGTGAACACAATGCCCCCGATCATTCTGGATCGTGGTCGTGACGCAATTGCTGCTGGCATCGGCGGGGGTTATTTTATTGGTTACAACAACCGTAAAAAGACCGCTGAGGCTCAGATCCGGCAGCGCCGAAGCCGAGGCGACCCGGCCTGGTGAACGAAGCGATCCAAGACCGCAGACCAAAAACGCAAAGCCGTTTCTGGAGGCCAAGGACGAAGCCTTCCGCCTGAAAGCGGAAGTGGACGCCCAAAGGCCGAAGCCGACAAGGAGATCACAGCGCCGCGCTGAGATCGCCCGGCAGGAGAACCGCATCGACCAGAAAGAAACCGCCCTCGACCGCAAGACCGAGGCGCTGGAAAAAAGCGCGAAGAAGAGCTCAAGAAAAGCAGAAGGAGAAGCCGAAGCCCATCTGGCCGAGGTGGACGCCATCCGCGCCAAGGAGATGGAGCGGCTTGAGACACTGGCCGGCCTGAGTCAGGAAGACGCCCGCGAAGTGCTGCTGCACAAGGTGGACGAGGAGCTGACCCATGAAAAAGGCCGTCCGTGTGGCTGCCTATGAGACCGACCTGAAGGAGAACTGCGACAATCTGGCCCGGAACCCTGATCGGTCAGGCCATTGCCCGCTGCGCTGCCGACCATTGCAGCGAGACCACCGTCAGCGTCGTGCCGCTGCCCAACGACGAGATGAAGGGCCGCATCATCGGCCGGGAAGGGCGGAACATCCGCGCCCTTGAGACCGCCACCGGTGTGGACCTCATCATTGATGACACCCCGGAGGCCATCACCCTGTCCTCCTTCGACCAGACCCGCCGCGAGGTGGCCCGCATGACGCTGGAGCGCCTGATCGGCGATGGCCGCATCCACCCCGCCCGCATCGAGGAGACGGTGGAGAAAGTGCCGCCACGACCTCGAACTGCAGATGAAGCGGGAGGGCGAGAAGGCCGTTATGGAGCTGGGCGTCCACGGTCTGCATCCCGACCTGATCAAGCTGATCGGCCGTTTGAAGTACCGCACCAGCTTTTGGCCAGAACGCGCTGACGCACAGCATGGAAGTGGCTTGGCTGGCCGGTCTGCTGGCGGGCGAGATGGGCGTGAACGTCACGCTGGCCCGTCGTGCCGGTCTGCTGCATGATGACATCGGCAAGGCTCTTGACCATGAGATCGAGGGCAGCCATGTCCGATCGGTGTGGACATCTGCCGCAAGTACAAGGAAAATACCCAGGTCATCCACGCCATCGCGGCCCATCACGGCGACGTGGAACCCAAGACCCCGCTGGCCTTCATCATTCAGGCTTGTGACGCCATCAGCGCCGCACGCCCCGGTGCCCGCCCGCGAGAATGTCGAGAGCTACGTCAAGCGTCTGGAAAATCTGGAGGAGATCTCTTCCAGCTTCGAGGGCGTGGAACAGGCCTTTGCCGTTCAGGCTGGCCGTGAAGTGCGCATCATGGTCAAGCCCGACGTTATCAGCGACGATCAGGTCATCCTGCTGGCCCGCTCCATCGCAAAGAAGATCGAGGACACGCTGGATTACCCTGGCCAGATCAAGGTCAACGTCATCCGCGAGAGCCGTGCCGTCGAGTACGCAAAATAAGCAGAACATTTTTTTTGGGAGTCCGCTGCCTTTGGCTGCGGTCCGCGGCGCGGTTTTCAAAAACTGTCCGTGGCACAAGAACGGTTTATGCAATGAAACCCAAGCGAAGGTGCAATTTGCTCACAAAAAGTAAAAATAGACGAAATACTTTATAAAAAAAAAAGAAAGAGCGTGCGAAATAGTCGGTCAAAAAAAAGAATAAATCATACTCTTTTCAACCTGAACTGTTTACAAGTGAAATGCGTTCATTGGTGAAACTTGTACAAAAAAATAAGCGCTTTCTTCGGCGAAGTGTTGGACAAACCGCAGAAATGTGCTTTTGCGGGAGAGGACAAATTTTGAAAAAAGGCTTTTTCTTTCGCAAAAGACCGATGTATAATGCGGCCAAGGCACAAGGGAGTGCAAAGTTCCAGAGGGGGAACGGAGGCCCTTGTGTATTTTCAGAACGTGCCGCTTTAGCAGGGTATAGACCTGAAGCGGTCAAGAGAGGGGAAAAAAATAGATATGAAATTCGATCGTCGTATTTCGCGCCGCAGCTTCCTGTCTGCTGCGGGTGTCACCACGGCTGCACTGGCTCTGACGGCTTGCGGCGGCTCTTCCAGCTCCGTGGCAGCTTCTTCCGCTGCCGGTTCTACGGCGTCCTCTGCAGCTGGCACTGCACAGGGCGGCACCCCGGAACATCATGCTGGAGACCGAGGTTCAGTCCCTCGACCCCCGCAGGTGGCCACCGACGGCACCTCCTTCGAGGTCATTGCGGACTACACTGACGGCCTGATGCAGATGGACGCCGACGGCAGCAGCCATCCCGGCCTGGCGGAGACCTACGACATCAGCGCGAGGACGGTAAGACTTATACCTTCCATCTGCGCGATGCAAAGTGGTCCAACGGTGACGCCGTCACCGCAGCCGACTTCGTGTTCGGCTGGCAGCGTGCTGTTGACCCCGCTACTGCTTCGGAGTATTCCTATATGCTGTCTGACATCGGCCAGGTGGTCAACGCCGCAGAGATCATTGCCGGTGAGAAGCCCGTCACGGATCTGGGCGTGACGCGGTGGACGACAAGACCCTCGAAGTTCAGCTGAACGTCCCTGTCAGCTACTTTTTGAGCCTGATGTACTTCCCCACCTTCTACCCTGTCAACGAGGCATTCTTCAACACCTGCAAGGACACCTTCGGCACCAGCCCCGACACCGTGCTGTCCAACGGCGCGTTCAAGCTGACCGACTACCAGCCCGCCGCTACCGCCTTTTGCGCTGGAAAAAGAACCCCGACTACTACGACGCTGCAAATATCGCTCTGGATGGTCTGGCCTATCAGGTCATCAAGGACAGCCAGCAGGCTCTGATGAGCTACCAGACCGGTGCTCTGGACATGACCCTGCTGAACGGCGAGCAGGTGGATCAGGTAAAGGACGACCCCCAGTTTACCAGCGTGGGCGCCGGCTACCTGTGGTACATCAGCCCCAACATCGATGCGGTGCCTGAACTGGCAAACGAGAACCTGCGCAAGGCTATGCACCTTTGCTCTGGACCGCGACGCCATTACCGGACGACGTCCTGAAAGGACGGCTCTGCACCCATGCTACACTGTCGTGCCGCCGCAGTTCGCCACCGGCCCCGACGGCAGCGATTTCAGCGCCGACCAGACCAAGTTTGCAGAGTCCTGCGCTTATGATGCCGACAAGGCCAAGGAGTACTACGAACAGGCCAAGAGCGAGCTGGGCAAGGATAGCTTCTCCTTTGACATGATGGTGGATGCTGACGATGCACCTCAGAAGGTGGCACAGGTCGTCAAGGAGCAGCTGGAGACCACGCTGGAGGGCTTTAACCCCTGAACCTGACCGTCGAGCCCAAGAAGCAGCGCGTGCAGGATATGCAGGACGGCAACTTTGAGATCGGCCTGACCCGCTGGGGTCCCGACTACGCCGACCCCATGACCTACCTCGGTATGTGGGTCACCGGCAACTCCAACAACTACGGTCTGTGGAGCGACGCCGAGTTTGACTCCATCATCGAGGAGTGCACCACCGGCGACCTCTGCACCGATCCCGAAGGCCGCTGGGCTGCCCTGTATGAGGCAGAGCAGATCGTCCTGGAGCAGGCGGTCATCTTCCCCCTGTACGGTCAGTGCAATGCTGAGATGGTCTCCTCTGCCGTCAAGGGGTCGAGCATCACCCCTGCGCTCTGAACCGCGTGTACAAGAACGCTGCTAAGAGCGAGTAAAACTGAAAGCACACTGAACAAAGGCCGCACAGTGGCCCGCAAAAAGCCACTGTGCGCCTTTTTTGGCATTGTACCTGTCCGCGGCAGACGAACGACTGACCGCGAAAATCCCGGACAAAAAGGGGGTCCACCGACGTGAAAAAAATATACGCTCAAGCGAATCCTGACCTCGCTGTTCACTTTGCTGGCCATTCTGCTGGTCCTGTTCATCCTGATGCAGCTGATGCCCGGCTCGCCCTTCAACGACGAAAAGCTGACAGCGCGACATGAGCGCGGCGCTCTATGCAAAGTACGGCCTCGACCAGCCCATCTACGTCCAGTTCTTCCGCTATGTGGGCAACATGCTCCGGGGCGATCTGGGTGTGAGCTATAACATCTCCAAGAATACACCTATCTCCCAGCTCATCCAGAGCCGCCTGCCCATCTCGATCCAAATCGGCGGCATGGCTGTTATGCTGGGTGCTGTGGTGGGCCTTGTGCTGGGCATCATTGCCGCCCTCAAGCGGGACACCATCTTTGACACCATCGCCACCATCATCTCGGTCATCGGCGTGTCGGTGCCGTCCTATGTGTTCGCGCTGGCCCTGAGCTACGCCTTTGGCTTTAAGTTCCGCTGGTTCCCCATGCTCTTTTCCGCCAAGGATGTCTTCGGCTCCAGCGTCCTGCCCAGCGTGTCGCTGTCCATGTTCACCATGGCATCCATCGCCCGCTTCACCCGAAGCGAGATGATAGAAGTCCTCGACTCTGACTATATGCTGCTGGCCGAGAGCAAGGGCATTTCCGGTCCGGCGCTGATCTTCCGCCACGCGCTGCGCAACGCCCTGATCCCCATCATCACGGTGCTGGCACCGCTGATCGTGATTCTGATGACCGGCTCGCTGGTGGTGGAGAAAAAGATCTTTCGCCATCCCCGGTGTGGCAGTCTGCTGGTGACGGCCATCCAGTCCAACGATTACAACGTTGTCATTGGTCTGAGCTTTATTTATAGCGCCATGTACATTGGCATTATGCTGGTCGTTGACCTGCTGTACGGCATCATTGATCCCGCGCATCAGTTTGGCAAGGGGGACGACTAAATGGCAGCAAAAAGCGATCCGCGTGGGCGCGGCCTCCCCCCGAACGAAACCTTCACCGCCGCCGATTTCGAGCTCAAGCACAACGACGATGAGATCAGCGTGGACTCCAACTTTGCGGCGCAGAACTTCTGGAAAGAAGCGCGCATCCGCTTCTTCCAAAAAAGAGCGCGGTGCTGGGCCTCGTGCTCATCGTCTTCATCGTGCTGCTGGCCATCTTTACGGCCCGGGGATGAACAGCTACACCTACTCCGGCCAGGATCTGAGCCAGAAAAACTTCGCGCCTCGCGTCCCGGGCATCGAGCAGTTCGGCATTCTGGACGGCAGCGAGAAGATGAGCACCACCACCGGAACCAAGGTGACCAACGCCTATCAGGAAAAAGGAGAAACTGGACGTCTACTACTGGTTCGGCAGCGACCTCTACGGCCGCGACATCTGGACCCGTACATGGGAGGGCGCCCCGCGTCTCCCTCATCATCGCCGTGGCGGCTGCTATCATCGATATGGTCATCGGCATGAGTTACGGCCTCATCTCAGGGCTACTTTGGCGGAAGAGTGGATATGCTGATGCAGCGCTTTCTTGAGGTTGCCAACGGCATCCCCCGTCTGGTCATCGTCACACTGCTGCTGCTGGTGCTGCAGCCCGGCATGGTGACCATCATCTTCGCTTTGATGCTGACCGAGTGGGTGGGCATGAGCCGCATCGCCCGCGCCGAGATGCTCCTCAAGCTGAAGGATCAGGAATTTGTTCTGGCGTCCCGCACGCTGGGCGCTGGCAGCTTCTTCATCATTTTCAAGGAAGTGTTACCCAACATCATCGGCCCCATCATCACTCAGGTCATGTTCAGCATCCCCACCGCGATCTTTACCGAGGCATTCCTTTCCTTCGTGGGTCTGGGCATCCCGGTGCCGCAGTGCTCGCTGGGTTCCTTGATCAGTGAGCTGTACAACAGCTTCACCACCCATCCCTATCAGATCATCCCGCCCATCGTGGTCATGAGCCTGCTGATGCTCAGCTTCAACCTGCTGGCCGACGGCCTGCGCGAGGCACTTGACCCCAAGATGAAGAGTATGTAAGGGAGGAACACCCCATGCCTGAAATACAAAAAGAACAGGTCTTGTCGGTGCGAGACCTTGATATCACCTTTTAAGACCACCGCGGCCCGGTCCACGCCATCCGCGGCGTGAACATCGACCTGTACAAGGGCGAGACGGTGGCGCTGGTGGGCGAGTCCGGCTCCGGCAAGTCGGTCACCATGAAAGGCCGCCATGGGCATTCTGGCCAAGAATGCCACCGTCAACAGCGGCTCCATCCAGTTCAGCTACCACCACGCCGACGGCAGCCCGGAGACCGTGGATGCTGCTGCAAAAAGGATAAAAAGTGGATCCGCCGCCACATCAACGGCAAGCGGATCGCCATGGTCTTTCAAGACCCCATGACCAGCCTCGACCCGACCATGACCATCGGCAAGCGTATCATGGAAGGAATGCTCTGGCACTTCAAGATGCCCAAAGCCGAAGCCTACAAAAAAGGCGCTGGAGCTGCTGGAGGAGGTCGGCATCACCGACGCCGAAAAACGGATGAAGAACTACCCCACCAGCTGTCCGGCGGTATGCGGCAGCGTGTGGTCATCGCCATCGCCCTTTCCTGCGACCCCGACCTGCTCATCTGCGATGAGCCTACCACCGCGCTGGATGTCACCATCCAAGCCAAGATTCTGAGCTGATCCGCAGCATCCAGAAGGAGCGCGGCATTTCGGTCATCTACATCACCCACGACCTCGGCGTCGTGGCCAAGGTGGCCGACTATGTCGATGTCATGTATGCGGGCAAGATCGTCGAGACCGGCACCATTGATGAGGTCCTCTACGACCCCCGCCATCCCTACACCTGGGGCCTGCTGTCGGCCATGCCCGATCTCGATACCGCCGACGACCGCCTGTACACCATCCCCGGTTCGCCGCCGAACCTGCTGCATGAGAAGCCCGGCGACGCCTTTGCGCCCGCAACCGCTTCGCACTGAACATCGACGACGAAGGTCGACCCGCCCATGTTCAAGATCAGCGATACCCACTACGCGGCCACATGGCTGCTGGACCCCCGCGCGCCCAAGGTGGAGATGCCGCCGGAGCTCAAGGAGCGCATTGCCCGCATGAGCACGGAAGCAAAAAAGATCGAGGAGGCGGAGTAAATGGCAGGAGCACAAAGCGCCCCCTCTGCTGAAGGTCGAAGGACTGAAGCAGTATTTCAAGGTGAATAAAAATTTTACGGTCAAGGCGGTGGACGATGTCAGTTTTGAGATCTACCCCGGCGAGACCTACGGTCTGGTCGGCGAGTCCGGCTCCGGAAAGTCCACCATCGGCCGCAGCATCATCCGCCTGTACGACCCCACCGCAGGCAAGATCACCTTTGACGGGCAGGACATCAGCGGACACCTCGGCCGAGCCACGCACAGAACAACACCCTGCGTACCCAGATGCAGATGATCTTCCAGGACCCGATGGCATCTCTGAACCCCCGCAAAAGGTGGAGGACATCATCGGCGAGGGTCTGGATATCCACCATCTGTGCAAAACGCAGGCAGAGCGCCGCGAAAAAGGTGGAAAAGAATCCTTGCCAAGGTCGGCCTTGCCCCGGAGCACGCCGAGCGCTACCCCCACCAGTTCTCCGGCGGGCAGCGCCAGCGCGTCGGGCATTGCCCGCGCCCTCATCATGAACCCTGAAGCTCATCATCGCGGACGAGTGCATCTCGGCGCTGGACGTGTCAATTCAGGCACAGGTGGTCAACCTGATGAAGGATATCATCCAGCAGGAGACCGGCACGGCCTACCTGTTCATTGCGCATGACCTTTCCATGGTCAAGTACATCTCGGACCGCATCGGCGTGCTCCATCTGGGCCACCTGCTGGAGACGGGTACGACCGAGGAGATCTTCGAGAATCCCATCCACCCCTACACCCGCAGCCTGCTGTCGGCCATCCCGCTGCCGAATCCGGTGGTGGAAAAACGCCGTGTGGCTGAGACCTACGACTACGCCACTTCCGGCATCGATTACAACAAGGGCACCGATCACCATGTGAGCGGCAGCCACTATGTCAAGTGCACCGACGAAGAGTTTGCAAAATGGTGTAAATGATAATAAAAAGAAAAGAAGAGCGTTCCCGCGTGGAAACGCTCCTTCTTTCTTTTTATTATCATTACTTGAATAAGTTTTGGGTTCAAGTCCTGGCTGGCCCTCAGAACGTCATCCGACACCTTTTTGACATTCCTATGCGCTGGGACCCGCAAAGGGAACTGACGGTCAGGGCCTTACGGGTTGCGTTTGCTGATTTTTCCGCAGCCCCTTGGCAGGGGCTTTGAAAAATCAGAACGCTGTCCCAACAACTCCTCCCTGTTTCGGCCGCAGGCCGCGGTCGTCGTCGTTGCTGTTCAAGTCCTAGCGGCCCCCTCAGAACGGCATCCGACACTTTTTGACATTCCTATGCGCTGGGACCCGCGCACTAAACAACAGCCCACTGGGCTGTTGTTTGCCCCGCCCATGGCGGTGCCGTGCTGTTCAAGTCCTGGCTGGCAACAAAAAAGAGCACCCCGATGGGTGCTCTTTTTTGTTATGGGCCAGCCAGGACTTGAACCCGGGACCAAGCGGTTATGAGCCGCCAGCTCTGACCAACTGAGCTACTAGCCCGCATGTTCTGCGCTGCGGCACTTACAAGTATACCAAAAACAGCGCAAAATGAAAAGCATTTACACAAAACTTTATTTGGTGCGGTGGGCATCCAGCTTCTGCTGCATAAAACGATCAAGCATTTCCTGCGGGGAACAGCGGCTCCTTGTAGCCAAAGGCTTCGCGGATGAAGATCAGGGTCACTACGGTCTGACGACCGGGGTCCAGCCGGAGGGTATACAGGGTGTCCAGCGGCTGCTGGGTGGGCTGGTGCAGGGTCAGATGCATCAGAAAGCCGCCGTCCTTTTTCCCGGCGGCACTCGTACACGAACTCGTCGGTGTCCCTGTGCTCGTCCAGCCGATCGAAGCACTCGTCCAGCGGCAGGTCGGTGCGGAACTCCGAAAGGCCGGCGGGGGGGCCGTACTGGCTGCGGCGGGTATTCTCGCGCCGGGACAAAAAAAAACGATCACGCCAAGCACGGCGGCAAGCAGGACAATGGAAACTGCGGCGTTCATGAAGATCCTCCTGAAGAGTTTTTCTTATTGTAACACAACCCGCATAATACTTTTGTGCTATAATATTTTTAATTCTTTGAAAATTTTTGTCAGGAGCCTGCGCACTGCTGCAGGCGGAGGAACACAATGAAGCTCAAATTTACACGCAAGACCTGGTACTTTCCTGCTGGCGGCAGCGGCAATGTCCATGCTGGGCGGCTTTGCCGTGCTGGGCGGCATGGATTTTTCTCGGGGGCTGGAACTGATCGTGTTCTGCATCACCGGCATTGCAGTGCTGTTTTTGGCCGCACAGAAGGGTGCTCCCGCCAAGGATAAGCGCAGCTACACGCTGGTGTTCGTGCTGCTGATGCTCAGCAAGCTGGCTGCAGGCGGCTGGGCGGGCGACCTGTGCTCGGCACTGGTGGGCCGGGCCTGCTTTGCCATCGAGTACGGCCACGGCAGGCCGTTCAGCGTCAGCTGCAGCTGGTGTGCATCTCGGAAGCGCTGCGCCTTTTTGTTCTGGCTGCTGACGAAGTATGCGGGCATGAGCACCCTTGCCTTCTGGACGAACATCATGTTCGTGCTGCTGGCCTGTGCCGGGGCTGGGCAGCGCTGATGCTGTATAAGACCCAGGAGGAAACGCTGTGACTCAGCGGCGCAAGTCAAAAACGGAAGCGGAACCGCGCCGTGTGGACCGGCGCACCTTTCTGGCGGGGGCCGGTGCTGCTGCCTGTGTTGGGTGCGGGGCTGTGGCTGCGCAGAAAAAGTGTTTTCCAAACGGGACAAAACGAAAGCGGAAAAACAGTCTGTTGAGAACCCTGCCCTGCCTGCAGGCGAGTGGCGGGCCGTATGGAGTGAGCTATCTGGAATGGGCAGCAATGGATTTTCCTCGGCGGATGCCTTCCGCGCCGGGTGCGTGCAATGCTGGAAAACTGCGCGGGCCTTGGGCTGAACACGGTGCTTGCGCAGGTGCGAGCCCTTCGATGCACTTTACAAAAAGCCAGCTGTTCCGTGGAGCCACCTGTGCACCGGCGTGCAGGGGCAGGACCCCGGTTTTGACCCGCTGGACATCCTTTTGCAGGAGGCCCACGGGCGCGGCCTTTCGGTGGAAGCGTGGCTGAATCCCTACCGGCTGCGGTCCTCTGCAGCCATGCCGCCGAATCTGGCAGAGAACAACCTTGCGCCAACACCCACCGGAATGGGTGTGCAGTGGGCGACGGGCTGTATCTGAACCCGGCCGAGCCTGCAGCGGCGGACTATGGTGCAGGGCGTGGCCGAGCTTTGCAGAACTACGCGGTGGACGGCATCCACTTTGACGATTATTTTTTACCCTGTGACCGAAGAAAGCATCGATGCGGCGCAGTTTGCGGCCAGCGGTGCGGCGACCTTGCAGCATGGCGGCGGCAGAACGTGACCGCCTTGGTCAAGAAAGTGTACGACACGGTGAAGGCTGCAGACCCGACGCTGCGCTTTGGCATCGCTCCGCAGGGGAATCCCGACAACGACCTCAACAGCCAGTACAGCGATGTGACGACGTGGCTGGCTGCGGGCGGGGAAGAACAGGTGGGTGGATTATCTCTGCCCGCAGATCTACTGGGGCTATGGCTACACGCTGCAGAGCGGCAGCACCCGCTTTGCCTTTGAGAACATCGTACCCGCGTGGCTGGCGTATCCGCGTGCAGAGGGCGTGGCGCTCTATTTTGGCCTGGGCGCGTACCGTGGGCGCAGGTGACGGCGGCGCAAACCCGGACAGCGTGAGCGGCTGGAGCACCGGCGATGCGCTGGCCCGGCAGGTGCAGGACCTGCGCGGTCAGAACGCGGGCGGCTGGGCGCTGTACCGGTACGGCAGTCTGTTCGGTGCGGGCGCACCGGAGCAGGCCGCTGCCGAGTGTGCTGCCCCTGCGGACGGTCACTGGCAAAGAAACGTAAAAAATCAGGCGGCAAACCGCACAAAAAGAAAAGCCCCGCCGGGGCTTTTCTTGCAGTACGGCACAGGACAAACGTCTTGTACAGCGCCGGAAAATGCGGTATACTATATCTGTATCTGCTCTGGCCACAAGAACAGGGGCGAAGGGATGAAAAAACAAAGAGAAGCGCATTGCTTCGTGAGGAAACGTATGAAGATGAAAAAAGGATCGTTGTGCTGCTGATGGCGCTGGTGCTTGCAGTGGGCCTGACCGGCTGCAAAGGACACCCCCCTGAAGAGCATCGTGCACAAGGCAGCGGGCACTTCGGACGAAGTGCAGGAAGAGGACACACCCGCTGGGCCGACCAGACCAGTGATCCGCTGATCATTCAGGGCATTGCAGACCCCTCGGCCAAGTTTGCCACGGCCACGGCGGATGGCTGCCTGTATGCGGTGTTCAACGGCATCTGGAGCCGCCAGACCAGCTACTTTACTGCCTTCCGGCACGCTGAGCATTATGGGCTGCGGCACGGCTGAGGGCACCAGCGGTTCAAGGTGGCCGTGTGGAAAAAGGTGGACGGCGGCGCAGAGTATGTAGCCGACAGCACCTATTATATCTGCACCGACGGCACCAACTACCGCTGCACCATCTCCGGGCTGGACCCGGCGGCGCAGTACCGTGTGACCATCTCCTATGACTCCAGCAAGTACTACCTCTACGGCCTGCTGAAGGTGGAGGGGCATTGGCTGATGAACACACAAACCAAGAAACTCTCTGCTTTTTGCTGCTGTGCTCCCTTATTTGGGGCACAGCCTTTGTGGCCCAGAGCGCCGGTTCCGGCATGGGAGCCTATAGCTTTTTAGCCGGGCGCAGCTGGCTGGCTGTACTGGTGCTGATCCCTACGGTGATGGTGTTTGATGCCATCCGCCGCAAAAGCGGCACCGATGCAAAGCCCAAGACCGCTGCCGAGAAGAAAAACGCTGCTGGCGGCAGGCGCTTGTGTGGCGGCACCCTTCTGTTTACTGCTTCCGCTGCACAGCAGATCGGCATTACCATCAATCCGTCCACGGCAAAGGCCGGCTTCCTGACCGCCATGTACGTGGTGCTGGTGCCGGTGTTCGGCCTGTTTCTGGGCCGCAAAGGGGCAGCGCGCAGCTGTGGGCGGGTGAGCATGGTGGTAGCCGTGCTGGCCTGTACCTGCTGTGCATGAAAACGGCTTTGGCAGCATTGAATCCAGCGACTGGATCCTGCTGAGCTGCGCAGTGCTGTTCAGCTTCCAGATCATGGCGGTGGATCACTTTGCTCCGCAGGTGGACGGCGTGCGGCTGAGCCTTGCCGAGTTTCTGGTGGTGTCGGTGGAAAGCACCGCTGCGGCTCTGCTGTTCGAGACACCTTCCGCAGCGCAGTTCGCGGAGAATGCGCTGCCCATTTTTCTACTGCGGCATCATGTCAGCAGCGGTGGCCTACACCCTGCAGATCCTGGGCCAGCGGGATCTGAACCCTGCCATTGCCAGCCTGATCATGTGTCTGGAAAGCGTGTTCAGCGCACTGGGCGGCTGGCTGCTGCTCGGCCAGACGGCCTTTCCCGCGCGGGAAGTCTTTGGCTGTGCGCTGATCTTTTTGCCCGTGGTGCTGGCCCAGCTGCCGCTGGAAATGCTGCACCGGGCAAAAAGACCCTGACCTCATGGCGGGCAAAAGCAGGAGACACAGCTGCGCACGGCAGGCGGCATCAATACAGGCAACCTGAAACGGGTCCAGAACCTGGTATCCGTGTGCGGGAGAGGGGATGGCACCGTGGCGGTGAGCATCCCCTGCGGACAAGAAGTGCAGATGCGGCAGACCGCTTTTGTGGCGCGCCGACTGGGTGCAGCAGGCCCGGAACGTGCCATGCGGCGCGCAGCGGGAAGCGCGGCCTCTGCCGGATAAGGAAAACAGCGCTGGCCTATTTTTACGGCCATGAGCGATAAGGTCTACCGGCCTTTGCCGGGTGCTGGGCGGGCACAAGCCTGTTATCAAAGTGCGCAGCATGACCAGCCGGTGGGGCGTGTGCTTTTATGGCAAAGCGGCAGATCACCGCTTTGCGCTGGTATCATATGCCCCCGGCGGCGCAGATCTTGGTAGTGCATGAGTACTGCCACTTTGCAGCCCAACCACAGCCCGGCGTTCTGGGCCGAGGTGGCAAAAGCTGCTGCCGGACTGGAAAGCCCGGCGGGCGCTTTTAAAGTGACTAAATAGTGGAAAAGCGGATGCGGGCGGTCTGGACCGGCCCGCATCCAATTAAAACAGGAGGGAAGTTCCCTTGGAAAACGAAAAAAAAGTCCGGCGATAAATATTCAAAGCTGGCCGGAAACACATTGATCTTTGCAATTTCCAGCTTTTTCGTCAAAGCTGCTCACCCTGATCGTCCAGCCGTTCCTGACCTATGCAATGGCGAGGAGATCTCCGATCTGGGCCTTTCCAAGATCCTGAGCCAGTACGCGAACCTGCTCATCCGTTCGTGTCCATGGGCATGTCAACGCCATCATCCGCTTTGGTCTGGACAAGGGCAACAGCGAAAAAAAAACAGGTGTTCACCAACGGCCTGCTGACCATTCTGGGCGGCTTTGGCATTCTGGTGCTGTGCTGGCCCATTGCGCAGTTTCTGCCCGATATGGCACAGTACGGCCTGCTCATTTACCATCTATGTGCTCATGAGCTGCCTGCGCACCCGGTGCACCCCGTTCGTGCGCAGCCGCCAGTGGAACAAGCTGGTGGCCGGGGACGGCGTGCTGCTGTGCACCGTGGCCACCATGGCTTTCTACGTGCTGTATCTGGTGGGCTTCAAGTGGGGGGGTGCCAACGGCTACCTGCTGGCCATCATCAGCGGCGACCTTTCCAGTGTGCTGTTCCTGATGTTCACCGGCGAAGCTGTGGAACTATGTGGAGCTGAAGGGGCATCAACAAGGATCTGTGGAAGCAGATGCTGCGCTTCTCGCTGCCCATGATCCCGGCACAGATCAGCTTCTGGATCATCAACGCATCCGACCTGTTCTTTGTGCGTGAGATGTGCAACGGCCTGGACGGCCGCGACGGCAATGCATGGAGCGGCCTGCTTTCCACCGGCTATTTCCTGCCCACCATCCTGACGCTGGGCTGGGCCTGATCTTCTACGATGCATGGCAGCTTTCCGCTGTGACCGAGGAAAGAGGGCCGCGCAAAGTTCTTTACCAAAATTTTTTTCCGCACCTATTCCAGTGTGCTGTTCTGCTGCGCAGCCGGTATCATCTGGCTGTGCCGCCCGGTGATGCACATTATGAAGTCCAACTACTACTACGCATGGCACTTTGTTGCCCTTTCAGCTTGCTGGCTTCCACCTGCAGCTGCTTCAACAGTTCATGAACAGCGTGTGTGGTGAATAAAAAAGTCCACCCGCAGCATGATCACCATGATGGCGGGTGCCATCGAGCAACTGCCTCATGAACTACTTCTTCATCAAGTGGTGGGGGCCCATGCCTGCCTTGCGTGGCTTCTTGCGCTGGTGGTTTCACCCTGCGTGCCATCGATGCCCACCGCATGATCCGGGATGCAGGTGCATCCTGGCCGCGTGCTGGTGGACGCCGCCGCGCTGGTGTTCGAAGGCTTTCGTGCTGCTGGCCGAGACGCCGCTGTACGGCCTCTGGACGGGCATCATCACGGCGCTGATCGTCCTGTACAACTTTGCCGGTGTTGGGCCATGGCCGTGTCCTGCTGCCCAGCTTCTGGGCCGCCGCGGCAAACAAATATGTGATCGACGGCTGGATCGCACCCAAGAAAGCATAATAGCATAACTGAGAAAATAAACCAGAAAAAGTCCCCAGAACGCTGGTTCCGGGGACTTTTTTCAGCAATCGGGAAAACTTTCAGTGCCGGGCATTTTGCCAGTCAGGCTGGCAAAAGCGCCGCCAGCCATTAGGGGCAAAGTACCGCCATTCCTCAGAATGACGGTAAAACGGATGCGGCAGATCAGGCAAGATGCTTTTTCCAGCCAGCTGCCGATATCTTCAAACACTTCCTGATGGTTCGTTTCCACCAGCAGTTCATGCCGGGCACCGGGGTACAGCTTGCACTCAATGTTCTGCACACCGGCATCTTTCAGGCTCTGGATGGCGCGCTGCACGCCCTGCCCTGTTCGCCCACCGGGTCGGCGTCACGCGGCCAAAGAACAGTGCAGCGGCGAGGCCTTTGGGCATCTTTGCAAAGGAACGCCGGGTCGTGCAGGCGCAGGATGCCGCTGAACATGCTGTAGTAGGCGTTCAGCGTAAAGGTAAAGGTGCAGCGTTCGTCAGCCAGATATTTGTCCACCTCGGCCTGATCGCGGTTGAGCCAGTCGTGGGTGGTGCGGCCCCTCCAGCCCTTTGTTGTCAGCCCATAAAGGACATGTTGGCCACGAACTTGCTGCGGTACTGCCAGCCATGAAAGACCGCCAGCACCCGGCAGAGGGTCTTGGCAAACTGCACCAGCGCTTTGGGCTGGAAGCCGGTGCCCATGATGATGGCTCCGTCCAGCTCATGGCCGTATTCGCACAAATACTGCCGGGCATAGAACGAACCCATACTGGGCCCAGCAGAAAATAAGGCACGCCGGGTACAGCTCTTTGGTGCGCGGTCATGGCGTGCAGGTCGGCCAAACGCGCGGTTGCCGTCCGGCTCGGCAAAGCCATACCGTAGTCCGCTTTGGTGCGGATGGAGCCGCCAGTGGCCCAAATGGTCGTGGCCGGTAACAAGGATGCCCCGCCCGGCCAGATATTCCACCAGCGGCTTGTAGCGGTCAATAAATTCCACCATGCCGTGGACAGCTGCAGAACCGCTTTTACTTCCCCTCCGGCACACAGCGGAACGCGTGGAAAGTCCGCCCCGGCACAGTGGACGGGACGGTAAAGTCGATCATCTGGCTCATGGGCTGCCCTCCTTCTCCGCATTATTTTTTTCATGTTGCCGATCTTTCTTGCGGCAGGCCGGGCAGATGCAGTAGCCGCAAACTGTACCGAAGACTTGACGTCCACCTCGCCGCAAAAATCGCAGCTGCCGGTGGGGCGGTGCTTTTTTGAGCACGATGGAGTCGCCATCCACAAAGATCTCCAGCTTGGCGTCGTTGTCCAGATTCATGCTGGTGCGCAGCTCCTTGGGCAGAACGATGCGGCCCAGCGCATCGATGCCGCGGACGATACCGGTACTTTTCATAGTATACCAATCTCCTTCATTCATTTTCCTGCAGCAGCCAATCCATGACACAACAGGAAAAAATTGTTCCAATCTCTTGTGCTCAGTATACAAAAAATAACAGCGTTCGTCAATGATTGCGTGACATTTCGACAAAACAACCTTTTTATGCAACTTCTTCCGGTTTGTTCTCCACCACACGGGCGCTGGTGCGTCCCTCGGGACGAATCTCCAGCGGCAGTCAGTGCGATCTTGGTCAGAGTGGGGCCTACCAGCTCGTACACCAGCACCGAGAACAGCACCACTATACTATCCGCCCAGACAAAAAGCAACCGGAATATGGAGACCCGGCAAAGAGCTCTGGTCGGGCAAATAAAAGAAACTCCTTCCGTCATCGCTTGCGCGATGCCACCCATTCCCCTTCTTCTTCTGGCACTTTCGTGCCACCTCCCCGGCCGGGGGGGAGTCTTTCTCACGGAGGGAGGCTCTGGCGAGAAGGAGAAGTGTTCCATTCTGCCAAAGGCTCCCTCTTTGAGGGAGCTGGCACGGCGTAAGACGTGACGGAAGCGAGTAAATTCAAAAGAATCAGTTGAACTTGAAGATCTTGCGCAGCTGGCGGTATACGCCCAGAGTGAGCTTGTCGCCGCCGGGAACTTCAGGTCGGTCAGACCGCCCAGATTGTAGCGCACGGCGCGTAAACGCGGTGCTTTTACGTGATCCTGAGGTACTGCCACAGCCCGGTGCGCTTGGCCTTTGCCTCGGCGCTGCCGTCCAGCAGCAGGAAGATGTCGCTGACTGCCATCATGACGGGACAGGATAGTGCACCATGTAGGCGCGCAGACGCTTCTGGTCCTTCAGCGCATCCAGATCCTGACAGTCGATCATGTGCTTGGTGACCCGGAGCTGCTGGTCCACCCGCTTAACCATGATGCTCTCGTTGACGCTCTGGTCGGCCCGACCGATGAAGTAGCGGTACAGATCCAGATCCATATAGTACATGCTCTTGACATAGGGCAGGGGCTGGTACACAAAGATGTTGTCCACATAGAAGGTATGCTTGGGTAGCACCATGCCGCACTTACGCAGCAGCTCGGTGCGGTAGATGACGCTGTGCATCAGGATGTTCTGGTCCGGGCGGAAGTGGCCCACATGCATCCAGTTGAACAGGCGGTTCTGCGGGAACACGTTGGTGTAGCGCACGGTATGGGGCTGGTGCCGTCCTCCACATGCTCGTACACATAGTTGCAGATCATCAGATCCGGCGCGGTGCCGCGGGCTACCAGTGTGGTCAGGCGCTGGCAGCACCTTTTTCAGGGCCTCGGTGTCCAGCCAGTCGTCACTGTCCACCACCTTGTAGTACAGGCCCGTGGCGTTGCGGATGCCCTGGTTGACGCCCCGCCGTGGCCGCCGTTCTCCTGATGGATGGCCTTGACGATGGTGGGGTACTTTGGCGGCGTACTTCGTCGCAGATGGCAGGGGGTCTCGTCCTTGACCGAGCCGTCATCCACGAGGATGATCTCGGCCCGTTCTCCGGCGGAGACAGCAGCGTCTCGATGCAGTGGCGCATATAAGCCGCCGAGTTGTAGCAGGGCACGGCAAAGGTGATGAGTTTCTGCTGCATATTATAAATTGCTCCTTTACGTTGCATGGTCCATGCCGGGCACAAAAATGTCCGGATGGAGATATGTGTTCTCATTATAGCATTTTCGCGCCTGAAAAGCTATCCTTCCCGGCAAAAAGAGCCTTTTCGCACACTTTTTGCGCAAAGTGACGGTTTTTTCCTGCCAAAAGCCCGGTTTTGTGGTATACTGATAAGGTTTTGAGCGTTCTGCGCAGTGCACCTCATATATATACGGAGGAGACCATGGAAAAACCCGCACAGTATCCTGAAAAAAGGTTTTCGGCTACGACAGCTTCCGCCCCGGGCAGGAGCAGATCGTCAGCCGCCTGCTGGCCGGACAGGATGTGCTGGCGGTCATGCCCACCGGCGCCGGCAAGTCCATCTGCTATCAGGTCCCGGCGCTGCTTTTGCCGGGCATCACCATCGTGGTGTCGCCGCTGGTCAGCCTGATGAAAGGATCAGGTGGGGGCGCTGGTGCAGGCCGGCGTGGCGGCGGCTTTCTGAACAACAGCCTGACCGACAACCAGAAGGCCCTGATGCTCCGCCGTGCGCGGGAGGGCTGGTATAAGATCATCTATGTGGCCCCGGAGCGGTTGGAGATGCCGGGCTTCCAGCGGTTTGCGCAGGAGCGGGAGATCAGCATGGTGACGGTGGACGAGGCCCACTGCATCTCCCAGTGGGGACAGGATTTCCGCCCCAGCTATCTGCGCATCAAAGAATTTCGTGGACGGCCTGCCCAGCCGCCCGGTCATCGGCGCGTTCACTGCCACCGCCACCGCCCATGTGCGGGAGGATATCCGCACCCATCTGGCTCTCCACGAGCCCCTATGAGGTCACTTCACCAGCTTCGACCGCCCCAACCTGTACTTTGAGCACCCGGCGGGCGCTGCCCAGCCAGAAGCCCAAGGAGCTGCTGGAACTGGTGCTCAAAGAGCGGGACAATGCGGGCATCATCGATTGCAGCACCACCAAGCAGGTGGACCAGACGAGTCGTCTGCTCCAGAGCCGCAGCATCCGTGCAGCAGCGTATCACGCCAAGCTCGACCCGGAGACCCGGCGGAAAAATCAGGACGATTTCCTACGACCGGGTGCAGGTCATGGTGGCCACCAACGCCTTTGGCATGGGCATCGACAAGCCCAACGTGCGGTTCGTCATTCATTACAATATGCCCAAGGATCTGGAGAGTTACTATCAGGAGGCGGGCCGCGCGGGCCGCGACGGGGAACCGGCTCGCTGCACCCTGCTCTACCCGGCACCGACGTGCGGACCATCCGCTTCTTCATCGACAAGGAGATGGAAGCGGACAACGGCCTCCCGGCGGACGTCAAGGCCGAAGCCGCCCGCAAGGCCGAGGAACGGCTCAAGTACATGAGCCTTCTATTCCACAACGCCGCGCGCTGTCTGCGGAGCTTTCTGCTCAACTACTTCGGCGAGACCGCACCCCCCAGAAAAAAATGCAACTGTTCCTGCTGCCGGATGTCGGAACAGGCCGCCGAGGAGATGCAGCAGCAAGCCGCCAGGCGGCGGCCGCCGCCAACGCCCAAGCGTCTGGCCGCCCAAGCCGCCAGCCGATGCCGAAACCTCAGCGAAGGCCGACGAAAGCTGCTGGCCGGGCTGTACGCCCTGCGCAAATGGCTGGCCGCGAAGCAGAATGTGCCCGCCTATATGATGTTCAACGACGCCACCCCCTCCGCGAGATGACACAGAAGAAGCCCCTCAGCCTCGACGAGCTGCTGAACATCACCGGCGTGGGCGAAAAAGAAAGCCGCCCACTATGGCCGGGACTTCCTCCGCATCATCGAGGACGCGGTGGAGTCACGATAAACGAAAAGCGTTCTGGTTTCCACATTGCCCTGACCGGGCGGTTTTGGAAAACAGAACGCTTTGTTGGGAATTACATTTATCATTCCGTATGCGTGGCGAAGACCTTCTCATCCTCCCACCAGACCGGCTGCCCGGCGGCAAGAGACTTGGGCACATCCAGCAGACGCTGATTGGAGCTGCCGCGGAAGCGCAGGGAGATATCGTGCTTTGCCTCGACGAAGCGGCCGTCTACGAGGACGTCCAGCAGGGCCAGCAGCTCGTCGGTGACTTCGCACCGCGGGACAAGGGTCCTTGCCGGTGAGCTGCTCCCCACGTAGCCGGAGTAGCACCAAACGGTCTTGTTCGGGTAGAGGGCTTTGAAATTCCGGACGAAGGGAGAAGCTCCGCTGGTTTTCCGGCTCCATGGGCTCGCCGCCCAGAAGGCTTTAGCCCGGTGATATAGGCGGGCTGGCAGGAGGCGAAGACCTCGTTGCGGATGGCCTGTCGAAGGGCTTTGCCGTAGCCGAAATCCCATGCCACCTCGTTGAAGCAGCCGGGGCAGTGGTGGCGGGCAAAATGGAAACAAAGACACTCGGTCCGCACGCCGGGGCCGTTGGCGATGTCGTAGTATTTAATGGTAGGTAATTCAATGGCAAATATTGGAAAAATTGACTCCCTTCCGTCATCGCTTGCGCGATGCGTCTGGAGAAGGTCACAGGTGTAAAACGCGGTCCTTGATCTCCCGCGTCCGGCCCTGATTCCAGAACTGAGTGCCGATAGGCCGCAGGTGCGGCGGGCGACGTTCAGCTTGTTCTGGTCGCGGTTGCCGCACTTGGGGCACTCCCACACCAGCTTGCCGTCGTCCTCAACGATCTTGATCTCGCCGTCGTAGCCGCAGCACTGGCAGTAGTCGGACTTCGTGTTCAACTCGGCGTACATGATGTTGTCGTAGATGAACTGCAGCACGCTTATGACGGCTTCCAGATTTGTCCTGCATGTTGGGCACTTCCACATAGCTGATGGCGCCGCCCGGCGACAGCCTCTGGAACTGCTCTCGAACTTCAGCTTGGGTGAAGGCATCGATGGGCTCGGACACATGGACATGGTAGCTGTTGGTGATATAGTTCTTGTCGGTGATGCCGGGCACGATGCCAAACCGCTTCTGGAGGCACTTGGCGAACTTGTAGGTCGTGGATTCCAGCGGGTGCCGTAGAGGGAGTAGTCGATGTTCTCGGCCTTCTTCCACTCATTGCACTTGTCGTTCATGTGCTGCATCACGCCCAGGGCAAAGGGCTTGGCACCGGCGTCGGTGGCTGCGGCCGGTCATATACTTGACGCACCATACAGGCATACACAGCCGAGGCTGATGGTGGAGTAGCCGCCGAACAGCTTGTTGTCGATCTTTTCCTTTGTGGCGGCTGCACCATACCGCCATTAAAAATGGAAGCAGCTCAGCACGAGCGCCGCGCCGCAGGAATAGCTTACCGGAATAGTTACTTTACCCAACCAAGTCAAAACTTCATTTAATCAGCCCGAACCGCCTGTCGCGCCGGGGCATACTCCTCCATTACCGTCGGAAGTCCGCCCGTGAATCGGGGCCACAGCACCGGGAAACCACAACCGGCGTAGGAGGCCTGCCAGGAGCAGGGAAGTTCAATCTGCTGCTCGCCGCTGGTGCGCACGGAGGTCGGGGTCGGTAGGTTGCTGTACAATGCCCGCGGCGATGGTCTGGTCGGTGATCGCGTCGGCCTGCAGATTTTCCCTGGCCGCTTCGCGGGCAAGGTGCTGCATCGGCCTGGGTGATTCGCGACGAGTAGTTGAGCGCCAGAATTGCCAGCCGCCGTTTCTCCGGCCAAGCCGCGTTCGGCTGCCTCGCGGCGGTAGCGGCGGACTTTCTCCGGAAAATTTCCACCCGGTCGCCGATCATGCGACGCGGCACCCTGTTTGAGTTTCAAGCCAGTCGCGACGCTGCGGCAGAAGAGTTCATCAGGTGATTCACCTCGGTGGCGGCGACCCCAAAGTTCTCGGTCGGTCAGGAGAAGGCATAGAGCAATACGTAACCGAACGGA
>VOFK01004059.1_pt1 | contig 26178 bp, 33 predicted proteins | sample 5384121 | NCBI WGS metagenome assembly VOFK01 (sample SAMN12384730, study PRJNA508395) | human gut metagenome | isolation source: healthy gut J | host: Homo sapiens | reverse complement strand
GGGCTTTTTTGAATTTCCCGACAGTTTTCCATTTTTCGCCCGCTTCTGTTATATTCAAAAAAAGGAGGCGGTTTACGTGAAAAAATACTCTTAAAACGACTTCCTCTCCAGCCGGGTCCGGTACATACCAGAAATCGTGCCCAATCCCCACCAGCCCGGCGAAGTTTTTGACCCGGCCCTGGCAGAGCGGCGGGACGCATCCCCAGTACGGCGTCCTACAGCCTGCCACGGTGCGTACCGGGGCCGGGACTATGAAGCTGGTGGCCGGAGAACGGCGTTTCCGGCAGCCAAGCTGGCGGGGCTGAAGGAGCTGCCGTGCCTCATCGCCCAGGTGGGGGAGGAGGACTCGGCCCTGCTGGCCCTGATGGAAAATCTCCAGCGCCGGGACCTGAATTATATGGAGGAGCGGCGGCCATTGCTAACTGGTGCAGCGGTGGGGCTGGCCAGGAGGAGGCGGCCCGGAAGCTGGGCAAAGCCAATCCGCCGTGGCCAATAAGCTGCGGTTGCTGCGCCCGGCACCGTGGTGGAGCTGCTGCAGCAGGGAGATCGTCCGAGCGCCACGCCCGGGCGCTGCTGCGCCTGGCAGACGAGAGGAGGAGCAGCTGGCGGCGGCGAAAAACCATCATCGCCCGGGGCTGAATGTGGCGCAGACAGAGGAATACATTGAGTCGCTGCTGCGGAAGATCAGATAAATGAGGGTCGAACTGCGCAAAGCACCTCCGAGGACCTCGGCTACCCGGGCGGGACCGCCACCGTGGTGGTCGCCGCGGTGGGCGGCCCCATCATCGTCAAGATCAAAGGAAGCCCGTATCGCCATCAGTGAAGAGATGGCACGGAAGATCATGATTTGACGCAAAAAAGGAGAGAAAAGTAACATGAAAACACTGCGTGAGGTCAAGATCGGCGAGACCGTCAAGGTGGTCAGGCCACGGCGAGGGTCCTGTCAAGCGCCGCATCATGGACATGGGCATCACCCGCGGCACCCAGGTGTTCGTCCGGAAGGTAGCCCCTCTGGGCGATCCCATGGAAGTCACCGTCCGGGGCTATGAGCTGAGCCTGCGGAAGGCCGACACCGAAATGATCGAAGTGGAATAAATCCAAACTCATAAATTTTTGCAGATTGAAAATAGCGCTTGAACCGGAAGGAGCATGATATGGAACAAGCAGATCAAAATTGCCCTGGCGGGCAACCCGAACTGCGGCAAAACCACCCTGTTCAACGCCCTCACCGGCTCCAACCAGTTCGTGGGCAACTGGCCCGGCGTCACCGTGGAGAAGAAGGAGGGCAAGCTGAAGAAGCACGATGACGTGGTCATCATGGACCTGCCCGGCATCTACTCCCTGTCCCCCTACACCCTGGAGGAGGTGGTGGCCCGGAATTACCTGTTCGGCGAGCGCCCCGACGCCATCCTGAACATCATCGACGGCACCAACCTGGAGCGTAACCTGTACCTCACCACTCAGCTGACGGAGCTGGGCATTCCCGTCGTCATCGCCGTGAACATGATGGACGTGGTGCGCAAGAACGGCGACAAGATCAACATCAAGGAGCTTTCCCGTGAGCTGGGCTGCAGGGTCGTGGAGATCTCTGCTCTGAAGGGGCGACCGGCGTGATGGACGCCGCTGAAGCCGCTGTGAAGCGCCGCCGAGGGCACAAAAACCGTTCCCATGCACACCTTCTCCGGCCCTGTGGAGCATGCCATTGCCCACATTGAGGAGGCCGCCGTGCACAATATGCCCGAAGAGCAGCAGCGCTGGTACGCCATCAAGATCTTCGAGCGTGACGATAAGGTGCTCGAAAAGCTGACGCATCCCGGCCGAGTGACCATGCAGCACATCGAATCGGACATCAAGGCCGCCGAGGCCGAGCTGGACGACGATGCCGAGAGCATTATCACCAACGAGCGCTACGTCTACATCGCAGAGATTATCAAGGGCTGCTACAAGAAAAAGAACCACGGTCAGCTCTCTGCCTCCGATAAGATCGACCAGATCGTCACCAACCGCTGGTTGGGTCTGCCCATCTTCGCGGTCGTCATGTTCCTTGTGTACTGGGTCGCTATGGTCGGCGTCGGCGCGCCCGCGACCGACTGGGCGAATGACGGCCTGTTCGGCGACGGCTGGCACCTGTTCGGCATCGGCACCGCCGAGTACCGAGGTTGCCGATAACTACACCGCCGCGATGGACGCCGTCAGCGGCTATTATGAGCTGGACACCGAGGCCGAGAGACTTCGACGCCGACGCCGCTCTTGCGGACATGAAGGCCGTTCAGCCCGACGCCGACTCCGCCACCATCGAGGTGGAGGACGAGGAGACCCTGGCTCGAGAACGAGATGACCGCCTACTACGACGCCATCCCCGAGGACGCCGACGAGGAGTCCACCGTTGGCATGACCTATGTGGACGCCGTCAGCTATCTGGAGGAGAACGGCTTTGACGAGCCCGACCCCGCCGATTACGGCGTGTGGGTGCCCGGTATCCCCGTTCTCATCGGCAACGGTCTGGAAGCCGCCGGTACGGCGGACTGGCTCAGCGGCCTGATTCCTCGACGGCATTGTCGCCGGTGTCGGCGCGGTGCTCGGCTTCGTGCCGCAGATGCTCGTCCTGTTCCTGATGCTGGCCTTCCTCGAGGCGTGCGGCTACATGGCCCGTATTGCCTTCGTGCTCGACCGTATCTTCCGCAAGTTCGGCCTGTCCGGTAAGTCCTTCATCCCGATGCTCATCGGCACCGGCTGCGGCGTGCCCGGCATTATGGCCTCCCGTACCATTGAAAACGAACGTGACCGCCGCATGACGATCATGACCACGACCTTCATCCCCTGCGGTGCGAAGGTGCCCTTCATTTCCATGGTCGCCGGCGCGATCTTCGGTGGTGCCGCATGGGTCGCTACCTCCGCCTACTTCGTCGGTATGGCCGCCATCATTATCTCCGGCATCATGCTCAAGAAGACCAAGATGTTCGCGGGCGATCCCGCTCCCTTCGTGATGGAGCTTCCCGCTTACCACTGGCCGACCGTCGGCAATGTTCTCCGCTCCATGTGGGAGCGCGGCTGGTCCTTTATCAAGAAGGCCGGCACCATCATCCTGCTTTCCACCATCGTTATATGGTTCACCACCTACTTCGGCTGGGTCGACGGCACGTTCCAGATGCTCTCTGAGGAGCAGATCGACGCCTCCATCCTCGCCAAGATCGGCAACGCCATCGCGTGGATCTTTGCGCCTCTCGGCTGGGGTACCTGGCAGGCGGCTGTCGCCTCCATCACCGGCCTGGTCGCCAAGGAGAACATCGTCGGCACCATGGGCATCCTGTATCCCGACGGCTGGACCGAGATCGGCGCGGCCTTCACGCAGATCAGCGGTTATTCCTTCCTCGTCTTCAACCTGCTGTGCGCTCCGTGCTTCGCGGCCATCGGCGCCATCAAGCGTGAGATGAACAACGCCAAGTGGACCTGGTTCGCCATCGGCTATCAGTGCGGCTTCGCCTATGTTGTCGCCCTGATGATCAACCAGTTCGGCAACGCTTTCACCGGCAGCCTGAACGTCCTCGGCCTGATCGCTGCCGTCGCGGCGCTCGCGCTCATCGTGTATATGCTCTTCAAGCCCTACAAGGAGGCCACGAAGCTCAGCGCCAAGGTCTGATCTCCCATTTGATTATTTTCTTCCGAAGGAGTGAGCTTTTATGTTGAACTGGATTACCGCAAATCTGTCAACGATCGTTATCTCTGCCATTTTGCTTGCCATTGTCACCTCAATCTCTCTTCATTTGATCCGGCAGAAGAAACAGGGAAGATCCTCCTGCGGCTGCAACTGCGCACACTGCGCCATGCACGGCCAGTGCCACGGTAAGCAGTAAAGCAGAAAAAGGCGGCATCGCATGAAACGGTTGTGATGCCGCCTTTATTCCGTCGGAAGGTTAAGGATGACCGGCTGCGGAGCCTGCCGGACCGATCGAAAAAGGAGTGCATATTACCATGACTGAAACAACGGTAAAGATCAGCGGCATGATGTGCGGAATGTGTGAAGCGCATATCTGCGACGTCATTCGCGCACGGTTTGCGGTCAGGAAGGTCACCGCCTCCCACAGCAAGGGACAGGCGGTCATCCTCTCGGAAAACGGGCTGGATGAGGCGGCGCTGCGTCAGGCGATTGCGGAGACCGGCTACGAGGTCACTGCGGTGAGCGCGCGCCCCGCTGAGGAAAAGAAAGGCTTGTTCGGCTTCCTGAAAAGGTGAAGCCCTGACAAGAAAAACGCTCCGTCTGCCATCGGCAGGCGGGCGTTTTTCACGATCCGCCGCTTCACGGGGCGGATGTACTTGAAATACTGTCCGGGATTGAAGTAGAAGTAGGTGACGCGCCCGGGCGTCTGCGTGTCGAGGGCGCAGCCCTCGGCGGCGTAGTCGAAGCCGCGCATCGCCGTCTCGACCTTCTCCTCCACCGTGCGGCACTCCTGCTCGTAGTCGAACGGGCCGTGCTCAAAGACGAGGTATTCCCCCTCGGGAATGTCCGTGAGGAGCATCTGTGCGGGCACCTCGCCGCGGTAGTCGGCAGGGAAGCCGCGCGCCGTAGCCTCCGTGCGCAGATAGCCCCAGTCGCACAGCCGGCCCGTCGCGTCGTTGAGATAGCCCATGACCTGCCCCGCATACTCGCCGCCGTCGTCGTCGAGCTTGCCCCGGATGCTCTCGAGCAGGCCGCAGATCGTTTCGCAGTCCTGTCCGGGAATGAGCGCCTGCTTCTGCCAGAAGTCCCAGTAGCCGTTGCTCTCGCGGTTTTCGATGTGCAGGAACTTGTGCGCGGGGATCGTCACAAAATAGGTTTTGACGCCGTCCTTTGATGTTGCCATACCAATTTCTCCTAAACCAAGAAAGTAGCGGTCAAACGGGTGGATCTTGGTGCGCAGGACCACGGGCCTCGGCGCGGCGCGGTACGCGCTGGGTGTGACGCCGTAGGCGTCCTTAAAGGGGCGTGTGAACGCCTCGTGCGAGGAAAAGCCATAGTCGAGCGCGATGTCGAGAAGGCTGCGCTCGCTGTCGCGCACCTCGCGCAGGGCGAAACGCCAGCCGCCGCCGGCGCAGATAGTCGCGCAGCTGCATCCCGGAGATCTCGCGGAACTTCCGCGTGGTGTAATACTCCGAATAGCCCAGCGTGCGCGAAAGCGAACGCAGCGTGAGCGCTGCGTCGTCGTGGCTGCGGATGCAGCCGTCGATCTCATCGACGATCTGCTGGATCTGCCTGCGCCATTCATACATCCTTGCTCACCCCGTTCCGAACCGCTCTGCACGCAGTATACCGCGCCGAAGCGCTCGACGCTTGATTTGACTTGCAAAGTTAGTCTTCCATCTCGGAAAGTCCCGCGAGCAGCGCGAGCTGGTAGAACGCCACCGCGCTCGCCGCGGCGACGTTCAGCGAGTCCACACCGTGCGTCATCGGGATGCGCACCGTGCAGTCGCACGCGGCGATGGTCGACTCCGCGAGGCCGTCGCCCTCCGTGCCGAGCACGACGGCGAGGCGGTCCGCCCTTTTGAGCTGCGGGGCGTAGATGGGCAGCGAAGCATCGCACAGCGCCATCGCCGCCGTCGTGAAGCCGAGGGCGCGGAGCGCCTGCATCCAGCCCTCCGGCAGGTATGTCCACGGCACCTGAAAGACCGTGCCCATGCTCACGCGGATGGCACGACGGTAAAGCGGGTCGCTGCACGCCTGCGTCAGCAGAACGGCGTCGATGCCGAGCGCCGCCGCGGAGCGGAAGATCGCGCCAACGTTCGTGGGGTTCATCACGTCCTCCAGCACGGCGACGCGCTTTGCGCCCGCGCAGACCGTCTCGACCGCCGGCAGTGGGCCGGCGGCGCATGGCGCAGAGCATCCCGCGCGTGAGCGGGAAGCCGGTGAGCTGCTTGAGAACGTCCAGCGGCGCGGTGTAGACAGGCACCTCGCCGCAGCGCGCGAGAATGTCCCGCGCCTGCGTTTCCACATGGCGCGGCTCCATTAGGAACGAAACGGGCACATAGCCCGCGTTCAGCGCCCGCTCGATGACCTTGGGGCTTTCCGCGATGAAAAGCCCCTGCGAGAGATCCTCGCGGTTCACGAGCTGATTTTCGGTCAGGCGTGCGTAAACGTCCAGCGCGGGATCGGCAAAATCGGTGATGGGGAAAAGGTTCGGCATGGCGGCTGTCCGCCTTTCTTTCATAAAGTAAAGGGCGCGGCGAAAGCCGCACCCTCAGTATATCCCCTCCTGCGCCGCGGCGCAAGACCTTTCAGAAAAGCCGCTGCGCCGCGAGCAGCGCGAGCGGGACGCCGGCGAGCGCCTGCACCGCCTTTCCGATCACGCACCGCCGTGCGGACAGGGCGCTCCCCGCGAGCATCGCGCACGTCTGCGCCTGCACGCTCAGCCCACCCCAGTTCATGATAGCGGCGCAGAGCACAAAGCCCGTGCGCGTGGCGGGCAGGGCGTTCACACCGTTCGTCATCTCCACAAAGCCGAACAGCGCCGCGCGCGGCAGCGGCGGCAGCGAAGCAAGCGCGGGCACGAGCGACAGGAGCCGCAGCAGCACCATGAAAAAGATCACAAAGGCGCTGACGCTCCCGACCGCCGCGAACGAGCCCTGCACCGCCGCGGGGAGCGCCGCGGCGAGGTCGAACGGCGCGCGCTGCCGCGAAACGGCCTTCCGGCGCGGCAGACCGAGGTCGCGCCGCAGCAGGACACCGGTCACAAGCGCCGCGCCGACGTGAATGAGGTAGAGATACATTCCCGCCCGCGCGCTGCCGAACACCGCCGTGCCGCACACGCCGAGAAAAAAACCGGGGCCGGAGTTGTTGCAGAACGCGAGCAGCTGCTCAGCTTCCTCCCGTGCGATCTCGCCGCGTCCGTATAGCTCCGCGACCGTCCGCGCGCCGACCGGATACCCGCCCAGCAGCCCTAAAATGAGCGCGCTTGCGCCCGCACCGCTCACACCGAAGAGCGGGTACATGACGCCCGCCATCGCGCGGGAGAGCAGCCGCGGCACATCGCTCTGCACGAGCAGCGACGAGAGCACGAAGAACGGAAAGAGCGACGGCAGCACCGTTTGCAGGCACAGCGTCACACCCTCCTGCGCCGCCGCCGCGCTCACGTCGGGGAAAAGGAGCAGCGCCGCGCCGAAAAATACCGGAAAAAACAGCGCCGCCGCGCCGCGCAGTCTTGCCACAGCCTCGCCCCCTTTCGGAAGAGCGTATGAGCGCCGGACGAAAATTATCCGCGCAGCGAAAGAGAGCCGGCCAAACGGCCGGCTCTCCTGCATTAGATTTCGTAGTCCGCGGCGACGCGGTCGATGCGGATGGACTTGCAGAGGGCGCTCACGGCCTTGTGCCGCGGATCGTCCTTATAGGACTGCAGATCCTCCATCGACGCAAACTCGGAGACGAGCACGGCGTCGTAATTGTCCTTGCCGATGCAGCGCTTCACCTCGCAGCGCCTGAGCTGGGGAATGACCCCGAAAAGCCCCTGCAGTCCGGTGAGGAACTGCTCCTGCTCCCGCTCCGTCCCCTCGCGGAATTTCCACATGACGATATGACGGATCATTTTGCGTTGTACACCTCGATGGCCTTCTTGAGAATATCCATGGCGCGCTCGATCTTCTCCGCTTCGAGAACGTAGGCCATGCGGACCTCGTTGAGCCCCTTGCCGGGCGTCGCGTACATCGGCGCGCCGGGGGCGAACATGACGGTCTCGCCGTTGTCGTTGAACTCCTCGAGCAGCCAGCGCTGGAAGGTGTCGGCATTGTCCACCGGCAGGGCGGCCATCAGGTAGAACGCGCCCTTCGGGCAGTCGAAAATGACGCCGGGGATCTCGCGCAGCTTGCGCACGAGCGTGTCACGGCGCTTCTTGTACTCGTCGCGCACGGCGGCAAAGTACTCGGGACCCACGGTGTAGAGGTGCGCGGACGCGACCTGGTCGAGCGTGGCCACGGAAAGGCGGGACTGGCAGTACTTGAGCGCGTGGCCCAGCAGCTCCCTTTATTCTTGGTGATGAGGCAGCCGATGCGCGCGCCGCAGGCGGAAAAGCGCTTGGAAACGGTGTCGATGACGACGATGTTCTCCGGCGCCTCCTCGGCAAAGGAGCCGAAGGACTGCAGCGGCTCGCCGCCGTAGACGAACTCGCGGTACGCCTCATCGCCGATGAGGAACAGATCGTGCTTCTTGGCGAGGTCAACGAGCATCTTCATCTCGTCGTCCGTCAGCACCACACCGGTGGGGTTGCCGGGGTTCGTGACCATGATGGCGCGGGTATGCTCATTGATGAGCGGCTCGATCTTCTCGCGCTCGGCGTAGTGATAGCCCTCCTCGGGGCAGGTCGGGATGGGGGTGATGGACGCGCCGCAGGTGCGCACCATCGTGTTGTAGTTGGGGTAGAACGGCTCGGGGATGAGGATCTCGTCGCCGTCGTCGAGGATGCACTGGAGCGTGATGGAGAGCGCCTCGCTGCCGCCGGTGGTGATGTAGATCTCGCTCTTATCGAAGTGCATATCGAGCTTATCGTAGTAGCCCTTGATGGCGTCGATCAGCTCGGGGATACCGGGGGAGGGAGCGTATTCGAGCACGGGCTGCTCGAACTTGCGGATGGCTTCAAAAAAGGCGGGAGGTGTCTGCACGTCGGGCTGGCCGATGTTCAGGTGATAGACCTTGATGCCGCGCGCCTTGGCCGCCACCGCGTAGGGGTGGAACTTACGCATCGGGGACTGGCCGCATTTTTCGACCTTGCTGGAAAACTTCATGAAAAATTCCTCCTCATTTTTTAGATACGCCTTGATCCCTGGAAAGTATTCATAACCACATGAAATTATATAATAGAACGAGTGAAAAAACAAGTCGGACGAGCGCCAAAAGCGCAGAAAAAACTTAGGTAGAATGACTAACGGAGCATAAAAATCCGTTAAACTTTGTTCACCTTCGCCATAGACCGTAATGCCGTTCGCCTTCAGAAGCTCCGCCGTCACACCGTCTCCGGCGGTGAGCGCGCCGGTGAACGTGCCGTCGTAAATTTTGCCGCTGCCGCAGCTCGGGCTGCGTTCCTTGAGCACGGCGGCGAGGACGCCCTCGCGCCGCGCCGTCTCCAGCGCACATTCCGCGCCGCGGCGGTATTCCGCGGTCACATCGCGCCCGTCCTTCCGCACCACGCACGCGCCGCGCCGCTCGCTCGGCGTGCGCGGCGTGGGCAGTCCCCCGAGTACCTCGGGGCAGACGGGGATCAGCTCGAACCGTTCCGCGAGAGCGCAAACAGCCTCGTTTTTCTTCGACTTGCCGTCATAGCGGCAGGGCGTGCCGAGCAGGCACGCGCTCACGAGCAGTTTCGGCTTCATCGTCCTACCTCCAGCGGTGCTCCGTTAAGCTGCGCGAGTACGAGCGTGTCGCCCTCATACTTGAGCTTGAGCGAGAAGAAACGGTTCGTCCGTGTCGAGCAGCCGCAGGAAGATCTTGTCGCCCTCCCAAAGCCTGAGCTTCAAAAGCTCGCTCTTTTTGATCCATGCCAGTTCGCCCTCGTCGCACTCCTTCGGCGTGCCGATCCAGCCGTCGGCGGTGAAGAGGTGCATATACTCCGTCTCGTAGCGATCGGAGACAAAGGTCACGAGACCGCGGTAGCGCCAGCGCGTGAGCGTCAGACCGGTCTCCTCCCGCGTTTCGCGCAGGGCGCAGTCCTCGGGCGACTCGCCGTCCTCAAATTTGCCGCCCACGCCGATCCATTTGTCGTGGTTGAGGTCATTCTCCTTTTTCGTGCGGTGCAGCATCAGATATTCGTCGCCGCGCTCGAGATAGATGAGCGTCGAGTTGACGGCGCGGAAGATGTTCGTTCCCATGGCGTGCCTCCTTGCATTTGCTTGCCCATAGTATAAGAGCGCGGCGGCGAAAATGCAAGCGCCGCGGACAGGCAAGTTTCCGCCCCCGCGCGCATACCCTTGCCTGACAGGGACAAACGCACAGGGAGGTAGCGCAATGGATGTGAACGGAAGGGAATATCTGGCCCGTATGGCGGAGCTGTTCGATCTGCCCGCCGACGTGGCGGCGGGACTGAGCCACATGGAGCTGCTCGGCGACCGACAGCTCCTTTTGGAGGGGCACGAGGGCCTGCTCGCCTACGGCACGGAGCTTATCGACGTGAGCGTGGGCGGCGCGGTGCTGCGCGTGACCGGCGAGGGGCTGACGCTCAAAAGCATGACCGAGCGTGAGGTGCGCATCGGCGGACGCATCGACGGCGTTGAATTTCTGCGGTAGGGAGGAGGGAGAGGACCATGGATCGTGCGGCCCGACTGCTGCGCGGCACGCTGCGCGTGCGCGTGGAGAGCGCCTTTCCCGAGCGAGTGCTCAACCTCTGCGGCGCGCACGGCATCGCCTTTTCCGACCTCCGATGGGAGAGCGTGAGCGCGCTGTCCTTCACCGTCCGCGCCGCCGAGCGAAAAAAGCTTGAGCGGCTCCTCGCGCCGCTTGACGCCGCGCTGACCGTCGAGCGCGCGGCGGGCGCGCCCTTTTTCCTGCGCCGCTTTCGTCGCCGCTACACGCTGCTCGCAGGGCTGGCATTCATGCTCGCGCTGTTCTTTGCCAATTCCTTCTTCATCTGGGATTTTGAGGTCAGCGGCAGCGAGACCGTTCCGGCGGAAAAGATCCTGCGCGTGCTGGAAAAGCAAGGGCTGCGCCGCGGCAGCTTCGCCTACTCCTTCCGCCCGCAGGACATCTGTAACCGCGCCCTGCCGGAGCTGCCCGAGCTTGCGTGGCTGACGGTCAACGTCCGCGGCTGCCGTGCCTACGTCAGCGTGCGCGACCGCGTGCCCAAGCCCGAGCTGGCGGATGACCGCACGCCCACGAACGTCGTCGCAAAGCGCGACGCCCTCGTCACCGAGGTGCGCGCTTACGACGGCAGGGCAATGGTGAGGAAGGGCGGCACCGTCACGGCGGGTCAGCCCTCATTTCCGGCGCGGTGCAGACCGAAGGGCCGGAGCGCCCGAACGTTCCGAGCCGCCTGCTCGCCGGGCGCGGGCAGGTCCGGGGCCGGACGTGGTATGAGCTTTCGATCCGGGTCCCGCTGCAATATGAGGAAAAGCGGTACATCGATGACGAAAAGCACAGCTATGCGCTGCTCGTGGGCGAAAGGCGGGTAAAATTTGGCGCAAAAGGGAGTAGCAATTTGCAGGGCAGTTGTGATAAAATAATACATCAAACAAAATTATCTCTGCCCGGCGGTATGGCGCTCCCGCTCACCTGGGAGGAAACGACGCTGCGCCCCTACGAAACACGCACCGTCACAAGGACGCGCACGGAGGCCGAGGAGCTCGGCGCGCGGACGCTTTCGGCGTATCTTCTCACGAGGATCGACGGCGCCGTGACGGCGACGCGCGTCGCCTCGGCTGTGCAGGGGGATTGGCTGCTCGTCACGCTCTCGGCGGAATGTCTGGAGCAGATCGGCGAGACCGTGCCCATTTTAACGGATTGAACGCATTTTCCTGCGGCGCCGCCGCAGGAGCTTATGAAAGGACAAGCTTTTCTATGGAACAGCGCATCAGCATTGAACGTCTGGAGCAGGCGATCAACCTCTTCGGCTCGTTTGACGAGAATATCCGCCTCATCGAGTCGGAATTTCACGTCACCGTCGCCAACCGCGAGGGCGAGCTGCGCGTCAACGGCGAGCCGGAGGACACCATGCTTGCCTGCAAGGCCCTCTCCGCGCTTTTGACGCTCTCCAACCGCGGTGAGGCCATCAACGAGCAGAACGTCCGCTATGTCATCGGACTGGCCCGCTCGGGACAGGAGGAGAAGATCGGCGAGCTGACGCAGGACGTCATCTGCATCAGCGCCAAGGGCCGCCCCATCAAGCCCAAGACCATCGGGCAGAAGGAGTATGTGGACTCCATTTCTCAGAATACCGTCACCATCGGCGTCGGCCCCGCCGGCACGGGCAAGACCTATCTCGCCGTCGCCGCCGCGGTCGCGGCGTTCCGCGAGCGGAAGATCAACCGCATCATCCTCACGCGCCCGGCGGTGGAGGCGGGCGAGCGGCTCGGCTTTCTGCCCGGCGACCTGCAGAACAAGGTCGACCCCTACCTGCGCCCGCTGTACGACGCGCTCTTTGATATGCTCGGCGCGGACGCCTACGCGAAGTATCTCGAGCGCGGCAACATTGAGGTCGCGCCGCTGGCGTATATGCGCGGCCGCACGCTCGACGACAGCTTTATCATCCTCGACGAGGCGCAGAACACCTCCCGCGAGCAGATGAAGATGTTCCTGACGCGCATCGGCTTCGGCTCGAAAATGGTCATCACCGGCGACGCGACGCAGATCGACCTGCCCGCCGATAAGCTGAGCGGTCTCAAGCAGGCGGTGCGCGTGCTCAAGAATGTCGAGGGCATCGGTATCTGCGAGCTGACCGATCAGGATGTGGTGCGTCACGTCATGGTCCAGCGCATCATCAAGGCCTACGCGGACTATGAGGATGCCCGGAACGAAAAGAGGAAACGATAATGGCAAAGAGACATTACATTCCCATCACCTCGGATGTACCCGGAGCAGGCGAGAGCAAATGCACCTTCATCCGCAAGGTGATCCGCACGGCGCTTGCCGCCGAGGGCGTGGATTTTCCCTGTGAGATCGATGTGCGGCTGACGAACGACGAGACCATCCACGCGATCAACCGTGAGATGCGGCAGGTGGATCGCGCAACGGATGTTTTGAGCTTTCCAATGTTCGAGCTTACCCCCGGTGAGCTTCCGGGCGAGGAGGACGCCGACCCCGGCACGGGCCTGGTCCCGCTCGGCGATATGGTCATCTCACTCGAGCACGTCGCCGCGCAGGCGAAGGAATACGGACACTCCAACCGGCGGGAGCTTGCCTACCTTGTGACGCACTCCGTGCTCCACCTTTTAGGCTACGATCATCTGGACGAAGGCCCCATGAAGGCGCAGATGCGCGAGCATGAGGAAGCCATCATGAAGAGGCTCGACCTCGAGCGGTAGGATACGGAAAACGCTTGTACGCCGCAGCAGCGGCGAAGCATAAACCAAGAATTGTTCAACATAGAAGAAAGTTGAGGATCACCTATGCAAAAGACAAAAACCGCCATGATCACCCTCTGCGGGCGTCCGAACGTCGGCAAGTCCAGCCTGACCAACGCACTCGTCGGCGAGAAGATCGCCATTGTTTCCAATAAGCCGCAGACCACGCGCAACCGCATCTACGGCGTCGTGACCGAGGGCGATACGCAGCTCGTCCTGATGGACACTCCGGGCTTTCACAAGCCGCGCAGTCGTCTGGGCGACTACATGGTGAAGGTCGCGCGCGATTCCATCGCGGACGTGGACCTCGTCGCTCTGCTCGTCGAGCCGGTGCCGCACGTCGGCATCCCCGAGCAGGAGCTGATCGAGAAGATCAGGCAGTCGCATCTGCCCGCCATTTTGTGCATCAACAAGATCGACACCGTTGCAAAAAAGGACGACCTGCTCGCCGTTATCGCCGCCTACAGCGAGGCGTATGATTTCGACGGCATTTTCCCCATCTCCGCGCGCACGCGCGACGGGCTGGACGAGCTGCTGGACGAATTCAAGAAGTACGCCGTCGAAGGCCCGCAGCTCTTCCCTGACGGCATGACCACCGACCAGCCCGACCGTCAGGTCGTGGGCGAGATCGTGCGCGAAAAGCTGCTGCGCAACCTCGACAAGGAAATTCCGCATGGCACGGCCGTGGAGATCACGCGCTTTATCGAGCGCGACGACGAGGTCATCGAGGTCGACGCGACCATCTACTGCGAAAAGGCCAGCCACAAGGGCATCATCATCGGCAAGAACGGAGCGATGCTCAAAAAGATTTCCACCGAGGCGCGCCAGGATATCGAGCGCTTCATGGGCACGAAGGTCTACCTCGAGACCTGGGTCAAGGTCAAGGAGAATTGGAGAGATAATATGAATTACATCCGGAGGTTCGGCTACGACGAGCAATAAAAATTTTCCAGCCATATTCTCCGCGCTTTTCCTCATGCTAACGCCGAGAGGTGAAGCGCATGGACAATGGCTACTATCGGCTTTTTCTGCAAACCGGGAACCCGACCTTTTATATGCTGGCAAAGCAAGCGGAGGAGTGTGAACAGCCGCCCAATGCCCGATAAACTTGTCACCCGCGGCCTCGTGCTCCGTGCAACGGAGACAAAGGAGGCCGACTACATCCTGACCGTCCTCACCGCGGAGCACGGACGGCTCGCCGTCATTGCGCGCGGCGCGCGGCGGCGCTCGAGCAAGCTCGCCGCGGCCTGCCAGCACCTTGCCTTTTCCGAGCTGGTGCTCTACCGCCGCGGGAGCTGGTACTATCTCGACGAGGCCTCGACCATCGCGCTCTTTGACGGTCTGCGCGCCGATCTGGAAAAGCTCTCCCTCGCGTCCTACTTCGCCGAAATGGCCGAGGCGGTCACGAGCGAGGACCTGCCCTCCGGCGAGGTGCTGTCCCTGCTGCTCAATTCGCTCTACGCGCTCGACACGCTGGACCGCCCGAACGAGCTGGTGCGCGCCGCCTTCGAGCTGCGCCTGCTCGCGCTCTCCGGCTATGAGCCTCTGCTCGACGACTGCGCCATGTGCGGCAGGGGACCGATCCCGTCGAGCCGGTGTTCGACGCGGCGCAGGGCGTGGTGCTGTGCAAAACGTGCGCGGGACCGGCAGGCGGTCTGCCGCTCGACGCGGGAGCGCTCGCCGCGATGCGCCACATCGTCGGCGCGCCGTCAAGCGATTGCACTGTCGTTCACGCTTGAGCCTGCCTCGCTCGCGCGCTTGAGCGCGGTGTGCGAGAGCTTTGCTGCCGCGCAGCTCGACCGGCGCTTCAAAACGCTCGATTTCTACAAATCCATCAAGTTGACATAAAATGGGAACACATCATGACAGAACTGTTTGAAAAATCCATCCGTGTGCTCGAGCTGCCGCAGCTTTTGGAGCGCCTTTCGCAAAAGGCGGTCAGCGAGGCGGCAAAGGAGCGCGCCCTGCGCCTGACGCCCTCCACCGATGCGGACGATGTGCGCCGCTTACAGGATGAAACGGACGCCGCCCGCGCCCTCATCGGCCTGCGCGGCAGTCCGTCGTTCTCCGGCGTGAAGGATGTGCGCGAGGCACTTGCCCGCGCCGAGCGCGGCGGTATGCTCAATCCCTGCGAGCTGCTGACCATCGCAGGACTGCTGACGAACTCCCGCCGCGTGCGGGAATACTACGAGGCCGACCAGGGCGAGGGCACCGTCCTCGACCGGATGTTCGACTCGCTCCACGCCAACCGCTTTTTAGAGGATAAGATCACGACCTCCATCCTCTCCGAGGACGAGATCGCCGACGCCGCCAGCCCCGAGCTGGCGGATATCCGCCGCCACAAGCGCGCCGCGAGCGCGAAGGGCAGGCAGATCTTGCAGAAGATCATCTCCTCGCCCAGCTACAAGAGCACGCTGCAGGAGGCGCTTATCACGCAGCGCGACGGGCGCTTCGTCGTGCCCGTCAAGGCCGACCACCGCGGCGACCTGCCCGGCCTTGTTCACGACATTTCCGCCTCGGGCGCGACGCTCTTTGTTGAGCCGATGGGCGTCGTGCAGGCGAACAACGAGCTCAAGGAGCTGGAGGCCAAGGAGAAAAAGGAGATCGAGCGCATCCTCTTCGCCCTCTCCGCCGAGGCGGCAGGCTTTGCCGAGGCGATTCTTTGGGACTATGATATTCTCGTCCACCTCGACCTCATCTTTGCCCGCGGCGAGCTGAGCTACCAGATGGACGCCGCGCGGCCCGAGATCCGCACGGACGGCAGCGTTTCCCTCCGCCGCGCCCGCCATCCGCTGCTCGATCCCGCCAAGGCCGTGCCATCGACATTGAGGTGGGCCGCAGCTTCGATACCCTCGTCATCACAGGCCCCAACACCGGCGGCAAGACCGTCAGCCTCAAAACGCTCGGTCTGCTCTGCCTGATGGCGCAGTGCGGACTGCACATTCCCGCGGGCGACCGCAGCGCGGTGAGCGTCTTTACCGGCATTCTCGCCGACATCGGCGACGAGCAGAGCATCGAGCAGAGCCTTTCCACCTTCTCCGCGCACATGAAGACCATTGTCAATATCCTCGACGAGGCGGACGGCAATTCCCTCGTCCTCTTCGACGAGCTGGGCGCAGGCACCGACCCGGTCGAGGGCGCGGCCCTCGCCATCGCGGTCATCGAGCACGTCCGCGCCCGCGGCGCGAAGGTCGCCGCCACCACGCACTACGCTGAGCTCAAGACCTTTGCCATGACCACGGCGGGCGTCGAGAACGCGAGCTGTGAGTTCGATGTGGAGACGCTTTGCCCCACCTATAAGCTCCTCATCGGCATCCCCGGCAAGTCCAACGCCTTCGCCATCTCCGCGCGGCTCGGCCTCGACCCGCGCGTCATCGAGACGGCGAAGCAGCAGATGGACGCGGAGAGCATCCGCTTCGAGGACGTTCTGACGCAGCTGGAGATCAAGCGCCAGCAGCTCGAAAAGGAGAAGGAGGAGATCGACCGCCTGCACGCGAAACAGGAGGAGGACTCCCGCCGCGCCCGTGAGTTCCGCGCCCAGATGGAGCGCGCCAAGGAGAACGCCCGCAGCCGCGGCGAGGCTGAGGCCAAGCGCATCCTTGCCGACGCCAAGAGCGCGGCGGACGCCGCCTTCCGCGAGCTGGACGAGCTGCGAAAAGCGCAGAAAAAGCAGCTCGACGCGCAGGCGATGAACGAAAAGCGCGTCGAGATCGTCTCCGAGCTCAACGCCGCGCGCGCGAAAGCGCGCCGGTGTGCGCGATGAATCGCGCGAGCCGATCCCCGCGCCGTCCCGCCCCATCCGCGCGGGCGATCTGGTGGAGATCCCCGGCACGAACCGCCCCGCCGAGGTCACCGCCGTCAAGGGCGACCGGCTCGTGCTCAAGGCGGGCGTTCTCTCCATGACGGTCAAGAACGACGAGGTGCGTTTGATCGAGGACGACGAGCGCGCCGCCATGAAAAAAACCGTCCGTGCCCGCCTCGCCGAGCCGCCGCATCCTCAACACCGCGGCAGCCGCCCGCGAGCTGGACCTGCGCGGCATGGAAACGCTCGAGGCCGAAAGCGTGCTGGAGAATTATCTCGACGCCGCCCGCCGCGCCCACCTCGAGACCGTCACCATCATCCACGGCAAGGGCACCGGCGCGCTGCGCAAGGCCGTGCAGGCATACCTGCGCCGAGATAAAACGGTCAAGTCCTTCCGCCTCGGCAATTACGGCGAGGGCGAGAGCGGCGTGACCATTGTGGAGTTCAAGTGAGCACTGTCCGCCTGCCGCGGACAAACCGGCACTTTCGGCAGACTGCCCGAACGAAACACCCTGTTTTTCCCGAAGTTTGTAAAAAAGTGGATTGACGAATGGGGTTTGGATGGTATAATATACTCAATATCCCGTTAGTCTGATTTGGGAGGATGAGAGAATGGTTACACAGGAAGTCACCATCAACAATGAGGTTGGTCTGCACGCGCGTCCCGCGACCTTTTTCATTCAGAAGGCCAACGAGTTCAAGAGCGGTATCTGGGTGGAGAAGGACGAGCGCCGCGTAAACGCCAAGAGCCTGCTGGGCGTGCTGTCCCTTGGCATCACGAAGGGCACCACCATCACCCTGCTTGCCGACGGCAGCGACGAAAAAGAGGCGGTCGCCGCACTCAGCGAGCTGGTTTCCGGCAACTTCGGCGAATAAACGATCATAGTTTCAAAGGAAAGGCGGTTTCGCACAGGGGGCGGAGCCGCCTTTTTCCTGCGGAAAGGAGGGGCAGCGCGTGACCAAGGAGCAGCTGCTTGAAAAAGGCCAACGACCTGCCGCTTGCTCCGGGCGTTTATCTGATGATGGACGCATCGGGCAAGGTCATCTACGTCGGCAAGGCGAAAAAGCTCAAAAACCGTGTCAGCCAGTATTTCCAGCTTGGCACGGGCCACAACGAAAAGACCCGCCGCATGGTCTCGCAGGTCGACCATTTCGACACCATCTTTGTCTCCAGCGAGTTCGAGGCGCTGATCCTCGAAAACTCCCTCATCAAGCAGCATCAGCCGCACTACAACATTCTGCTCAAGGATGATAAGGGCTACCCCTTTGTCCGTCTCTCCCACGGCCCCTATCCGCGCTTTACGCTCGCCAACAAAACGGCGGACGATGGCGCGCGCTACTTCGGGCCCTTCGGCGCACGCGGCGAGACCCGCGCCGCCATCGACGCGGTCTGCGCCGCCTTCCGCCTGCCGACCTGCACGCGCCGGTTCCCGCGCGATATCGGGAAGGAGCGCCCCTGCCTCAATCACCACATGGGCCGCTGCGACGGCTTCTGCCGCGGCGAGCCGGACGCGGAGGAATATCAAAAGCGCATCGAGCAGGCGTGCTCGCTCCTCTCAGGTCACTATAAGACGCTCGCACGCGAGCTGAAGACCGAGATGGAGCACGAGGCGGAGCAGCTGCACTTCGAGCAGGCCGCCGTCCTGCGCGACCGCATCGCCGCCATCGAGGTGCTCGGCAAGCGCCAGAAGGTCATCGCCGGCGTCTGCGCCGACACCGACGTCTGGGGCCTCTACACGGGCGCCGCCAAGTCCGGCTGCGCCATCGTTCATGTGGAGGACGGCAGCGTCACCGGCCGCGAGACGAGCCTTTTCACTGCCCCCACCGACGAGACCGAAGCCGATACGCTCTCGGCACTCCTGTCGCAGTATTATCTCCCGCGCGGCGTGCTGCCGCGCGAGATCCTGCTGCCCTTTGCCGTGGACGAGCTTTCCGGGCTGGAAACGGTGCTCACCTCCCGCGCGGGGCATCGCGTCACGCTGCGTGTGCCGCAGCGCGGCGAAAAGGCGGAATTGCTTGCCATGGCGGAGCGCAACGCCCGTGAGGAGGTCGAGCGCGTCACCACCGCCGCCGAGCGCGAGGACAAAACGCTCAGGAGCCTTGCTGCCATGTGCGGCCTGAGCGCCGCGCCAAAACGCATGGAATCCTACGATATTTCCAATACCGGCGCGAGCGACATCGTCGCGTCGATGGTCGTCTACGCCGGCGCGAGGCCGCTCAAGCGCGACTACCGCCGCTTTAAGATGAAGTCCGTCACGGCTCACCCCGACGACTACGCCTCGATGGAGGAGGTCCTGACCCGCCGCCTGCAGCGCTACGCCGACGGCGACGAGAAATTCGCGCCGCTGCCCGACGTGTTCCTCATCGACGGCGGCATGACGCACGCCGCTGTCGCGGAGAAGGTCTGCGCGGCGTTCGGACTGCACATTCCCATTTTCGGCATGGTCAAGGACGACCGCCACCGTACACGCGCCCTCACCACCGCCGAGGGCCATGAGATCGACCTGCACGCCGACCCCGCCGTTTTTGCCCTCATCGGGCAAATTCAGGAGGAAACGCACCGCTTCGCCATCACCTACCACCACGAGAGCCACATGCGCTCGTCCGTCGCCTCCGCGCTCGACGGTATTCCCAACATCGGCGAGGTGCGCAAGCGGAAGCTGCTGGCTCGCTTCAAGAGCGTCAAGGCCATCCGCGAGGCGGAGCTGCCCGCCCTGCAATCGGAGCTGGGCCGCGCCGCGGGCCGCGCGGTGTACGACTATTTTCACCCCAAGGAGGAAACGCCATGACCGGCAAGCTCTACGGCACGCTCGGCCCCGCCTGCGCCGACACGGATACGCTCCGCGCTCTGCTGCGTGCGGGGATGCGCGGCGTGCGCTTGAACCTTTCCCACGGTCCCCTCGAAGAGCGTGCGCCGTGGCTGGAAAGCCTGCGCCGCGCCGAGACCGCGGAGGGCGTTCCTGCGAGCTGCTCATCGATCTGCAGGGCCCCGAGCTGCGCGTCGGCGCGCTTTTCGTGCCGCTGACGCTGCGCGAGGGCGATACGCTCACGCTCGGCGAAGCCTTTCCCGTCCCGCCGATCCTGACCGGAAATCTGCAAGACGGCGACGAACTGCTGCTCGACGACGGCGCGCTCTCCCTGCGCGTTCTGGACGCGCGGGCGATGACCTGCCGCATGGAGCGCGGCGGGGTGCTCCGATCCCGCAAGAGCCTTGCCGTCGCGGGCCGTGAGCTGCCCGCGAGCGCGCTCACGGAGATGGATATGGAAAATCTCAGCCGCGCGAGGGAGTACGGCGTCACCGCGCTCATGCAGCCCTTCGTCCGCGGCGCGGACGATCTGCGCGCCGTGCGCGCCGCCCTGCGCGAGACCGGCGCGCAGGAGCTGAAAATTTTTGCCAAGATCGAGAACATGACCGGACTGCATCGGCTCGACGAGATCCTTCCGCTCGCGGACGTCGTTGTGATCGCCCGCGGCGACCTCGGCAACGCCATGCCGCTCTGGGAGCTGCCCCGCGCGCAGACGCTCATCGCAAGCAAATGCCGCGCGGCGAAGCGTCCCTTTATGGTCTCCACGCAGATGCTCCACTCGATGCACCACGCCGCCGTGCCCACGCGCGCCGAGGTCACGGACGTCTATCAGGCGGCGAGGAGCGGCGCGGACTATCTGCTCCTCACCGGCGAGACCGCCGTGGGCGAATATCCGGTCGAGGCCATGACCTATTTTGCGAAGATCGCCGCGAACGGCTGGGCCGACGCGGAATGAGAAAGGAGCGCGAAGCAATGGACAAGTCTCTGCTGCGCCGTATTCCGAAGGTGGACGAGCTGCTCGCCCCCGTGCGTGCGCTCTGCCCCAACGCCTCATCCGCCGCCGTGACGGCGGCGGTGCGCCGCACGCTCGACACGCTGCGCGAGAGCGTCCTTTCCGGTGAAGCGCCGGAGATACCGGAGACCGCGGCGCTCTGCGCCCTTGCCGCCGAGACCGTCCGCCGGGCGGAAACGCCCTCGCTTCGTCCGGTCATCAACGCCACCGGCGTCGTGCTCCATACGAATCTCGGCCGCGCCCGCCTGAGCGGGCGTGCGGCCAAAGCCGCGGCGGACGCCGCGGAGCACTATTCTACCCTTGAATACGATGTGAAAGCGGCGGACGCGGCTCGCGCAATGCCCATGTCGAAGAACTCCTCTGCCAATTGACCGGCGCGGAAAGCGCGCTGGTCGTCAACAACAACGCCGCCGCCGTGCTGCTGCTCCTCACGGCGCTGACCGCCGGCGGCGAGGTCGTCGTTTCGCGCGGCGAGTTGGTCGAGATCGGCGGCAGCTTTCGTGTGCCGGAGATCATGTCCGCCTGCGGCGCGACGCTGCGCGAGGTCGGCACGACCAACAAGACCCGCGCCGCGGACTATGCCGCCGCCATCGGCGAGCATACCCGCGCGCTGATGAAGGTCCACACCAGCAACTACCGCATCGTCGGCTTTACCGAGAGCGCGAGCCGCGAGGAGCTTGCCGCGCTCGCTCATTCCCGCGGCCTGCCGTTTTTCGAGGACCTCGGCAGCGGCAGCCTTTTCGACCTCGAAGCGTTCGGCATCCACGGCGAGCCGACGCTGCAGGGCTCCGTCCGCGCGGGCGCGGACGCGGCCACCTGCTCGGGCGATAAGCTCCTCGGCGGCCCGCAGGCGGGTATCCTTGTGGGGAAAAAGTCCTGCCTTGACGTGCTCAAGCGCCACCCACTCCTCCGCGCTCTGCGCGTGGATAAAATGACGCTCGCGGCGCTGGAGGCGACGCTCCGCGCCTATGCCGACGGCTCCGCTGTCTCCACGCTGCCGACCCTCGCCATGCTCGCGGCATCGCCCGAGGAGCTGCGCGCGCAGGCGCGGACGCTCTGCGAGAAGCTGACGGAGCGCGGCATTTCCGCCGAGGTCCTCGCGGAGGGGACGCGGTCGGCGGCGGTAGCGTGCCGGCGCAGACGCTGCCCGGGTTCGCCGCGGCGGTCACGCCGCGGCATTGCCGCATGGACGAGCTGACGGAGCGCCTGCGGCAGCGTGAAACGCCTGTTGCCGCGCGCATCGCGCACGAACGGCTGCTGCTCTGCCTGCGCACCCTCCGGCCAGAGGAATACGACGAGCTCGTGCGCGCCGTCGCGGAGAGCGACCGATGAAGCACGTCGTCATCGGCACCGCCGGTCACGTCGACCACGGCAAAACGGCGCTGGTCCGCGCCCTCACCGGCGTGGACACCGACCGTCTGGCGGAGGAGAAGCGGCGGGGACTCACCATCGAGCTCGGCTTCGCGCGGCTCGACTTTCCCGACGGCAGCTGTGCCGGCGTGGTGGACGTGCCGGGTCACGAGAAATTCATCAAAACCATGCTCGCCGGCGCGGGCGGCATCGACCTTGCGATGCTTGTCGTCGCGGCGGACGAGGGCTTCATGCCACAGACGGTCGAGCATCTGAATATCCTCTCGCTTCTCGGCGTGCGCCGCGGCGTGGTCGTCCTCACCAAATGCGACCTCGCGGACGCCGACTGGCTCGCCATGGCGCGCGCGGAGCTCGCCGCGCGCGTGAAGGGGACCTTTCTGGAAAACGCGCCGGTCGTTGAGACCTCCGCCGCCACCGGGCAGGGGATCGAAGATCTGCGGGAAATGCTGCACGCCCTTGTGCGGCAGACGCGGGAAAAAAGCGCCCGCGTCCCGTTCGCCTGCCCATCGACCGCGTGTTTTCGGTGGACGGCTTCGGCACCGTCGTCACCGGCACGCTCATCGAGGGCGCGCTGCACGTTGGCGGCGAGGCCGAGCTGCTGCCCTCCGGCACGCGCAGCCGCGTGCGCAATTTGCAGGTCCACGGGGAAAATACGGCGATCGCCGTCGCCGGTCAGCGCGTGGCGGTGAATCTGGCGGGCATTAAAAAGACTGACGTTATCCGCGGCGATACGCTGGCTGAGCCGGACAGCGTCCGCGTCTCGCGCCTGCTCGACGTGCGCCTTTCCTGCCTGCGGGATTCGGAGCGCACCGTTGAAAACGGCTCGCGCGTCCACTTCTGCCACGGCACGGCGGCGCGGCTTGCCAAGGTCGTGCTGCTCGACCGTGACGCCCTCGCCCCCGGTGAGAGCGCCTATGCCCAGCTCCGCTTCACCGAGGACGTCGCCGCGAAGTGCGGCGACCGCTTCGTGATCCGCTTTTATTCGCCGCTCGAGACCATCGGCGGCGGCATCATCCTTGACGACGCGCCTGCGCGCCATAAGCGGAACGACGCCGCGGTACTTTCCGCCCTCGCCGTGCGGAAAACGGCAGCGGCGCGGAGCGCGTGCTGCAGGCGCTGTCTGCCTTGGATACCGCGCTGCCCTCGGCGGCGCAGCTCGCCGCCCGCCTCGGCATGGAGGAGACGCGGCTCGCGCCGGAGCTTGACGCGCTGCTCGCGCACGCGGCGAGGCCGCCGCGCCGCTGCCGGGACGCTTCATTGCCTCCGCCGTGCTCGACGCACTCTGGGCGCGCTGTGAGGAGCTGCTGACCGATTACCACGCAAAAAACCCGCTCCACGCGGGCATCCGCGCGGCGGAGCTGCGTCAGAGACTTTTTTCACGCCGTCGAGCCGGAGCGCGCGGATGCTCTGCTCGCGCTCTTTGTGCGCGAGGGGAAGCTCCGCTTCGCCGCGGAGCGCTACGTCCTCGCGGACTTTACCGTGCGCTACACCAGACGTCAGACCGCCCTGCGCGCCGAGCTGCTGGCACTTTACCGCGCGGCGGACCTGCGTCCCGAGCGCACGGACCGCGTGCTCGCCCGCTTTGACGCAAAGGACCGCGCCGAGGCGGAGCGTGTGCTCGAGAGCCTGCTCACCGGCGGCGAGCTGATCGCGCTTGCGCCGCGGCTCTGCCTGCACCGCGAGGTCTACGTGTGCGCCTGCGCGCTCGTGCGCGCTTATTTTGCCGACCACGAGACGCTCACGCTCGCGGCCTTCCGCGACCTCCTCGGCACCTCGCGCGACAGTGCGCTGTTGGTGCTGGAATGTCTTGACCGGAACGACCGCACGAGGCGGGAGGGCGATCTGCGCCGCCCGGGGCGGCGTTTGTACGAATAGCTTTCATGGGGGTGGATGGGTGCTGGTGTGCCCCGCGGTCTTCAAAACCGTCTGCGGGAGGCTCAAAACCTGCCGGATGAGTTCGATCCTCATACACCCTCGCCAGAAAAAAGGGAGAGCGGCGGCTCGGCTGAGCCGCCGCTCTCCTGCTCTTTTTGTTGCGGAAGCATACCTATCTTGTGGAAAACGGGCGATTCCTGCCGCAAAATGTTGTCATCGACACGCATGGCTTGACAAACGGCGGGGAATAGGGTATACTCCTCGAAGTTTAAAAGGTTACAAAATGGTTACAATAAAATGACAATTGTAACCATTTTGATGCGCCGCCTGTTCGGCGCACAGCAAACTTCGGAGGTCAACTATGTTAGCAAACTGGAAGAAGCGGGTCTTCCCGCTCAACCGGCGGCAGGCGGTTTTCGCCATGCTGCTGTGTCTGGTGCTGGCTGTGAACGCGGTCCCCGCTCTGCGCGCAAGCGCGCTCTACCTCATCACAGACGGCGAGGCGACCACGGCGGTCGAGCTGGCTGAGCCGATGACGGCGGATAAACTGATCGTCGTCGGCGCGGCGGACGGCTCGGCCGAGCTGCGCTTTGAGAGCGGACACAAGGTCACAGTCACCCATGGGACGGACGCGGTGCAGTACGCCACCACCCGCACCAACGAAACAGCCGACGCGCTCTTAAAGCGCATGGGCATCTCGGTCGGCCCGATGGAGATGGTCAAGGTCGACGTGAGCGAGCCGGAGATCTTCATTGAGATCGCCGCGAGCTTCACCTACTACGAGACGCTCACCGAGCCGGCGGAGCACGCCACGGTCTACACCGAGAGCTATAAGGTCCCCAAGGGGGATACACAGGTCTGGCAGCAGGGCATGGACGGTACGCGCGAGGTGGTCTATGAGGTCGTTTACGCCGACGGCGAGCTGGTCTCGCGTCAGGCGGTCGCCGAGCAGAACAATACCAGCGTCACCGAGTACGCCTACGTCGGTACCCTCGTCAAGGAGGCACAGGCGGGTGACACCGTCGCCTCGGTCGTGAAAAACAGCGACGGCAGCGGCTATCTTCTCATGCAGTCCGGCGACGCGCTGCACTTCACCGGCTCGATGGAGGTCAAGTGTACCGCCTACACCACCGGCTACGACGGGGTTGGCACCATCACCGCGACCGGCACCACGGTCGCACGGCTGCGTGGCGGTGGACAAAAGCGTCATCCCGCTGGGGACGACCATGTTCATCACATCCGGATCCTACACCTACGGCATGGCGCACGCGGAGGATACCGGCGTGCGGGGCGCGAAGATCGACCTGTTCATGGATACCTACGACGAGTGCATCCAGTTCGGGCGGCGCAATTCCGTCGCCTATTTTCTCGACTGAGAGCATGAAAAAACCGAGGGCGGCTGCCCTCGGTTTTTCGTTTTCCGCTTTTCTCAGAACAGCAGCTCATAGAGCATCTTCACGAACAGCAGGCCCAGCACCAGAAACATCACGCTGCGGATCTTCTTGCTGCCGCCGCGGATGGCATAGAGCGCGCCGAGATAATTGCCGGCGATGCTGCACGCGAGAGCGGGGATCGCCAGCGCCCAAAGCACCTGCCCGTGCAGGATCCAAACCACGGCGGAGGCGGCGCAGGAGGCCAGGTTGCTCGCCTTGGCGCAGCCGCCCGCGGTGATGAGGTCGAGCGAGAGCAGCGCCGTGAAGCCGAGGATCATAAAGGTGCCGGTGCCCGGGCCGACCAGCCCGTCGTAGCAGCCGAACACCAGTCCGATGAGGGCGGAGCGCAGCAGCTCCTGCCGCGGCGTATAAACGGGACGCTCCTCGGCGGGAATGTCCCGCCCGAAGTCCTTTTTGACGCTCAGAAAGACAGCCACGCAGGGCAGGGCGACAAGCATCAGCGTCTCGAGCGTCTGCTCGGAGATGAGAGGCCGCCAGTTCCGTGCCGACAGCCGAGCCGATGAGCGCGCACACCGCCGCCGTGACGGCGGGACGCAGCAGGACCTTGCCGCTGCGGAAATACTTCAGCGCGGCGACGAGCGTGCCCGTGCCGTTGACGACCTTGTTCGTGCCGGCGGCCAGATGAGCGGGGATACCGGCCATCAGATAGGCGGGCAGTGATGATCCCGCCGCCGCCGGCGACGGAGTCCACAAAGCCCGCGAGAAACACGAGCGGCAGGACGATGAGATAGGTGACAGGCGTCCAGCTCCATAAAAACGACCTCTTTTCTGCAAATATCGGCAGAATCATAGCACAGGCGCGAAAAAAATGCTACTCTTTTCGCCCCTCTGTGGTACAATAAAATAGAC
>VOFK01004111.1_pt1 | contig 26201 bp, 45 predicted proteins | sample 5384121 | NCBI WGS metagenome assembly VOFK01 (sample SAMN12384730, study PRJNA508395) | human gut metagenome | isolation source: healthy gut J | host: Homo sapiens | reverse complement strand
ACAAGTTACGTATTGCTGACTATGGGGCCTACTCCCTTTGACCCTTCAGGCGCCTAAATTCCCGCAAGTTAATGAATTGCCGCAGGAAGTGAAGCAAACGTTTTGACATTGTGCTGGTGGATTCTCGCCCATTCTGGGGGTCAGTGACTCCGCCGTCATTGTAAGCGAGGTGGATATGACTCTTATGGTTGTCCAGCCCCGCAAGCTGCCGCTGAAAGCCCTGCTGAGGCAGCAGGTAATTGAGTCCGTGGGCGGTAATCTGGGTCAGTGTGGTGATGAATGTGGACATTACGTCCGATCACCAGTATCAGTATTACACAACTTACTATTCCTACTATTCTGCGATGGCTCTTTCCTTCTCCGGCGAGAATGGATGCCTCCTCCATGAAGAAGGGGTGGGAACGTTCTGAAAGGCCAAGAGCTGGCAGCCACCCAGTCCCATGATGCGAAGATTAGAAAAATATTTAAAGTAGATCTAAAGAGTTATGGATGGAAAAATTCCCTCGGAAGCATAGAATTTTTCCTTCGTGGGAAACATTTCGGGTGAAGGGGATCTAGTTATTTAAAATTTTCCTGGGCACCGTCGCCTCTGTGCCCTGTCCGGGAACACTGGTGAAAGACAGGCCGTATCCGCTGCCGTGCTGCGGCTTTAAGACGGCAGGTTGGTATTGAGTTACGCCTCACATGGTTGGAAGAGGGAGCCTACGGCTGCCTGGGTGCGTTCATTCTAAAAAGAGAGTCCAGCTTTTCCGGAGGTGACACGGCCCCATCATCCGAAATTACAAAAAACAATATCATTTTCTTCGCGCCAGCCTGTAAGAAGGATGCAGCTTTTTTTCTTCTTTTCATCATGGGGTTTCATTAGCGAGGGCGTTTTCCACGACTCCAGCCGGAAGCGTGCCGCGGATGGAAAATGGTCAAGCTCCGGCGGAACGTCCGCACAAAGCTGTTGTAGCGCATGTTCTGAAGCTGCATATAAAGGGAAACATGGGTCACTTCGTCCTGGACCAGTGCTGATCAGGTCTTGCTTCCCTAAAAGTCAGGCGGTAGAAACGGGCAAGAGCCCGACTTGGCTTCCGTTACTTTTCGCTTTGCCCGTACCCTGGGACAGCCAGTTGATCATATCCAGGGTGTTATAGAGAAAATGGGGATTGATCTGTGCCTGAGGGCGCGAAAAATCCGATCTGCAGTTCGGTGGCTTTTTTTCATAATCCATCAATTGATTGATCTCCGCAGTCATATAATTATAGGTTCCTGAAAGAACACCGATCTTCGTCATTTCCCGCAGCTTAAAACAAGTTCTGGGCGGCTCCGGCCGTCCTTTCGTATGGTCTCCATCTGTGGCTACGCCAATAATACGGTCTGCAAATAGACTCAGACAGTTTATAGGCGATAAAGCGCAAACAGGGCGATCATACCAGGTAAAGGCAAAGTTAAGGGAAACGGAGTGACCGTGATCCCTGCAATCTGTCCCTGGGGGATCAGGGAACCATGTACCAGTCTGTATTTTTAAAGAGAAACAGGCCGTAGGCAGAAAACCTCGTGGTTCACTAACTGAAAACCGTCCGCTGGCATCCGGGTTCGACTCAAAAGCGGTAATTGCAAAGTTACCTGAAAAAGAGAAATGTCGGAAGCGGCTACCAGGTCCAGATCATCATTGATCAGAAAAAGAAAATTCCCCTTTAAGGGAAGAGTCTTTTTCAGATCTCTTCAAAGGCATTTCGAAATAGATGGCTGCATAGGCAGCGATCTTTTGGGACATCTTCTGCGTTGAACGGCAAAAAATAGGCTTGATATAGGCTAAAGGACCATTTTCATCTGCCTTTTTCAGACAGGGCACTTTTTTAAAAAAAGAACTTTGACCAGCCTTCTGCATTAAAGTATTCTAGCCAGACCCTGGAAACTTCGGAAAGAAAACAGTCTTGGGCATTGGTATTAAACTGCCCGCAGGCGGTGATAGGTATGGTCAACATAATAAAAACCGGACAGACTACCGAGAATGATCGGTATGTATCTGTTAAACGTATCAAGTTGCTGATCTTGCTTCTGATGGGATCTCCAGCCCCCTGGCCTCTGGGCATTGAAAATACGCAAACATGGTTCCTGGATCAAGGAAGAAGTCAGGTAGTATCAGAAGCATGGGTCATTATGGGAAACAAGGTTTTCAACAGAAAGTACGGACTGGGGAACTGAGGGCCTGTTCGAGCGGATGCGGTAATTTCATCCATAACGAGATCCGGAAGATATTTTAAAGAAAAGTGGAAAACAAGGATCAGAACAGTTAGGAATAAGAAAAGGTATTTTGTGGGTACGCTACCACCGTGCCTTTTTCTTTAAAACGCATGTCATATAATAATGAAGGGATACGGTTAAAAAAAATTATCGAAGCATTTTCTTTCTCCCTGTATTCAGATGGTGAGAGCCCTGTCGATCCTGAAGGCCTTGCTGCAATAATTTCCGTCGCTGTAGCCTACTTTTGCGGTAGTCGTCTGTGATCTTATAAAGCGTGTATCACTTAAAAAACTGCCGGATATTTTATGCGGTAATCCGTAAAGATACCGGCTTGGCCCGAATTTATTCCCATTTTTAAACAGACATAGTAGGAGACAGGCGTACATGTTCGCCGATATCCGGAACAGAAAGAGTTGAACGGCATAATTCTGATGGAGATATTCTGATCTGAATATAAACAGGGTTTTCATCTTTATTGAAAGCCAGACGGCTGAAATACAGTTTAGTTTTTTTCACAGAAGAACTGGTGGAGGGTCTTTTAAAGCAGCATTGCAGTCCATGATCCTTCCCATGGACTCTTGACTCCAGGCCTCTGCCGTTGTGGAAATGTGGTTGACAGCTGATTCAAAGTTCACCAACTGCCAGATATTTAAAAACAGATCAATGGACCTGGCTTGAGATAGTCTCGCTTTCAAGGTGCATACAGACTGATAGAAGTGGTCAAAGTGAAGGCCTTTCTTCTAGTTATTATTGGTGAGTTAAACCGATCCATCATAATATCAATCAGGTATTAATACGCTGCCTTCTCGCTTCCATTGGTGCGGGTTTGCCCGGCGAAAAAACTATGTTTAAAGCTCGGTTAAGTTTCAAAGGAAAAAGAAGCCCGCTTAAATCCCAGAACAACTGAACCCATGGACAGGAAGAAGAGTGTGAAAGTTCTTTTAAAATGCCCAAGAGCCGCCGTTAGCGCAGTCAATTAAAACCGGTTTTTTCCGGTTTTCAATCGCCGTAGATGAAAAGCGGTATGAAACGGTTCGTGTTTTAATGAAATCAAGGGCATGAAGTTTTTCGCCGATAGCCCGCAACTGCTGATCTCTGTGCGAGGTCGAGGAAAGTTCCATGTTGGCGTTTCCGGCCCCAGGATCAGGGGCAGTAAAATATGAATTTTCCCGCATGTGAGGCTTTAATCAGTGCCGACCACAGGAGCCTGTTCTCCGGGTCTGTTTCTGCCAAGCCGCCAGCTGGAACGCAGGTTGTTCTGGCGCATCCACCAAGTGCTTAGTGAGGTGTACATGCGGAGCGGTACTGGTGGATGCCCCTCGGCTAAGCTTCTGTCAGCTCATTCATCAGAGGTTATCCGCTTATAGCTGACAGCCTTTAATTTAATAGCAGCTTTCACAGCCCCGTCTGGAGTGTCATAAATCAGGATAATGGCAATAAAGCGGCCAGATTTCTTCGCCATTCCACAATTGCTCATGGCCGGGCATGCACGTCAGTTAAGATCCGTTTCAGGGCGATCTCAAGGCCGTGGACGCCGTCATCGGCTAAAAGTGTGGGTAATCCCCGTGCTTTTTCCAAAGCAATAGTTACCTTCACGGGTCAAGTTTTTCGTCATCAACGATCAATAATTTCATAGAATATGCTGCTCCCCTTTTAATAAAATCAAAAAGACATTTATATGATAGATTTCAATAAAAAAGAATGCTTATCTACAAAAATGTCCAAAGATAATCTCAACAGTTGACCTGGCTTATTGAAGTCATCCTCAATGGGTGCCACAGATTATTTTTTAGGAGCCTCGAGGGAACTGTTATGCGTTTCCACCCCTGCACTTGCTCCTTTCAAGGCTTGCATTCTTCCGCTTTCCAAGAAGCTCAGCGAGCAGGCAGGCGAGCTTTATGCAGAGCTTTCAAAGCACTTCCTTGTTGACTATGACGAGGCAGGTTCTATCGGTAAGAGATATCGCCGTCAGGACGAGATCGGTACACCATTCTGCATCACATATGACTTTGATTCTGTTGAGGACGGCTGTGTAACAGTAAGAGACAGAGATACAATGGAGCAGGAGCGTATCAAGATCGACGAGCTGGTAGCTTATATCGAAAAAAGAAGATAGCTTTCTAGTAAAATAAAAAGATCTTTGCGGGCGAACGGTTTGTTCGCCCGTTTTTTTTATGCCCGTTTTTACAATAAAAAGCTTTACAAAAATTGGTGAGTTGTGATATAATATGTTTGTATATTTTTACGAAAGGACGTCCTTTGCCATAAAAAATATATTTTTTGACTCACATTGTCACTATGACGATCACGCTTTCGATGAGGACAGATACGAAGTCCTTGACAGACTTCTTTGCGACCCTGACTTTCTCCTGGTAGACAAGGTCTGCCACGCCGCAACGGACGAAAGATCGTCTTTGTTCGGAATCGAAACTGCGAAAAAATATGAGAATTTCTATACCTCTGTGGGCTTTCACCCTGAGTGTATGGATGCTCTTCCTGAAAATTATATGCAGGTGCTTGACGAGCTTTATTTGAAAGCCTGCTCTACTCACAAGCTTGTTGCGGTCGGTGAGATAGGGCTTGACTATCATTATGAGGGATATGACAAAGAAAGACAGATAAAGCTTTTTGACAAGCAGGTGGAATATGCTGTGAAGAAAAAGTCTGCCTGTTATAGTTCACTGCCGTGAAGCCACTCAGGACTGCCTTGACGTGCTGAACAAATATGCGCCGTCAGGTGTAGTTCACTGCTTTTCAGGCTCGGCGGAGACCGCAGAGATAGTGCTTGGGCTTGGTATGTACATCGGGTTTACAGGTGCGCTTGCTTTTAAAAAATGCTAAAAAGCCAGACGTGCTCTTGAAGTTGTCCCAATGGACAGGCTTCTTCTTGAAACGGACTGCCCTTACCATGGCGCCCCCTCCTTACAGAGGACAGAGGTGCGAAAGCCCTATGATAGAAAGAAGTGGCAAAGGTCGTGGCTGAGATAAAAAAACTTGATCCGCAGGAAGTGCTTGACATTACAAATAGAAACGCTTGCCGCCTGTTCGGGATCGAATATGAGAAAGGATAAGAGAACAAAATGACAGAAACTATGTATGTAGTAATACCATGCTACAATGAGGAACAAATGTTGCCTATCACAGCGGAAGCGCTTATAAAAAGTTCGATAAGCTGAAAGCAGAAGGTCGCATCGCACAGAACAGCAAGGTCATGTTCGTTGACGACGGCTCAAAGGACAAAACGTGGGAGATAATACAGAAGCTCCACGAAGCAAGCCCTGTTTTCACAGGTCTTAAGCTTTCAAGAAACAAAGGTCATCAGAACGCACTGCTGGCTGGTCTTATGACGGCGAGAAACTACGCTGATATCGTTGTTTCCATGGACGCTGACTTGCAGGACGATATAAAACGCTATTGACGGCTTCCTTGATAAGAGGGGCAGAGGGCTGTGATATTGTTTACGGCGTTCGTTCATCGAGAGAAAAAGGATACCGCTTTCTCAAGCGTGGAACTGCTCAGGCATATTACAAGCTTTTGGAGCATATGGGCGTTGAGATAACATATAATCACGCTGATTACAGACTTATGAGCAAAAGGGCTATAGACGCTCTGGCAGAGTTTAAGGAATAAATCTGTTTCTAAGAGGTCTTGTGCCTATGGTCGGCTTCAAGAGCGACATCGTTAAGTATGTAAGAAACGAGCGTGTGGCGGGCGAATCTAAATATCCGCTGAAGAAAATGCTTTCCCTTTGCAGTTGAGGGAATAACCTCACTTTCTGTAAAGCCTATAAGATTTATCACCACTATCGGTATAATAGTATTTTTAGTATCACTTATAATGCTTATATATTTCCTTATAACATGGGCAGTTGGGCACACTGTTCAGGGCTGGGCTTCAACTATCACGTCTATATGGGCGATAGGCGGACTTCAGCTTTTTGGCTATAGGTATTATCGGGAGAATATATAGGCAAGATCTATTTGGAAACAAAGGCTGAACCTAAATTTATAATCGAAACAAATCTTGAAGAAACAGACAAGGAGTAATTAAAAATGGCAGAACTCAAGGCTAACAATCAGAAACCAAATTTCGACAACAACCCTAAGCTTATAGAAGCTATCGCAGAAATGAGAAAGAATTTCTGTGCCGAAACTCAAAACAAGGTAATAAACACAGCACTTGCCTGCACATTTCTCGTGCCTGCAATGGTAGAAAAAGACAACAGAGCTTGTTGCCGACGCTGAAAACCATGTTAATTTCGAGGACAAGAGCAAGGCTAAGTTCATTCTTCTCAACAACAACAAAACAAACGGCACATTTTTTCCCTGTTTTCACTTCCCCAGAGGAAGCTAAGAAGCTCAGTATGACAAACCTTTCCAGAGCTTTGCAATGAGATTTCAGGATATAGCTGCTCTCACTGAGCAGACGCCAAAGGTACAGGGCTTTGTTGTAAACCCATTTGGCGAGAACCTTCCTTTCACACAGGAGATGCTGGAGTCTATCAAGCAGACCCTTATAAAGGTAGCAAAGGAGCGCAAGGCGGCTAAAGAAGCTGCTGAAAATGGCGAGGCTCCTGACATTGCTGTTACAAACAACAAAACAGCAGAGTAAGATACTTAAGCATATCGGAGGACGGACTGTGTTCGTCCTCTTTTTTTACCTGTCTATAAAAATCTAATTACAGAAGTCCGTGTCTTATTTTTACGAAAACTATGCTTAATATGGTTGACAAAAAAACATGCTGTGTGTTATAATTGTAGTAATATGGTGGGAAATATAGCGTGTTATTTGTGCAGTGTTCACTATCACGCACCACGCAAAAGACTAAAAGGTTCTGCTTTTAGAAATTTTTTCGTGATCTGAGGGAGTATATATGGCTAACGAAACTGAGCTTGAAAAATTGACCGTGCTGCCGAATACTTTGAAAGATATTTTGAGTTTGAGGACGCTGTAACGGTCAGCAAGGAAAATAAAGAATACCTCAAAACTTATATCCATGACAACGATTATGTTGTTAAAAACTTCAATATAAAAAATAAAAATAATTAAGTCTTTAGGCATAAGCATCGGCATTGGATTGGTGGCTTTTCTGCTGCTGTGGCTGCTCCTTGGCACAAAGCTTATTATAGTGGGCATTATTGCAGGTGCACTTATTTTTATCGGTGCAGGCGTTTTCGGTATCGCACTGAACAAATACAGACTTACTGCTGCTGAACAGAAGCAGGTTGAAGTGAACGAGGGCATAAACGAACAGATAATAATGCTTGATGACAGAATAAAGCAGGTAGAACGTCAGAGAGATGATTACTACAAGGCTCTTGAAAAGAGAGTGCCTTTCATGTCACTTGACTATATGAAGAACGTTCAGCAGATAAAACAGTTTCTTGTGGACGGCAAGGCTGACACCTGTGAGGAAGCTGTGGATATGTTCGAGGATTCGATGCTTTTACAGCAAATGACGGATATCATGACAAAGAGCGAAACTATCGAACCTGTCAAGGACGATAAGGAACGTTTCGGCGACCCTTTGAAGATAATAAAGGAAAAACAAGAAAAAACGCAAAAAGGAAAAGAAAAAAAAAGACAAAAAGTAACTTTCGACCGCAGCAGCATTTTTACGCCGCTGCGGTCTTTCTGTGAAGATCCACAATTTGCTATAGATAGGATAATGTATGAACGAGAAAAAAATATTCTGACAAAAACATGGGTAGTGGCTGTTCTTGCGTCCATATGCTGTATGCTGTGGGGAAGTGCATTTTCCTGTGTGAAAATAGGCTACAGCCTTATGAACATAACCACCAATGACAGCGGTTCGCAGCTTGTGTTTGGGGGGCATAAGATTTTTTGTGGCAGGGCTAATGGCTCTTGCCATGGGAAGCGGAGCGGAGAGAAAAATTCTCCTGCCAACAAAGACTTCCATACCAAAGATCATGATAATAAGCCTTTTTCAGACAATTTTGCAGTATTTTTTCTACTACATAGGTCTAGCCCCACACAACGGGAGTAAAGGCAGCGATAATAGTTGGGGCGAACGTTTTTTATTGCGATACTTTGTGTCATCGCTTTTATACAAGCTTGAAAAAGCTCACCGCTGTGAAAAATAGCAGGATGTATACTTGGTTTTTCGGGGATAATCATTATAAATCTTGGGGGACTTTCGGGGTAAGCTTCAATTTTCTCGGGGACGGATTTATTTTTCTTTGCACCTGTGCATACGCTTTTTCATCGGTGTATATGAAGCGCTATTCGAAACAGAAGACCCTGTTATGCTTAGCGGCTGGCAGTTCGTTTTCGGTGGAGCAGTTCTCACTGTCATAGGCTTTTTAATGGGCGGCAGACTCGGTCACATGAGTGCAAAGGCTTTTCTCATGCTTTTTGTATCTTGCCTTTGTATCAGCGGCGGCATGATTCGCTGTGGGCAGTGCTTTTGAAGCACAACCCTGTTTCAAAGGTGGCGATTTTCGGCTTTATGAACCCTGTGTGCGGAGTGTTGCTTTCAACTATCCTGCTTGGTGAAAAAGGCATTTTTGGCGTTCAGGGGATAGCCGCACTTATCCTTGTATGCTCAGGTATCTTCATTGTTCAGAGAAAAGGGAATAAATAATATTGTAACTATGCTCATATGCTTTTGCATATTCACGTTGTTTGTATGTAGGGGCGAACAGTGTTCGCCCGTTGATTTGACATTTTTTTGCAACAGACTGGCTCATGTGCTTATTGCATATGAGCTTTTTATTCAAAATCGTCCTAAAGACTGTTTAAAATGTTGATTTTTATATGTAGCTGTGTTATAATGAATTGTGTATGGTTTTTTACCAATATATTATCAGTAAAGAAAAAGAGGACAAGACAATGTTTAAGAAAAACGGACTTCTAAAAAGCCCTGACAGCAAGCCAAAAAAAAAGTATCTGCTGCTGTTTGCGGTGGCTTTTATCGGCATGATGATCTCGTTCATACCGTCAATGATAGTGAACAAGGGCATCTTTTCTCTACTATGGCGACTTCAACTCACAGCAGATGATGTTCTATCAGCACTGTCATGACGCTGTTCGCAGCGGAAACATGGGCTGGGATTGGGGAACGGACTTAGGCTCGAGCTTTGTTGGCTCATATGCTTTCTATCTCCTTGGCTCGCCATTTTTCTGGCTCACTACACTTTTCCCGTCAGGTGCAGTGCCTTATCTGATACCATGGCTTCCTTGCGCTGAAAACGGCTATTGCCGCCATAACTGCATATGCTTATATCAGATTTTTTGTTGACAACACAAGCGCATGCTTTATAGGCGGTCTGCTTTACGCTTTCTCAGGCTTCCAGACCTACAACGTTTTCTTCAACCACTTCCACGACGCAACTGCGTTCTTCCCTCTCATGCTTTTAGGATTTGAACTGTTGGTTCAAAAGAACAAGAAGGTCCGTTTGCGGTAGCAGTTGCAATATGCGCCACAATAAGCTATTTCTTCTTTGCCTGCGAGGTCGTATTCGTTGTTATCTACTTCTTCCTGAGATGCCTTGACAAGGACTTTGAAATTGACATGAAGAAGTTCGGTCTGCTTATCCTTGAGGCTGTTATCGGTGTGATGATATCCGCTGTTATATTCCTGCCGTCAGCGCTGAGCGTAATGGGCAACTACCGTGTGAACGAAAGACTTTATGGACTTGACCTTGTTATATACGGTGAAAATGTAAGAATACCAAGAATTATCCAATCGTTCTTTATGCTTTCCGATATGCCTGCAAGAATAAATATTCTTAACTCAGACAAGGCAAGATGGGCTTCAATGGCAGGCTATCTGCCTATGTTCTCAATGGCAGGCGTTATAGCGTTTATGAGAACGAGAAAGAAAGGCAAAGACAGTTGGCTTACAAAGGCTATTATCGTGTTCGGTATAATGGCTTGCGTGCCTATATTGAACTCCTCTTTCGTCCTTTTCAATGCGTCATATTATGCAAGATGGTATTATATGCCTATACTGCTTATGTGCCTTATGACAGCAAAGGTCATCGCAGAAAACAAGGACGATCTGAAAAAAGGGATTTGTGCCTGTTTGTGTAGTATGTGCGATATTTATTGGCATCGGTCTGCTTCCGACAAACGAAAACGGCGTTGTATCCTATGGCAAAGTCCCTGAATATATTGAACTTTACTACATTCAGGCTATCGTTACTATAGTAATGATAATAATGCTTGGCACGCTTATATATGTGGTCGCAGAGAAGAAGCTCGACTACATGAAGATCGCTTCTGCAATGACGGCGGTTGCGGTGGACATCTGCATGACTTCTTCTATCGTATACGGCGTAAGCCAGGGTACTGACAACACCGACTACATCAACAGAGCAATAAACGGTGGCGACAACATCAACATGGATAAGCTGGAGTCTGGATCAGAGAACTACAATGCTGACAACAATTTCTACAGAATAGATACCTCAGAAAATGTTGACAACAGGTGTATGTTCTGGAAGCTTTTCATCAATGAGATGCTTCCACAGCGTTGTTTCAACATCTATCATGGATTTCTACAGCTCTATCGGACAAACGAGAGATGTTGCATCAAGAATGGAAACTAAGGTCTATCCGCTAAGAAGCCTGTTTTCTGTAAAATACTATTTCAATGAACTTACTGAAAGTGAGAGAAAAGGTATCACAGAGGTATCGAAGCCTGAAACTCTTGCAAATCTCTACGGCTTTGAATATGTTGATACTCAGAACGGTTTCAACATTTACGAAAACAAATATTATGTACCAATGGGCTTCACTTATGATTACTACTGCCTTGACAGCGACATTCAGAAGGCTTCAGAGGTAGACAAGACCTCAATGCTCATGAAAGCCATTGTGCTTACCCCTGAACAAGCTGCAAAATACAATAATATTCTCAGCTACTACAGCTTTAAGGGTACTGACTACTCAACAGATCAGTATTATCAGAACTGCCTTGACAGACGTGCAAACAGTTGTTCATCATTCAGTTATGACTCTTACGGTTTCAACGCCAAGATCGACCTTGACAAGGATAACCTTGTGTTCTTCTCAGTTCCATATGATGACGGCTGGAGCGCAAAGGTGAATGGTCAGGACGTGGAAATAGAAAAGGTGGATTACGGCTTTATGGCTGTTCTTTGTCCTGCGGGGTCAAACGACATACAGTTCACCTACGAAACAAAGGGACTTTCTGGGGCAAGGTAATAACAGCCGTTGGCTTCGGCTCGCTTATCGTTTACCTTGGCGCAGTGAGATTTACAGGCAGAAAGAAAAAAGAAGAAGAAGCTCAGCCTGTTGAAAAGAACGCATAAACCTGAAAGGGAGGATATAAAATGTATCAGAACGAAAAAACTATCAGTGAAAAAAGAGATATACAAGGGCAGGGTCGTTCACCTGACTTGTGATGAAGTGGAGCTTGAAAACGGCTACAAGACGCTCAGAGAGGTCATTCATCACCCTGGCGGAGTTTGCATCGTTGCTCTTGACGAGGACGAGGAAATGTTTATTTTGTGAAGCAGTTCCGCTATCCTTTCAAGACCGCACTTATGGAGATACCTGCAGGAAAGCTTGAATACGGTGAAGATCATTTGGAATGCGGAAAGCGTGAGCTAAAAGAGGAGATAGGTGCAACGGCAGAAAAAATGACTTATCTTGGCTGTATTTATCATACAGTGGCTTATGATACCGAGATAATCCATATGTATATGGCAGAGGGACTTGATTTCGGTGAGCAGCACCTTGACGAGGGCGAGTTCCTTGACGTAACAAAAATGCCTCTTGAAGAAGCTTACAAAATGGTCATGGAAAACAAGCTCCCTGACGCAAAGACAACTGCGGCTATACTGAAAACTTATCTTATCAAAAAAGGATATGTAGTCCATAATATTTTAACCATGCGATAAAAGAAACGGTCGAACGCTGTTCGCCATTGCATATATAAAGGGTACTGTCAACGTGGCAGTACCTTTTTGTGGTGAAAAAAAGAGCCCCACGCACCGAAGTGCATGAGCGTCTTTTTTTATAGTAACTTAGATTACTTTTCCTCAGTATTGTAAAAGCTTAGCGTATCTGAGCAGATAATCATATCTGTCCTTAGCGTTCTGAACAGCCTTACCAAAGAGCTTCTCAGCTCTCTCAGGGTTCTGTCTAGCAAGTGCGTTGTAACGTACCTCGCCCATGATGAAGTTCTTGTATTCGTCTGTATTAGGAGCCTTTGAATCCATAATGAATGGGTTCTTGCCTTCAGCCTTAAGAGTAGGATTGTATCTGTAAAGATGCCAGTAACCTGCCTGTACAGCCTTCTTTTCTTCTGCCATAGCAATTACCCATACCGGTCCTTGATACCATGGTTGATACATGGAGCATAACCGATGATGATTGAAGGACCGTTGTAAGCTTCAGCCTCTGCAATAGCCTTGATACACTGATTATAGTCAGCACCCATAGCAATGTGAGCAACGTAAACGTAGCCGTAGCTCATTGCGATACCGGCAAGAATCCTTCTTCTTAACTTCCTTACCTGCTGCTGCGAACTGAGCGATAGCGCCTGTAGGAGTTGACTTTGATGACTGACCGCCTGTGTTGGAATAAACTTCTGTATCGAATACGAAGATGTTTACGTCCTCGCCCTGAGCGATAACGTGGTCAACCGCCTGAGAAACCGATATCGTAAGCCCAGCCGTCGCCGCCGAAGATCCACTTGACTTCTTTCTCAGATAATCCTTAGTCCAAGGATTTCCTCAGTAGCGCAATTCCGCATTCTTAAGAGCAGCAACCAGCTTTTCTGTAGCAGGTGAGTTCGTTGCCGTCGTCAACAGTGTCAAAGATATTTCGCAATTCCTTCTTAACGTCAGCCTTATTGTCTGTAGTTTCATTTCAAGAAACCTTAGCGATAACTCTGTTTCTGAGAGTTCTCTGACCTAAGAACATACCGTAACCGAACTTCAGCGTTGTCTTCAAATAGTGAGTTAGACCAAGCTGGACCCTTGCCGTTCCTTATTGACTGTGTAAGGAGTTGAGGGAGCAGAGCCGCCCCAGATTGAAGAACAGCCTGTAGCGTTGGCGATATACATTCTGTCGCCGAAGAGCTGTGTGATGAGCTTAGCGTAAGGAGTTTCACCACAGCCTGCGCAAGCGCCTGAGAATTCGAGCAGGGGCTGCTTGAACTGTGAGCCCTTAACTGTTGTTGCCTTGAACTTCTCGAATAACTTCTGGCTTTTCAGCAAGTGTAAGACCATAGTTGAATACTTCCTGCTCAGCGAGCTGAGTTTCAATGGCATCATGCTGAGAGCCTTGTTGCCCTCCTTACCAGGACAAACATTTACGCAAGAACCGCAGCCTGTGCAGTCCAGAGCAGACATTGTCATTACGAAAATTGTAACCAGGCATACCTGTCATAGCTACTGCCTTCTCCTGAGCAAGCTTTCAGGAGCCTTCTTCAGCTTCAGCGTCTGTCATTACAACAGGTCTGATAACTGCGTGTGGACATACATATGAACAGAAGTTACACTGGATACAGTTGTCACCATTCCATACCGGAACGTCAACTGCGATACCTCTCTTCTCAAATGCAGCAGAACCCTGTGGGAATGTGCCGTCTGCCATACCTGTGAATGTTGAAACAGGGAGCTTGTCGCCCTCCTGAGCATTGCAAGGGATCTGAATGTTGTTTACGAAGTCCTGAAGTGTCTTATCTGCGCACTTAGCGGCAGGCATACCCATTGGAGTATCCTTGCACTTCTTCCAAGATGCAGGAACGTCTTCTTTGAACCTGCTGACATCCAGCGTCGATAGCGTCATGGTTCATCTTAACGATAGCGTCGCCCTTCTTAGAATAAGAAGCTGTAGCAGCGTCCTTCATGTACTTGATAGCGTCGTCGATAGGAATGATGTTAGCAAGCTTGAAGAATGCAGACTGAAGAACAGTGTTTATTCTGTTGCCCAGACCGATCTCCTTACCGATCTTAACGCCGTTGATCGTATAGAACTTGATGTTTGTTCTCAGCGATATATCTCTTTACCTGACCTGGGAGGTGCTTATCCAGCTCTTCATGCTCCCACTGGCAGTTCAGAAGGAATGTTCCGCCTGGCTTGATATCCTGTACCATGTTGTACTTAGTGATATAAGACTCGTTATGACAAGCAACAAAAAGTCAGCCTGATTGATAAGGTATGTTGTCGACTTGATAGGTGTCTTACCGAAACGCAGGTGAGAAACTGTTACACCGCCAGATTTCTTTGAGTCGTAGTCGGAAGTAAGCCTGAGCGTACATAGGAGTATGGTCGCCGATGATCTTGATAGAGTTCTTGTTAGCGCCTACAGTACCGTCGGAACCGAGACCCCAGAACTTACATGCTGTTGTACCTGCCGGAGCAGAGTCAAGCTTGCCCTCAGTTTCGAGAGAGAGGTTTGTAACATCGTCTTCGATACCGATAGTAAATCTTGGCTTTATGTATCCTTCCAGCTTGCATTCCAGTAAACAGCCTGATCTGTGCAGGAGTTGTATCCTTAGAACCAAGACCATATCTGCCTGAAGCGATAGCTACATCGTGGAACTGTGTGCCCTTAAGAGCAGCAACAACGTCAAGATAAAGTGGCTCGCCCTCAGTGAACCTGGCTCCTTAGTTCTGTCAAGAACTGAGATTCTCTTTACTGAGTTGAAGGGATAGCTTCAACGAGCTTGTCAGCACGGAAAGGTCTGTAAAGTCTAACCTTAACAAGACCGTATTTGTGCCTTCCTTAGCGTTGAGGTAATCTATAGTTTCTTCAATTGTATCACAAACAGAACCCATAGCAACAATAACGTGTGTAGCGTCAGCAGCGCCGTAGTAGTTGAACAGCTTGTAGTTTGTGCCGATCTTTTCGTTTACCTTGTCCATGTAATTCTTCAACGATTGCCAGGCATATTGTCATAGTATGGATTACATGCTTCTCTTGCCTGGAAGAAGATGTCAGGATTCTGAGCAGTACCTCTTAAAACAGGGTGTTCAGGGGGGTTCAGAGCGTGATTACGGAATCCTGTCAACCTTCCATATCCAGCATTTCTTAAGATCTGCATCGTCCCAAGTTTCGATCTTCTGGATCTCGTGAGATGTTCTGAAACCGTCAAAGAAGTGAATGAAAGGAACTCTTCCCTTGATAGTGGAGAGGTGAGCAACAGTACCCAGATCCATTACCTCCTGTACATTTGAAGAACAAAGCATAGCAAAAACCTGTCTGACGGCAAGCATAGATGTCAGAATGGTCGCCGAAAATATTAAGTGCGTGTGATGCTACGCATCTTGCGGAAACGTGGATAACGCAAGGGAGAAGCTCACCTGCGATCTTATACAGGTTAGGGATCATAAGAAGAAGTCCCTGTGATGCTGTATATGTTGTTGTGAGCGCACCGGCTGCAAGGAGCCGTGTACTGTACCTGAAGCACCTGCCTCAGACTGCATTTCTGCAACTTTACAGGAGTGCCAAACAGGTTTTCCTTACCCTTGGCAGCCCACTGGTCTGTTACTTCTGCCATAACAGATGATGGTGTGATTGGATAGATAGCAGCAACTTCTGTAAATGGGTATGACGCCCAAGCAGCAGCGTTGTTTCCGTCCATGGTTTTCATTTTTCTTGCCATTTTAGAATCATTCCTTTCTCGATATTTCAAGCAAAAGCTCAAAACTCAAATTTCCTTTTTAGCGTACTTTTTCAAGCACGTCTGTTTAAGGACAGCAGATATTTTCTTCAAAAAGTAAGCTGTAACAAACTTTCTCAGGATACATCTGTTTTAACTCTTATAGTATACCACTTATTTTTCAATTTGTAAAGACCTTTTACCACATTTTTCTTGATTTATACGCTGTAAACCCCTATTTTCGGTTAGTTATGACTTCCTCATATTTCAGACGTGCTGTATTACACAGATAAAAAAATGCCTGCCGAAACAGACATTTTTCATATATTTAAATTATAAAACTAGCAGTTCATAAGAAGTTCGGCGAGGGCATTGAGTATCTTATCCACATCAACATCAGAGCTGAATTTTACATCAAGCTTTGAGCCACCTTTTTATCCTCGCTTAACCTTACACGAAGCTTATCAGTAGCCTGATTTACTCTTATCTCAAACTCAGTATACATAGGATTTCTGATAGTACGCTTTATTTTCTTCTCAGTTTTTTATTTGTTTCAAAGTGGCGATAGCTTTTTCAAGCTCTCTTACCGTCCAGCCCTTTTCTATACACTCTGTGGCAAGCTTTTTCCTGAGTATCCTTATCCGCAACGCCTGCAAGCACCTTTGCGTGACCCTCGGTGAGCTTTTTGTCACGGAGCATTTCCTGCACATTTTCGCTAAGGGGAAAGAAGTCTGATAGAGTTTGCCACAGCGGAACGTGAACGCCCAACAGCTTCTGCCACCTGTTGCTGAGTAAGACCATAGGTTTCCATAAGAGTCTGATAAGCTGCAGCCTCCTCAAGAGGTGTAAGGTCTTTACGCTGGATATTTTTTTCAATAAGGGATATCTCAGCGGCTTCAAGATCTGTAAGCTCCTTTATATAAACAGGTATCTCATCAAGTCCAGCCAGACGTGCCGCACGCCATCTGCGCTCGCCTGCAACTATCTTATATCCCCCCATTGTCAAAGAGGTCTTACAAGTATGGCTGCAAAACACCATGCTGTCTGATATTTTCCGCAAAGCTCATTAAGAGCGTCCTCGTCGAACTCAGAACGCGGCTGATTTTTGTCAGGCTCAATAAGAGATATCCTTGCTGTGAAAATGCCATTTTTCGCCATCATCATTTTTACCGATCCACTATCAGATCGTGTGACCTCATCTCTAGAATTATCAAAGAACAGGCTATCCAAGCCTCTGTCCATTTTGCTTTTTAGCCATTGTATTTTCCTTTCACATTATAAGATACAATGTTCCATGTGGAACATTGTTTTTTTCTTTATTTTTCTTTGTTCTTTGCCGCTTTTTTCTTTTTCTCTTTTAGCTATTTCTTTTTTGCAAGATTTTCATATGCCTTTGAGCCTTTTGCCTTCTTATCATAATAAATAGCCGGTTCACCAAAGCTTGGGGCTTCCGACAAGGCAACGTTTCTCGGTATGGTAGTTTCAAAGACTTCCTTTGCAAAATGTTTTTTGACCTCGCTTATTATCTGACCTGTTATCTTGTATCTTTCAACGCACATTGTAAACAAAATGCCCTCGATATCAAGGTCAGGATTGAAAGAAGCTTTTACCCTGTTGATAGTGTTATGAAGCTCAACCAGTCCCTCAAGTGAAAAGAAACTCGCATTGGAGGGATAAGTACAGAATCAGCCGCCGCAAGTGCATTTATTGTGAGCATATCGAGAGTTGGAGGGCAATCTATAAATATGTAGTCATAAAATTCTTTTTGCAGGCATGAGAGCGTTGCGAAGCTTCATTGCTCTGTCCTTTTCGTTCACAAGTGACACAGATGCACCTGAAAGATCCTGAGTTGTCGGCACAACTGAAACTCCCACGGCAGGAAGTTGGCACGACAGCTTCAAATATCGAACATTCTTCAAATATTACATCAAACACTGTATTTCTGATACTTTTTTTCTTTATACCAAAGCTTGTGGTAGTATTGCCCTGTGGGTCAAAGTCAACGATCAGGACTTTTTGCCCTTTAGTCCAAAAACCGCTGCAAGATTTACAACAGTAGTAGATTTTCCAACGCCGCCTTTCTGATTTGAAACGGCAATTATTTTCCCCATATTCTTGACCTCTTTTCTTAGTAGAATTATATCATATTTATTATACTACAATTTTTTCACTTTTGAAAAGACCCTTTTTACAAATTTTTCTTGAAAATGTTCCACATGGAACAAATCAGGTTTTTACTTTATCCGACAAAGCCCATGACAATTTAGAAAATAATATAAAGAATAAAGTACCAATATCAAAATCAAGGTCATAAAGAGCAGAAAAAGTTTTCTGAATAAAATATAGAATTGAGGATCGTGAAGTGTTATGATTATTTTAAAACAAAACGGAGGTATAAAAAATGAGCATTTTTCCAAAAACATTAGCAAAAGCTTTCAGCGAAGAAACTGACGAATCACAAAGGGCTTCACCCTATCAGACATTAGGCAAAAATAATCGACATTTCCATAGGAGAGATAAAGCCGAACCCTGTTCAGCCAAGGCGATATTTCTCACCTGCCGAACTAACAAGCCTTGCAAAAAGCATTTCTCAGGACGGGATCATACAACCTCTCACAGTGCGGCGTGTAAAAGGCACTTTTGAGCTTGTGTCAGGCGAACGGCGTTTGCGTGCGGCAAAGCTTGCAGGATTAAGGTCAGTGCCGTGTATACTTATCAATGCCACAGAGGAACGTTCGCAGGTCATTGCACTTATAGAGAATATCCAACGTTGTGACCTGAACTTTTTTTGAAGAAGCCGAAGCGATCTCTCAGCTCATCACAAAAAATATGGCATGACTCAGGAATCTGCGGCTATTCGTCTGGGACTTTGCTCAATCCACAGTTGCTAACAAGCTTCGTATTCTGAAACTTAACGCTGAGGAATGCAAAATAATTCTCGATAACAATATGTCAGAACGTCACGCAAGGGCTTTGCTAAAGATCACAGATAATGACCGCAGGCTTGCTGTGTTAAACAAAGCGACTGAAAGTGGGTGGACAGTTGACACATTGGAAAAATATATTGCCAAGCTTCTGAAAGATGATGAAAAGCGTGCAAGCTATCACAAAAGAGCGGCTATGTTAAAAGATGTTAGATTGTTTTTCAACAGTGTCAATAAGGCGATAGATGTTATGAGAATGGCAGGAGTGAACGCTGACGCAAAACGTATCGACCATGAGGATTATATCGAATATATTATAAAGATACCATCGGAAAAGCAGGCAGAATAAAATGTTCCACATGGAACAAAAAAAATCGGACAGGCTCGAAAGTCTGTCCAAATTTTTTTATATATCGCTGTAAAAAGCTGTTCCCAATAGGTGTATTTCCCCGTTGTCTGACTTTGTGGCTTTTGCACACGCCATGTAACGCACATCAGGGTTGAGGATATTTTCTCTATGAGGCGGTGAATCCATCCATGCGTCGAAAGCCTCTTTCACAGTGATCATGCTGTTCATACCATATGCGATATTTTCAGCCGCCGCACGCCATTCAGGAAGGTCAATTTCTTCTATAGCTGTGATGTATGAATTGCCGTCAGGTCTGTCATGAGAATAATTTTCCAGAAGTTCGTTCGCTCGCACATCTGCCGCAGAGTCGAGAAGCTCAAGTCCCTCAAGCTCTCTTAAACCATACTGTTTTCTGACTTCATTTTACATAGCCAAGCATTTCAGATGTTTCAGCAGAAAGATTTCTATTTGACATATTCGTGCTTGAATCAGGTTCAGCAGGTTCGGCAGGCTGAGGAGCAGAGGGCTGTTCTTCCTGCACAGGCTCGGTAACAGTTTCAGTTTGCGTTTCTGTTTTCTTTTCAGTTTTTTCTTTGAAGTCGTTGTTGTAGTAGTAGCCGTTGTCGTTGTTGTAGTAACAGTTGTAGTCACAGCTTTTTTATATCTGCACTGTGAGGTGGCCGCATGGTCTTTCCGTTTATGATGACCTTATCCCCTGACACGCTTATGTAGTTATTGCCTACCACTATGGATTCCATAAGCTCATTATCAGTGTTTGTTATCTCCATGCCCTTATCCATGGCTTCAAGCACATACTTTGAGCCGTTCACATCTTTTAGCAGTAGCTTTCTTTACTGTCTTGCCGTCTTTTACGATCTCAAACTTGTTTTCTGCGATACACCTTATAGTCACCTTGTCAGTTACGTTAAAGCTGCTGAAGCTTTCATCAACATATGTCACCTTTTGTGTTTGCATAGTAGACCTCGTTGGCTGATATTATTATCCTTGTGCCTTTATAACTGAACGAGTTGACCTTTTTTCGTTCTTAGTGACAGTGACAGTATTTCCGTCACAAGTCAGTACAAGCTTATCACACCGTTATCATCAGTTATCTCAAAAGAGTTCACTATCTCATTTTTGAACTGTTTATAAGAGTATATCCCCCCCTGCACATTTGCAAAAAGGGTATAGCCGCCGTCAAAAACTATCTTTGTACAAGTCGCTGCTATTTGTATAGTAGTCACTGAACCTGTGATAGTTTCGGCAGACTTTATTTGTGGTCACAGTTGTGGTGACTCCTGTGCTGACGCTTGAAAGCTTTTTGGGCTTTTCTTCCCCCTGTGCTTCCGCAAGAGGAAAGAGAACAGCCTGCCGCACAGACAACACATATTATTTTAACTAACCTATTGCTTTCCATGATATCTTAGCTCTCCTGTTATATCAAATGTTCCACATAGAACAATACAAAAAAGGCAGCCCTAGGACTGCCTTTGTGAGTTTATTTTGTGTTTGAAAGTGTCCATCTGAAAGGTGCTATTCTCTTTGCCCTTGTGTTGTCTATGTTCCAGTTGTTGAATGTGATAGATGGGTCAAAAATAGCGATAATCAGTTTTCATCTTACCTTTGTTGATGCTTAGTCCCATTCCGGGTGATTTCTGGATAACTGCACCTATGCGGTGATGTTCCTTTTCATAATCAATTATCTCTTTTTTTGCCGTTATCAGCCTTGAATCAGCAAGATTGTAGATTCCCTCATATCTTCCTGTCGGCACATTGATGATACCATTTATAAAGTCGATAAGATTGAATACACAACAGAATGAAAAAACCGTATTCTCCATCATTGGATATGTATGCAACATTTTCCTTTGCATCAAATACTCTGTCTCTCAGATTTTGTGTATACTCAGCGTCATAAATAGGAGCTACTCTGGCAATAACAGGTATAGTTTCAGACTTTTTAAATTCCTTCTGCATTATCTTCTCAGATGTCATCTTAAGATCTGCATAGTTTGAATTTCCCTTTTCAGGAGCAGTTTCCCATATTGGTTCTCTGCCTTTCTGTACACCATATATTGCTGTTGTGCTGAGCAGGGATAAAACTCCTTACCTCAGCCTTGTTTGCAGCCGCATATATGAACTTATCACATATCTTGCTCTTTTTTTTCATCTCAGCGTCTGTTACATATGGATCTATATCGTTATCTACAGAATTTGCCAGATGCACGACAACGTCGATCTTGTTGCTATCGATTACATTTGTAATAGCGTCCTTATCTGTAATATCACACTGGATAAAAGTATAGTTTGGATCAGTTCCAATAAACTCATTTTTACGTGTATCTATACCGAATACACGATGCTTTTTTGTGCAGTAAGCTGGATGTAAGGTACAAGCCTATCATTCCGCTTGCTCCTGTAACTAAAATTGAAGCCAACTCTGCCACTCCTTCCCCCAAGTAGAATTGCACATTTATTTACTATAATTATACCACAGTTTTTTATTAATTGCAAATACTTTTTTTGAAGAAAACTGAAAAATTTAGATTTTCTTTATAATTTTGCTTGCTATATTTAGTGAATTGTGATAAAATTATAGGTATAAATCATAAACAAAAAAAATATAAAAAATATTTTTACATATAAAAATATTAAGGAGCAATTTATTTTGGTTTATTCCGATCTTATATTTATACTGGGAATGTTCCCGATAATGACCATTATTTCGCTTTTTCGACAGGAGTGCAGAATATAAAAATCTCATTCTTATAGTTTGTTCCCTGCTGTTTTTTCAGTTGGGGCAGACCTTTTTTGTGTTCTGTCTTATTTTCCTGTCAGTTATCCTCGATTGGATATTTGGTCTTATTATTTCAAAAAAACCGTGAGAACAAAGCCCTTTGCAGGATATTTTTTGGCGCTGGATATTATAATGAACGTATCTCTTATGCTAATATTCGGTCAGAATATCCTTTATAATAAGGTAAAAAGCTCAGTTTTGACGCCGCCATACTTCCACTTGGTATGGGTTATTATATGCTCAGAGGAATTTCTTATGTCTATGACGTTTTCAAGGGCAACTGCAAAGCAGAAAAAAAAACATTTTCTGCCTTTTGACTTATATGGTGTCACTGCATTTCATGCTTGTGTGGACTGCTCTTGTGAGATATAGTGATATTGAGCCACAGATAAGGCATCGTGAGATCACAGGAGCAAAGCTCAACGAAGGTCTTACAAAGATAGTTTTCGGACTTGGCAAGGTGGTACTTCTTGCAGGCGTTTTTGAACAGATAAAGCTTGCAGGACTTAACGGCCAAGAGATAACTACCCTTTGGTTGCTGGCTTGGTATGCTGTCATTCTTGGCTCAGTATTATTTTCTTTTCACAGGACTTTCGGATATGGCAAAAGGGTCTTGGTCTTACAAACGGCTTTGTTTATCCTGACAACTACACAAACATTGAAGCTGACGGACTTTTCACTGGTATGATAAAAAGCTTCAATACAACTGTTGTTGACTTTTTCAGCGAGGTTTTCTTCTGCAAAAAAACATAATTTCGTCTTTTACTTTTTGTGTTATATATAACAGAACGGTTATCCTATATAATATTGTCCTGTTCATATGATGGGGAAAATGGTTTTTATAATGATTATAGCCGGTATTATTCTGCTGCAAGTAAAAAGCCGCATAATGTAAGTGGAGGACATGTGGTGACACTGATTTTTTATGGGGCAGGGTAAGTTTGTAGAATGTGAGGTTCAGGGGTATGCATCGGACAGTTCAGAATTTAAGTTTGATCCTACAGGCTGGCATCAACCAACTTATAGTACATTAACTTCTGCATCATGTAAGTTCGCTTTGAATGAATATAATACGATCGAAGAGTTAATGAAGGGTGATTATTATGTAGATATCAACAAGTATGATCCATATGACTGGCATACATGGTCCACTCATTTAGAGTAAAATGCAAAGTCGCCAGATACCTGTAGAAATGCAGGTGTCTGGCGACTTTGCAGTATTAAATAATATATTGTGGATGAAAAGAAATTTTCGGATGTACATTTATTTGGACATGATAGTTGCTAACATAAAGCCATGAAGACAGGGACATTCATAAGCAACAAGATATAATGAACGCAAAATTATTTGCTCGCAAGGATGTTGATTTTGCGGAATGCATTGAGTGAGCTATGCTCACGATATAATATATGATCAGAAAGGAGTCGGTATATATGAAGGATATGTATTTTACAATTACAGGATGTAATCATTATCTGGGAAATGAATTTATGGAAAAGGGTATGAAGGTGAAATTGAAAAAGTAACCGGACAATGAGTTTGATTCAGAAGCAATTATGGTGCAGATCAAAGGCATTGGTAAATGGTTGCTGTAAGCCAACTATGGTTGAGAGCAGCGTGTTCTCCTCGAAGAACTTGCGCATCTTGCCTTCGGCGATCTTCTCCAGAATGGCCTCGGGTTTGTTGGCGTTCTTGGGGTCCTGCTTCATGGCCTCCACGGCGATCTTACGCTCGTGCTCCACGATCTCCGCAGGGGCAGTCGGCCTCCGAAATCGAAACGGGAGCCATCGCCGTAGCCTGCATGGCAACGGTGTGGGCGACCTCGGCGGGAATCTCCTTGTTGAAACCCAGGATCGTACCCAGCTTCTTGTTGAAGTGCACGTAAGCAGCGCAGTAGGGAGCCTCGATGCGGGCATAGTATGCCAGTTCGATCTTCTCGCCCGTCTGTCCCGATTTCTCGGTCACCATCTCCTCGACGGTGTGGCCTTCGGCATTCTTCGAGGCCATCAGGGCGTCGCGGTCTGCAGCGTCGTTCTTTACGGCAATGTCCAGGATCGCGTTGGCCGAAAGCCGTGAACTCGCTGTTCTGAGCCACGAAGTCGGTCTCGCATGCCAGGCAGAGGATGTAAGCCTTCTGGCCTACGATCTTCGTAACGACGACACCCTCGGTAGCGGTGCGGTCGGCGCGCTTGGCAACGACAAGCTTGCCTTTCTCACGGATGATATCCTTGGCACGCGCGAAGTCGCCCTCGGCTTCGATCAGAGCATTCTTGACGTCCATCATGCCTGCGCCCGTTCATCTTGCGGAGCTTCATTACATCAGCAGCTTTTGATTTCCATAGTCTTGTATCGTTTTTTCGTTATTTACTCGATTCGTTTAAATCGCGCCGGAACCCCCGGGATCCCGACGCGTTGTCCGGCAGTTGGTTATTCGAAGCCTGCTCGGCCTGCTGCTCGGCAGCTACGGCTCCCCGCTCCTCGAACGCAGACAGCGGCAACAACCTCTGCCACGGCAGCCTCCTCGGCATCGACGCAGCCTTCACGGCCTTCTTGATACGGGGCTTGCCCTCCTTCTTAACGGCACCCTCGGCGTCAGCCTCCTGTGCCTCCTTCTCCTTTTCGAGCTTACGCTCCTCGGTACCCTCGGCGATTGCGGCGCACATGGCCTCTACGACCACGGCGATCGACTTGGTGGCATCGTCATTTGCCGGAATAACGTAATCAATGTCTGTCGGATCACAACAAGTGTCAACCATTGCAAATACGGGAATGCTCAATCGTTTTGCCTCCCTTCACGGCGTTGGCCTCCTTCTGCACGTCGACGACGAACAGGGCGGCCGGCAGGCGCGTCAGGTCGGCGATCGAGCCGAGGTTCTTCTCGAGCTTCGCGCGCTGGCGGGAAATCTGGAGCTTCTCACGCTTGGAAAAGTTATCGAACGTGCCGTCGCTATTCATCTTGTCGATGGTAGCCATCTTCTTGACGGCCTTGCGTATGGTGGGGAAGTTTGTCAGCATACCGCCGGCCCAGCGCTCGGTGACGTAGGGCATACCGACGGCTGCCCCCTTTTCGGCCACAATATCCTTGGCTTGTTTCTTCGTGGCTACGAACAGCACGCGGCGGCCGCTCTTGGCGATCTGCTTGATGGCTGCGGCAGCCTCGTCGATCTTCAGCACGGTCTTGTGCAGGTCGATGATGTGGATGCCGTTCTTCTCCATGAAGATGTACGGAGCCATTTTGGGGTTCCATTTGCGCTTCAGGTGACCGAAGTGCGCACCGGCTTCCAATAATGTATTAAAATCTGTACGTGACATTTTAGATTCAATTCGTTGTTAATTTTAATTCTCTTTTCTTCAACCCTCCGGGTAGCGGGGGCTCCGGTCCCGGGGAGTTTTTCCGCGGCGGGCAATCTGGGCGGTAATACGCAATATATAATATTCCCAGGTAGTCCTTCCGATTTGGAACCGTCGCCGTGCTTGCCGAAATTCCGGTCGTGCGATTAACGCTTACTGAACTGGAACTTGCGACGTGCGCCCCGGGCTGACCCGGCTTCTTACGCTCAACCTCACGCGAATCGCGGGTAAGGAATCCGTTCTTCTTCAGTACCGAACGGAACTCTGCATCGATCTCGCACAGTGCGCGAGCGATACCCATGACGAGCGGCCTCGGCCTGGCCCTTGATGCCACCGCCGTCGAGGTTGATCTCAACGTCGTAGCTCCCAGCGTGTCGGTTACCATAAGCGGCTGCTTTTTAACCTCATACTGGAGAATGTTCGAGGGGAAATAGACCTCAAGCTCCTTTGCGGTTGATTGTAATCTTACCATTACCCGGCTTCACGTATACGCGAGCGACAGCGGCCTTACGGCGACCTACGGTGTTTACAACTTCCATAACTCTTACTTAATCTCGTTTAACTTAATTTCTTGGGGTTCTGTGCGGCGTGAGGATGCTCGGCGCCGGCATAAACCTTCAAATTCGACAGCATGGCTTGTCGCCAAGACGAGGTCTTGGGCAGCATGCCCTTGACCGCGTGCTCGATTAGGAACTCGGTTTCTTTGCCAGATAGTCGGCCGGAGTTGCGAAACGCTGTCCGCCCCGGATATCCGGTTGTGTCGCGTGTAGACCTTGTCGGTCATCTTGTTGCCCGTGAGCTTCACCTTCTCGGCGTTGATAACGATGACGTTGTCACCGCAATCGACGTGGGGGGTGTAGCCGGGCTTGTTCTTGCCTCGGAGATCTAGCGACCTGCGATGCAAGACGTCCCAATACCTCGTTCGTAGCGTCGATGACAACCC